>ERZ1034952.862-NODE-862-length-26929-cov-6.112934_pt1 | contig 26929 bp, 30 predicted proteins | sample MGYA00520625_ERZ1034952 | MGnify/ENA primary metagenome ERZ1034952 (study PRJEB33766, sample SAMN09781773) | gut metagenome | biome: gut microbiome | host: Homo sapiens | place: Madagascar | study: EMG produced TPA metagenomics assembly of the PRJNA485056 data set... | reverse complement strand
CCCGCTGTTCATCGATTGCCTCCCCCTTGGAAGCCAGCGCCAGCAGCCCTTCCAGCGTGCGCACGGCTTTATCCACCATTTCTTCATCGCCGGACACCTTCAAATCCGTGCTGCGGTTGATAATGCGCACATCCAGCGCATCTTCAATACGCCTGATATTTTCATCGAAGGAACCGAACACGGCAATGATATCCTCCAGCCGCTCTGCATTCACAATCCGCTCTACCACTTTACTCATTGCGAGTCTCCATTCTCCAAATGCAGCCTGCCAATCATCTCCGTGCAGATTAGCTGCCGGGTCATCAGGTAAGCGCCGGGGGGCGTTTCCAGAATTTCCTCGGAATAGGAAACAGAACCGGCAAGCATTTGACTCCAAATATATTTTTGTGAATAATCGCGCAGTGCCTCCTGCGCCTCCTGCTGCTCCACTGCAATTTCCTCAATCTGCCCAACCGTGAAGGTCTCGCACACCAGGCAAACCGGCAGCAAAAAACCGCCCGGCAGCGTCAGCGGATATTCTTTTTCTATTCTACCACAAGTGCCACCCGAAATTCCACTGTCTTTCCATAATTTTATTCGTTTTTTTCCCAGTATCAACGACAGCGCCCGTTTCTGTCCCCCTGTCTCCCGGCGCACCGACCGGGACGCGGGGGTAATCGTCTTCACCGTGCGCAGGGTTTCGGCGTAAACCTCTCCTTTTGCCTGGGCGGCGCGGATGTAAATGCCGCAATCGGTGTAGCCGGAAATCAGCACCTGTCCCCGCTTTACCGCCTGTCCCGGACGGCACAGCACCGTCCCCTGCAATGCCGTCACGGATTCCACGATTCCGTCACGCGCGGCCACAATGCTGCCCACGGTTTTTTCCGGTTCCGGCTTTCTTTCCGGCAGGGTGCGCTCCCGCACGGAAATCACCGCCCGACAGCCATAGGTATTCACCCCTGCCCATTGCAGTTCCGGGATGGCTGACAGCAGGGCGTTTTTCATTTTTTCGCTGCGCACCTCTGCGCAGGGGGCAAACAGCCGGATGCCCGACTGCTGCGCCGCCTCCAAAATCCGGCGGGTGGGAACGGTGCTGCTTCCCTCCACCCAAACCCCCAGAATCCGGGTGGGCAGCATCAGGCTGCACGCAAACAGAAACGCCAGACCGGCGTACAGCAGCGGACGCTTCAAAACGCTTTGCTCCAGATAAAAGCGCCAGGAGCGCATCTGGACGCAAACCCGGTCGCCCCGTTTTTCCAGCAGGGCACACAGCAAGGGGTAGTCCCTCCGCCGTACCGAAAAGTGAACGGTGAGGTCATCCTCCCGATGCAGCCGGAACACCTCGATGCCCCGGTCATTAAGCAGGCGCAGGCTCCCCCACACATCCGCGCTGACCAGCCTGACGCGGATCTGATTTCCGGCTGTACGCTGTTTCACACTTCACACCCCCGGGTCAGGGAAATGGAATTGATGTTCCCTGTAATCACCAGCTTGACCTTGGTCATATGCTCCAGCGTCAGGCGGCAGCCGCAAACGGTCAAAAGGCCGTATTTCATTTTGATTCCGATTTGCTCTGTGCTGTACTGTGTAACACCCCGGTGATTTTCAACCAGCAAACGGCTGCACCCCGCCAGCTCCACAATGGGAACCACCGGCAGCACCTCCGGGTTGGGCATATGCGCCTGTATGGACTGCAACAAACGGCTTCTGAACTTCATCGGCTCACCTCTTGCAAAAGCATATGTATGGACAGCCTCCGGCTTGCATACATTCTTCCGAGGTGAGCGCGATGCAGAAAAGAAAGCTGATTGCCCTGGCTGCCGTTGCCGGTATGCTTGCGATGATTCTGGACAGCCGTATTGCCCTGTCCGCCGCAGCGGAGGGAGTGCAGCTGTGCATTTCCACGGTCATCCCCTCCCTGTTTCCGTTTCTCTTTCTGTCTGGAATCTTTGGGCGCAGCTGCCCCGGGACGGGTCTGCCGGGGCAGCTGCTGGGGAAAGCATATGGCATTCCCCCCAGCATGGAATTTATGCTGGTGCCCATGCTGCTGGGCGGCTATCCCGTGGGGGCGCAATGCATTTACGAAGCCTACCGGCAAGGTACGGTTTCCAAGGAGACCGCCCAGCGAATGCTGGCATGGTGCAGCAACTGCGGCCCGGCATTTCTCTTTGGGATGCTGGCAGCGTTCTTCCCCAGCGGGAAGCTGCTGTGGCTGCTGTGGGGCATTGTCCTGTTTTCCGCCTGGGCAGCCTCCTTTGTTTTTTCCGCTCCATGCAATGCCAGAAGGATGGACAAGGCCGCATCTCCCTTTGGGATTGACACCGCCATCGGTGCCATGCTGAAAATCTGCGGGTGGGTCATCCTTTTCCGGGTGCTGCTGGGTTTTCTGAACCGTTGGTTTCTGGGCACAGCCCCGGCGGAAGTGCGGGTGCTGTGCGCCGGACTGCTGGAATTATCCAACGGGAGCTGTATGCTGAATCTCATCGCGGACGAGCCCATTCGGTTCTGCATTTGCGGCGTGCTGCTGGCCGGCGGCGGGCTGTGTGTCCTGTTTCAGACAGCTTCGGTCTGCCCCGGGTTTTCCATGAAGTATTATTTGCTGGGGAAGCTGGTTCAGGCAGCCACTGCAGGCATCACAGCCGCAGGGATTGCCTTTGGGCAGCCGGTGCTGATAATCACATGGGTTGGGGTTTTGTTCCTTCTAAAGATTCTTGAAAAAAGGCTGGATATTTTCGGGAGATTCGTGTATAATGGGAGGATAAACAGACAGGAGGCTGAGTATGCTGTTCCGAAAAAAGATTGACCCATCCTGTGTCTACTGCATCCACGGCGCAAGGATGGAGGATCATTCCATTCTTTGCAGCAAGCGTGGCCTGAAGACCGAGGACGACAGCTGCCGCAGGTTTCGCTACGACCCCTGCAAGCGGGTTCCCTTCAAGGCAAAGGCAATGAATTTTTCACAATTCAGTGACAGTGATTTTTCCCTGGACTGATAAAAACACCGTGCAGTGCTTTCCGCTGCACGGTTCTTTTTAGCAACGCTGCGGGGATAGCACGAATACGGCAGTTCCCTGTCCCGCCCGGTGACGATGCCACTCAGAAACCGTTTTACACCTGCTGACTGTAGGGGCGGATAGAATCCGCCCGCCGTTTTTTCAACGGGAAAACGGAAATGTGCCGACTGCTGGATTTGAGCCGTTCGGTGAATGGGGGTTGTTTCGGTTTTTACCATTCAACCGGGTGCTATCGAAAATCCGGGGTTACGGGCGGATTCTATCGTGTCGGACTCTCTACGCCCATCAATTTAACGCAGATCAGCCGGGTTACAAAAAAACTGAGCAACGGAACCGCCATTCCTTTCCCATGGGGAGCGTATGGCGGTGTTAACCAGATGATTATCCAACGTACATAAGGAGTCCCTATGAATATACAAGAACTTAATGAAAAATACATAAGCCTCTGCAACAGATTCTCTGTAGCAATTCGTGTTTCTACGATTGATGATTCCGAATCCCCGGCACAGGCAATCAGCGACGATGGCGGGGGTTCCACTATTATATTAAACATCGAGAAAATAACTGATGCTGACTATGAAATGTATCTCGCATACAATGTGAGAAAAGTCCTGTTACCAAGATTGGTACTGGAAACGGAACGGCTGATACTCCGACGGTCCCGAGCAGAAGATGCCGCCGACTGTTTCGGTTTTATGTCCGTTACAGAGGATTCTTATATGGACTGCTGCAAACCATTTACAGAAATGAATGAGGCGTTTTATCGGCAGATAGAATTATTCGAGGAACGAGAAAGCCAGTATATGATTGTACTGAAAGCAGAAAACAGGGTTATTGGAACAGTCAATGTATTCGCTGATGATTCACGGGCAGTAGATACCAGAGAAATTGGATATTCCATTTCTTCCGCATATCAGCAAAAGGGGTATGCTTTTGAAGCACTTTCGGCACTTATCAATCTGTTGCAGAACGAACTTAAATTGGATTTAATCGTTGCGGGTGTGCTTGAGGATAATATTAAGTCAATGAAACTGCTGGAAAAATTGGGGTTCCACAAAGAGGGATTGCGGCGTAAAGCTGTGTGGCACGAAGGATTGAATAAACCGGTTGACCTTGTCTACTATTACCGAGATAAATAATTCACTTTTCGGAGGTTTAAAGTTTTACGCCCCCGGTGGAAGCCAAGAAGCAGTTGTGGAAGCTGGCGTCATTCAACCGGGTGCTATCGAAAATCCGGGGTTACGGGCGGATGCTATCCGCCCCTACAATTGGCTTACGCAAACTGGTTTGCTATTTTCGCGTCATTGTCAGGCAGCACTGTTGCTACCCGTTTGGATGAATGTATTGGGCACTTCTCCCACAATGACCGTTTCCGCCACCACAATCTGGCTGGTGATGGTAAAGGAGCTGGTCTCCCCCAGCACCAGCACCGCCGCGTCCACGCTCACCTCCATCAACAGCTGATGGAGGGTCTGGTTGATTCCCGCCTGGTGAAACGCGCTGGAGAAGGTGGCATCGCTGTTGCGGATTGCCAGAATATGCACCGGAATGTTCGGCCCCTTGCCGGAAAAAAATTCCGGCAGGAACAGACTCCCGACAGGAATGCCGATGTCCACCGCATCCAGCTCCAGAATTTTCCCGTTGATGATGTTCAAAATGTCCGTTTTCAGATGGTTGATTTCTCCGATGTTGGTTTTCAGGGCGGTGATTCTGCCGTTTACGTCCTTTTCAAAATACACCATCCGGTCATACTGGATGTTTCCGTTTTCAATCTGCTGTGCCACCGCGTCATTTGCCAGGTCGGACGTGGCATTTTTGACACTGGTCTGCGCCAGATCCTGAATCACCAGGCGGTATTTGTTCCGCAGGGTAAAAAAGCAGGCCGCCAGAACCGTGAAGCCAATCAGCAGGTAAATTCCAAAAATTTTCAGCCTTTTCCGCATGAGATTCCCCTCCGGGAAACTGTATGCGGAAAAGGCTGAATTGATAACTGATACTAATCCTTAAATCCCTTGTGGTTTAACATATCCCCAACATATATGGCGACAAGCTCATCAAACATATGCTGCAATGCCTCACTTTCCGAAGGAAATCCAATGCAATGATACTCTTTCCCTCTCTCCCTTGTGAACGTTTCCCAGCGAAGTTTGTTTTTTCGGATGTTATAACCATCGTTCGTACTGCTGTCAAAAGAAACGATTCCAGGTTGTATTCCGTTTTCTTTTAGACGTGCAATAAACTCATTTCTGTCCATATCCCACGCCCCAAGGATCAGAGCTTCTTCAAGTAGGCCGAGGCGGTTTTCAGCATCAGCTTTTTGGTGCCGATGTCATCAAAGGCAATTTCCAGCAGGGCATCCCCGCCCATTTTGTTGACGGTGAGCACCATGCCCTTGCCAAAGGCAGCGTGCTGCACCATGTCTCCCTGCTCCAGCGCCAGCATGGGGGCTACGGGCTGGGAGGAAATCATCGAGCTTTCGCTGTGGTAGCGGGGACGGTTGGCAGCCACTCTGGTGCCGCCGGTACGCTCCTGCGCAGCAGCAGACTGGGAGGGGCGGAAGCCGCCCTTGCGGATGATGTATTCCTCGGGAATCTCCCGGAGGAAGCGGGAGGGCAGGGACGCAGAGGTGCGGCCATAAATCATACGCTGGCGCGCATAGCTGATGGTCAGGTGCTTCTTTGCACGGGTGATGGCCACATAGCACAGGCGGCGCTCCTCCTCCATCTCCTCGCTGTTGCCGATGGCCCGCTGGCCGGGGAACAATCCGTCCTCGAAGCCCACCAGGAACACATTTGGAAATTCCAGTCCCTTGGCAGAGTGCATGGTCATCATCACCACCGCATCGTCGGAAGCATTGTACTGCTCAATGTCCGTATAGAGGGCAATCTCCTCCAGGAAGCCCGCCAGGGTTGGCTCCTCGGTGTTTTCCATGTAGGAGTGAATGCTGGATTTCAGCTCTCGCACGTTTTCCAGCCGGGTCTTATTCTCCTCGGTGTCCTTGGCGGTGAGCATATCGGCATAGCCGGTGCGCTCTACCACCTGGTCATAAAATTCCGGCAGGGACATCCCGTTTTTCAGCAAACCATCCAAATCCTCAATCATGCCTGCAAATTCCAGAAATTTTTCCGTGTTTTTCTCCAAAGGCGCATAGGCATAGGGGGCGGAAATGACGGAATACAGGGGCTTCCCCTCCGCCTGCGCCAGCCGGTCGGCCATTTCGATGGTTTTGGGGCCCAGGCCGCGGGGCGGGTTATTGATGATGCGGTGCAGCCGCAGGTTATCCGAGCGATTGTTGATGACGCACAGATAGGAGAGCATATCCTTGATTTCGGCACGGTCAAAAAAGCGGGTGCCGCCAATGACCCGGTAAGGGATGCCATTGCGCTTCATAGCATATTCCAGGGCGTTGGACTGGGCATTGGTGCGATACAAAATGGCATAATCCTTCATGCCGCTGCCCCGGGTTCCCGCCAGAATCTGCCCCGCCACGAAGTTCGCTTCCACGCCCTCGTCCGCCGCTTCATACACGGTGATGAGGTCGCCGTCGCCGTTGTCCGTCCACAGCTTCTTGCCCTTGCGGCCAATGTTGTGGGAGATGACGGCGTTGGCGGCATTCAGAATGGACTGGGTGGAACGGTAGTTCTGCTCCAGGCGGATGGTGCGGCAGCGGGGATATTGCTTTTCAAAATCCAGGATATTTTCGATGGTAGCGCCGCGGAATCGGTAGATGCTCTGGTCATCGTCACCCACCACGCAGATGTTTTCCCGTCCGCCTGCCAGCAGGGCGGTGAGCAGATACTGCATATGATTGGTGTCCTGGTACTCGTCCACCAACAGATAGCGGAACTTCTGCTGATAATACCGGCGGACATCCTCGTGCTTTTGCAGCAGCTCCACGGTCAGGCAGATGATGTCGTCAAAGTCCAAGGCGTTGTTCTCCCGCAGCTGTGCCTGGTACTTTTCATAAGCACCTGAAATATACTTTGCTTTCAGGTTGCCGGACTCCTCGGCCTCCGCCCGCATCTGCCGGGGGGAAACCTGCTTGTCCTTTTCCTTGCTGATGGCGGCAAGGACATACTTGGGCGGGAATGTTTTCTCGTCCATGTCCAAATCCTTCAGGATGTTCTTCATCACCCGCTCAGAGTCGGCGCTGTCATAGATGGTGAAGCTTCTGGTATAGCCGCCCAGCACATCAATGTCCCGGCGGAGAATCCGGCAGCAGGCAGAGTGGAAGGTCATTGCCCAGATGTCCTGGGCTTTGCTGCCCAAAAGGGCACTGAGCCGATCCTTCATCTCGTTGGCGGCCTTGTTGGTAAAGGTGATGGCGATGATGTTCCAGGGGGCGGCTGGCTCCAAAGCGCACAGCTCATCGGCTCGCTCCGCTTCCTCCTCGGAGGGTGTTTCGCTCAGCCCCTCCAGAAACAGCACATCGCTTTCCTCCATCCGGCGGGGAACCTCCCGGCTGTCGCTGCCCCGGCCATAGCGCATGAGGTTTGCAATGCGGTTAATCAGCACGGTGGTCTTGCCGCTTCCGGCACCGGCCAGCAGCAGCAGCGGCCCCTCCGTGGCAAGCACCGCCTGCTGCTGCATCTCGTTGAGCTGAGAAAACCGTGCGGCAATATACTTTCTTCTGGCGGCAATGAATCTGGATTCCATTTGTTCGGTCATAGATACACCTGACTATTCTGTAAGATGCGTCTATTTTACCGCATTTTCGTCAAAAGGTAAAGAGGTTCTATTGCATGAATTCCCGGATTTTATCCAAGGCTTTTTTCTCAATCCGTGACACCTGCACCTGGCTGACATCCATCACCTTTGCCACCCGCTGTTGGGTCAGGCAGTGGAAATAGCGCAACTTCACCACCAGCTTCTCCCGCTCCGGCAGTTTCTCGATGGCTTGGCGAAGCGCGATTTTTTCCACCATCCGCTCCTCGGATTCCGTATCCGTCAGGATGTTTTCCAGGGTGAAGCCATCCTCGCCGGTTTGCTGCTGAATGGACTCGGTGGCAGCGGTGGCTGTTTCTGCAAGAGCAATCTCCTCCGGTGTCAGCCCCGTCTGGTCGGAAAGCTCCCCGATGGTGGGCTCCCGCCCCAGGAGCAACGTAAGCCGGGTGCGGATGCTCTTAATGGAGGCCGCCTGTTCCTTCAGGCTGCGGGAAACCTTCACTGCGCCGTCATCCCGAAGAAACCGGCGGATTTCCCCGGAGATTTTCGGCACGGCATAGGTGGAAAACTGGGTACCGAAGGCCGTGTCAAAGCCTTCCACCGCTTTCAAAAAGCCCATGCAGCCCAGCTGATACAGGTCGTCGGTTTCCACACCGCGGCCAATGAACCGCCGAGCCACCGCCCAGATAAGGCCGGAATTCTCCGTCACCAGTGTTTCACCGGCATCCCTGTCCCCCTTCTGTGCCAGGGCAATCAGCTCCTCCGTCCTGCTCATTTTTTGCGCTGGAGCTTGCGGCGCATATGTACCGTCGTCCCCTTGCCGGGGGCGGAGGTCACGTCAAAGCTGGTCATGAAGCTTTCCATAATGGTAAAGCCCATGCCGCTGCGTTCCGCGCCGCCGGTGGTAAAGGAAGCGCGCCGCGCCTGCTCCACATCCGGGATGCCGACACCCTTGTCCTTGATGACAATATCCAGCACGTTGTCCTTGAGAATGCGGCAGCGCAGGGTGATGATGCCAATCTGATTGGGGTAAGCGTGGACAATGCAGTTGGTCACCGCTTCTGACACGGCGGTGCGGATGTCTCCCAGCTCCTCCAGATTGGGATCCATCTGGGAGGCAAAGCAGGCCACGGCACTGCGGGCAAATGCCTCATTTGACGACCGGCTGGGAAAATCCAGAATCATGTAATTATCAAATTTCATGATACCGCCTCCCGTATCTCCACCAGCTTATCGATTCCAGAAGCGCGGAACACCCGCATCGGCTGAGGCGAAATGCCGGAGAGCAGGAGCTTGCCCTCAATCTGAGACATATTCCGCAGGGCATTGATTACCACGGCGATGCCGGAGGAATCCACGAAGGTCACCTCATGAAAGTCCAGCACGCAGACCTGGGGCATATAGGCTTCGATTTTGGAGCTGATAATCTGGATATACGCTTTGGCGCAGTGGTGGTCGATTTCCCCGGTGAGGGCTATGGTGAGCTTTCCATTTTCCAGGAAACTGGTAAAATACATTGAATAAGCCTCCTTTGTTTTCCTGTCTAAAAACAGTATAAGGCTTTCAATGCAAAAAAGCAGTCGGAATTGTGCCCGAAAGTGAATGCAGCTATGCTAATTTCCAATCCGGCGGCAGTGCCGCCCCCTGCCGTTCCTCCTGTGGCGCTTTAGTAGCACTGCTCTGCCAAATCCTTCTCCCGGTTCAGCCGGAAAGCCACCGAGCGCTTCAGATAAGCAAGATATTCCTCATCATCGCACATGGATTTTTCCGGGATGTCCGAGAGCTTTGCAACGGGACGGCCATTGACATATTGCAGCTTGATGACAATATTCAGCGCTTCCTCGCAGGTATCATTGGAGCAGAAGGTTCCAATGCCGAAGGACACCTTGGCTCTGTCCTTAAAATAGTCATAGAGCTTTTGAGAGCGATCAAAGTCCAAACTGTCGCTGAACAGCAGCTGCTTTGTCCGGGTATCCACGCCGTATTTCCGATAGTGCGCCAGAATCTTTTCGCCCCATTCATAGGGGTCGCCGCTGTCGTGGCGGACACCGGAATAGTTATTGACCATGGAATGATTGAAGTCCAGCAGGAACAAATCCGTGGTGATGGTATCCGACAGCGCCGTGCCGTTGTCGCCCCGGTATTCATCGTACCAGTCCGCCATGGCATGATGGTTGGTGTATGCCAGGGGGATGGAGTCGATGCCCTGGTACATCTGGACAAATTCATGGGCATAGGTACCAATGGGGCGGATGCCGTATTTCTTCGCCAGATAGACATTGGAGGTGCCCACGCAGTTCTGGGTCTCCGTCACCAGGCGGCGCACCTCCACATCCTCCCACTCCCGGGACAACCGCCGGCGGCAGCCGAACTCCGCAAAGCGGAAGGTGTAGGTTCCGTTCCGGAAGGCCTCAATCTTGCGGCTCAGCCGCTCAGCCGCTGAAGCCCGCAGTGTTTCATAGTCAAACTGCATCCGAAAATATACCTCGTTGATAATTTCCAGCAGGTAGATTTCAAACTGCATGGCGGAAAACAGCGGCCCTTTGACAATGACGCTCAGCTCCCCGTCTTCGCTCAGACCGGTGGTCACATATTCCCGGATGGGATGCCACAGCCGCAAAAACTCCACATAGTCGTTTTTGATAAAGCGGATGGAGCGCAGGTAATCCAGCTCCTCCCGGGTAAACCGGAGGGTACACAGATAATCTATCTGGTCGTTGATTTCTTCCAGCATTTCCGGGGTAAAACGCACATTGGCGTTGCGGCATTTAAAGTGGTATTCTCCGTTGAGGTCGGTATGCTTGTGAAAAATCACCTGATCCATATTGAATTTATACAGGTCGGTGTCCAGCAGAGAAAGCACAATTGGTTCTAGTTTCATAACGTTTCCTTTCGCTTACAGCGATGCTGTACGGTCGTTGCCCTTGGACAGCAGCACCAGAGTGCGCAGGGCATCATACTGCCCCCACAAAGCCGGGTTTGTATATTGCTGCCATTGCTCCCGCTGATTTTCCAGAAAATACCGGCGCATCTGAGAAGCGGAGATGTCAATGGACTTGGGGATATAGAGTTCTGAAATGCGCACCTGCTCCAAGCCGTCAAACCAGCTGATGCGCCGGGTCTCCTTGCCGGAAACCAGCAAATCGGGATAGGTTCCATACTGCGCCTTTACGTTTTCCAGCACATATTCTCCCCAGGTGCCGTTGTTCCCCACCCCAATGTCCGGCAGAGGGAAAATCTGCACCTGCTCCCCGAACAGCAGCCGCAGGAGCTTTTCCCGCGTCTCATAAGAAAAGGGATTTTGGGCGGTGCCCGCCTCCTGGGAGGAGCCGACAAAAATACCCACCTGCTTGCATAGCGACAGCGCCGTTTCAATCATCAATTCATGACCGGCGTGGATGGTCTGAAACCGCCCCACCAGAATGCCCAGAGAAAAGGGCTTTTCAGTCTCCCCCATGGTCACAGCTCCGGCTGGAAGGCGGGCATCAGCTCCAGCTTAAACCGGTTCATCCGGTGCAGCCGGTCAATTCGCTCCTTCTTCGCCTGGTCGTCAATCTCGCCGGTGCGGATGTAGCGATCCAGCTCCGCATAGAGAAAGCCCAGGTTTTCTTCATCGGTCTTGCCGCACAGGCCGTCAATGGGCACCTTGTCCACCAGCACCGGGGGCAGCCCCAGCTCCCGCCCAATGGCCTTGACCTCCTGCACCGTCAGGTGAGAGCAGGGGCTGAAATCACCGGCGGCATCGCCGTAGCGGGTGGAGTATCCCACCCAATCCTCAGAGAGATTGCAGGTATTGGCCACCCGCCCGTTGTGGCTCTGGGCAACGGCATAAAGGGTTGCCATGCGGATTCTGGGGGGCAGATTGGTTTTGGATTGGGCGGACAGCTCAAAGGGCATGGCAGCCTTTGCCGCCTCCACCGCATCGTGAATGTTGATAACATAGTGGCGGATGCCCAGATGCTCCACCAGCAGCTGCGCCATATCAATGTCATGCTGCTGACCGCAGGGCATCAGCACGCCAATCACCCGGTCCTTGCCCAGCGCCTCCACGCACAGCGCCGCCACTACAGAGCTGTCCTTGCCGCCGGAAATGCCCACGATGGCATTGCAGTCCGGGCCGTTCTGCCGGAAAAATTCCTGAATCCACCGGACGCACTGATCCTTCACTGTTTTTGCATCAAACATGGTTTATCTCCTTATATCACTTCAATCTGGCAGCAGCGCATGGTTTCCAGTGCCGTCCGGTGGGTTTCGGGCGTGACACCGGCGCAGCAGGCGCTGTCCACACAGATGGGCATTTCCGGGAAGTTTGCTTTCAGCATCAGGGCATTGGACACCACGCAGATGTCGGTGCACAGTCCCACCAGCTCCAGGGTAAAGGGCTGACCCTGGGCGGCCTGGTAAAGCAGCCGGGGCAGCATCACCGAGCCGAAGGTCACCTTCTCCACCAGGGTACACTGCTTCTGCTCCAGCGCTGCCGCAATTTCATCCTGGAGCATCCAACCGGGTGTCCCCTTGATGCAGTGGGGCACGGGAAGGTGCCGCCCCTCTGCGGTCTGCAAATAATTTTCCGCATGGGTGTCCAGGGTGGCGAAAATCTCGCCGTCAAATTGCAGGATTTTTTCTGCCACATGGGGCACAATGGCCTGCGCCTCCGGGGTTCCCAGGCTTCCGTCAATAAAATCCCGCTGCATATCCACAACAATCAAAAAATGCTTCATGTACAATTTCCTTTCCTACCGATGAATTTCCGTCAGAAGTTAAGGAAAGCATACCATATCCGCAGGAGAATATCAACACAGGAACGGGCAGGTTGTGGAAACTTTTACAAAAACGCCCCCGCCGGACGGCAGGGGCAGCGTGCGCTACAGCTTCTTTTTGACCATGACCACGTCATCATTTTGGTAATCCACCGCAAAGCCGTTTTTCAGGAACAGACGGTAAGCGGGATTATCTGCGGCAATATCATCATAGAGGGTGTCAATTCCGTTTTCCTTTGCCGCCCTGCAAATCAGGTCAATGCCGGCGGTTCCGAACCCGCAGCCACGGTATTTTGCCAGCACCATCACATCGCAAAGGTAAATGCGCCGCTCCTCATCGTAATGATAGGATATTTCGCCCACGAAATCATCCAGCCCCGGTTCATACAGATAGCGATAATATCGCCGGTCTGCGGGAGCCTCCACCCAGCGGGAATACCAACTTTCCCATTTTTCCGTTGGAAAGGGAATCGTCCCACCCCAGGCAGCATTATAAGACATGGTTTCTTCATCGGACAGCAGCCGCTCCCGGAAGTGCAGCTCCTGCAGCGTCGGACGATGGGCAATCATCAGCGTTCCTCCATTTGTGCAAGATAAAAAATTCTCCATGCTTTCGCATGGAGAATCATGGCGCCCCCTGTTGGACTCGAACCAACGACACACGGATTAACAGTCCGTTGCTCTACCGACTGAGCTAAGGGGGCATATGTGTTGGCATTACCTATCTTCCCGGCAAGTCACCCTGCAAGTATTGTCGGCGCAGATGAGCTTAACTTCTGTGTTCGGGATGGGAACAGGTGGACCCTCATCGCAATCAATACCAACTTGTTTCGTAGAGCATCACTCTAACGGCTCATATATTAGCACAATGTGTACGCCTTGTCAAGCAGAAATTTATATTTTGGGGTAGCAATTCCCTGCCCGGTTTGCACACGCCATCCGCAGGGGCGGCTTAGCCGCCCGCAAACAGGCGGAACCGAGCCATTGGCTGCACAGGACCAGTGCATAAGACAGAGATTTGTCAGCGAAGCAGAGTGCACCCACAAACAGAAAGTTATTTCTTCTCATTGTTTTTGATTGCTTTTAGAATACAAAGCCCCATTGCCAAAATAGGAAGAAGCACTCTAAGAGCCAAAAATCCTTGAGGATCACCAAAATCAATATTTGCATCTGCAAATAATCCAACAAACCATGCAGCCAACGTACAAATAATTGCTTGTATGTAAGTCATATGCCCTACCTCCATGACTCCCGATTGATTGGAACTGATACCATCGTACCATTATTGAATGGCTCTGTTGCGAAAGCAGTCGGGCAGCTCAGCCGCCCGACTGCCATATTTCCTTAGCCCAATTCCTGCTCTGCCAGCGCCAAGGCTGCCAGCAGGACGGCATCCATGTCATAATAGCGGTACTGCCCCAGCCGTCCGCCGAAGAATACCTTCTGCTCCTGCTGCGCCAGCGCATGATACCGCTCATACAGCGCCGTATTCTTTTCGTCATTGACGGGATAGTACGGCTCCATGCCCGGCTGCCACTCCTGGCTGTACTCCCGGGAAATCACGGTTTTGGGCTGGGTGCCAAACTCAAAATGCTTATGCTCAATGATGCGGGTATAGGGGGTCTCCCGGTCGGTGTAGTTCACCACGGCGTTGCCCTGGTAATTGGGGGTATCCAGCACCTCCGTCTCAAAGCGGACAGAGCGATAGGAAAGGTTGCCGTAGCAGTAGTCAAAATAGGCATCGATGGGTCCGGTGTAAACCACCTTGTCCGCCACCTGATTCCACTTTTCCCGGTCTGCCAGATAATCGGTATTCAGTTCCACCGGAATGCCCTCCAGCATTTTTTCCACCATGGCAGTATAGCCGCCCATGGGGATGCCCTGGAACCGGGAGGTAAAATAGTTATTATCAAAGGTATAGCGCACCGGCAGGCGGCGGATGATGAAGCTGGGCAGCTCATTGCAGGGTCTTCCCCACTGCTTTTCGGTGTAGCCCCGAATCAGCTTCTCATAAATGTCGGTGCCCACCAGAGAGATGGCCTGTTCTTCCAGGTTCCGGGGCGTATCAATGCCGCTTTCCCGGCGCTGGTCGGCAATAATCTGCGCCGCCTCCTGGGGGGTGTTCACGCCCCACATCCGGTGGAAGGTGTGCATATTAAAGGGCAGAGAATAGAGTTCCCCATGATAATTGGCAATGGGGGAATTGGTATAGCGGTTAAATTCCGCAAATTGGTTGACATAATTCCAGGCCTTCCGGCTGTCGGTATGGAAAATATGAGCGCCATAGCAGTGAACCTGAATGCCCTCTACCTCCTGGGTGTAGACATTGCCGCCAATGTGACTGCGCCGCTCCAACACCAGAACGGACTTTCCGTTTTCCTTCATTTGCTGGGCAAATGCCGCGCCATAAAGCCCCGCACCCACCACAAGATAATCATAATGCATGATTTTCTCGCCTTTCCTCTATATTCTCAAACTGTATGCCACGATTTGTGTAATGGTGTGTCCATTATAACGGAAAAAATCAGAATCGTCAACCATTCCATTGGACATTTTGCGGGGATTGTGTTCGTATTTTGCCAAATTTGCACCGCCAGCCCCCGGTTTCCACCGCACCGGGTAGGGGCGGCTCGAAGCCGCCCGCTGCGGCGCAGCCGCTCAGCATTCAATGAACCGCTCTGCTGCGTCAGCTTCGGGAGGCTAAGAGCCTCCCCTACACACATGATACCATTCAACGAACCGCACGGCTGCGGAGACTTCCCCCAGATGCAAAAAGGCACCGCCGAAGCGGTGCCCCTGTGGATTATCTGTTAAATGCGAGCCACGCCGGACTTGCGGGCAGCCTCTGCCACTGCCTTGGCAACCGCAGGTCCCACCCGCTTATCAAAGGCAGCGGGAATGATATAGTCGGCGCTCAGCTCCTGGGGAGAGACCAGACCAGCCAGCGCTTCCGCCGCTGCCATCTTCATCTCCTCATTGATGTCGGAGGCACGAACGTCAAAGGCACCCCGGAAGATGCCGGGGAATGCCAGCACATTGTTAATCTGGTTGGGATAGTCGGAACGACCGGTGGAAACCACCGCTGCGCCGCCCGCCTTTGCCTCGTCCGGGAAAATTTCCGGCGTGGGGTTGGCGCAGGCAAACACAATGGCATCCTTGTTCATGGTCTGCACCATTTCCCGGGTCAGCGTACCGGGCGCAGACACGCCAATGAACACATCGGCACCCCGAATCACGTCTGCCAGCTTGCCGGTCTCCTTCTGGAGATTGGTCACCTGAGCCATTTCCTCTTTAATCCAGTTCAGTCCCTCCCGCCCGGCATAGATGGCACCGGTGCGGTCGGTCATCACCACGTTCTTGAATCCGGCGGACAGCAGCAGCTTTACAATGGCAATGGCTGCCGCACCGGCACCGGAGGTGACAATTTTCACATCCTCCTTCTTCTTGCCTACCACCTTGAGGGCGTTGAGCAGACCTGCCAGCGTAATCACGGCGGTGCCGTGCTGGTCGTCATGGAAAATGGGAATGTCGCACTTTTCTTTCAGCTTGCGCTCAATTTCAAAGCAACGGGGCGCAGCAATGTCTTCCAGATTGATGCCGCCGAAGGAGCCGGAAATCAAATAGACCGCATTAACAAACTCATCCACATCATGGGTCTTGACGCACAGAGGGAAGGCATCCACGTCACCGAAGGCCTTGAACAGCACGCACTTGCCCTCCATCACCGGCATACCGGCCTCGGGGCCAATGTCGCCCAGACCCAGCACAGCGGAGCCGTCGGTAATCACGGCGCACAGATTGTGGCGGCGGGTCAGGTCATAGGACTTATTCACATCCTTCTGAATTTCCAGACAGGGAGCAGCCACGCCGGGGGTGTAGGCCAGGGACAGGTCCTCCTTGGTGGCAACAGGCACCGTGGCCTGCACTTCAATCTTTCCCTTCCACTGCTCATGCAGACGAAGGGCTTCCTTTGCATAATCCATTTGAATCCTCCTAAGTAAGTGGTATTTCATACAATGGAATGATTATACATGAGGTTAGAGGAAAAGTAAATACTTTCCTTTTCCCTCGCGTCTCTCCAAAAAGCATTTCGCCGCCCGCTGTTTGCAGGAACAGAGCATCCGCTTACTGAAAAGAGCAGATTTATTTTATCTTTTCAAAATTCGTGTGACTTCGACAGGGCTTTTGCGTTAGGATAAGGCTCCCCTGTAAAAGAGACGGAGAACCTGTCTGATAAGCGGGAGAAATGAATTTTTAAAGGAGAATATGTAACAATGGAACATATTGAATTCACCGTAAGTGAGGATCGTATTTCTCTCCCCGTGCTCCAGCACCTGCACACCGTTCTGCAGCAGCTGGATGCCGGGTATCCCAGTGAGCAGCAGCACTACCGCCGCTTTCAGCAGCAGCTGCAAGCGGCACTGCCGGAAACACTGAACGCCACCACCTTTATCAGCGCCCTGGAAACGCGGCTGTCCGCAGAGTTGACCTATGTTTCCTGGCTGGGCTTTGCGTTGAATGCGAACTGCTTTCACGACCCCGCCTGCAAAAATGTGCTGGAATTGGACTATGAGGAGCTGCACCAGGAGACGCTGTTCCGCCAGTTTCCCCAGGTGGAGCAGGCAAGCCTCACCATCGAAGCCTTTTTGAAAGCCCTGCCGGAAAGCTGTCTGGAGGCCGCCGAGGGCATCACCGACTTTTTTTCTTACCTGGAAACCGTTGGCTTCAAGCTGGCGCACTACTGGGGCTTTCAATTCGCCAACCGCTTTCTGCCGGGTGTGATTCCCGGCTATGCCCCCGATCCCTTTTTCACCGCCAAATACCGCCGGATGCTGGAGCAAGACCTGGCTTTTGGGATTGCATAAGGATATGGAAGCGGAGAACGGCTACCCATTTTCAGAATAGAGCGATTGCAGCCGGTTCTACAGGCTCAGATTCATCCAATCAAAGTCCACATCCACCCCGTTCACGCAGAAAAACGCCGGGAGGATGCCTATCTTTTGAAAGCCAAATTTCTCATACAGCCGGATGGCGCGGGCATTATCACTGCGCACCTGCAAATTCAGCTGGCGGATGCCTCGCTGCTTTGCAAACGCAAGCATTTCTTCCATCAGTGCGCTGCCCACTCCCCTTCCCCAGCATTCCTTTACCACAGAAACGCCGATTTCCGCCCGGTGGCTCATTCTGCGGGGAAGCCGGTGGAGACTGCCATCGGCCACAATGGTGCCGCGATACCGCACCACATACTGCACGTCGTCCGGGGATTCCAGCATCTGCCGGAGGTAAGCGGCTTCCTGCTCTGCCGTGCCGGGCAGCCCCTCTGCGCCAAAGGTCAGGTTGTCCGTCTCGCTGCCAACCTGCTTTAAATAAGCAAGCAGCTGCGCCGCGTCCTCGGGGCGGGCTTGGTCAATTTCAAACATCTGCTCCATATTCAGCGCTCCTTTTTCCAATTCAGCAGCACATACAGTCCAATGAGTGCCAAAATGCTGCCCACCAGAATCAGATACATGGCAGTAAACTCCACTTTATTTTCAAAGAAATAGAGGTTGCAGTCCACGCTGTCCCGGATGCCCTGCACCACTTCCTCCGGGAAGCCCAGACGGCGCATTTCCGCAAAGCTGCCCCGCATGGCGCAGTTGCGCAGAATGCCGGTGCCATAGGTGCCGGGCAGGAAAGACAGCACCCTTTGCAGCCCCGGCGAGAAGCTGGAAATGGGCATATACGCCCCGCACACAAATCCATAGCCGGAGCTGACAATGGTGCCCACCGCACTGGCCTGCCCCTGGGTGGACAGCGGGAACACAATGCAGGAGGACAGCGCCGTGCCAAACAGCACCAGCAGCACCACGCCGCCAAACAGTCCCGCCACATCTGCGGCAGACAGATACCAGCCGGTAAGCCCCAGATACACCAGGCACATTGATGCCGCAATCAGGGCAATAATCAGGGCGGAAATCAAGGATGCCAGGTAATAGCTCAGCGCCAGCACCGTCGGTTTCACCGGTGCAATGGTCAAATCGTGCCGTGCCCCGCTGCTCTTGTCCTGCACCATCAGCAAATTGGAGCAGAACGCCACGGTCACACAGCTGACCGCCAGCAGGGAGCTAATCAGCTGTCCGCCCACGCATCCGTTCACCAGTGTCTCCGGGACGCTTGCGCCCGCCGCATCCAGCGCCGAGCGGAAGGAATCCACATAGACATTGCGCAAAAAGGTGGCATACAGCACCAGCAGAATCACCGGTGTAATCAGGGAAGTCAGGAACATTCCCTTATCTTTGAAATAAAGCTTTACATTGCGTACAACGAGCGCCTTTAATCCAATCATTTTTCTGCACCTCCGGGAAGCGTTTTGCCGGTTACTGCCAAAAATACATCGTCCATTTTGCCCTTGGTAATCTCATAATCCCGGAACAGCGCCGGATACTTCACAATCAGCTCCGTTGCCGCAGCGGTGTTGGGCACCGTCACCCGGTAGGCATCCCGGAGGGCTTCATAAGGCCTGCCCAATGCCTGAACCTGCTGCTCCTGCACCCCGTACAGGGTGATATAATCGGCGGTATAGGTATTTTTCAGAGACAGCGGCGTGCCCTCTGCCGCAATTTTTCCATGATCCAGAATTACCACATCGTCGGCATCTGCTGCCTCTTCCATGTAATGGGTGGTGAGGAATACCGTCAGATGCTCCCGCTTCCGAAGCTGCCCCACCACCTGCCAAAGAATGCTTCTGGTCTGGGGATCCAGACCGGTGGTCGGCTCATCCAGAATCAGTATTTTGGGCTGGTGCAGCAGCGCCCGGGCAATGTCAATCCGCCGCCGCTGTCCGCCGGAGAGTCTGCCCACCGGGCGCTTCAGCAGCTCCTCAAATTCCAGCATCTGCGCCAGGGCATCCAGGCGCGCTTCAAAGGCCCTGCCTGCGATGCCATACAGTGCCGCCCGGCTTTTCAGATTGTCCCGGACGGAAAGCTCCTGATCCAGCACTGAGCTTTGAAACACCACGCCCAGGCTGCGCTTAATTTCATCCAGGTTTGTTTCCAGGTTTTTGCCGCAGATAAGCACCCTGCCGCTGTCCTTCGGCAGCTGCCCGCAGAGAATATTGATGGTGGTGGACTTGCCCGCGCCATTGACCCCCAGGAAGGCAAACAGCTCCCCTTCCCTGACCCGGAAGCTCAAATCCTGCACCGCCGTTACCTTTCCGTAGGCCTTGTGCAGATGGTCAATCTCAATGATATTTTCCATACCGGTTCCCCTTTCTGCTTTTTACGGCTGCTCCGGCTGACAGAACCGGTGCCGCAGACCAAAATAAACATCCGACATCATCCGGCTCACCTGCTCCTCGTCCCAGGGCAGATAGCCGGTTGCCAGTGCCGTGGCGATGCCATGGACAAACAGCCACATTTCCCCATGGAAGCGGGCTGCCTGCTCCTCGTCCAGCCCCAGCTTCTCTTGGAGCAGGTTCAGAATCGGGCGCACGGATTCCCGGTCATCTGTTTTCCCCTCACCGGAGCGATCCCGCATAAACAGCAGCCGAAACAGCTCCCGCTCCTCCAGCGCAAAGCGCATATACGCCATGCCGCTGGCCTTATAGGGCGGGTACTTCCCTGCCGTCATGGCTTCCTCCAAGCGCCGCTCGTACAGCCGCTGTGCCTCCTGCCGCACCGCCAGCTGCACCTGCTCCATGCTTTCAAACTGACTGAAAATGGGCTTTGCCGTGGTTCCCAGCCGCTGCCCCAAGGCTCTGGCAGTAAGGGCGGACGGCCCGCCCTCTCTGGTCAGCGCCAACGCCGCGTCCACAATCTGCTCGCGGGTATACAAATACTTGCGTGGCATTCTACTCCTCCCTTATAAAGAAACGCACGTTTCCTTATGATGCTTTCAGTTTACACCTCTCCCTTTGACTTGTCAACCCCGGTGGCTGAATTTCCCCCCGTTTTTTTATTCGGTAAAAATATACAAAATAACCAAAAACGCAGACCCTTTCTTGTGCTCCTCCGGCGGATGTATTTTCATTCTTGTAACAACTTCCCCGTCTCCCCGTGATATAATGCCGCCGGTAATAAGACAGCGCCAAAAAATGGAATGGAGGGAACATAATGAACAAAAAAATCTATCTGCAAGGTGCGCTGCTGCTGGCCGGAGTGCTGATGGTCGGCTTTGGCATCTGGCGGGGCGAAGCAGGAACCGTCTTATCAAAGGCCATCCGGCTGTGTATGGAGTGTGTTGGCATTGGATAAGAAAAAACTACCCTTTCTTGCCCGGTTCCGGGGCTGGATTCAGGCCGCTGCAACGCTGCTCACCAACGTCCATCTGCCCAATTTTCTAAAAGGAACACTGTACCAGGGTAAAGGAAAATATGTCTGCGTCCCCGGGCTGAACTGCTATTCCTGCCCCGGTGCGACGGGTGCCTGTCCCATCGGCTCCTTTCAGGCGGTGGTCGGCTCCTCTAAATTTCGCTTTTCCTACTACATCACCGGCATTCTGATTTTGCTGGGGGTGCTGCTGGGGCGGGTCATCTGCGGCTTTTTGTGCCCCTTTGGCTGGTTTCAGGAGCTGCTGCACAAAATCCCCACCAAGAAATTTTCCACCAAGCGCCTCAAACCGCTGACTTATCTGAAATACGTCATCCTGGTGGTGATGGTGGTGCTGCTTCCCATTTTGGTGGTCAACGACCTGGGCATGGGAGACCCCTTCTTCTGCAAGTACCTGTGTCCCCAGGGCGTGCTGGAAGGTGCCCTTCCCCTGGCTGCCGCCAACGCCGGCATTCGGGCGGCACTGGGCAAGCTGTTCACCTGGAAAGCTTTCCTGCTGCTGACAGTAGTGCTGGGCAGCATCTTCTTCTACCGCCCCTTCTGCAAATGGATTTGCCCCCTGGGCGCGTTTTACGCCCTGTTTAACCGGGTGTCCCTGTTCCAGATGAAGGTGGATCAGGACAAGTGTGTTTCCTGCGGCGCTTGCGCCAAGGCCTGCAAAATGGATGTGGACGTTACCAAGTCCCCCAACCATTCCGAGTGCATCCGCTGCGGAATGTGCATGAAGGCCTGCCCCAAAAATGCAATCAGCTATCAATACGGATTTGGCAACAAATCCGCACAAGCTCAAAAGGATAAGGAGTAATTTACGATGAAAAAAGCAATTATTGGCATTGCCTGTCTGGCACTGACCCTGACCGCCTGCGGCAATCAGAAGCCCGCCGAGGCTCCCACCCAAGCCCCCACCACTGTTCAGGAACCCGCCACCGAGGCTCAGAGCCAGAAAACCGTCCAGGACTATCTGGATGAAGAAAACGCCATTCTCGCCCAGGACAAGGCACTGTGGGAGAAGGTATTTGCTTCCATGAGCAAGAACGTCTCCGACGATACCCTCAGCAGCAACTACGGCGACGTGCTGCTGGCTGCCGTGGAGGGCATCAAGAATGAGCTTTCCGAAGCAGAGTATGAAACCCTCAAGACCGGCGCTGAAAAAATTCATGATCTCGAGGAGCAAATCAGCAGCCTTCCCACAGAAGCCGCCCCCAGCCAGGCAGCCGCCGGCGAAAACGCCTTCCCCCAGTTTGAGGGCAAGGATCTGGACGGCAACCCGGTGGACAGCAGCCTGTTTGCAAACAACGCCTTCACTGTAGTCAACTTCTGGTTCAGCGGCTGCAAGCCCTGCGTGGGCGAGTTGAAGGAGCTGGAGGAGCTGAGCAAGACCGTCCGGGAGCAGGGCGGCGAGCTGATTGGCATTAACACCGAGACGCTGGACGGCAACGCCGATGCCATTGCAACCGCCAAGAAAATCCTGGAATCCAAGGGCGTGACCTACCGCAACATCTACTTCGATTCTTCCAGCGAGGCTGCCAAGTTCGCTCTGAACATCATGGCATTCCCCACCACCTATGTGTTTGACCGCAACGGCAACGTGGTCGGTGAGCCGCTGCTGGGCGGCATTGACAACCCCAGCAATCTGGAGCGCTTGCAGCAGACCATTGCCGATGCCATCGCCGCTGACGCTTCCAATGCCGTCTCTGCCGATGCCATCCCAGCCGATGCGCTGCCCGCCGGTGCCATTGTGACCGGCAAGTAAGCCCCATAAACGCTTTTTCCCCCGTACCAAATTCGGTACGGGGGATTTTTTATGCTTCCCGGTGGTAGATCATCAAATTGCTGCCATAGTGCCGGAAGGGCACATAGCCGTTTTCCTCCAGCAGCAGGGTGAGGTTTGCAAAGCCGTTGTTTTTTCCGTCGGTGTTGTATTTTTTATAGTCCGAGGTGGACTTTACATTCAGCGCCACATACTCCGTAGACAGCAGATGCTCCAGGCTGCAATAGCGGACATCATACAAAATGTCCCGCTGGGACAGCATCACCGTATAGAAGGTGGTGGCGCTGACCGAGGCATCCGCCGGAATCTCCGCCAGGGTACTGCGAACGCCGCTGTAGAAATCATCATAATCTAGGCACTGTTTGGGATAGCTGATGCCCTTGGGCAGCACCGTCACCCCAAAGCACGCCATGCTCAGAGCCAGCGCCGTGCCCAGGGCTGCCATCCGCTGCCAGTTTTCCCGGATGTCCGCCAGATTTACAATGGTGAGGTACAATAAAAGCGCCGTCGAGCCAAAGGTATACTGGAAATAGATATTGTACTGATACTGATGGGCGGGCATCAGATTCACCAGCACATAGGGAATCAGCAGAATGTAGCGCTCATACCGCCGGGTCAGCAGCGGCAGCCCCAGCAGGGGCAGCAGGGTCATGGTAATAAATTCCAGCTTTTCCGCTTTCAGGCATTCCTGCACCGCCTTCATGGGGTTGAGCAGCACCGCCTCAATCACCGTCAGCAGCGAGGACTGCCCCTTGAAGAAGAAATTCTTATAGTGGTAGGACATCACGCCGTCCCCGGAGGAGGCAAGATAGCCGGTTGCCGCCGCAAACCATGCCACCGCCCCCACCAGCAGCGCCCCGCCGGTGCAAATGCTCCATTTGTCCTTTTGCAGCAGCCCCCGCAGCCCCAGCCACAGCGCCACCACCGCCACATACACCGCCGCATCCTCCTTGACGGTCAGGGTCAGCAGCGCCCCCAGGGCTGTCAATGGCAGGTTCTTCCGGTCGATGCCATACAGCAGCCACAATAGCAGCGGGGTCAGAAAGCAATTTTCATGCAGGTCATAGCCGGTGCCGCCGGCATAGGCAGGAAACAGCAGCAGCAGCCCACACACCAGTGCCCGGGCAGGGGCGGGCAGACCATGCGCCCGGGCAATTTTCCAGGCGGGAATCACCGCCGACCCCAGCACCACCGCCTGCAAAATCTGCAAGGTGGCAGGATAGGGTGCCAGCGCAAAAAAGGGCAGCATCAGATAGTACACCGGGGAGACGTGAACCGCAAAGTGGGACAGCAGCCCATCCCGCTCCAGGGTGGTCAGGGGCTGCCCGGTTTCTTTCATATAATGAAACATCTGGCAGAACAGGCCATAATCAAAGGTGGGGGCATTGAAGCTATACACTCTGCCCACCGTCCACAGGCTGACAAACAGGACAAATACCACCGTCAGCCCCAGGGTAATCCAGCCATAGCGCCGCTTGCCCGGCAGGGTATCCTGCCCCGGCTCCGGGCTGCCGTTCCACCCCCACAGGGCAAAGCCGGAAACCACCGCCATCAGCAGCACACAGCCGCCCAAAAGTCCCCAGCTGAAGGTGGACAGCAGAGAAAGGGCGGACAGCACCCCCACCCCCAGCACCAGGCCGCAGCGCTCCCATTTTCCGGTATAGCACACCAGCGACAGCAGACACAGCAGCGCAAAGATGCCCCCGGTCAGTGCCAGAGTAAACCCCATGGACATGGCCCGCAGTCCATCCAGCCCGGTCAAATCCCGCAGGTCGGCCGGCAGCAGCGCATATTGGCAGGCGCAGGCCAAAATCCAAGCCGTCAGCGCCTTTCGCACCAGCCCCGCCGCATCCCACGCCGTTTTGCTTCGCACCCGTTGTCTGTTCAGCGTCATTTCTCTATGCCCCTTTTATTTGGAATCAGTTGGAAAAAACATACCACTTTGGGCTGTTTCTGTCAATAGGATTAAAGAAAATATAAGGAAACACCGATTCAATCTTTGGAAGTTCACAGATTGCGTTCCATTGTTGCCATTCATCCACGTTCATTTCTCCGTGACAGGGTCATCCTGCCGATTCAAGGTTGCGCAATTTTTCCTCAAAAAATACTGAGCAAAGGCATTCCTCAGCGGATTTCCAGCCAAAACGGGGTAACGAAAACATTTTGAGACTGTAGCCGCACCCGAATCCGCATCTGCGTACAGCTCATGTTCCCCTATGGGTGGAAACCCAAGTGCGAAAGAAGGGACTGCCGCGATTTTTTTGCAGCAGCCCCTTTTGCACCTTATCTTTCTTTTAGCAGTAACCCCAGGTCATCAGCTTCCACTGTCCGCCTTCGCTCCGTGCAAGCCACCAGGACCAAGTGTATTCCTGGTCTGCCTCCCAGGCACCGCCGCCATCTTTCGGGGAGCGGAAGGAGCTGTTAAAGGCAATGCATTGCGTAAACGCTTCTTTCTGATCCTCCGTTCTTAAATCATTCATCCACTTCACATTGTCTGCGTCATTGCATTCTTCATCGGACATATAAGAAAGGCTATGCAGTTCACAGCCCGCAAACGAACGGAACTGCTTTTTTATCACATCAATGGCAGCGTCCATTTCTTTTTGGGAATAAACGGAAGAAGTCCCATAATCAATTTTCACGTTTGATGTATTGCCCTTTCCGCATCCGGCAAGCAGAAGAAGCATTGCGACGCAAAGGACTGCGGCTATTGTTCTTTTCATAGCAGATTCCTCCAGATTTCGATTGATCAACTACACGTCATTTGCTCTCTAAAGCCAAAATTTTAGTAAAATTACCACCTTCAAAATAAATATCGTTGCCAGCATCATCTTTGAAAAAACAAATCTGCTCTGTGCTTGTCAATTCAAAACCAAGACATTTTAATAATGCCACGGAAGGAGTATTCTTTAAGGCTGTTCCCGCATGAATTTTTGTAGCACCAAACTCTTTCATATCATCCAGAATGGCGGTAAGCGCTTCTTTTGCAAATCCATGCCCCTGTGATTTACTTGTATATCCGTATCCAATCTCGTACTCGGATGGCGCAACAATATTCATGGAGGTAAATCCGATTGTTTCGCCTTTTAAGCACGTTGCAAAGAACATATGCTCATTGCCCTTTCGAGTCGCTTCTGCCCATTTTGCAATTCGCGGCTGTAAGGATTCCGGAGATGTATCCTTTTCGTTATCGTAGATAACGAATTCCGTATTCTTAAAATCATCCCATATTTCTTTAATTGCAGTCCAATCATTTTTTTCAATTGGACGTATTGTTAATCTTTTTGTAGTAATCATGATTCTCCAAAGACCCAGTTGCAGCTCATTAAACTGGAAGTTGTGTTATTCTTCACGATTCTCAATGTTATAAACAATACAAGCAATTCCTGCAATCATCGAAAACAGAATAGCTCCGCCCATTGCCTCATCCAAGGTAGCACCAACAAAGAATCCTGCGATTGCAGCGATCGCCATAATAATGACGCAAGACACCGTCCTGTACTTTTTCATATTCATACCTCCATAAATTCCGATTTATCGTTCTCATGCAATAATGCGAGCGTATCAAAAAAGCGTTAAAAAGTCAAGCTTGCAGAAGAAAGGGGCTGCTGTAAAAATCATGCAACAGCCCCTTTTTAGAAAATCCTCACGAGCCTAAAGCGATTGCCATCCGGCATTATTCTTTCGTCCAAAAGAATAATGTATTGCTGTATTTAAGAACAAGATACAGCGTGCTATCAGGGCTTTCTCTAAAGTCGTACAGCGGGAGCGAAACGTTGCCGCCATCGTTTGACAGCAGCACATCTGCGACATAGCGACCGGTATCTCCGTCAGGCTGCCATCTGCCTTCCCCTTTGTAACCGCCAAGCGTGAACTCAATGACTCCGTCAGGCTTCAAAAGAAGCGTGCTGGGGCTGTTTGTTGGAGAACTTCCAATGATTGCCTGAAGTTCAATTCCATTGTTTGACTGGACTGTATAGCTTTCATCAAGAATCCAGCTGCCGCTCAGGTCTAAAAATGCTGTATCAGTTCCATTATTTTCCACGTTTGCTATCGTATGCTGCATCATTTCACCGCTATCTTCGTTGCCTGCCTGTACAGCACTTGTAGACGGTTCTTCCCTTTTCATCGCATTGGTAAAGAAGCAAACAATCAGTATGATACATATGATACAAATGATTCCTTCTACAGTAATCATCCACCACGCAGTTTTCTTTTTTTCCTTATAATTTAACACAGGTCTACCTCCTTTTTTCACCAAACGCCATCAACACATCGATGTTCTCTTGCAGGCAAAATTCCAAATGATTGCTTTGATGCGATAACATGAACATAACAGAAAAATGTGTAAAAATCAAGCTTATAGAAAAAAGAGGCTGCTATAAAAATCTTGCAGCCACCCCTTTTTAGGAAAGCTTCAAAAACCAGACATGT
>ERZ1034952.860-NODE-860-length-26967-cov-21.371433_pt1 | contig 26967 bp, 26 predicted proteins | sample MGYA00520625_ERZ1034952 | MGnify/ENA primary metagenome ERZ1034952 (study PRJEB33766, sample SAMN09781773) | gut metagenome | biome: gut microbiome | host: Homo sapiens | place: Madagascar | study: EMG produced TPA metagenomics assembly of the PRJNA485056 data... | reverse complement strand
AAGCTGATCTGCCCACCGAGCCTACCGAACTGGCAGATCCCGTAGAGGAGACTGCAGCAACCACCGATACCACTGCAACAGACAAAACTGCAGCTACAGATGCAACAGCTTCCGACAGCACCGATACCGCTTATCAGCCTTCCGATGCTGAGATCGCCAAGGCCATGGAAGATGCCAAGGTACTGGCTGACGATGCAGAGCAGACTGTGACAAAAGACGGCGAAGCACATGAGAATGAGAAGAAGTCTTCCGTGAACTACATGATCTCCGACTGGCTGTTCGATGATGCCAGAAAGGCAGGAGACACCACCGTCATTACCAACGACAACAGCCATTGTTACTATGCCGTGGCATTTGAGAAGAGATATCTGGATGAGACTCCTTCTGCAGATGTACGTGTGATCATTCCCACCGAGGATAAGACCGGTGAAGAGATCCTGGAGGAGTGGAAGAACGGTGCAGCTACCGAGGACAGCTTCGCAGAATTGTGCAAGAAGTATACACAGGATACTTCCGCAGTAGAGAACGGCGGTCTGTTCGAGCAGGTAACCAAGACCGGAATGACAGAGGAGCTGAGCAACTGGATCTTCGACAGCAGCCGTCAGGCAGGAGATACCGTAGCCATCACTGTCAGTGACACCACTTATGTACTTTACTACATCGGACAGGATCAGCCCGAGTGGAAGATCAACATCAAGAATACGCTGGTATCCGATACAATGAGTCAGCATGTGCAGGATATTACCGCAGATGTAACGGTAGAGGATCCCAAGGGTAAGCTGAATTATCTGAAGGTGCAGGCAGAGGAATCTGCAGCTGCTGAGACTGAGACTGCAACGGCAGAGACTCAGGAGATCACCGAGGAGCAGACCGCTGCTACCGAAGAGACCGCAACACAGGCACAGTAAGGCTTGCCGGGGAACAGAACATAGACAACAGACAAGTACCTGTTTCACTGCGCAAGCAGAAGAGACAGGTACTGTTAGATTATGAGCAAAGATAGGCTCAAAATGGCGGGAAACAGGATAATGTGACTTTGCCGGTTAGTGAGCTGAACAGAGAATAACTTTGAGAAAGGTATGAATATACATGCAGGAAAAAGTTCTGGTACTGGATATTGACGGAACACTGACCAATTCAAAAAAAGAGATCACAGAAGCTACCAAACAGGGAATCTGGAATATTTTACAGCATGGACACAAGGTGATCCTGGCTTCCGGACGTCCCACGCCCGGTATGCGGAAATGTGAAGAGGAACTGGAGTTGAAAAAATACGGCGGATATCTTCTGTCCTTTAATGGAGCCCGCATCGTGGAATGTAAAACGGGAGAAGTGGTCTATCAGAGAACACTGCCCCTGTCCATTGTGCCCGGATTGTATGAATTCGCCAAAGCGAATGGCTGCGGACTGATCACTTATCAGGGAGAGGGAGTCATCTCCGCATTTGAGCCGGATAAATATGTGCAGTTAGAAGCGAGGATTAACGGGATCCCCATTAAAGTGGTGGATGATTTTGTGTCCTACGTAGATTTTGATATCAACAAATGTCTGATGACAGCACCGGAAGAGATTGCCCCCAAGCTGGAGAAACAGCTGCAGGAAAAATACAGCGATGTGGCAAGCATCTACCGTTCCGAGCCATATTTCATTGAGATCATGCCCAAGGATGTGAATAAAGCGACTTCTCTTGATCACATGCTGGAGGGTATGGGACTGACCAGAGAGAATGCGATCTGCTGCGGTGACGGCTACAACGACATCTCAATGATCGAATATGCGGGAACCGGCGTAGCGATGGGGAATGCCCAGCCGGCAGTCAAGGAAGCTGCAGATTACATCACCGGTACTAACGATGAGGACGGGCTGGTGGAGGTCATCGATAAATTTATCATGAAACCGGAGCAGGAATAGCCTTTCTTAGAAACAAACAATAGACACAAAGCAGTAACAAGCGAAAAATCACAGAGCAATGAGCGTGTGTGATTTTTGCAAAAGAGGATATATATGATTCAGATACAAATACCTGAAAAAGCGAAATATATCATAGAGACTATACAGAATGCCGGGTTTGAAGCCTATGTGGTAGGCGGCTGCGTGCGGGATTCCATCCTGGGAAGATGCCCGGAGGACTGGGACATTACTACTTCGGCGAGACCGGAGCAGGTGAAGGCGCTGTTCCGCCGTACTATCGACACCGGGATCCAGCACGGTACCGTGACGGTCATGTTGGACAAAGAGGGATTCGAGGTCACCACTTACCGCGTGGACGGAAAATACGAGGACAGCCGACATCCCAGGGAGGTCACTTTTACCCCGAATCTGGAAGAAGATTTAAAACGCCGGGATTTCACCATCAATGCCATGGCATATAATGAAACAGAAGGGCTGATCGATATCTTCGGTGGCTTACAGGACATCGGGGTGAAGATAATCCGCTGTGTAGGCAATCCGGAGGAACGTTTCGGAGAGGATGCCCTGCGTATCATGCGTGCCATCCGATTCTCTGCGCAGTTAGGCTACGAGATCCACGAGGACACCGAAGCGGCGATCCGGAAGCTGGCACCCACTTTGCAGAAGATCAGCGCGGAGCGGATCCAGGTGGAATTGACCAAGCTGCTGATCTCCCCTCATCCTGACACCTTGCGAGATGCTTATGACATGGGTGTCACGAAGGTGATCCTGCCGGAATTCGATGCCATGATGGAGACTCCTCAGAAGCATAAGCACCATAAATACAACGTTGGGGAGCATACATTACATGCCCTCATAGAGATCGCACCGAAGAAGAATCTGCGGTATGCTATGCTGCTTCATGATATCGGCAAGCCTGAGACGCTTACCGTGGATGAAGACGGCACCACCCATTTCCACGGACATCCCGCAGTGGGTGAGGAGATGGCACGCAGGATCCTAAGGAGACTCAGATTTGATAATGATACAGTGGCAGTGGTGACCCGCCTGGTAAGATATCATGATTATGGTAATGATGTGACACCTGACCTGCGGATCGTGCGCCGGGCAGTGAACAAGATCGGGGAAGATATCTTCCCACTATTGTTCCCGGTGAGAGAGGCGGATATCCTGGCACAGAGCGATTATCTGCGGGCAGAGAAGCTGGAGAACCTGGAGCTCTGGAAGCAGTTATATGAAGAGATGTTGGAGAAAAAGCAGTGCGTATCCTTGAAAACGCTGGCTGTCACCGGCAGAGATCTCATTGCTATGGGAATGAAGCCCGGCAGGGAGCTGGGCGATATGCTGCAGAAGCTGTTGGAACTGGTCTTAGAGCACCCGGAGCAGAATACCAGAGAACAGCTGCTGGAAAAGGCGGGCGAACTGGCAGCAGGCAAAGAGTGAGCATACTTTTATAAGATCTCTCATAAGATAGCGTAGGAACCGTCAAACCGGTTAAGTACATATCTTAGGAGGGGTTGTAAGTGAATGACAGAGCGGTGGCACTGCTGGAGCAGTATGAGATAGAGGTATTGCGTACCCGAAAAGGGCGGGGGGCGATTCTGTGCGATACACAGCAGGGCTGCCTGATCTTCAAGGAATATACAGGACGCGAGGAACAGCTGCGTCTGCAGGAACAGGTGCTAAGGCATCTGGAGGCTTGTGGGAATATCTCTGCGGAGAGACTGCTTGCCACCAGAGAGGGTGCGCTGTCGGTCACAGACAGGGACGGTGTCAGATATATTCTGAAGACCTGGTGGGAAGGCAGAGAATGCAACGCCCGTGACAGGGAAGAATGTATGGAAGCCATGGGGCTGTTGGCAAGGCTTCATGGAGATCTGGAATTTCGACCGGTATTTCCGGAGACGGAGGACGAACCGGCACCCAAAATCGAGAGATATCTTCCCAGCAGAGATTATGAGAAGCATAACAGAGAACTGAAACGCGCCCGGAAATTCTTAAAACAGCGGAGCCAGAAGACCTGGTTCGAGATCCGCCTCGCAGCCGTACTGGATCCTTTTTTGGAGGAAGCGGTAAGGGTCAGTAACGAGTGGAAAGCGCTGGAAGAGGAGACTGTGGCGGCACAGGATACCGGAGCAAATTTAACCTTCTGCCACGGCGATTATCAGTATCATAATATATTGCGGCAGGACAGAGGCTTTTTCCTGGTGAATTTTGAAAAATGCCAGGCAGACGGTCCGGTGAGAGATCTGTATCATATCCTGCGAAAATTATTGGAAAAAAGTGAATGGGACCAAAGTCTGGGAATCGGACTGCTCGAAAGCTATGAGAAAGTCAGACCGCTTACTCTTACAGAGAAGAGGGATCTGTATTACCGACTGTCTTATCCGGAGAAACTGTGGAAGATCGTTAACTTCTATTATAATTCGGGAAAGGCATGGATACCGGAGAAAAATCAGGAGAAGCTGGAGCACCTGTTAGAGCAGGAGACTGCCAGAAAACGATTCCTGCGGATCATGGAGCCGTAAGGCACCGGGAAGGAACAAAGGCATGAACGTAAGATACAGGAAGAAAATAACATGTATTTTGCTTATGACAGTATTGTCAATAAGTGGCTGCGGGCAGGCATCTACTGCAGGAAATGCACAGAGTACAGTAACTTTGCAGACAACGGAAGAATCCGGCAGAGTGGATACCGGCTTCGTGGTGACGGATCCGGACAGCTATGATTCGGCGGATACGGCTGTACTGGTGGATATCAACAGTGCTGACAATACTGTCACCTTGTTGAATCTGGATCTTGGGAAGCAATATACCCTGTCCATGGACGGGACTACGCGCTATACGGACAAATACGGCAAGGCAATCTCTCTGGAGCAGCTGGGAGAAGGCGATATCGTGGATGTAACTTTTCTGAAGACGAAGAAGCATCTGACAACCATGCAGCTGTCCCGGTTGGCATGGCAGTATGATGAAGTAGAGCGTTATGAATTGAATACCGTGCGCCGGGAAGTGACCATCGGGGAAGAAGTCTTCAAGCTGTCCCGGGATACCCGGTATTTTTCCCAGGGGCACAGTATCGAAGAAATGGATCTTAACCCTTCCGATATCCTGACTTTTCATGGGATAGACACCACGGTACTCAGTGTAACGGTGGAGAAGGGACATGGGTATCTCAGACTGGTAAATGATGAAAATTTTATCGGCGGATGGCTGGAGATCGGGCAGGAGCAGATCGTCCGGATCACGGAGGACATGCTGGTGACGGTGCCTGAGGGCAGTTATCAGGTGGATATCAGCTATAACGGCGGAGGCGGCACGAAAAGTGTGGTGATCAACCGTAACGAAGAGACCACACTGGACATCGGGGATCTCGAGGTCGCCGGGGCGAAATACGGTATGGTGCTGTTCTCCATGAATCCTTCCGGTGCGGAACTGTATATCGACGGTAGTCAGGCGGATCCCTCCCAGCCCATCACGCTGGAATACGGCATCCATCAGATCATAGCGAAAGCAGACGGCTATAAATCCCTGACCCAGTACCTGCGGGTAGCCCAGGAGTCAGCAGGCGTGGATGTGGAGCTGGACAAGGTAGATTCGGACAGCGATAGCGATGAGAGCACGGGCAGTTCGGCTTCGACATCGTCCACTGCGACTTCCACTACATCAGAGACTACAACGACTTATTACCGGGTACATATCGATGCACCGGAAAATGTGGAAGTATATCTCGATGGAAATTACGTGGGAATCTCACCCTGCAGTTTCAAAAAGACTTCGGGAAGCCATGTGATCACCCTGCGCAAGTCCGGATATGAGACCAGGAGTTATACCGTGCAGGTGGACGAAGAGAAGAAGGATGTGTCCTATTCCTTCGTAGATCTGGTGACAAGTACATCGGCATCAGAGTGATCGTTACAAAGGCGTGAGAAGTGCCGTAAATATGCGGAAATGCCTTGACAAAAGGGATAAAAACAGATATATATATTTATAGACGTTTCAAAAGAACTATTTTCGAGCGTAAATTTAATCACGAAACTCATTATAGGAGGAGTTCAATATGAACAAAACAGAATTAGTTGCAGCTATGGCTGATCAGGCTGGTCTTTCCAAGAAGGACGCAGAGAAGGCATTAAAGGCTTTCACCGATGTTGTTGCTGAAGAGTTAAAGAAGGATGGTAAGGTTCAGTTAGTTGGCTTCGGTACTTTCGAAGTATCCAGCAGAGCAGCAAGAGAGGGTAGAAATCCTCAGAGCGGCAAGCCTATGAAGATCGCTGCTTCCAAGGCTCCTAAGTTCAAGGCTGGTAAGGCATTAAAGGATATGCTGAACGCTTAATAGAAGCTGAATTTTCAGAGACTCGAGAGGACAACCTTTCGGGTCTCTTTTATATCTGTGAACGAATCAAGAGGATAGGAACATGAGATTAGATAAATATTTAAAGGTATCCCGTCTGATCAAGCGGCGTACCGTGGCAAATGAAGCCTGTGACAGCGGCAGAGTATTGATCAATGACAAGCCCGCGAAGGCATCCGCCAACGTAAAAGAGGGAGACATCATCACCATCTCTTTCGGTAATAAAGAGGTTAAGGTAGAAGTCCTGGATGTGCAGGAGACGGTGAAAAAAGAAGCAGCAAAAGAACTTTTCCGTTATATTTAATGTATGTATAAATTCCCATTTTGTACCATAAGATGAACTATAAGTCCGTACAACAAAACGGGCGTGGCAAGGATGGGAGGACATATGGAAGATTTAAATACAGCAGGACGCATGCATAAAATATCGATAACGAATCGTCGGACCTGCACGGTGAACGGGGTAAACGATGTGCTTTCTTTTGATCTGCGGGAGATCGTGCTGGAGACGGAGCAGGGAATGCTGATGATCCGCGGAAATGAGCTTCATGTGAACCGTCTGACTCTGGATAAAGGGGAAGTGGATATCGACGGCAGGATCGACAGCTTTGTATATTCGGATACCACAGCATCCGGAGAAAAACAGGAATCTCTTTTCACCAGGCTGTTCCGCTGATGAATGAGAATGTATTTCTGCTGCATGCCTTTCTCCTGGGTGTGGAGATCACTTTTCTATATGATATGCTGCGGATCCTGCGGAGAGTCTTTGCCCACAGTGGCATCATGGTGTCACTGGAGGATATCGCGTTCTGGATCTATTGTGCAGGGAAAGTGTTCCTGCTGATGTTCCGGGAGAGTAATGGGAATCTGCGGTGGTTCGCCGTACTGGGTGCGTTGACGGGGATGTACCTGTATCACAGAACCTTCAGCCCACTTCTTGTAAAATATGTATCCGGACTGCTTAACAGCATCTTAAGCCCTATCCGCAGGGCATTGCGGGCAGTGAAAAGTTGGCTAAAAAAGCAGTTGACGAGCCTGTGGAAAATGCTTAAAATGTTCTATAAAGGGAGAGGCGCGTATGGCAAAAAGAAGAATAGCCTACCGCAGGAGACGACACCAGAACCGGTTCAGCATGTTCTTAGTGAGCCTGGTCGTATTGATGATCATGGTCGTCGTGGCAGTGCGGAGTGTGGAATTACAACAGAAGATTGATGGATACGACATGCAGATCGCGGGCTTGAACGCGCAGATCGAAGCGGAGAATACCAGGACGGAACAGATCGGGGAGTATCGTAAGTACACACAGACCAAGGCTTATGTGGAGGAAGTAGCCAAGGATAAGCTGGGGCTGGTGTATGAGGGTGAGATCCTTTTTCAGGAGAATAAATAAGCAGGGAGACTTTTTCTTAAGTTGACCTGCTTTTTTTGTCGCAAAAAATGAAGCAGCCGGATCCTTAAATTTGACAAAAAGAAAAAAACGATCGTCCTATAATCGTGAAGACAGAAAGGGGGAAGGATCATGGTTATAGGGAAAAAGGAACAGAGAACTCCGGGACAGGAACAGTGTGCACAGGTGTCCATGCTCTGCAGGCAGAGATTATTGGGATATGCGGAAAGCTTTGAAGAATTGGGGAAAAGTTTCTGTGAGGAAGTAGGGATTGTCGGGGACGACAGGCAGAGCATTCTGGAAAAATGTATGCTTCAGCAGAGCCGCCAGATCATGGGAGATCATTTACAGACTGTGGCCCGGATCATGGAAAGGGTCGCCGGAGAGGAATTGGTCTACCTTCCGTTAGAAGAGAAAAAAAGAAAAAGTCTGACGCAGGCGTTTGGTAGTGAGGGAATCCAGGCAAGGGAATTATGTTATGTCAGGAAAAAGAGCGTGCCGGGAGGCATCAGTATGACACTTTCCACGGAACGAACCGGATGCAAAGCTTCGCAGGCGGCGGATATGCTGACAGTACTGCTGGGGAAGCGGCTGCAGCCATCGCCGGGGAGTCCCTATCTGATCGAAAAGGAGCCTCATTGCTTCCTGTTCACAGAGGAACCGGGATATGTAGCCCTCACCGGTGTGAGCCGGGCACTGAAAGAGGGAGAGAAAATCTCAGGCGATCAGTATACGATGCTGGAGTCGGAAAAGGGCAGGCTGATACTGCTACTGTCGGACGGCACCGGCGCAGGGGAGGATGCCGGCCGGGGAAGTGGCAGAGTATTGGATCTCATGGAGAAAATGCTGGAAGCCGGATTCGATACGGAAGCCTCTGTAAATATGTTGAATTCCGCATTGTATGCCCAAAATGAAGAGGGGGATCATCCCACTGTGGATATCTGCAGTCTGGATCTGTATACCGGAGAATGTGAGATCTGTAAGGTGGGCGGAGTGGCTACTTTTATCAAGGGAAGCAGTGGCACGGAGTACATCGGCGGAGAGAGTCTGCCTCTTGGCATATTTCAGAAGGCACAGACTGAGCGGAACATGCGGACGCTGAAACCGGGAGAAATGTTAGTCATGATGACGGACGGCGTGCTGGATGCACTGGAAGATGACTGTGAGGAGCGTATGCGGAATATGATCGACATGCTGGAAGAACAGAATCCCCAGGAGATCGCCGAGAAGATACTTTCTTATGCCATATGCAGCTGTGGGGGCAGGATCCGGGATGATATGACGGTGTTTGCGCTGTGCTTGTGGGAGAATGCGTGATTGCTGCCTTGATTTTTCCGCATAATTAGGATAGAGTAAAAACATGAATACATGGATGGATACGCGAGAAAAAGTATTTGCATATATCAGAGAACACCGTATGCTGCAGGCACATGACCGTGTGGTAGCAGGTGTCTCCGGAGGGGCAGACTCGGTTTGCCTCTTATTTTTGTTGCTGGAATGGCAGAAAATATGTCCGATTGATATTGCTGTAGTACATGTGAATCACGGGATCCGTGCCGAGGCAGGAGAGGATGCCCGGTATGTGGAGAAGCTCTGTGAAGAGAGAAAAATCCCCTATTTCCTGACCCGGGCGGATGTACGGGACAGAGCCGGACAGGAGAAAATCTCCGAGGAGGAAGCCGGACGTAGAACGAGGTATGAAGCCTTTGAACAGGCGGCGCAGGACTGGGGAGCCACGAAGATCGCTGTGGCGCACAACAGCAACGACCGCAGCGAGACCCAGCTGTTTCATCTTTTCCGGGGAAGTGGGATCCGGGGACTGGCGAGCATACTGCCGGTGCGGGATAACATCATACGACCGATCCTGTGTCTGGAGAGATGGGAGATTGAAGACTTTTTAACACAACAGGGAATTTTCTTCTGTAAGGATGCTACCAACGATGAGGACGATTACACCAGGAACCGGATCCGGCATCATATTTTACCCTATGCGGAGCAGAATATTGCGCGGGGCTGTGTGGCGCACATGAACCAGACCGCGGAGCTGCTGGCGGAGACGGAAGAATATCTAAAGCTTCAGACGGCGGAGGCAGTGAACAGATGCATACGGAGCATAAAGGCTCCGGGCAGTGCGCTGCAGCCGGATGTGAGCAGTCGGGCACAAGAGGTGTATATCGCGGTGGAACCTTTTCTGACGCTGCATCCGGTGATCCGTAAAAGACTTTTGTATGAAGAGGTAAAAAGACTTTCCCCCGGGCAGAAAGACATCACTTATCAGCATATTGCGGAACTTCTGACATTGTTTACGCAGGAAGGAAACCGGACGATCTGCCTTCCCTTCGGAATCCGCGGCAGGCGGCAATATGAACAGGTCATCCTGACGATACAGACGGGTCAGACAACGAAAGAGGCGGACAGCATGCAGACTGCTGCAGCAATGCCGCTCTGGCAGCAGTGGGATCCGGATATGGCTCCCGGACAGATGAAAACAGTGGAATGTGCTCTGGGAACACTGGAATATTCTGTGTGTGAGGTGCCCGCCGGATCTGAAAAAAACCAAGAAGTTCCCACAAATCAGTATACGAAATGGTTTGATTATGATAAAATAAAAAAATGTCCGACGATACGTACAAGGCAGACAGGAGACTATCTGACCATTGCAGACGGCAGAGGAGGAATGATCCGTAAATCATTAAAAAGCTATTTTGTCGATCAGAAAATCCCACGGGAGGAACGTGACAGACTGCCGGTCCTGGCGGAGGAAGACCATGTGCTGTGGGTCATGGGATATCGCATCAGCGAATATTATAAAGTTACGGAGAATACAAAACGTATTTTAAAGGTACAATTAATAAGAAAGGAGTTCGCGTAAGAGCGAAGAGACAAAAGAAAATGGCAGAACATATCAGAGTACTGTTGACAGAAGAGGAAGTAGATAAGAGAATTCAGGAGATCGGAGAACAGATCAGTAAGGACTATGCAGGTAAGCAGGTACACCTTGTATGTGTACTGAAGGGCGGAAGCTTCTTCATGTGTGAACTGGCAAAGCGTATCACCGTTCCCGTATCGCTGGATTTCATGTCGGTATCCAGTTATGGCAGTGACACCAAGTCCAGCGGTGTGGTAAAGATCGTAAAAGACCTGGATGAATCCCTGAAGGATAAGGACGTTATCGTAGTAGAGGATATCGTAGACAGTGGCAGAACCTTAAGCTATCTGTTAGAGATGCTTCGAGACAGAGGACCGGCTTCCTTACGTCTGTGCACCCTGTTGGATAAGCCGGAGAGAAGAGTCATCGATGTTCATGTAGATTATACCGGATTTAATATTCCCGATGAATTCGTAGTGGGCTACGGACTGGATTATGATCAGAGATATCGTAATCTGCCTTACATCGGTGTGGTAGAATTCGATTAAGCAATACGAAGATGCAGGAGGCCCGTGAAGTTGAAACAAAACGGCAGAACAATTAACTCATATTTTATATTTATCATACTTCTGGTCATGGTGATCGTAGGGCTCAATCTGTTGAGCAGTCGGGAAGAGGAATATACCAGAGCAGAATTTATCGCGGATCTGGATGCCGGAAATGTATCTGAGATCGTAATACAGCCTAACGGAGAAGCCCCTACCGGCTATCTGGAGATCCAGATGAAGAATGGACTGAATCATAAGCTGTATGCTACGGATATCACGGAGCTGGAGACACTTGTCCGCGAGTACGGATTTGATCCCGTAGTGAATGACATTGAGAGAGAGAACTGGTTCCTTACTTATATGCTGCCGATGCTGGTAGTACTGGCTGTAGGTGTATTCCTTTTCATGATGATGAATGCCCAGCAGGCCGGTGGCGGTAACGGTAAAATGATGAACTTTGGCAAGAGCCGGGCCAAAATGTCCATGGGTGACAAGAGCGTCACCTTTGCACAGGTGGCCGGTCTGAAGGAGGAAAAAGAGGAACTGGAGGAAATCGTTGATTTCCTAAAGGAGCCGGGAAAATACACCGGCGTCGGTGCGAGAATACCCAAGGGTGTTCTGCTGGAGGGACCTCCCGGAACCGGTAAGACACTGCTGGCGAAAGCCGTGGCAGGAGAAGCCGGAGTACCTTTTTTCAGCATCTCAGGTTCTGATTTCGTGGAAATGTTCGTCGGTGTCGGTGCATCCCGTGTGCGTGATCTGTTTGAAGAGGCGAAGCACAATGCACCCTGTATCGTGTTTATCGATGAGATTGATGCCGTGGCGAGACGCCGTGGTACCGGTATGGGCGGCGGACACGATGAGAGAGAGCAGACCCTGAACCAGTTACTGGTAGAGATGGATGGTTTCGGTGTCAACGAAGGCATTATCGTTATGGCAGCTACGAACCGTGTGGATATTCTCGATCCTGCGATCCTGCGTCCCGGACGATTCGACCGTAAGGTAGCGGTAGGGACTCCGGATGTGGGCGGCAGAGAAGAAATACTGAAGGTACATGCGAAGAATAAGCCCCTGGGAGATGATGTAAATCTACAGCAGCTCGCACAGACTACCGCAGGATTCACCGGAGCGGATCTGGAGAACTTGTTGAACGAAGCAGCGATCATCGCAGCGAAGGAGAATCGCTCCTTTATCGCGAATAAAGATGTCAAGAGGGCGTTTGTCAAAGTAGGAATCGGTGCGGAGAAGAAGAGCCGCATTATTTCCGACAAGGAGAAGAAGATTACGGCATATCACGAAGCAGGTCATGCAATCCTGTTCCATGTGCTGCCGGATGTGGGACCTGTCTACACCGTATCCATTATTCCTACCGGTGTGGGGGCCGCCGGTTACACCATGCCTCTGCCGGAAAAGGATGAGATGTTCGCCACCAAGAGCCGTATGCTCCAGGATATCATGGTATCTTTGGGCGGACGTATCGCAGAGGAGATCATCTTCGGAGATATTACCACCGGAGCATCCAGTGACATTAAGAAAGCCACCAAGACAGCCCGCCGTATGGTAACCCGTTACGGAATGTCTGATAATATCGGAGTCATCTGTTATGATGATGACGATGATGAGGTCTTTATCGGTAAGGATCTGGCACATGCCAAGGCTCACAGTGAGGAGATTTCCGGAGAGATCGATAAGGAAGTCAAGCGGATCATAGATGACTGCTATACCAAGGCAAAAGACATTATTATGCAGCATGAGAATGTACTTCACAGTTGTGCTGCGCTTCTGTTAGAAAAAGAAAAGATCAACAGAGAAGAGTTTGAAGCACTTTTCGTATAGGAAAAGGTTTTCGATGGTGTTTCGTAGATTTGGTAGTATTGTACAAACTGCTTTTGTGAAAAATAGACAAAAACAAATATGCACTTTTGTAATATTTGTGAATTTTGAGAATAGCCAAAAATAGTAGTGCATGCTATTATAATACTCGTAACCCCCCCCAATACATTATATAGTTTTTTGCTATACCCCATAAGAAAGAAATACCTTCTCTAAAAAGGACAGTCCTCCCAAGACTGTCCTTTTTACCGTTTAAAAACAAGTCAGGCTGTTGTCAGATGTAAGGAAAAAGGGTATAATTACATATGTATGCTGCACAGGTAAGAACAGCAGGAGCATAATATAGATAGTAAGACATTAGTCTCAGAAAGGATAGATACTATGGATCTGGAGCTATTACGTCGAACAGAATATAATCAGCAGTACATTGCTGCTATGAGACCCGTATTTAACAGGAGAGCTCTTTTTACGGATACAAGTGCGGAGTATGTGATCCCGGAAGAGCCGGAACCATATTCCGAGGTGACGATCCGTTTCCGTACCGCCAGGAACAATGTGGACAGAATATTCCTCGTAAGCGGTGGGCAGAAGCACCTTATGGTACGAGTGGAGAGCGATAATGATTTTGATTATTATGCCTATGTAATGCGTCTGGATGACCAGAAGATATCTTATTATTTTGAGGTACAGACCGGCAGGATCACAGGTATCTTCGATATGAGAGGCCTGGTGCAGGAGGTCAACGAATATTATGATTTCATTATTATTCCGGGCTTCCATACTCCCGACTGGGCAAAAGGTGCGGTAATGTACCAGATCTATACCGATCGTTTCTGCAATGGCGATCCTTCCAACGATGTGCTGACCAATGAATACTGCTATATCGGGGAGCCGGTACACCGTGTAGAGGACTGGGGACGGTATCCTGCACAGATGGATGTCCGTGAGTTCTACGGAGGAGACCTGCAGGGCGTATTGGACAAGATGGACTACCTGCAGGAGTTGGGCGTTGAGGTAATTTATTTTAACCCTCTGTTCGTATCCCCGTCCAACCATAAATACGATATTCAGGACTATGATTATATTGATCCCCATCTGGGTAAGATCATCAGCGACGAGGGTGATCTGCTTCCGGACGGACAGCGGGAGAACCGTTTCGCGTCCCGTTATATCGACCGTGTGACCAATAAGGCAAATTTAGAGGCGAGCAACGAGATGTTTGCCCAGGTAGTGGCCGAGGCACACCGCAGAGGCATGAGAGTCATATTGGACGGCGTGTTCAACCACTGTGGATCCTTTAATAAATGGATGGACAGAGAACGTATCTACGAGAATGCGGAAGGCTATGACAAGGGTGCTTATGTCAGCGCAGACAGCCCTTACCGGAATTATTTTGATTTCCACAATCAGGCAGCATGGCCCTATAACAATTCCTATGACGGATGGTGGGGACATGATACCCTGCCGAAGCTGAATTACGAAGGTTCTCAGGAACTGATGGATTACGTTCTTCACGTTGCAAAAAAATGGGTATCTCCCCCCTATAATGTGGACGGCTGGAGACTGGATGTGGCGGCAGACTTAGGTCACAGCCAGGAGTTCAATCATCATTTCTGGCAGGAATTCCGGAAAGCGGTAAAAGAGGCCAATCCGGAGGCGATCATTCTGGCAGAGCATTACGGCAATACCAGAGACTGGTTACAGGGCAACGAATGGGATACTGTCATGAACTACGATGCGTTCATGGAGCCTGTGACCTGGTTCCTCACCGGTATGGAGAAGCACAGCGATGATTACAGAGAAGACCTGCTTGGCAACGCAGAGAGCTTCTGGGGAGCCATGCGGCATCATACCTCCAGTTTTTCCATGCCCAGCTGGCAGGTGGCTATGAATGAACTGTCCAACCATGATCATTCCCGTTTCCTGACGAGAACGAACCATAAGGTGGGACGTACCAATACTTTAGGCCCCCAGGCTGCAGAGCAGGGCATTAATAAGGCAGTATTTCGGGAGGGTGTTGTGATCCAGATGACCTGGACGGGCGCACCGACGATCTACTACGGAGATGAAGCGGGCGTCTGCGGATTCACGGATCCCGACAACCGGAGAACCTATCCCTGGGGACATGAGGATCAGGTGCTGCTGGCGTTTCACAAGGATATTATCCGCCTGCGCCGTGAGAACGAGGAATTGCGTACAGGTTCCCTGAAAATGCTGGAGAATGATTATAACTTTATCTCCTACGGGCGTTTTAGCCGCAAGGGACAGTGCGCGATCCTGATCAACAATAATTATCATCCGATCACCAAGGAGATCCACGTAGGGGAGATCGGAGCCACTAAGACAGGCAAGATGAAAGTGATCCTGCAGTCCAGAGATGACGGATATTGTATGGAAGGCGCGGAGTATGAGATCAAGGCAGGGAAGATCCTGATCGAGATGCCCCAGACTTCCGCAACGATCCTGAAATTCGTGCAGGAATAACATTTTACCAAAGACAGTGAAGATTTTTCAGTGTTGTAATGGCACTGGTGCCGGCGAGAGTTGAACTTTTGTAATTATGTTGAGAAATAAGAAAAAATATCTTGCAATTTGTGTGAACATATGCTACAATTTCACATTGTTAGGGCACTTTGCCTGACATGGATGGATTCCCGAGTGGCCAAAGGGGACAGACTGTAAATCTGCTGCAAATTGCTTCGGTGGTTCGAATCCACCTCCATCCATTTGCGTTGATGAGCTCAATGGAACAGTGCTTAGCGCGTAAGTCCATGCAGTCGAGTATAACGCAATGCGTCCGCTGGTGTGGCGGAATAGGCAGACGCAAGGGACTTAAAATCCCTCGGGGGCAACTCCGTGCCGGTTCAAGTCCGGCCACCAGCATCAATTTAAGAGTAGGAGAAACGTTGATTTTACAGCGTTTCTCCTATTTTTGAATTTATCCTATATAAACAAACAAGAATTTCGGCATTGCTGACATCCTTGTACAATGTTGGGCTAGTTCCATTTTAATTCCAATTCTCTGTTTTGCTCTTTGCAATCTGACAAATACAGATTAATTAGTGTTTGATAGGGAATACCACATTTTTCTGATTTTGCCTTGAAGAAATCAATGGTATCACCATCAATGTTAATAGTAATCTGCTTTTTTACACGCTTTGCATAGGGATTTTTTCTGGGATTTAATTTTTCGATATCGTATTCTTTTTCCATTGACTTACCACCTTTCGTTAATTTTGTAGTATTGAGTTGTTTCATTCTTGGTTGCTTTTCTGGCGGAGATAATACGAATAACATCATCCATACCGCGATAACAATGACATACAATTAACATTTTTGCGTGATCGCTTAGCCCCAACATCATAAACCTTTCTTCCTCTTGTGAATGATTGGGATCGTCAAACAAAATGGCATTTTCATCCGCAAATACAGTGCTGGCTTCTGAAAATGTGATGTGATGTTTTGCCTCGTTGATGGCTGCTTTATTATCATCCCATTCAAAACTAATACCTTTCATAATTAAATTATAATTAATAATTTTAATGATGTTCAATGTGAATTGTAATGAAATGAAAAATGTGTAATCAAAAGATTAATGTGATAAAATGGTAGTGCAGAAAGTGAAAAAGAACTTGCCTGTAGTGGAGGAGTAGAATGGAGAGTATGATATTATGAGTGAAGCAGTAGAGGAATATGTAAGGGAAAAGCAGGCGGTCAATGTGAAAAACATTATGGAAGATACTGGATTTACCGTGGAACAAGCATTAGACGAGGCAGATTGGCAGGCAGAAAATAATAACGAAAGAATGACACATGAAGAAGTGTATCGCGCGCTGAAGAGCAGAGTAACAATTCCTTTTACACTCCATGGCATAGAAGAAATGCTTACAGTAGAATACAAACAAGGCACAGATCCCAGGGAAATTGGCTATGATGCCCTTCATGGATTTCCGATAGATAAAATATGTTGCACAGGTTATCCGGTAATGCATGGTTACTTTGAACATATGAATGCGACCGGTTATCGGAGATCCTGTGGGTTCATTCAATTCGTGGAAAGAATTGAAAATTATGGGGAAAACAGAGAGCTTTCCATAGATGTCAGTGATGAAAATCTGGAAAAAGGGAATCCATATTTTGCGTATGGTTATCCGGCAGAAATATTTGATGCTCCCTGTTGTAATTTGGCTGGATGTAGACACTTGAAATGGACAGCTTATACCTATCTAGTAGATCTGCCCTCCCGCATGAATGGCAATAAACTGAAATTCCTGGGCGGATACTCTTGGGGATATGAAGAGGATGAAAATGGTCCACAGAGATTACTACCGTTAGAGATATTGACAGAAAATGACTGGGAAAAGCATGCAACGGAAAAAGGAATATTAAAGATATCCCAGATAACAGGAGGCGGTACTGCTAAGTTATGAAGAATAGCTATAAACAAAAACTGATATTGGTTATTGCAATTTTATGTTTGAGCTTAGTAAGCTGTAAAAGTAAAACAGAGCCAATTAATAATATTGCATCATGGACGCCGGATGATGATTGGACAATAAATGGAATTGATATTAGAGATGATTATGCCAATTTCATACTATTATATCAAGACCGGGAACTGGCAAATGTGGAAATTTCAAAATTTGCAGAACCATCATGGATTGATCGGGAGGGAACAGTATGAATTATTATATCAGTGATCTGCATTTGTTTCATGAAGCGGCGATACGTTTCGATGACCGTCCCTTCCGGGATCTGGAGGAAATGCATACAGAGATCGTAAAACGGTGGAATGAAAAGGTGAATAACGGCGATACCGTGTATATCCTGGGGGATGTGAGCATGCGCGGTAAGAACGAGGATCTAATCGCTCTGGTGGCAATCCTGAAAGGAAAAAAGGTCCTGATCCGTGGCAATCACGATGATGTGTCCGACCTCAGATACCGACAGCTTTTTTCGGAAGTCTGTGATTATAAGGAGATCCGGGACTCTATAGCCGGGAAAAGCTATGAGCTGGTATTATGCCATTATCCGATCTTTAGCTGGAAGCATATGAGCCGCGGCACCATTCTGCTCTACGGACACACCCATAACAGCCCGGAGGACGATTATTTTCAGAAATGTCTGGCCGGGATGAAGGACAACGACTGCCGTCACATTGGTGACAGCCCCATACAGGCGTACAATGTGGGATGTATGAAGCTTTGGATGGACTATGAGCCGAGAAGTCTGCAGGAGATCATTAAGATGAAGTTTGTGGAAAATGGAAACTGATAATATAAAAACAGCAGATCCCGCCAGATCTGCTACTTTTCTCTGTGTATATGAGCGTGAAAAACACACTTCTATCATAAAATAAAGGATACTTTATTACTTAGAACTTCTCAGCGAAGCTCTTGTAATACTCGTCAAAAAACTTGTTAACCTTTTCCATAATCTTCTTCATAATATTCACCCTTAACCTTTCCAAGACAAATGAACTGTTGACTTTGTTGTTACGTTTAAGGGGTCAGGCCTGACTTCCTTTTGATGATTATAATTTACCATATTGCGTTTATAATGTGAAATACATATAATAGAAGTATAATAATACCTAAAAGGTATAGTAGAAGAAAATACAACATGTTACACAAATAGAATGATTAAGCTCGTTTTTGAAAAAGCATGGAAGGAGGATGCTGGGAAGATGGAATTGCGGCATATCCGGTATTTCAAGGCAGTGGCGGAGGAGAAAAGTTTCACGAAAGCCGCGGAGCAGCTGGCGATCGCACAGCCGCCCTTAAGTCGCCAGATCCAGGATCTGGAGGCGGAGCTGGGGACGACATTGTTCCTTCGGACGCCCCATAAAGTGTCCCTGACAGAAGAGGGAGAGCTGTTCCTGCAGTATGCGAATCAGATCCTGGATCTGGTGAACCGGTCGGAGGAGGATGTCAGAGAGCGCAAGGAAGGACTGCAGGGAACGTTATACATTGCGTCGGTAGAGGGCTGCGGTCCCAGACTTTTCGCAGAATGGATCGCGGGATTCGGGCAGAAACACCCCCATGTGCAGTATAATCTGTGGAATGGGAATACGGATGATGTGAACAATCGTGTGACGAAGGGATTGTGCGAGATCGCCATGATCACGGCACCATACAATACGGAAGAATTCGAGGTCCTGCCGGTCTATGAGGAACCCTGGGTAGCAGTGATACCCAAGGGGCATCCGTTGTACGCGGAGGAAAATGACCCAGTGAAGCCTTTGGAACTGTTACCCTACGACCTGCTGATCCCCTCCCGAGAGTCCCGTAAGGGAGAGATTGACAAATGGTTCGAGAAAACGGGGCGTGCACCGGTGATCCGGGGGCGCATCGCACATATGATGAATGCGTACGAACTGAGTCTGCACGGAGTCGGGATCTCTATTTATCCGGCATCCATTTCTTCCCTGATCCGGGACAAGGATGTCTGTGTGCGGGAAGTGGAGCATCCCGATGCCCATGCGTCCTATGCACTGATCTGGAATAAAAATCATACCCTGTCCCATGTGGCTGAAGAATTTATTGCTTACGTAAAAGCAGAATCCGAACAGCAGATGTACTATGCCTGAATTAACGCAACAGATACGTCATTCACATTCGTGCCGGTAGATCCTACCTTGTCAAAAGAAAGGAAAGCCCTTATACTGGGAATCAGGAGGGAAATACGATGAATATTACGGTATATCTGGGAGCAAATGAAGGAAATGATCCTTCTCTGAGGAAAGCGGTGCGTGAGCTGGGAACCTGGATCGGTGAAAGCGGTAACCGTCTGGTATACGGTGGGTCAAAATCCGGTCTCATGGGAGAGATTGCGGAGAGCGTATTACAGGCAGGCGGAGAGGTGACCGGCGTGGAACCGCAGTTTTTCATTGATATGGAATATCAGTATGATGCCATTACGGAGCTGATCGTCACGAAAGACATGACAGAACGCAAGACGAAAATGATCGAACTGGGAGATGTATTTATTGCTTTTCCCGGCGGAACCGGAACACTGGAAGAGATCGCGGAGGTGATGTCCAAGGTGTCACTGAAGCATCTGGAGGCACCCTGCATCCTCTATAACCTTAACGGCTATTATGACAGCCTGAAAGCACTGTTATCACATATGACGGAGATGGGATTGTCTTCCCCGGAGAGACAGGAAGGCATTTATTTTGCCAAGGATCTGCCGGAAATCCGCAAGATCATAGAAAATCAGCGGAGCAATGCAACGATCACTCCGCCGGAAAATACACAAGGTATAGGAAATCAGCTAGGCTAACAGGTTAAAACACATAACTGCAATGCCCAGCACCACCAGGATCACACCGGTGACACGGTTCAGGGTCTTGGGGGTCGCCTTGTTGGCGAACAGTGCAGCGATCCGCGCCCAGATCAGGGTAAATACAACGCACAGGATCCATACCGTGCAGTCGGGCATACCGCCGATGGCAAAATGGGATGCAGCGCCGGTAAATGCGGTAAATGCCATGATGAAGACGCTGGTTCCTACAGCGGTCTTCAGTTCATAACCCAGGACAGAGGTCAGGATCAACAGCATCATCATACCTCCGCCGGCGCCGACGAAACCGCAGATGAAGCCGATCAGAATACCGCATACCAGAGACTGAATGGCTCTTTTCTTCGCGGAGACGCCTTGCATGGCTTCCTTGGTGGTCATTACGGGACGGACGATGAATTTGATACCTAACAGGAAAGTCATGAACACGGAGAAATTCCCCATGGTAGCGGAAGGCACCAGGCTGGATACGTAGCTGCCTACGACGGTGAATACCAGCACACTTCCCATCATGATCAGACCGTTTTTGATATCAATATTTTTGTTCTTTGCATAAGTATAGGCAGATATTGCGCTGGCGAGGACATCCGAAGACAGGGCGATACCCACAGCCATATAGGGATCCATGCCGAGGAAAGTGATCAACATGGGACTGATGACGGCAGCAGCGCTCATTCCGGCGAAACCGGTGCCCAGACCGGCTCCCATGCCGGCGAAAAAAGTGACAAGAATTGTGATTAAAATCTGCATTTATTTAGCTCCTTTCAGGATATTGTCCATATTTTCTTCCATGACATGAAGCATGTTGAAAAAGATCTCTTTGCTTGCCTCATCAGTGCCATCGAGCAGAGTATCTTTGAAAATACTCTGTATCATGCGACCTTTTTCGATGACATCCTGCGCTTTTTCCGTACAGAACAGCAGAGTCTTCCGGCGGTCATCAGGAGCCTCTCTGCGCTCCAGGTACCCCTCGCACACCAGCTTGTCCACATTGACGGACACCAGGTTCGCCTTGATCCTGCGGATCTCCACGACATCACTGGCGGTCCGGTATTCCGGATTGTTGCCGAAGAACATGAGAATATCAAAAGCTGTCTGCGGCAGCTTTAACTGCTGGCACAGAGGCTTGCACATGGCGTTGTAAGCCAGATTGAATTTTTGCACGAATTCGATATCAGTATTCATTCCAAGGCTCCTTTTACAAAAATGAATATTTCAAATTTGAAATAATTGTTATATCGCATAATATTACAGATAGTATTCAAAGTCAATCATAAGATGTTTAATTTCATAAAAAATTTATATAATTTAACCTATCGTAAACATCATTTCGATATGTTATAATTCACATTAGGAATGCTATTCAGAGACTGTGGGCATACAGAAGAAAGTGCCGGGAGGAGATATGAGTATTAATACATATGATGAACAAAAATTCTGGGAGGAAGTGGATATCCTGTTCCCGGATATTGTAAAAGCCATTACTTCCCTGGCGAAAAAGTCCTACATATCCATAACCAATCTGCGGAACGGCGTGACATGGTGGTCCGAGAAGGCGATGGAATATTTTGGTATGCAGGAGAACTATACCATTCGCGGACAGGAAAAATCAAAAAGATCGATCCATCCGGATGATCTGGAGGATTTCCGGAGAGGCTTCCAGGAGAGAGTTGCCGGGAAAAATATGGACGAGCCCTGGGAATACCGGGTACGTGACGGAAGCACCTACATCCGGATCAGTGCCAGGGCGAAAATGCTGAATGATAAGGATGGAAAGCCTTTTGTGATCGTAATACGATATAACAACTACAGTATTTCCGACGAGGTGGATGCGACCACCGGATTGCATACGGAACCGGCGCTGGACCGGGAGATCATGGAATTCCTGGAGGAAAGCGGACAGGGGACTCTGCTGAAGATCGGACTGGATCAGTTCAGCCATATCAATGTTATGTACGGAGCTGCTTTTTCGGATAAGATTCTGAATTGTGCGGCACAGGAGCTGTTGCGCCTGTTAAAGGGAAAAGGATATGTATACCGGCTCTCCGGTGCGAAGTTTGTGATCAGTTTTAAAAAGGTATCCAAAGCGGAACTGCAGCAGATATACGATGAGATTGTAGAAGCTTTTGAGAATACAGAGGTGGAAGGGAAAAAGATCCCTCTGAAGGTATCTGCCGGCGCAATATTTATGGAACCTTATATGAAGGAGACAAATGCGGTCCGCAGCCGTCTGACCTACGCGTTGAACCATTCCCGGCTTGAGCATCATGGAGAGCTGGTGATTTTTAATGATGAGATCTGTGGCAGTGACGAGAACCAGTTTGAATTGATCGGTGTGATCCATCAATGTGCTACTCATAACTTTGAAGGCTTCCGGATGTTCTATCAGCCGATTGCTGATACGAAGACCGGCAAGATCCGGGGAATGGAAGCGCTGCTCCGCTGGGAACTGGAACCTTACGGGATGGTGTCCCCCGGTGTATTCATGGAATGGCTGGAACAGGATCCCTGTATTTTTGATCTGGGGAACTGGATCCTTCGGACAGCACTTACGGATGTACAGAAGCTGCGCAAGGAGACGGAAGGCTTTTTCGTCAATGTCAATGTGGCGGCGGCACAGCTGGAGCGCAGAGAGTTCCGCAGTGCTGTGATGAATATTTTAAAAGAGACCGGTGCGAGGCCGGAGGAGCTTTGCCTCGAATTGACAGAACGATGCAGAGATCTGGATATTCATTTCCTGCGCGGAGAGGTAGAATTTTTCCATTCCCAGGGGATCAAGATCGCACTGGATGACTTTGGAACGGGCAACAGTTCCTTAAGTCTGGCACTGGAGCTGCCCTTTGACGAACTGAAGGTAGATATGAGCTTCATCCGTGATATTAAGCAAAAACCTCAGAATCAGGCCATGGTGCAGTCCATCGTGGATTATGCCAAGAGGACTAATACCGAGACCTGCATAGAGGGTATTGAGAATAAGGAAGTCAGCGACTATATTGAGCAGTTCGGGTCTACCTGGCAGCAGGGATATTACTATTCCAAACCGGTACCCATCGATCAGTTTGAGGAAGTGCTGCATAGAAAAGAGACTGAAAAAGAATAAGAAAATCTTAAGAAATTTGAATGGACAAACATAAGGCTTTCGCGATACAATGTATTTTAGAGTGTCGGTCGGATGACCGGTTAGAACAAACAGATGAAAGGAAGCATTCATGAAAAAGAAAGTACTTGCAGCAATTTTGATTGCAGTAGGTGTTCTGACAGGATGTGGAAACACAGAACCTATCTCTTCCCCTATCCAGACTGTGGAAGCAGAGCCTATTGCTACTGATATCCAGGAGGTTGAACAGCCCGGTGCAACAGAGGAAGTCAATGAGAATCATGACGGTATGTACCGCAGTGAGCTTACCAATGAATGGATCGATGAGAGCCTGAAGGATCAGCGTCCTATCGCTGTAATGGTAGATAACGAGAAGACCGCACTTCCTCATTTCGGTGTGGCAGATGCCGATGTAGTATATGAGATCATGAACAGTACCCTGAACGACAGAATTACCCGTTTCATGGTAGTGGTAAAGGATTGGGATAAGATCGAGCAGCTGGGCAGTATTCGTAGTGCCCGCCCTACCAACTTCATGCTGGCAGCAGAGTGGAACGCAGTTCTGTGTCATGATGGTGGTCCCTACTTCATCAATGACTGGGTGGCAAAGGATTATTCCGCGAACTTCAGCGGTGGCTTTGCCCGTTACAGCAACGGTAAGGCAGCAGAGTTCACCGAGTATATCACTTATGATAAGTACACCAACACCCAGAAGGGCAAGACCTATGATGGTCTGAAGCAGCGTTTTGAGAGCTCCAGATATACCACGACTTACAATGACTATTATCAGGGACCTCATTTCAAATTCGCAGATGCAGAGGTTACCTTTGCTGACAGAAACGATGCGATCAGCGCAACCACTATTGAGCTTCCTTTTAAGCATAATGGTTCTACTCTGAAGTATAACGAAGAGACCGGAACCTATGATTATTATGAGTATGGTTCTGCACACAAGGATGCAGCAAGCGGCGCACAGCTGACTTTTGAGAACGTTATCCTGCAGAATACCACTTTTGCAGATCTGGGCGAAGGCTACCTGATCTACAATGCGATCGATTCCGGACGCTCCGGCTACTATATCACCGAGGGTAAGGCAATCGAAGTGAACTGGACCAAGTCCTCCGAGAATGCGATCACACATTATTATGATGCGAAGACCGGTGAGGAGATTGAAGTAAATACCGGTAAGACCTACATCTCTCTGATTCCTTCCGATGGCTGGAACAATGTTGTGATCAAATAAATACAGTCATTATGATAAAAGTAATAAGATCCCTTCCGTGGTGTTAGCACCGCGGGAGGGATTTTTAGTCCGATAAGGTAACTCGATCAGCGCGTCAACGTTTGATTTGATGTGTATGTATGGCAAAAAATTAGCGTTTTATATGCAATAACCCTAAAAATCTCATGGATATCACTGAAAACTTGCCTTATAATAAAGCATAGTAAAAATGTTTAGGAGTGAAGGCAATGAAGGCTGCAAAAAAATATAATCCGGATCTGATCCTGCATGGAAATCTGATCCGTGCAATATTATCTCTGGCGATCCCTGTGGTGATCAACAGCTTTTTACAGACAATGTATAATCTGACAGATACTTACTGGCTGGGGAAGATCGGCACAGAGCAGCTGGCGGCGATCAATCTGGTAACACCGATGCAGAATATCATCACGAATTTCGGCAGCGGGATCACGGTGGCAGGTGCAGTTCTCATTGCGCAGTATATCGGTGCGGGGGAAAAAGAGGATGCCAGATCCATGGCGAATCAGATATTCATCTGTGCCATGGGTTTTGCGGTAGTCTGTGCAGCATTATGTTTTCTGGGGACTCCGGCGATCGTGAACTGGCTGGGAGCGGACGGAGGCACAGCATACTATGCGAGAGTCTACCTGCGGGTAGTCATCTGGGATATGCCATTTCTGTATATGGTGAACATATTCTCCGCGGTGCACCAGGCGCAGGGAGATACGGTGAGACCTATGTTATTGAACCTGGGAGGCATTACGCTGAATCTGTTCCTGGATCCGTTTTTTATGATCATTCTGGATATGGGCACGGCCGGAGCGGCACTAGCGACACTTTTGGCAAAAGCGGTGCCTGCTACGGTGGCATTTATACTTTTGTGCAGACCGGAAAATGACATCTGCCTGAATCGCAGATATATGCAGCTGCAGAGAGAAAAACTGGGCATGATCCTGAAGGTCGGACTGCCTACTGCTATTGGCGGGAGCACCATGCAGCTCGGGTTCCTGCTCATGAGTAAAAATGTATTTGTCTATGGAACAGAGGCGATGGCAGCTTACGGTATCGGCAACAAGGTCAATGGTCTGATCACTCTGCCCTCCAATGCCATCGGCTCAGCGACTGCAACGATCGTGGGACAGAATATGGGAGCAAAACAGCCGGAGCGTGCAGAGCAGGGATATCGCTTTTCTATGTGGATATCGGTTGTATTTTTGTTCATAGGTGGTATGATCTTATCAAGAGATATGATCTCCACGGCGATCGTCAGTATTTTCTCCAAAGATGCAGAGGTCGTGGGAATGGCAGCAGACTTTTTAAGCGTGATGGCATTGTGGTGTTTTACCAACGGAGTATATAATACGACCTCCGGGCTGTTCCAGGGAACCGGACACACAGAGGTAACGATGGCGATCGATGTGACCAGATTATGGGTATTTCGTTTCCTGACGCTGTGGTTCTGCGAGAGCATTCTGCATATGGGCGTACGCAGTGTCTGGTATTCCGTGGTGATCAGTAACGGTATCTCTTCCCTGATCCTGTATGTTCTGTACCGCTGCGGTATCTGGAAGAAGACGCGGATCAAAGTGGGAAAAGAAGCTGCTTAAGGAGCACCATGGAGAGTAAGAGAAAAAATAAGAAGAGTCTTGTAGTATATATAAGCATCGTTGTAGTACTTTTGCTGCTTCAGGTCATTGCCTGGAACAGCAGAAGCTTCAGCGATGCTTATATTGCTTATATTTTCCCCATCTGGGTCAATACCTATGGCAGGATCACGGGAAGCTTCCCATTTTCCGTGGGAGAATGGATGATCGTGGCGGGGATCGCTGTTGTAATATCAGCGGCTCTGCTGGGGATCAGTATGATCTTTCCGGGATGCAGGCATTCGGCAAAGTATTGTCGCGGTGTTAAGAGGTATTTTCGGTTTTTTGTTTGGGTGCTGCTATTCGTGTTTGCGATCATGACTTTGAATTGTACGATGATCTATCATGGTTCTACCTTTTCGGAGAAGTATTTCGGAGAGGAAGAGGGGCAGCAGGATGTAACGCTGCAGGAGCGGACGGAGGATCTGCTCAGGATTTATAACGATATCGTGTCCCATTGCAATGCACTGAGTATGGAGATGGAGCGGGATGACAGCGGTGTCGTGGTATATTCCGGAGGTGTGGACAGTAAGGGGAATGCGGTGGATATGGCAGGGAAAGCCATCGATGCGATGCAGAACCTTGGGAAAAGCTATGCCCGGCTGGATGGTTATTATCCGAGACCGAAGGCTATGTTTTTTTCGGATTTCATGTGTCAGATGTATATGTGCGGGTACTATTTCCCGTTTTCCATGGAAGCAAATTATAATGACGTTATGTCTGTTATGAAGAAGCCGGCGACTATGTGCCATGAACTGGCGCATATCCGGGGATATATCT
>ERZ1034952.857-NODE-857-length-27052-cov-5.991740_pt1 | contig 27052 bp, 28 predicted proteins | sample MGYA00520625_ERZ1034952 | MGnify/ENA primary metagenome ERZ1034952 (study PRJEB33766, sample SAMN09781773) | gut metagenome | biome: gut microbiome | host: Homo sapiens | place: Madagascar | study: EMG produced TPA metagenomics assembly of the PRJNA485056 data set... | reverse complement strand
TCGGTGCGCGCGTTGCCATTGTCTGCTCGCTCGACATCGGCGGTCGTGAGGTCGGCGCGGTCAGCGTCCATCTGGAGAACCGCGCGGACAGCGAGGGCCGCGAAGCGCAGATGGCAGTTGTGTATGATGAGATCAAAAAGTCGTTCGCGCCGGACACGCCGGTCATGATCGGCGGCGACCTGAACACCAATACGTTCGACGGCAACGACATCCCGGGCTTCACCGAGCTGTTCAACGACCCGGAGCGCCTCGCGAAGCACATGGCGGCGGTCGAGAAATACGAGCGCGTCCTGCCGCAGGCAGAGGAGAACGGCTTCTCCTACCGCGAGTTCAGCAGCACCGAAGGCACGCGCCGCAAGCCGATGCCGGGCGGCAAGAGCATGCTGCTCAAGCTGGACTGGCTGATGGCACGCGGCATGGAATGCATCGACCACGGCACGATTTCGACCGAGACGAAGGACTGCACCTGGGCCGAGCCGGGCAGCGCGCTGGCGAAGTTCACAGGTCCCGAGCTGTCCGACCACAACGCCTGCTGGGCAGACTGTCGATTCGCAAAGTAAATTCTGAAATCTATTGTAGAAAGCTGCACACGCTGCATACATATTGACAGCGTGTGCACTTTTTATCGAGTGAGGAGAACCTACATCAAATGAGTGGAATGATACAATACCTGCGCGAACTTCATTTCGCCTCGGTCGTAGTGCGGCTCGCCCTTGCGATGCTGCTCGGCGGCTGCATCGGTCTGGAGCGCGGACGCAAGCGCCGTCCGGCCGGTTTCCGCACCTATATGCTCGTCTGTCTCGGCGCGGCGCTGACCGTGCTGCTCAGCCTGTACGAATTTACCATGGTGACAGGGCCGTGGTCGGATATTTGCGCAGAGATCGGCATAAAAACCGACGTTTCGCGTTTCGGCGCACAGGTCATCAACGGTATCGGCTTTCTGGGCGCAGGAACCATTCTCGTTACCGGCCGCCAGCAGGTCAAGGGCCTGACCACTGCCGCTGGTCTGTGGGCGTCGGCCTGCACCGGCCTTGCGGTCGGCGCAGGATTTTACGAGTGCGTGCTCATCGCATTCGCGATGATATTTCTCAGCATCCGCCTGTTCCCAATTGTGGATGCGTACATACAGGAGAACGCGCGCGACATCAATCTGTACATGGAGTTCTATTCGCTCGGGGACATCAGTACCATCATCAATCAGCTGAAATCGCAGAACGTGCAGATCTACGACATCGATATCGAGCGGAACAAAAGTGGCGAGGCGCTGCACCCAAGTGCGATCTTCTCGATCCGCCTCAATGAAAAAATACCGCACACGCAGCTTCTCTCCGATCTGGCGGAGTTGGACTGCCTTTGCGTGATCGAAGAGCTGTAAGGAGTGGACTGCTATGTTATCTGTTTTTGACGGCCTGCGCGACGTGACGACGCTTTCCGTGTTCGTGCGTCTGGCCTGCGCGCTCATCTGCGGCGGCATTATCGGTATCGAGCGCTCGTACAAGCGCCGCCCGGCCGGCTTCCGCACGCACATCCTCATCTGCATCGGCGCGGCCATCACCACGCTGACGAGTCAGTATCTGTATCTGAATATGCACTATTTTACAGATATGGCGCGTCTCGGTGCACAAGTTGTTGCGGGTATCGGCTTCATCGGTGCGGGCACCATCATCGTTACCAGGCGGCAGCGCGTCAAGGGTCTGACCACGGCGGCTGGCCTCTGGACCTCGGCCATCATCGGCCTCACCTTTGGCGGCGGCTTCTACGAGGGCGGCATTCTCGCGACCGTGTTCATCATGCTCGCCGAGCTTGTGTTCTCGCGTATCGAGTACCGCGTGCTCGAAAATGTGCCGGAGATCAATCTGTATATGGAATACGAGGGCAAGCACTGTCTGGATGATGTGCTTCAGCTCTACCGCAGCTGCAATATTAAAGTGCTGAACATCCAGATCACGCGCTCGGCAGAAAACGGTGAGCATAACGCCTGCGCTATCTTTACGCTGCGCCTGCCGCGCAGCTGCGGCGTAGAAAAGCTGCTGACACTTGTCGGCAGGCGCGAGGGAATTGTGTCGGTGGAAGAGCTGTAAACCACACCGAATTTCAAAAAACAGAAAACCAAAGCGGTGATGCGCCTCGTATTTGGAGGCTGCATTGCTGCTTTCTTTCGTTTTACCCGATGTGCCGTCGCGCAAAATGAAGAAAAATATCGAGCCGCTGCAAAAAGGCAGTAAGGGTCACAGGGAAATTCCCTGCGGGGATGGATTTGCACAATCAAATCCGTTGCTTGTTAGACCGATACCGCGCTGTTTTTGAACAAAGAAGACCCGGAGCACAGACTGCCGTTTGCGGCCTGCACTCCGGATTCGTTCAGTTGTAAATCAGTTGGGAATTGACGATTTCTCTGGCACGATTTTGAACGTTATTCATACGGCGCACCCATTCCATCTGGTCGGCTGCTTTGAGCGCTTCGGTGACACCTTCGGCTGCCGTCATCTGACTTACCAGTTGAGAAAACAGCTTTTTCGCTTGCTGATCTATATCGTTGAGATAGCTGTTTAACTTCCCGCTGGTCAGCAGACGAGTATAGGCAGTTTTGCGATGCTCTTTCAGATACCGGCGGTAATACTGTCCCCATGCGCCAATGCGCATCTTGACTGCCTCCGGCAGCTTCAGGCAAGGTAAATAATAGTCGCCTCGCAATTCATACCAAAGCCCATTCTTTTCATCATAGGTGTACTTATCCATCGTGTAATCCTCCTATGTGATTGATTTACCTACATTCAATCATTCCGGCTGATTACAAAACCGAAGGGAGAAACTTCTTTACGGAGTTTCTCCTTCGCTGCTCTTTTTTCTATCATAACCCCCTAATCAGTCGCCCCGACGGTCGCCTGAGAATTTGCAACGATTTATACTTCGCTAAAAAGTAAAGAAAAACCGCCCATTCCAACGGAACAGACGGTTATCAGTGGTACGCCCGGTGCGATTCGAACGCATGGCCTTTGGAGTCGGAGCGGTGCTGTGTGAGGTGTTTGCACCGCAGCGACTACTAAAAAGGCGCCGTTCACCAACATTTTGTGTGGTTTTTGTATGTTTTCTGCACCTGTTGGGACTGCCGATATTCGGTGGCAGTAGCCTCGCAGTAGCCGCAGTGGCGTTGGCTATTCTTTGACCGGTGGCAGGAAACCCTCGACCTGCTGCTGGTATTCGGCTTGCTCCTCGCGGAAGAAACGTTCCAGCAGACTGTAATCCTGCTTGGTCTGCGCGGTATTCAGTGCATGATAATATTCTGCCTTGCGGCTGTCATTTACCACAAAGGGGATGATGTCGTTTTTCAGGCATTCCTTAAACAGGATCAGCCGCCCAGTTCGTCCGTTTCCGTCCTGGAACGGGTGGATAGCCTCATAATCTGCATGGAACTTTGCCAATCCGTGCAGATCATGTTTGTCTGCTGCATTGTATTCGTCCAGAAGTGTCGTCATGCGTGCGTGGACATCCTCCGGCAGCGCAGTTGTAATATCCGATACGATATTCCGGCGATTCTTGTATTCTCCGATCGGATAACCGTTTGCAATATCTTCAAATACGCCGCTTTTCAGCTTGTAATGATATCGTTTAATCAGTTCATGCGAAAGCGGCTCTTGATAGGTTTTCAGCATTTCATTGAACATCAGAAAGTGACCGGTCATTTCCTCCACGTCTTTTGCACGAATCAGTGCATCTTCCGAAGTCAAGGTGCCGGTATCGAACAGAGATGCCGTCTGCTTTTCTGTTAATGTACTGCCTTCAATTCTGTTAGAATGATAGGCGAGCATTCTCTGCGTGAGCGCATACACGCCACTGCGATCATTTTTCTTCTGTTCGATTTGAAAACGCTGAATGAGCCGAGTGGTAAAACTTCCTGCCATAGTTATCTCTCCTGCTGTGCCAGATATCTGCTTTTATTATATCCAATCTGCTGCTGTTGCGCAAGGTACTTACAGGTGAATTACCTTATACATCAGGTCAAGGCAGGCGTCGGTTTCGTTGTCAAAGACGGTGACGTCGCGCTTTTCGCCGTTCGCAGCGAGGAATACCTCCCAGCCCTGTTCGGTCCATTCCATGGAATAGCAGTCCGTACCGAAATATCCGGCACTGAAGTTATACAGATTTTCGGGAACTTTCAGATAGACCAGAATGGAATGTAACTTACGGATAGTCAATTGCGGCAGTTTTTTATTAATATAACAATAATGCGTCATGCGATAGAGCAGATTGAAGCAAGCATCGGTTTCATTGGAGAATACCTTAACAGCACACTTGCTGCCGCGTTCAGTCGCATATACTTCCCAGCCTTGCGATGTATGTTCTATCGTTGCGCAGGCGTCCAGACGCGTATTATTGCCCAAGTCATAAGCCCTTGCAGGGACTTTCAAATAGTGGAAGATCGCGCGGAGCTGATCTTGATTCATTGTGGTCATGACACAATCACCTCTACAGTCGTTTTAGAGCGTCCGGATCGTCAGCGGCACATTAAGCTCACGCGCCTTGTCCAGCGCAGCGGAAAATACCGCGAGGAAATCCTCGCCTTCACTGGTGACAAAATAGTTGCTGAGATCGGTAATGTCCTCGCTGATATTGTCGCCCCACGGCGGAGTGAGTGAGCGGTCGTCAATATCCCAGATGACCTGATTCGGTGCGAACTGCGCAAGCTCCTGTTTGATCTGTGCAAGCTCTTCCGTACCGGCGGCGAGATGCTCGGCAGGCAGCGTGCCCTGATACAGCTCGTTCATCAGATACGGATAGCGGCTGCCCCATTTCCCATTTTCCAGCCGTCCGCAGACGGTAGAAAAGAAAGAATGCAGGAAATCCGCGGTACCAATGGTGTACATGTAGTATTTTACAGTGAATGCAGTCATGACGGGGCCTCCTTTTCTGAAACAGAGATGTTTTACTTAAAGCGCTTCATAATCAATGGCATAAAAGACTTCGTATTCGTTCCGTGCGGCGTTGCACAGCAGCTCGTAGGCACGCCATGAGTCGTGAATAAAACGTTCTTTGGATTTCTCGTCGGGAAAACCTACGTAGGGGTATGTCTGCGGTGCATTCGTGTATAACGCATCGAACTGCTGCTGTACAGAAGTCAGCGCGTCCATCAATTCCTTGTTGGCTTGCAGGCTTTCGGGAATAATATTGTCAATTAATGTGCCATCGGAATCGTACAGCCACAGCGGATAGCATTGGTATTCGGGCATGAGCTTGAGTGTTTTTTTCATGTAAATCACCTTTTCTCTCTTATGATTAGGGTTTTGGTATGGATTTAGGATTTGCACCAATGATAAAGCCATTATCGCTTACCGTAATTGCAACTCGCCGAGTTATGCCATTATATGTTACTTCATAAATTTCTCGAGTACCTTGCATTCCTACAAGTTCTCCATTTTTCAGCGCATCCATAATATAATCAGCCAGTTCGTGTTCTGGAAGTCCTTGTTTTTCAAACTCTTTAAGATGCTTCAAGATATGTTCAAATCCCGCTCTTTCATTACCTGTTTCAAGCCAAACAATTTTTCCGGATGGTAATTGTTCTATACGCATAATATTTTCGCGTGTAATTTTTTCATGCCGTTGTTCGAGTTGCTGTATAAGCTGTTCTGAATCAGAGATATATTCGGAAGAAATCGCAGAATCATGGAATGGATGTCTGGCTGTGTTTTCAAACGCCGCCACATCATCAATCATCGTCGGAGCATATTTCTGCGCTAATTCATATGCGCCTGCCGCGATTGAAACCGTGCCTAATGCATTCAGCCAATGCTCAAGCGATAGCGGTTTTTCCGGCGCAACCGCACCTTTTACGGTATCGGCAGTGCCTAAAGTCAGCCAGTTTGTAATGTTATACAGCGATGGATTTTCGAAAACAGCACTGGCGCGTGTCTTTAAGCCGTCATAAAATCCGCTGATCGTGCCCATTGTGAGCCAGTCAAGAAATCCGCCAAGCGTTCCGCAGCCGATACAAAACCGTTCAGAAGTGCTTTGGCCTCAGCCGGAATTTGCAGGAGTCCGTCATACCAGTTTGTCGTTTTCGCGCTGGAACCGCCGAATGTTCGATTTCCGTCCATCCCAGTTTCATAAACCGGCACGATAACGCAGCGGCAATTGGGATGCAGCGGCGGCAAAAGCTCCTGCTGCACCAGTTCCTCCAGAGTAAATGTTTTTTCGCCCAGGCTCAGGCAGGTTTCACAAAGTCCAGCTTTATGTTCGACAACATGCCGAAATTCACGGTATCCTGCCTTAGCAAACTGATGTAGAAGATAATACCAGCTCGCCTGCATATAGGCTCCGTCGATGTCACTGGACAGCTTTTTCGCCGCTTTATCGAACACCACAAGCAACTCTTCAGCCATCTGTTCCGCTGACGTGTTCCGACGTACACAATCGGTCGATTTGCCAATCAGCGTCTGCGTTGTCTGTGAATTAAACTGCTCCAGTTCAGCGTTCAATTTTTTTCGCAGATCAGCCGGTATGCCGGCGTCATTCATGATAAATAGCTTTGTGTATGCATTTATCGTATCATAAAGCTGTGCTTCAAACAAGGCTGAACGAGTACAAAGCTGGCTCCGTACCGCTTTTTCCTTTTCGCCTTGCGGTGCGGGCAGAGATTCACGTTCTTTCCGTGTCAGGAGCGCATGAAATGCTGTAGAGGGGGGAAGTGTCCTCGTTGATGTGCATATGCCGAAGATAAAACCATGCAGCTTGTTCACGAATGCGCTGACCGGTATTGTTTGCTGCCTGTAAGGCGACTGTTTTGATTACCTGCATAAAGTCCTCCTTTCAAATAACGCGAACATTCGTTCTATAGAATAGGAGGAGAATGGGATTTTGTCAAGAGAAATAAATTCAAAAGCAAGAAATTGATAGATATTGCCTATTGAACTTCCAACAACTTCATAAAAATCTGCTCTCTGATTTAGTCCAACTACCCAGCAAGTCAGGTCCTGCCATTCGGATACTTTTCGAGCGGCAGGGCCTGTCGTTTTGCGCATGAACCGCACTTATCTATTCTAACCTTTTTACACTTTCAATCATTTATAATACGATATTTAAGTCTAAACTTCCCTGTTAAGGCATTTGAGAAGGAAATCAGTCATATTGAAAAATGTAATTTATTTTCGAGAAATGTTCACTATTCGGCATTATCTTTTTACCTTCCTATAACATATAGATAATCTTAATACGTTGGAGGTTATCTCTATGGATATGAAAAGACACTTGAAATCTGCACTCAAACAGCTTGGTTTTGATAAGCCTCGCAAGGCTCAGATCATTCCTATGAATACGCTGGATGCTGAACAGGACGCAATCGTCATTGCTGCCACTGGCAGCGGTAAGCAGGTTATCTATGAGACCGTTGGACTTGCTCATTCCGATAAGCTGACTATCGTTATCGAGCCCTTGCTTGCGCTGATATACAATCAGGTGCAGACATTACAGACTCATGACGTTTCTGCCGATTATATTGATATGACCCGCTCGAAAGAGGATATCGATAGGATATTACACAAGGCTCGCAAGGGCAGGCTGAATTTTCTTTATGTCACACCGGAACGTCTGGAAAATCATGCGTTTATCGAAACTATGCAGCATTCAGATATCTTCATGGTCGTTGTAGACGAGTGTCACTGTATTACGGAATGGGGTTATACATTTCGTGACGCTTATCTGCATATCGGAGATTTCATCAACAAGCTAAAGCATAAACCTGTTATCTGCGCCTGCTCTGCGACAATATCTGCTGACTCTTTGAATATCATCCATGATAGTCTGCATATGGACAAGCCTGCTGTTCTTCGCAGTGATTTGCGACGTGATAATCTTATTCTGCTCAAAAAAGATGTTACCTGCCAGAAGAATACGTTGGAGGAGCGGTTGGAGTTTCGAATTAAAAAGCTCTGTAAGGTGATTGATAAGCACCACAAGGTCGGCTCTGTTCTTATCTTTGCTCAGACTACGACTTATGTAGATGCGCTGTACAACATTCTGGAAGAAATATACCCGGATGAGGTGACTCGATACCACTCACGAGTTAAGCCGGAACGCCGCAAGAAACAGCTGCTATTCGACTTCCTGCAAGGCAAAAGAAAGATTATGATTGCAACTTCAGCATTCAGTATGGGTATTGATGTTCCCGATATTGAACTTGTCGTACACTTCAATGCACCGATTAGCATGACAGATTACATCCAGCAGATTGGCCGAGCGGGACGCGATGGACGCAAGGCACACTGTGTCCTCTTCTACGACCAGAACGGCGATGATGACGCTATCTCAAATAGCTTTATCAAGAAGACGAAAAAGCAGTCACCCAAGGTTGCGAAAGTAATAAAGGCAAAGCTGAGCCAGGTACACGATTTTATCCATAGCGACAGCTGCATGGTATGCGATATCCTTGAGTACCAAGGCCAGCATGAGACAAAAACCTGTAAGCGCTGTACAGTATGCGCTCAGAAACGGAGGAACAGCAAATGATTACGGACGAGTACGGCATCCACACCTTTTCATTAAAAGTACAATGTAAATATTCCGAAATCCAGAATATTATTGAACAAAACGAGTGTATTTGTACCAGCAAAGGGGAATTCAGGCTTTCGCCGTATTACCAAATGCCGCAGTTCAAGGACATTGGCGTCGAGATCCATTTAAGTCAGTCCGTTTCGCGTCCGTGCTGGCTGATACTGATTGTTAACCCGTCCTCCCTGCTCGCCGGTACCTATGAGCCGACTGCATTATTTCAAGCTGATGAGGAATCTGTTCGGCAGGTAAAGCACCGCCTGCGGAATATCCTTGATAAAATCGGCGTTGACCGACGGCTCAAGGAGTTTAAGCTGTCACGGTGTGATTTGACCTGCAATCTGTATTATGAACGCAAGGCTGATGTTCGAAATCGTTTGGATATTTTCAAGAAATCCTTTCTTATACCTCATTACAGTGCGGTTAAGTTTGGAAAATACGCAAATTCCGATGAAAAATTCAAGGGAGCTAATAAGCATTCATGGACGATCGAGAATAAGTCTAAAAGCTGTGCTTTCTCGGTTTATGATAAGTCCTATGAGCTGGAAAAACGGCATCATATCGTCATTGACGAGCACATTCTTCGGCTGGAATTGCGGTTTGGACGTTCGAAAATCACCAGACTGACCAAGTCTAAAGACTGGGAAAGCCAGCTGATCGAACTTGGCTCTCAGATTGAAAAACAGCAGCATAAGTTTCTGCATCGGCTGCATATGACGTACTTTGACCCGGTTTCGCTTTCCGAGCTGCTGAACCGTATCAATGCCTCCAAGTACCGCGAAAAGACGAAAAAGAAGCTGCGCCGTATCGCGAAAAAGGCGAACGGCTGCGTTTCGCTCGCAGCCGTCCAGAAAGATTGCAGAATTAAAAAATCTGACTTTATTAAATTGTTGGGGAAATTTGAAGAAATAGGAGTATGCAGTGTATCATATAATAATATAATACCATAATCGTAACTCATGATCCTCCTCCGCAACCCTTATCTTTTTCGTCTCCTTGAGGTAGCTTCCGTTAACTGAGTTAAAGGTCGACACAAATCAGTATTATTCCATAATGTTTCAAAATATTCTGAATATTGCGTAAAACCCTTACCGCCAGCTAAATACTTATAAGTTATTGTTTGTTGGCTTTCTACTCCATACCAATACGGACCGATATAAATTACATCATCAACGCGCCAATAAAAGTCAAGCGTCATACATGAATATCCCTTCACTATGACCTTTCCACGCATACTTCTTGAATTGAGTTTATCAGCCCATTCAACTAATTGCTGAATTGAATAGCTTGTTGTTCCGTTATTTTTATTTTCTTCTTTATCTCGTTCAGCCGCATATGGGCTATCCGGCATCATAGTAATAATGCGGAAATTAACACCTTTGCGCAAACAGGTTTCAACTTTTGGGGTCTGCTTACTGCGAAAAGATCCCAAGCCAAATGCTATCGCATCAACGCGATATTTAGCCTTCACTAATTCAGGATCAGATTCTGCATTCTTTTCAGCGCGAGTAGAAAAAATACGTTCTATTTTCCACTCGTCTAATATAGACACCTTTTTCCGTTCTACAAAAAAATCATGCATTAAAATTACCAATCCTGATGCTATCAACGAACATCCTATACTTAGCAGGATATTATCCCACGGTTGTGCCGTCCAAACGCTTGCTATACACATTACAACACCTATAAGAATAATTCCAACTCCTGCAAATAATGATTTCCAATTATATGTTTCTTTCATAAGTTATACCTCAATTTCTCTGTTTATCAACTTGAAAAGCTGTCAATCGCGAGATTCTAGTAATAGCATGATTCATTCTGACAATCCAGAAATCCCCTTGCTCATAATGCCTCGAATAGCATTAAATTTGCCGATTGAATTATTCATCAAAATTTCAGCCACCAAAGTTTATACTTGGAAACGACACAAAATAAGAATATTTACACAATGTCCTTTTTAGAAATATTCTTTCAACAAATAAAGCAAATAGTTCTGCATTCCTAAGCGATATCCGATCGTTATTTGTTATATTTTATCATAATTATACTCTATATTCACAATTATGTCTACTCGCATCTAATAATCAGCGCAAATGGCGGCAAAATTGGAATACTGCTATGTAAAAGCGATGCACAAACACTTGCTGCTGTATCATCCGCAAGATGGGATGATAGGAGCTGTAGGTATGAAGAATGCCGAATCCTGACTGTCAAAGAAACTGCTGTCCTGCTCAAGACAACGCGCCAGCAGGTCCGCAAGATGATCGCAAATGAAGAACTCCCGGCCGTGAAGGTTGGCCGGGAGTGGAGAGTGCTGAAAGCGGGGATTGTGAAATTTTTCGAAGCTCATCTTTAAAAATTAGCGTTTCGCTCCGATAAACAGAGGCACCATGTCATTATTGGATGTTCTTATCCAGATAGTAAACAAGAACGGATGGTTAAACCGCAGTATTTCCTTTCTACATTGAACGTACGGTATTGTACTACCGATTGTTACAAAGGACATTTTTATTTGTGTTTTAGCGCGTGCTTCAGCACCCGTCGCATTGACGTTAACCATGATTTCCTGCTTCGCCTCTTTAATATATAGCCGTTCATCGTCTTTCAATTCCGCCATATTCGGGAAATCAGCTACATACTCATTGAACGCCGATTGCAGTCCCAATTGTTTCAGATCATCGTTCAATACCTTTTCCTGCTCGAGTTTGAAAGCCGGCAAGTGTACCTCAACATTCTGATATCCGTCTATTTCACATCTCAGCATTTTTGCAATCTGTTCAGGTCTTACAAGTATATCATCGATTGAGCAATCGAGTGGCATCGCGAACGTCATATAGCAAGACGGTTTTGCAGCTGACGAAAATGCTTGTAAGCCAGAAAATCCTGGTGCTTTCTGAGCAGTTTTAAACGGTATGGTTACGCTCTGGCAATGACTATTCTTCGTATAGCCAAGTCGTTCTTCATCATAGTAAAGGAAAGGAACACTTTGGCCGTCTCTTTCTATGCCATATGGCGTTGAATAGAACCGTTCTTCGCTTTCCGAAAAATGAGTGGCCCAATCTTCTTTGAAGTGTATAATATTCGTCAGCGTAATATTATCTCCTTTGCCTGGCTGCATACCTACATTATTACCAAATGTGTTACGCATATTATTTATAAATATCGGCAAAAACTCGTGGTTCTTTTCACCTACGATCGTATTTGTCAACTCATCAATTGACGGACAATCGTTTAAGACATTGCAAAGTTCATGCATATCTGCCAGCAGTTTAGGTGGATCGATTACCGTTTCACCAAGAACCCTTGCAAACTCTGCTTTAGTTTTCCTCTCCGATGCACTCGCCACCGCTGCCAGCGGCAGCAGCAGACTGACCGGAGAAACACAAGCAGTTTCTGTTGCCTTATTTTGCAGAAATACGGATGCAAAATTAAAAGAAAACTCTGAATACGTATTCATATGTATCCTCCGTCACATCATAGCGTTTAAATGAGAAATTGAATCAACGCCGCCAGCAATGCTGCCGCTCCAATCGCAATAGACACCGTATTCGCAGTTTTCGCAGCTTTCAGGTCGATCAGTGTTGCCAAATTATGATCTTCTGCTACGCGCTGTTCGCATTCACTTACAAGCTGTTTCTCTAGCGTTGAGCAACGTTCCTGCAGATCTGTGATTGCTTGTTCCTGCTGTGTGTTGATCTGCTGCATACTCAAAATCTGCTGTGCCTGCTGCTCTGTCTGCTGCTGCAATACCGCGAGCTGATCATCCTGTGCTTGATCCTTACGTGCTGTTTCCTCAAGCAATCTATCATGTTCTGCATCCTTAGCAGCCTGACGCTTCAATTCTTCATCTTGGCTTTTATCCTTGCGGGTTTTCTCCACAAACAACCTGTCATGCTCTGCGTCCTTCGCGGCCTGACGTTTCAATTCTTCATCCTGTTTCTTATCCTTGAATGTTTTTTCCGCCAGTTGTCTATCGTGTTCTGCATTCTTGGCCGCCTGACGCTTTATTGCTTCATCCTGACTTTTATCCTTGCGGGTTTTCTCCGCAAACAACCTGTCATGCTCTGCGTCCTTCGCGGCCTGACGTTTCAGTTCTTCATCCTGTTTCTTATCCTTGAATGTTTTTTCCGCCAGTTGTCTATCGTGTTCTGCATTCTTGGCCGCCTGGCGCTTTATTTCTTCATCCTGACTTTTATCCTTGCGGGTTTTCTCCACAAACAACCTGTCATGCTCTGCATCCTTGGCTGCTTGACGCTGCAATTCCGAATTCTGCAGTTTCAAATCTCCATCATGCTCGCGGACAATCCTCGAAAGAGTCTCCTGCTTATTCATGATATCTTCCTGCTGTTTCAGCTGTTTGATAACCGATAGCATTTCCTGTTGAACAAGATCGTCTATTTCTTCGGTCGAAGAACCACGCAAACGCTTTTCCAGTTCCCGGATCAGAGTACGGTTCATAGCAACACTGCTGACACCCAGCCCCAACAGGAATTTTGAGAACTCCGCCAGCTGCTTTTGGTACTCAAAAGATACAACCTGCGCATCAGCTGCAGCCTGCTGTGCATCGGCAACGTCACTTACTGCATCTTGCAGAGATTCAATCGCAGCTTTTTTATGAAACCATCCAGCCGATTTGCCGCTTGCATACTGAGCCGATTCCTGTGCCCGTCTTGCACGCTTAGTTGCCAAATCCACCATTTTCTGTGTTTCACGTAATTTGTCAAATTTATTGTCTAAAATATCTGGGACAGAACCGATTCTTTCTGCTATTGTCATACTGTCGCTGCGCGGAATTTCCGCCAAATAGTTTCCGTCGAACACTTTGTTTGCCATATTATACGCCCCATTTCAAAATATCCAGCATATCTTCAACTAATTTCGGGTTTTTCTCCTTGATACCCGGTATGTAGCTGTCGATTGCAGCTAAATCCATCTTGATTTCTTCATATGCTGCTGCAAATTCCCGTCCGACCCGTTCCATCTCCCGATAGACCTGATCAATAATTTTTCCCGTATCTTCGGCCACCAGCCACATATTCGCCTGCTTGTAGAATGTTCTGCCGTTCATTAGAAACAACCGTTCATTCATCAACGCAATCCGCTGATTTCGCAGCTTACTGCGCTTAATCCCCATTGATACATCGCTTCCTACTGCAACAGCAAATCGTCCTATACCGACAAAATTAATTTTTACCAGCATATTAGGGATCATAGCTGGGTTGATTCCGCCCGATTTAATCGCCGATTCAATCGTAGCGTCCGCTATATCAATAGCTGTCATCGTTCCGGTTGCAATCGTCAGCATACGGACGACAGTTCGGTTTTTGAAAGGCAGCGTACTCTTCCAATCTATATTTTTCAAATCGCTGATCTGCTGAATCTCCCGACGCTTCAGCTCTGCCTGCAAATGGCGAACAAAGTAGAATCCTCGCACCATACATTCGTTCACAATGACAGGGAGCGCCTGCTTTCCTAACTGCTCTGCAATACCAATCTCCGTTCTCAAATCAAACTTAATCGGTTCTCCGCTATCGTTTTTCAGTAGTGTGCCGTTAAATAGCTTAGAAATCCATACAGAGAGTTCTCGGTCTCCATTCTCGTTGAGACTATGGAAAACCGGAAGTGCTGACAATTCTTTAAGCAGTGAAACAATTGGTCCCGGAAGTCCCGTACCCGTCTTTCCTTCTAAAATAGACGAAGAAGACCCTGCCATGTCGCTGACCATATGCAGCATCCAGTTGATTACACCAAAGGTGATCTTTTCAGGAAAATTTTTGCCGACCAATGCTAACCCATTTTGCGAAAGCGGCACAACTTGAAATGATCCTGCACGATTCGTACCATAGACCATACCTGTAAATTGCGTAAGAAGCGAGAAAAACAGTCCGACCGGTGTGGGATGATGTGAAAAATCTCTTAGATGATGCTGTAAGCCACCGCCAAATTTATCAGTTACAGCGTCAGCAGCTAGAGGTGATTTCTTTTCCATATAACGCACGGCACCACACAGATCGTTGCCGTTATATCCCTGTATTTTTGCAATTTTCGTAACAAAACGATCAATTTTCTCACTGCCCCATTGGTTTGCGGCTTCCAATGAAAAATCCCCTACACAAACGATGTCAATAATGCTGGATAAAACACCGCTGCCAACTGCAACCATATAATCCAAAGCGTCTGCATGGTTTGTCAGCCTGTTAATATCTGCATTTAACTGATTGAGAACCGTTTGGGTTTCTTCCAATTGTTCATCAATAGATGCAAGACCTCGTATGATTCTTTCTTGACGTTCATTAAACTCTTTGTGAAAATCGACCGGCGTTATCACTGAAAATTCTACATCAAAATCCTCGTATACGTTATTTAACGCTACTACTTCACCCATAGAATCACCCGCTTTATTTTTATATTTCGGAGAACAGAAGCGTCTGACAGCTTGTTACATCTTATAGGTATTATTATACAATACCTATGGTGCTTTGCGCAATACCAATTGTCCGGATAATCTAATATCAAAGGGCAGGTGACGATATGTACTGTGCAGTCAATGTAGGTGAGCGAATCCGATATTTCCGAAATTTACGCGGCTGGAGTCAGGAAACGCTGGCTTTGCAGGCGGAAATCAATCCAGCGTTTCTCGGGCATTTGGAGCGCGGGCTCAAAAGTCCTACGATAAAGACGCTGGAGAAGATCGTCCATGCACTCGACATTTCGCTAGCCGAGCTGTTCGCCGACCCACAGCCCGTGAACAACACGAAAGAAGCCGTCGTTGCACAGGTATGCGACCAGATCCGCGGCCTCCCGCTCGACGATCTGGAGCGCATCAACACAATCGTCCGCAATGTTCTGGCAATTGGGAAATAGGAAATTTTCTGCTTATAATATAACAAACGAGGTGGACATAATTTGTCCACCTCGCTTATTTTGTGATATTTCATGTTTTGGTTACAGCTGTTGTCCTCTCCTGACGGTTTAATAATCAATCTGTTTTCCATTCAAAATTGTATATATATTATAGTAATAGCAGCTCCCAGAAATATTCTGGGAGCTATTTTTGTCTGGAAAGGAGAAGAAACATGTTCGAAAATCAAAAATTCCTGACACGCGGCGTGGAGAATGAAATCCCATCGTGGCTGATCAACCTCATGTGGCACATGGTTTTGACGATGGAAGTGCCGAGAAAGGATTACCTGCAAGTGTTTATCCTTACCAAAACGCCAACCGGTCAGCACATCGTCCACGATCAGGAGCAGCCGCCCTATCGTTATGAACTCGATGTGCCGTGTGACGATGCCGTAGATGCGAAGGTGTTCGTCATCGACGATTTAACGCATTCTACTATGCTGCTTGCCGAAGAATATTAAGATTTACTATACGAAATGGAGGAACAGACAATGAAAGAAACAAGAATTTGTGCAAACTGCGGTGCAGAATACCCGATTGAAGACATGTATCAAGCAGAAGGTGATTGGCTCTGCGAGGACTGCGCAGATCGCTTGACCGTCATCTGCGACCACTGCGCCGAGCGGGTCTACGAGGAAAACGCCGTCGAGGACGATACCCACACACTCTGCGATCATTGCTTTGACGAATATTATGTACGCTGCGATGATTGCGGTCGGATTATCCACCGTGACCGCGCGTATTGGGATAATGACGACAACGCCTACTGCGCATCGTGCTGGGACGAACACTGCGAGGTTATTCACGAATACAGCTATACGCCTGATCTTGTGTTTCACGGCAAAGGCCTGCGGCATTTCGGCGTTGAGCTCGAAATCGATGACGGCGGTACGGTGAACAGCAACGCGCAAAAGCTGCTCGACATCGCAAACAAGGACGCCGAGAACCTGTACATCAAGACGGACGGCAGCCTGGATGAAGGCTTGGAGCTTGTCACTCATCCGATGACGCTCGAATACCATTTGAACGAAATGCCGTGGGCAGAAGTTCTCCGCAAGGCCCGTAGCATGGATTATCTCAGCCATGCGGCCGGAACCTGCGGACTTCATGTTCACATCTCCCGCTTAGCGTTCGGCTGTACATATGAGCAGCAGGAAGCCGCGATTGCCCGCCTGCTGTATTTTGTCGAGAAATTCTGGGCGGAACTGCTGCGGTTCAGCCGCCGCACACAGTCGCAGATGAATCGCTGGGCAGCGCGGTACGGCATCCGCCTCACCCCATCCGAGCAGATGAACCACGCAAAGAATTCCTGTGCCGGGCGCTATACGGCGGTCAACCTTACGAATACGGATACTGTAGAAATCCGTATGTTCCGCGGCACGCTTAAACTGAATACTTTGAAAGCCACCTTGCAGATGGTCAATCATCTGGTCGAGGTGGCTGTTGCTATGTCCGACAGTCAGGTGCAAGACATGAGCTGGTTCGATTTTCTCGACGAAATCAGCGAGCCGGAGCTCATCCAGTATTTGAAAGAGCGTCGACTTTACGTTAATGAACCCATAAACACTTCGGAGGAGGAGTAATATGTGCAGTTTATTCGGTTTAATCGACTTTAAGGAGTGCCTGAGCACCCATACGAAGAACAAAATTTTGAATACTCTGGCAAGAGAATGCCAGGTGCGCGGCACGGATGCGACCGGCATTGCGTACAACTTTAACGATCGTCTGCGGATTTATAAGCGTCCCCTTCCCGCTCGAAAGATGAAGATTCACATTCCGCACGGTGTGAACGTGGTCATGGGACACACCCGCATGACGACACAGGGTAATGCGCAGTTTAACCAGAACAATCACCCGTTCCTTGGTCATGTTGCCGGCAGTAGCTTCGCCCTTGCACATAACGGCGTGCTCTGGAATGACAAAGAACTCCGCATGGAAGAAAATCTGCCGCTCACGAGTGTTGAAACGGACAGCTATGTTGCCGTGCAGCTTCTTGAACAGCAGAAAACCCTCGACTTCGACAGCCTGAAATCTATGGCTGAGAAGGTCGAGGGTTCGTTTGTCTTTACGGTACTGGATAAGGACAACTCCATCTGGTTCATCGTCGGGGACAATCCACTGTGCGTCATGTTCTATGATGGCTTCTTGATTTACGCTTCGACGCAGGAAATTCTCTGCAAGACAATCAAAAAGCTGCGGCTGAAAGCGCCCACTGATATTCTCGAGCCGCAAGAGGGCGAGATTATGAAAATTAACCGCAGCGGCCGTATCACTACCGGAACCTTCACACCGCATACAACATTCGAGCACTGGTGGCGGAAGTACCCGTTCTACCGCAGCTACTATGAGGACACGCCGACAAATTATGACGACCTGTTCAGTGTGGCGAAGGCATTCGGCGTTACCGCTGATGAAGTGCAGGCTCTTCTCGATTACGGCTGCTCGGAAGAGGAAATCGAGGAAATGCTTTACGATCCGACTTTACTCCACGAGATGACCGGTGAGCTGCTGTATGCGTACTGATTGAAAGGAGGCGATGCGCATGATTGCACTCGGCCCGATCTTCCAAGCTATCGGAGCGGTGGTTGACCTCATCATCGAGGCCGTCGAGAACCTTTCAGATGACTGAAACGAGGTGAAAGTTTGAACCCAGGCAAAATCATTCTCGGCGTGCTGACCGTTATCGGCCTGCTCACCGACATCATCGACGATGATTAAACACAAAAATACCGACTCATCAAGAGCCGGTATTTTTTGAGCATGTCAATAGGGTATACCCATCTGCAACAGTAAAATTCTGTGTCAATAAGATTAGTTTTGCTCTTTTGCAATATGGCAGTACAGAGGACAACCCTATTGACACAAATAATACTTCAAAGGTATTTTGCATTGATCCTATGCAGACAGTCTTGCACAGTTATGCTGCCATTATAGATGGCGAGACACATTGCACGCATTTCATCTGTCAGTTCCAGTCCCTCCATGCGACAGGACATGGCGATGTTATCGAGAATTTCCGTAATACGGTTCTGCGGTGTATTCAGCATAACGATCACTCCTGTTTTTAGTCTACCATAATTATCGAGATAGGGAAAGGGGAAACGAAATGAAAATCGGCTACATCCGAGTCAGCACCGAGGAACAGAATACCGCGAGGCAGGAAGTCCTGCTGCATGACCTCGGCGTTGACGAACTTTTTATCGACAAGGCCAGCGGCAAGAATGCCGACCGACCAGAACTAAACCGCATGATGGAATACGTCCGGCGTGGCGATACGGTCATTGTAGAGTCGATCAGTCGCTTTGCCCGCAACACGCGCGACCTGCTTGATCTTGTGGAACGACTGACCGAGAAACAGGTGGAATTTGTAAGCCGCAAAGAGGCCATCGACACCACTACACCAACCGGTAAATTCATGCTCACCATATTCGCGGCCGTTGCGGAACTGGAGCGCGAGTATATTTTACAGCGACAGCGCGAGGGCATTGCCATTGCCCGGGCACGAGGAAAGTACACCGGCCGCAAGCCGCTTCCCCTCCCCGACAACTTCGAGCGGGTGGTCGCACGCTGGCGTGCCGGTGAGATCACTGCGACCGAAGCCATGCGGCAGACAGGGTTGAAACCCAACACCTTCTATCGCCGGTGCGCTAATAACTGACGCGCAAAAACTGGGGAAATCGGGGAGTACCCCGATTTTTAATGCAATTTGCGCGCTAAAGGTTTGACGCTTGTTTCAGTTGTTTTGTTGTAGAGAAACGGTATTTTAGACAGAGAGCGATACGCAAGCTGCTCAAGCTCGTTGTACATACCGTCGTAGATGCGTGCTCGAATTTCGTATTCGAGGATATTTTGGATACTATCGCGAATGTTATATGATGCTCCGGATTTTTCAAATTCTGGGAAGCGGACAACCTGCCACGTGATGTTGTGCCGCCTGATGATTTTCTGCAGATAGTCGATGACAATGGAGGTAGGAGCAGGGTATTCAAGGAAACGACGATACCCATCGACGTACTCCGAGTGCATGCTGAGCAGCTTTTTGATCTGCCGAATAATACGCAGCATGGCAGGCAGGTGCTGCTCCTGCAAGAGCAGTCCAGCTAGCTCGGCATAGGGCGCATCAAAGGGATCGGAAGATTTACTGCGGTACGTGTTCGGAGTTGTCGGTGTCAAGTTATATGGCCGGTTCGGAAAGCAATTGCTAATATAGTTGCGCAGCAAACCTTCCAAGGTGCCGACCGGCTTGCGGTAATCGGTTGCATACCGCCAGATGGACACCATGGGTTCATTTGATGAATCGGCAAACTGTTCCTCTGAATCGTCATCGTCTTCAAGTAGATCACGTTTGCACAATAGTTCAGACTCAGGAATCTGAATCGAATCATCAACACCATCGAGGTGATGCTGCAGTAAGCCGTATTTCGTCGTTATCGCAAATCCCCAATCCAAATATTCTTTTGCGTCACGACGAAAAGGACAATCTGCCGGACATTGCGGATTGCTTTTGTTTACAGGAAATTTAATGCGCTGATATATGTCTTCGTCCGCAGCATACGGAAGTTTAGCACACTTTTCCGCAGATCGGTTCAATAGACATACCGAAGATAGACTACCAAACTTATTTTTAAGTTTTGAATACAAAACAAGATTGATGGCGGCGCGTCTGCCGGTCATGGTAGTCATACGTTTAACGCGAGCGGGCTCGTTCTGCTGGGAAATGCGTTTTATGAGCTTGCGCCGATGTTTTCCAGTTGTGCAGCGTAGAATTACCTTGGTTGAGCCGGAAAAAGCGTGATACAGAAACAATGGTGTTAAACGATGCCAACGCTTGTCCTGATAGCAGGCATTCAGCAGGCGGTAGATTGCTGCGTAATAAGGGCGTTGCTCAAGAGGTTGTTTAACCGTATTTAAAATGTCCTCGTAAGTACGGTTGCGTACAGCATATAAGGTAGATCGGACATACTGCTCGAATAGAGCGATTGTGGTTTTTAGCTTGGAGAGGAATTCTGAATCGGAGCACTCCTGCGGAAATTGCGGACAGTCTGATGAGATTTTATTGAGTTCATCAATCAGGTGCTTGCTGCACAAGAAAGAATCCTGTTGACGGCGTATCTGTTTATTCAGTTCGGAGTAGCGCCGTTCGTTTTCCTCCAAGAAATACTGGTGCACGGTGGTCGGAATCCATTCACGTTCGCAGATAAGTTGAGCGCGGCGAGCATTTTCAAATGCAGCGATGAAATAGTATCCGGGTTCTTGAAAATTATGTGGGTAATGTTTACCCCGACAAAACTTCTTGATTCCCTCGGTTGATAGTGGAACCTTTTTCGAAAGCTCGAGCAATTCCACATAAATCTGTGTTCCTATTTTGAGGTCTCCGTGGGCTGCCTGAATATCTTCAAGGCCTTGTTGAAGCAATGCTTTATCTGACATGCTGGACGCCTCCTGAACATGTGTCCAGACGTAATTATTTAACAGCAAGGTATCCAGTCCGACATCAGGTTCGATGCCATGCCCATCGCCGGGGTAATTGCCGAGGTCACGCTGATCGGCAAAATAGAACGAGCGGTCTGTCAGAAAGCGGAGCAGGAGTTCTTCAGAGCACTGCTCTTGCTGGCACAACCAGTCGGCGAAACGGAGTTTGCTGTAGAGCGGTTCGCCATAGCCGTCTGCTAGCTGGTGGAAATGCTCGTGCGCGTCATAAAGCTCGTCAGCCTGAGGCTGTGGTAAATCGGTGCAGTCGAAATGGGGGTTCAGTAGATTAATGATGCGGTTTTGCTCGTCAAGATGTTCGAAGTTATCACTGTTTAGATTCGGATTGTGGCTGCGAGATAAATTGCGTTCGGATTCGGTCATTGGGCATGCCTCCTTGATTACAGTATAAATGAATTGACTATAAAAAGCAATTTAAATTAGTTGCGATAAATAGAGATAACCTAATTATTGCCCTATTTGATCACGGAGTTTATACTGAAAACAGAAAGGAGGAGGCACAATGACCATTGAGAATATCCGGCCGGCCTCGATTTATTCGGCACCTGTTGAGGAGGAGCGTAAGGCGGAACTTCCTGGCAAGAAGAAACCGCATGAGCGCAAACTCAAGAGGAAATTCAAGCGAAAGCTTAAGGCGGCCAAGGCGAACGGAAAGAGAGAAAAGCGCGACGCTAAGCGTGCGTGCCGCGCACAGCATAACGCCGAGCGCGAGCGGGATACCGTAGCAGCGGAGAACGCACTGTTGCATAAGCGCTTGGCGAGCAAGGACAAGGACGTGACCAACGCTTTGCGTGACGAGGACGGCTTTATCCGACTGAAGGAAAGGAATGGTAAAAATGACTGAACAGACGATGGACACTAATGGCATGATCCTCAATGCGAGAGTTGATGGGGTGCGTGTATACAAGGAGCTAGGCGATGGTGACTCCAACTTCACGCTGACTCTGACGCAGGACGGCCGGCAGTATACGCTGCCGCCGTACTCGGTGGACAATATCGATCGGTTCCGCATTGGAAAAATCAATCCGCGATTCGTCGCACTTGACGAGGACGGCAAGGCAACGGATACCCGTGTGCAGGCTGTACTCAAGGAGGCCATTTCGCAAGAGATCCGGCAGGGACGCTGCGGCGTGCTCCTCAACCGTACCGGCTGGGCGAAATTACCTAATGGGCGTCATGTGTACAATACAGGCACGCAGGTGATAGGAGATACCGGTGGGATGGAGGTCAAGCTGTCTGACACGCTACCGCAACTGGAATTGACGGATCAGTGCATTGAAATGGAAGACAAGTGGCTGCTCCGATCCTATCTCCGAAAGCTGAGCCGCGAACCGGACATCCTGATTTTGCTGGCAGCGCACATGGTTCGATCGCTTCTGGCGTCGATGTTCGAGCGGCTGGGATTCCCACTGCGGTACATTCTATACTTAGTGGGTATCCAAGGCTCCGGTAAGACGACGGCCGCCAACGATTTCGGTTTGCCGCTGACTGACGTGACGCAGAACACACCAGCTCCGGCAACACGAGCGCTCAGCAGCAAGTCTGCAGTACGTGACTTCGCTGCTGAATACCGCGATATGACAGCACTGCTTGACGACGTATGTACGTCCTCAAGTGCGGAAACACGGCGAATTTCGACCAATATTGCAGCGTATACCCTGCGTTTCGCAGCAGATCGCATACCAGAGACCATTTCGCGTCCGGGAGGTGGGCAGCGCAAGGTTCGCTGTACGGTGGGGCTTGTGATCACCGGCGAATTTCCGATGTCGAAGCCGAGTGACTTGACGCGCTGCGTGATTGTCGAGGTGGACCATCAGCTACGCGGCAAGGAGGCGGATGACCGGGCGGTCAGCAGTGCTGTGGTGAGTCGTTTCGTCCAATACCTTGCCGAGCATTTCGACTCCGTAAGCGACGAGATTCAATCGGCGCTGTCAACCTTCCGTGCGGACGCAGTGGCCGAAGGCGGCCCTCGCCAGCAGCAACATATGGGCGAACTCTCCTGCGCATTCCAACTTTTGTTGGAGTATGCACAGAAAATGGGTGCCATTGATGATGTTGAGATGGCGGAGTGGGGGCTGCGGCTGAAAAGTGCGCTCGGACGCTCGTTGTCGGCCAATATGCGCCTGACGGCGAAGTTTGAACGTGAAAACGTATCAAATATTGCCAAGATTATTGCTGATGCGATGAAAAACGAGGCGATATTGTTGGCAAAAAACAAGGAGAAGTTTGCCCAAAAACCGGACAAATATGCAGGATTTGAGGGGCATAAGCACACGGTTGCTTATATCCGCCTTGCCAGCCTGCAGGAGCTGTTGACCTCGGTCAGTGGTAAAGTTTGGACGGATTCCGCCGTTGGCAAGCAGCTGCGTGAGAATGGCCTAGTTGAGGTCGGCAAGGACGGCCATACCGCTAAATCAAAGTTTCCGAAACTGGGGCGGTTCGTTCCCCTAAATAAGGAAAACCTCGAAAAACAAGCAAAAATTCGAAAGTGAGGAAACTATTATGTCTGATACTATTCAATTCATTCCGCAGCGTCGTTTCTACGACACGGCAACCGTAGCCGAAACCCACCGTCGTCTGCTTGCAGAGGGTCACAACATTTCGGAGAATGCGCTGCGCGGATTTATCCGTCAGGGTATCCTGCCGGCAGTACGGATTGGCCGTAAATCCCTCCTGTACTACCCGAACGTCATCAAACTCCTGACCGAAGGAAACAATCATGTTGCTCCGGATGACGAGCGTCCGTCGTACATTCCGGCGAAAATTTCGGTATAAATCGCAGCCTGCGGTGCGTCCAAGCGGCGCACCGCATTATTCTACACGAAAGGAGAGAAAAACGTGCCAAGTATTAAGAAAATTCACACAAAATCCGGTTTGAGCTTCAAAATCACGGTTTCGTGCGGCTATGATGAACGCTACCGCAAACGCTGTCACTATAAGACTTGGAAAGCTCCGGAAACCTGGTCGGAGCAGCGTGCCGAGCGGGAGGCACAGAAAGTTGCCTTTGAGTTCGAGAACAGCATCAAGCTGGGGTTTCAGCCGGACAACACCAAGACATTTGCCGAATATGCCGCCTATGTCATCGACCTGAAGGAGCACACCGGCACCAAGCACAGCACGATTGAACTGTACAAACACCTGTGCGAACGTATTATTCCGGCCATCGGTCATATCAAACTGACCGACCTTCGACCACAGCACTTAAATCGGCTGTATATCGATCTTCTGCAAAATTGCACCAAACATGTCCTCGACAAAGCCCGCTCTAAGGTTGATTTAGGTTCGTTGCTGACCGAACGGCAGATTTCACGCGCAAAGCTGGCAAAGATGTCTCGTCTCAATGCTGTTACTATCACAGCTGCCTGTCGCGGACAGGTTATCCGCAAGTCCTCCGCAGACGCGATTTCCGTGGCGCTGGGAGTGCCGCCGAAGAAGTTATTCGAATACATTCTGAATACCGACCATCTCGCGGTAAAAACAGTCCTGCAGCACCATCGTTTCATCTCTACAGTGCTTTCACAGGCTGAAAAGGAAATGATCGTAACCTACAATGCAGCGGCGCGCGCGACATTGCCTCGTGCTCAACGCAAAAAGATCAACTACTTTCAGCCGGACGAGATCTTCCGTATCTTGCAGACACTTGAAAGCGAACCGCTGAAGTGGCGAGCGATCACGCATCTGCTGATCGTCACCGGTGCGCGGCGTGGCGAGATTATGGGTCTGAAATGGGAGAATGTTCATCTCGATGAGCGCTATCTTTATATAGAGGTCAATCTGCGCTATTCCAAAGCACGAGGAATCTATGAAGAGACGCCAAAAACCGGAGAAACACGCTTTATCCCCATTCCGGCTGAAACCGTCACACTGCTGCGTGAATATCGTATAGAGCAGGAGAAGCTGCGTGAGCTGAACGGCGACCGCTGGCAGGATACCGGCTTTCTGTTTACGCGAGATGATGGTCAGGTCATGCACCCGGACAGCATTACCGCATGGCTCAATAAATTCAGCAAACGGCATGACCTGCCGCATATCAATCCCCATGCGTTTCGTCATACGGTTGCCAGCGTACTGATTGCCAACCACACCGATGTCGTTACCGTTGCGCGTCAGCTCGGTCATTCCAGTCCGGCTACAACCGAAATGTACTATGCGCACTTGATTGAGCAATCTCGCGTACAAGCGGGTGAATGCATTGCCGATGTTATGCTGCGTGGTTACGATGGGAAAGGAGAAAAGTTATCCTCTTGACACGCAAAGAAAACTGTAATACAATCGTACTACAAGGAGATGATTTTATGGCTATGGATGCAACACTTCAGATCCGCATTGACAGTGCAGTAAAGGAGCAGGTAGAAGCGCTTTATCGCAATTTGGGTACTTCGTTCGCTGAGGCTGTACGGATGTTTGCACAGCAGAGCCTTCAGGAAGGCGGTATGCCATTTCGGCCGTCGCTTCGTGCATGGGATGACATGAGTGAAGCGGAAATCAGCGAAAAGCTGTCGCGCAGCAGTGAGGATATTGCTGCCGGACGCATCTCTGAGCAGTGCGATATGGACGCTAAAGTAAAGGAGCTGCTTCAGAGTCGTGCCGCAAAGATATAAGATATTTTACACCTCAACGGCCGAGCGGGACATTACGGAAAAGCTGATGTATATTATGCAGCAGTATCGGGATACCGCTTTGGCAGAACGGTGGTATAACCGCCTTCGCGCTTTGATACAGGAGAATTTGACTGCATTTCCGGCCAAGTATCCGCTGTATGATGTGGAGCCATGGAGTTCTGCGGGAATTCGGCAATATGTTACGCGAAATGATGTGATTTTGTATTCGGTCGATGAAAACCGCAGCTGCGTGTATATTCGGAGTGTTTGTACACGCGGTCGAGATTTGGATTTACACCTGTCGGAGCAGAGTGAGAGCGTGGAGTAAAACGAAAAGAGCGGCAAGGCAGCTCCCGATAAGAAAACATCGTGAGGAAAGAGAGAACGGTATAGCTTCGGCTGTACCGTTTTCTCATTTTTCCATTGATGCCGTGACTTTTGACATTTCCAAGGCTCCGATGCCCTTGTAGTAAATGTCGATCTCCTGCGTCCGATTCTTGCCCTTCGGGTCGCTGGCCGCATGGACGATGATTTTCTCCACGAACTCATGGAGGATGCAGGGCGTGAGCTCCGGGATATCCGTGTACCTCTCCACAACGGAGAGAAAACGATCAACATCCGCCGATTTGCTTTCCTCCAGTTCCACTTCTTTCCGAAGGGAACTCGTCAGCACCTGGAGATCCCGTTCCTCCTTCTCATAGTCCGCAGAGAGCTTCTGCAAGCGTTCATCGGAGAGCTTGCCCGAAATGTTGTCCTCATAGAGCCGCTTGAAGATAGCATCCAGCTCTGTGATCCGCTTCTCGGAATCGACAAGCTGCCGTTTCCGCTTTGCAAGATCCCGGTCACGCTGCCGCAGGTCACTGTCCATGACCAGCCTCACAAACTCGTCCTTACTGCGGGAGGCGAAGGAAACGATCTCCCGCAGGTTTTCCAGAATCAATTCCTCCAAGATCACCGTGCGGATGGAATGGGTCTGACCGCAGAAGTCACGGCTCTTTCGGTAGCCGGCGCACAGGTAGTATTCCTGCTCGCGCCGGAAGTTGGTGGCTCTGCATTGATACATGACAGATCCGCAGTCCGCGCAGAACATCATGCCGGAGAACATCCCCATTTCTCCCATTTTTGTAGGACGACGGCGCGTCTGCCTTGCTGCTCTCGCAGCGTCCGCGATTGCCTCCGTCCAGATCGGGGCATGGGTATTCTCAAAGATCAGCCACTCACTTTCCGGATTATGGATGACCTTTTTGCTCTTGTAGGACTTCTTTCTCGTCTTGCAATTGACCGTGTGCCCCAGGTACTTCCGCCAGCGGTCCATGATATCCGCTACGGTGGAGGCATCCCATGCGTAGGGCAAGCCACGCTTGATATTGCTTGCTTTCCGGCCCCTGCTGGCATAATAGGCGGCCGGTGTCGGGATTCTTCGCTCTGGCTTCCGCCTACTCTGCCTACCTGTCCACCGAGGGGATAACTTCGCCCGCGGGAGTCGCTGATGGCTGAGGCGCAGATGTGCCGGA
>ERZ1034952.852-NODE-852-length-27083-cov-18.636118_pt1 | contig 27083 bp, 22 predicted proteins | sample MGYA00520625_ERZ1034952 | MGnify/ENA primary metagenome ERZ1034952 (study PRJEB33766, sample SAMN09781773) | gut metagenome | biome: gut microbiome | host: Homo sapiens | place: Madagascar | study: EMG produced TPA metagenomics assembly of the PRJNA485056 data... | reverse complement strand
CATCACGCCAAAAGTAAAAACCGTGATTTGTGAGCAAGCTCCCAATCACGGTTCTTATTTTGCCTATGCGCGGCTCATTGCTCGCGTAACTTTCAATTTAGTTACCACATTCTACACTGATCTTATTGAAGATCGCCATGATTTCTTCCGTGTTGATACTCTTCTTCTCTTCGCCAGCCTTATCCAGGATTGCTTTTCCTTCATGCATCATGATCAGGCGGTTGCCGTACTCCACAGCATAGCGCAGATTATGTGTGACCATAATTGTGGTCACTTTCTTCTCTTTCACGACCTGGTCGGTGAGTTCCATGATGATCTCCGCAGTCTTGGGATCCAACGCTGCGGTATGCTCATCCAGGATCAGGAAATCAATCGGTGTCATAGTCGCCATGAGCAGTGCCAGCGCCTGTCTCTGTCCTCCGGAGAGGGAACCGACCTGCACGCCCATCTTATCCTCCAGACCTAAATTCAAAGGCCGCAACATTTCGCGATAAGTTTCCAGTTTTGCTTTATTTACACCACGTCCCAGATTATACGGCTTGCCCTTATTCTCCGCAATGGACATGTTCTCCAGGATCGTCATGCTGGGACAGGTCCCTTTAGAGGGATCCTGATACACTCTGCCGATCCGGCGCTGACGGATATAATCCTTCTGTTTTGTAATATCTTCTCCGTTGATCAGGATCCTGCCGCTGTCCACCGCAATACTTCCGCAGATGATGTTCAGCATGGAAGTCTTACCGGAACCGTTACTTCCTACGACAGATACGAATTCTCCGTCCTTTACGGTAAGATTGAAATCCTTGAACAGACACAGCTCGTTGACCGAACCGGGATTGTAATTTTTATTGATATTGATAAGCTCTAGCATGCTTTCACCTTCTTTCTGTCCATGCTGATCACCAGAATGATCAGGAACAGGACTGCTGTGATCAGCTTGATAGCGTTGGGGCTGATGCCTGCGAACATGGCAACTGCCACACATGCCTTATACAGAATGGATCCTACCACTACACTGCTGGTCACACGGAAGAATGTTACCTTCTTGAACAGACTGGTGCCGATGATAACACTGGCAAGACCAATGACTACCGCACCGGTTCCGATGGAGATCTCAAAGCTTCTCTGCTGCTGTGCATAGATACAGCCGCTTAAGGATACCAGACCGTTGGCAATAGACAGACCCACGATCTTCACCAGTCCCTTGTCCACACCGAGGCTGGTAACGATGGTATCATTGTCACCTACGGCACGAAGTAAAAATCCGGACTTGGTGCTCATGTACCAGTCTAACAGATATTTTGCTACCATGGTGATCAGGAAAATAATGATCACATTTTTGAAATTTACCAAAAAGCCCGGAGTAATACTGTTCACAAGGCTGTTGTTGAAAATATTTTCCTTATCAAAAATAGCCACATAACCGGAGCCTGCCACCCACAGATTGATAGTATACAGACCGGTCATCATGATGATACCGGAGAGCAGATCTCTGACTTTTAATTTCACATGGATCAGTCCGGTACAGATTCCCACCAGTGCTCCGCCGAGGAACGCAATGGGAAGTGTGAGGATCGCCGGTACACCGAAGCCGTTGATCAGACGCACAGTGATGGCAGCCCCAAAGGGGAAGCTGCCATCGACCGTAAGATCCGGAAAATCCAGTATTTTATAGGTAATGTAGACACCCAGTGCCAGGATGCCGTAGATCATTCCTTGTTCCAGTACACTTAATAATAACGCCATAGTTCTCTCCATTTCACAGATATTTTCTGTCCTCACGGCTTAGTGGCTGTTCCTCGTTTTGTCGAACCGGGGACACGAAGTAACATCTTATCATTCTGTATATCCAGATTACTCTATTGCTTTCTGCCTGAAGGCAGTAATATTCCAATTATTGTACTACGATCTCGTCAAAGGACTGGTAAGCATCGGTCTTGTAGTTCTCAGGTAATTCCAGACCGATCTTCTCTGCTGCTGCGAAATTCACATACAGGCTGGGCTCGGAGATCACTTCGAAATTCAGTTCGGAAGCCTTTGCCTCTCCCTTCAGGACTTTCGCTGCCATCTTGCCGGTCTGCTTGCCAAGCTCGATATATTCCAGACCCATGGATGCCACGCAGCCTGCCTTAACCTGCTCTACCTCAGAACCGAATACAGGGATTCCTGCCTTGTTAGCTTCATCCAGTACGGTCTGCAGTGCACTTACTACGGTATTGTCGGTCAGGTTGGTAATGCAGTCTACCTTGGATGCGACATCCGCTGCTGCCAGAGCCACCTCAGACATTGCGGTAACACCGCTGTCCACGATCTCGAATCCGTAGTTACCTGCCAGAGCCTTGTACTCTGCGATGGTGCTGATAGAGTTTGCTTCGCTGGTGGTGTAGATGATACCGATGGTCTTCGCTTCGGGAAGTACCTCGCGGATCATTTTTAACTGTGCATCTACTGCTAACGCATCGGAAGTACCGGTGATGTTGCCTACGGGAGTACCGTCTTCATTGGCCAGACCTGCTTCCACAGGATCGGATACTGCAGTGTAGATCACGGGAATATCCGTATTCATTGTAGCATTATATGCTGCCATGGCGCAAGGAGTTGCGATGGCACAGATCATATCTACTTTCTTACTTACGAAATTGCTGGCGGTCATGGCGGAGGTTCCGTTGTCTGCCTGTGCATTGACATATTCAATCGTCAGATTCTCGCCCTCTACGATGCCTTCCTCGGCAAGTCCCTGTAAAAATCCTTCACGACAGTTATCCAAGGATCCGTGTACGGCGTACTGCATAATACCGATGGTGTAGTTATCCTTACTTCCTGTGCTGCCACATCCGGTGAGGGCACCCATTGCCATAACTGCGGTTAATACTGCTGCTAAAATTCTCTTCTTCATAATCTTATTCCTCTCTTTCTGCGTATCCGCGCAATTGAAATTAGTTTGCTCATAAGATTACTGAACCCCGAATAAAAAAGAAAACCGCCCCAAATGTATATTCCTATACATTTGAGACGGTAATAAGCTTCTGCTCATCATCGTGGTGCCACTCAATTTAACAAATCCTTACGGATTATGTCCACTTTTCTCTGGATACTATCATATCCATCGGCTTGATAACGGGTCCGAATCCCGCTGACGCCTAAAACTGATCTGTTCTCGGGCCAGCCTCGGAAGTCCATTCAGCGAAAGTTCCTTTACCGTGATCCCACCATCCACGGCTCTCTGCAAAATTCCCTAAGGCTTACTACTCTTCCTCACAGGTTTGGTAAACTTATGAATGTTGTTTATGTGTCTAAGAATAATCTTTCTTTTCTGTTTTGTCAATACTATTTTTAGAAAATTTGCAATTATTCAGAGTCAGATTAATTTTCTCAGAGTTTCGTCGAGTGCTCGTATTCGTAAAAACAGTTTACATCGTCTTTGGCAGCGTGATCACCACCTTGAACAGGTCACCGTCCGTGACGATCTCCATATCGCCCTTCTGCAGCTCCGTCAGGCTCTTGGCAATGGACAGTCCCAGTCCGTTGCCCTCCATATGACGGGATCTGTCCCCTCTGGTGAACCGCTCTTCCAGCTCCTCAGGTGACATCTCCAGCGGATATGCCGACATATTCCGAAAAATAATACTGACATTCTGTCCGTCATGCTCTACATTCAGATAGACGCGACTGCCCTCCTGGGCATATTTGTAAATATTGTTTAACAGATTGTCGAACACCCTCCACAGATGTCTGCCGTCCGCCATGACCTTCACGGTCTCCTCCGGCTGTTTTACGATGGTCTCCAGCTTTTTTTCAGCAAAGCGCTGCTCGTATTCCCCCACCGCCTGTGACAGCAGTACCGACACATCACAGACCTCCGGATGGACCTCCAGATTGCCGGTGGTAGCTTTGGATGCCTCCAGCAGGTCATCCAGCAGCTTTTTCAGCTTCTGGGACTGACGCAACAGGACCTCGGCATACTCCGATATATGCTGTTCTCTCTCCTGTGCAGTCTCTGTACCGGCACCGTCTCCGGTATCCTTCGCATCACCGGACACTTCTTTTCCGATGAGATCCGCATAATTGATAATGGAAGTCAGCGGGGTCTTTATGTCATGGGACACATTCGTGATCAGCTCCGTCTTCAGATGTTCACTCTTCATCCTCTGTTCCACGGCTGCGGAAATTCCCTCGCCGATGCTGTTCAGATTCTCTCCGTGCTCCTTGAAGGACAATACCATATGGGAGGTATCCAGCTTATAATTCAGATCTCCGTCCGCCAATGCTTCACTGCCCTCCTGCAGTTCTTTGCACATCAATGCCACAAAAGTAATCGCACCGCACAGAATAAATTTCTCTATGGCCCAGAAAAAGAGTAATACAACTCTATCATTATAAAACAGTATTAAACCGAAAAACTCTACCACGCAGACTGCAAGGCACAAAAGTGCTGTTCTCCATACCATAGGAATCCCACGGATCAATTTCACAATACCGCGGAAAACTCTCTTGCAGAATCTTCCGAAGAACCGGAACACTCTATACAGGATCGTATTCTGCCACCATTTTCCCATTTTCAGGCGGATAGCCAGTTCCATGAAATACAAGGTACACCATATCACCTCTGCTGCAAACAGTACCACCAGCACGATCAGATTGATCATATTTGACAGGTTCACACCGATCCATCCAACAGCCAGGTACAGACCGATAAAGGCTCCAACGGCAACGACCACTGTATACACATCCAGATGGATCTCATGGATCGCACTGGGAGTAATACCCTCCCTGCCATTCTTATGTCCGGCACTGCACAACAGGAAAATAAAGCATAATAATGCCAGTACCGTTCCCACACAGCATACCACAGGGATCACATTCCGGTTATCATAAAGCTGCTCTGCCTGATGATAGATCAGGGCATATTCATCTTCCTTCGGCAGGCTGGAATTCACTGTCAGGGTAACCACAATACGCTTGTTACGCTCTGCTAATGCTTCCTCAGCAGCCTCTTCCTGCAGCCCTTCTGTCTCACTTAAGGCATCCTTGATCATCCATTTTGCATATTGTTCCGCCCGTTCAACCGGCACATAGGTCTCTCCACCTAAGGATACGCTGTCCCCCAGATCCAGATATTTCTCCAGATTGCCGGAGGAAAGGGCTTCCTGCTCCGCTGCCGTTATGCTTTCCACGTCAGACCCGGTATCGACAGATGGCGCAAGTTCCATGATATCAGAGCTTTCAGAGCTTCCATAACTTTCATAGCCATCAGAGGCAGAGGAAGCTTCCGTGTTGCTATAGGTGTTATCATTACTATGCTGCACCTTGGACTCCAGCCGGTAGGTCAGATCATTTGTCTTGTCTACATAATCCTCGTTCTTCCATTCTCCCAGGAATTCATCCGTATCCAGGTCGTAGCACTCCACCTTCGCCCAGATGTTCCGCTGCCTGCAATAGGCTTCCATGGTCTGCAAGCTCTCATTCTCATACCAGTCGCGTATCTGATACAGATCCTGATTGACCTGCCGGTACAACAGCTGGTCATGGATAAACATCATTTTGCCGGAGGAATATGCTCCACTGTCTGCAAGCATACAGGTACCATAGAGTCCCAACACCCCCACAATTGCGGCAGCGATCATCAGAACAAATGCCACAACCTTTGCCAGTGTGCTGCCCATCAGGCTGTTTCCCTGTGCCGGCGCATTCTTTTTTTTCTCGGCTTTTTCTCTTTTTTTCCGTTCCCTTTTGCTCTCTGACAACGCTGTTTCTACCGTCGTACTCACTGTATTTTCCACCGTATGATCCACTCTGTCCTGTTCTGTGCTCTTGCTGTTTTCTTCCATGTTATCCATAATTCCTGTCTCCTTATTTCCCCAAGCTGCTCTGCTCTCCTGCCTGCTCTTATCCCTGTTTCTCACACTTGTAACCCTGTCCCCAGACCACCTTCAGGTATCTGGGTTCTGCCGGGTTGATCTCTAACTTTTCCCGCAAATGCCGGATATGCACTGCCACTGTATTCTCGCTGCCAAGCGGCAGATCATTCCAGATCTTCACATAAATCTCTCTCGGAGAAAATACCTGCCCCGGATTCTGCATCAACAGCTTTAAAATATCATATTCCGTAGGAGTCAGTGCTACCGGCTCGCCGTCCAGCGTCACCCGTTTCTCCTTATCATCCAGTTCAATACCTCCGACTCTGATCACATCCGGCCGCACACTTCCGCCACCCAGCTGCATATAACGCCGCAGCTGTGATTTCACCCTGGCGGAGACTTCGATGGGATTAAACGGCTTCGTGATATAGTCATCCGCTCCTACCGTAAGTCCCAGCACCTTGTCGGAATCCTCACCCTTGGCTGTCAGCAGGATCACCGGAACATTACTCTTCTCCCGGATCCTGATCATTGCCTGTATGCCGTCCAGCTTCGGCATCATAATATCCATCAGTACCAGATGCACCTCATTCGTGTCTACCAGATGTACGGCTTCCTCACCGTCAAAAGCCTCTAAAAAATGGTAATTGCTGTCATTCAAGTATATCTTTAACGCGTTTACGATATCCTTCTCATCATCACAGATCAATATATTGTACATACTCTCCCTCATTTCCGTGCCCGCTGCAGCGCCACTGCTGACACTTTTCGTAAGGTAATATCCTTACATTAAAAATATTGTAACAGAACATTGATTAATAAAAAACAGGAAAAAGGATTAAGATTTCTTTAAGGAAACACCCCTTGCCATGCCCAACAGGGCAAAAACAAAGGGTGTGGATAATACATGTTGAAAGGTAAACAAGGAGCAGATCAGATATCCGGTGACTCCTAAAAGTATGGCAAGATACTCCGGCTTTTGTCTCAGACTTTTACACAGGTCTCTCACTCCGGTCAAAAAAATTCCTCCATAAGCGGCTGCTCCAAGCCATCCCTGTTCTATCAGCAGCGTCAACCATTCATTATGAGCATTGGAATACACAGTATTGTCCAGTATTCCACGATTCATCCAGTTTATAGCATCACTTCCCCACTGATACAGTACGTAATAGAAACTGCCGGGTCCCATACCCACAAATTTATAAAGCAGCCCTTCTCTTCCGTAGGTCACCAGCGTGACCTTCCATAATGGCAGACGTCCGTTGGCCAATTCCGCCAGGGCTTCATTGTGATCCGAAACATTTCCTGCCACCAGCAGGCATCCCAGTACTAACGCGATCAGTGTCATGACTGCTGTGATTCTCACGGCAGTCCGGAATATTCTGCCGTTCTCCATATGATCTGTCTTCTTCCGATGCTCCCGCCATCTTAAAATCAGGCTTCCCACCACTTCCACTGCAAATACAAAATACCAGATCGGCGTAAAAAAAAGTGATTTTTCCGCATTCCCCGCCAATACCAGTCCTGTCAGATGAAACTGCAGGAAGAATCGGACCACAAATACCGAAATCGGCAGAAGCATCAGGATCTCAAGTGCCCGCAGCAGTTGTTCCCTCTGTTGCAAGGACCAGATAAGCAGAAGCAGGCTCAGCCCACACGCTGCCAGTATCGCCGTGGTACTGTTCGAAGTAATAGCGGAAGCATAAAACAAAAAACTTCCGATCATCCCAAGTACTCTGACATATTTTTTCCCATAATAAGCTGCCGTCATGGAAATCCCCGCCGTCACACTGATGTAACCGGCATACCAGTTGTTATTGCCGATGGTGGATAGCAGTTGTGTCCGGTTCCACGTACCATTTTCCATTCCTTGAAAAGTTCCTAACACATCTATATCCAGACGATTCAGCCATCCGATCAATGTAACGATTCCGGCTGTGATCCCGGCGATCCACCAGATGCTCCGGCTGCCATCATAGTACCTGGAGACCATAAAATAAATTCCCACTAACAGAGCCTGCGTAAGCAATCCCATATACCATCCCGGATATCCCAGAAACACTACTTCACGCCAGGGGCTGAGCACCGAAGACAATGTAGCAGATATCAGATACAATACCATAAAAAGATCCGTTTTCTTCCATCGCTGCTCTTTTGCCGTCTGTGCCTTTTCTCCCCTGATCCTCTGCCACAGAACCGCCAATATAACAAATGCTCCCAGTGTCAGTGTCGTATTGCGGAAAAACAAATATTTGGCATTACCGATCATGACCAGTTTATCCTGCATATACAAAGGGAGTCCCGCAAAAAGAATTACCAGATAAGCATAGACCAAAGTATTCAACACTTCTTCAACTTTTTGCTTTTGTTTCTTCATAATAAAACTCTCCCTTTTGTACTTTCTTCCGATAGAATCATTATATTGGTTTTCCCAGTCAAAAACAAGGCACTCTTCATCTCTGAAGAGTGCCTTATGTTTGTTTCTTTATTCGTTAGCTGTTACTTACTTGCCATAATACATCTGCAGATACAAAGGACCATACCATTCGATAGAATTGTCTTGTGCTTTGCCTGCAGGAATGGTTACAGTATATTCCTTATCGTTGTAAGTATACTCCATTACCAGAGTTACGGTCTGCTTCTTGTACAGAGCCTGCATAATATCATTGGGCAGCGCATTGATTTCCTTGTCTCTGGTGATCTTGATGATAGCGCCGTCCTTAGCGTTAGCAATCTCGCTTGCCAGATTATCACGATATCTCTGGAATGCATTGTAAGTAGAGGATGTAGTTGCAGGAGATGCTACTTCAGAAATAGCAAAAGTAGAGAAATGATCTACTACAAATACGATTGAATCCTGCTTGAAGTTCTTATCGTAGTATACATTTGGAACGATAGTCTCTATCTTTCCGTCTACGAAATGGAATACAACTACCTTATTAGCATCCATTCCTGCCGGAACAGTCATATCTACTACTACAGGTACATCCAATGCTCCGTCAACTGCCCCGTTTTCACTGTTCTTCAACTGTAAATCAATGTAGTAAGGAGTTCCGACAATAGCGAAACCAGTGTTAGAAACAGTCGGCTTTGCTTCGGGCTGACTTACTAATACTGCAGCTGCATTGTTGAAAGTTGCTCCGGTAACACCGATTGCCAGATTCTCATCAGCGAAGTTATCTGCAAAAATAGTCTCAGCAGGCTTGCTCAATCCCATAGCCTTTGCATAAGACTCCTCAAGAGTATATAAAGCATCTGTTACAGAATTTGCAACATTGCCGGGTACCATAGCCTGCTCGATAGCAGCCTTCAGATTTGCAGTACCCATTCCCTTCAGCGCATCCTTTGCCGCTTTAGCACTTTCAGCATCTTGAATCTGGATTTTATTAATGCTGTCAACTACCTTGTTAACATCAACTGTTGGAGCAGGTGTTGATGTAGGTGTAGGTGTAGGTTTTACCGTATTATTCTCACTTGCTACCGTATTATTCTCACTCGCTACAGATACAGTAGCCAGTGCATTGTTTCCGCAAGGAACTGCAAATACGGCAAATGCAATAGCTGCGGCAATGAGTAATTTTTTCTTCATTTCTACATTCCTCCTATTTGTAAAATCATAGAAATCTTTTATTATTACCGCTATTCAGTGTACCCCCCCCGCGTAATATTGTCAATCCTGTTTTTCCATTTTTTCGCACATTTTTTCGCATTTCCCATGTGCAAAAAAGCATGCCCTTCCGCCCCAAAAACAGGCATCACAGACATGCTTTTCTGCTTTTTTATTTATTTTTCTTATTCGAATGCCGTTTCAACTCTTCCAGGGCTTCCTTGAATTTCTCAGAACTCATAGTAGGGTTGGAACGGATCATGTCACGCTGGAAGAAATCTCTTAAACTGCTGACATTCTCTCTGTCTGCCACGCTTCTGGTGTATTTCTGGCGCAGCTCTGCCACTTCATTCTTCACGCTCTCAAGATACTCGCTGGGAGACTTCTGTGCGGAAGTACGGATGCTCTCCAGCTTCTCCTCGATGCCGGACTTCAGATCCTCTACTTTGGTTGTAATGCCCTCGGTAAGGTCTTCCTTCTTCTGCGCCAGACTTTCGCTGAAGCCTTCCCTGCGGTTCTCCAGATCCTCACTGGTCACAGCAATAATAACATCCAGCCGTTTCTGGATACGAAGCATATCTTCCTTGGCCTTCTCCATTTTCTCCAGTATGTCCCGCAGATCCAGGGCTGCCTTGAAGGACAACGCGAAATCCGCACCGATCAGCGCCGTCAGCACCAGTGTCACCGGAGTGAGGATACTGTCCGGAATGGACAACACCAGATGTTCAATGGGCTTATGGATAAACTCCGTCATCAGGATCGTCAGACCACCCCATGCCAGCGAGGACCCCAGGCAGATATGTCCCTGAAAATTGAACTTATTCTTAGAATAGTCCCAGTATCTGACTTTAAATAATGCCTCCATGGTCACGCCTGTGACATACTCCAGCACCGTAGCCCCGATACATCCGGCGATGTAGACCAGCACAAGATCGTCCTGAAACGGCATGGACACGACTAACATCATGATGGCGCCGCTGCCATACAAGGGCAGGAAAGGTCCACGCATGAACCCCCTATTAACTAATTTTCTGCTCTTTATGGATACATATGTGGATTCAAAACACCAGCCGAAAAAGCAGTAAAAATAAAAGAAAAATAACCATTGAATCGCAGTATAATGATACACTGTTTAACCTCCTTTTGTTCTTCGGTTTTTCCTTACAAGCAAGGTAACTGTCATCTCATAACCGAACTGCTACGGATATACCTCCGCCTCTATGGCAAGCTTCCCCTTCCTCGTGGCATGGGGCTCACCGTTTATGCGGAATTTACCGTAGCCTCTGGCATTTACCACATCCCCGGCCTCCAGGGGCTTGGAATTATTTTCACACAGCCTGCCGTTCACATATACCTTTCCCGCCCGGAACAGCTCCAGGCAGTCACTTCTGGATTTATTATATACCTTGGAAATGACAGCATCAACACGTGGGCTCGCCACCTGAATGACCTGTTTTAACGTATCTTCCTGCGGTACTTCTGCCGCCGCATCCACCACCTCACACCTAACATGCGTATGTCGGATCTGCTCCAGATTATCACAGATAAATTCCGCAATGGTATCCAGACAGAACAAAAAAGCTTCGCCCTCTCCCGGCAGAATATCGCCGATGGTGCTGCGTTCAATACCCAGGTTCATCAGTGCCCCCAGATAATCCCTGTGGGACAGCTTGTCTGCAAATTTCGCGGATAGAGGTCTGATCCGTATACAGCAGATGGGAAAGGGCTGTTCATAGCCCAGCTCCGCCTCACTGCCGAAGCGAAGTATCTTCCGCTCTGCCTCTTCCCTGCCGCCGTATAAGGTGATCCCTGCGAACTTCACTTCCCGTTCCACCTGCCACAGGGCATCCTGCTCCGCCAATCCTAAGAATCCGGTAAAGGTGTACTGGTTCTGGTTGTAGGATTTGTCTGCCAGTTCACGGATCCGGTTTTTCAGCTGTTGTATTTCTTTTTCATTTTCCACGGACATTCCCGTACACCCTTCCTGCTGTTTTCACTTTGCTTTTACAAACGTTACCCCATACACGTTATCCCAGTGCCACATCCAACATCATCATCAGCGCAAAACCAATCGCAAAGGCAATGGTTCCCAGGTTGGAATGTTCTCCCTCACTGGCTTCCGGAATGAGTTCCTCCACGACCACATAGATCATGGCGCCTGCGGCAAATGCCAGCATATACGGAAGGATTGGTGTCACGATACTTGCCAGTGCAATGGCAAGTATTGCGCCCACCGGTTCCACCGCTCCGGACAACACGCCCAGTGCGAAGGATTTGCTCCGCTTGTTGCCCTCACTGCGAAGGGGCAGGGAGATAATAGCTCCCTCCGGGAAATTCTGAATGGCAATACCGATAGCCAGTGTCAGAGCGCCTGCCATGGTAACCGTTCCGTCACCACTCAGCACACCGGCGAAAATAGCACCACACGCCGCACCCTCGGGGAAATTATGAATGGTCACAGCCAACATCAGCATAGCCGTACGGTTCAGACTGCTCTTATGACCCTCCGGAGCCTCACTGCCCACATGCAGATGGGGCACCAGACTATCAATGAACAACAAAAAAACAATACCGATCAAAAAGCCGGTCATTGCGGGAAGAAATGCAAGCTTTCCCATCTCTTCACACATATCCATGGCAGGTATCAGTAAAGACCACACCGAAGCCGCCACCATGACACCTGCAGCGAATCCGGTAAATATTCTCTGAATGTTGCCGCCAATCTGCTTTTTCAGGAAAAAAACGCAGGCTGCCCCTGCAGTCGTCCCCAAAAAAGGAATCAGAAGACCGGCTACAATACTCATACTCATGAAACACTCTCCTTTCTCATATTATCTTATGTAACTTTTGCATTTTTCGTATCTTGTCTGTCACAATTAGTTTTCTGCATACTCTGCCTTACACCCCGGCATCTAAAACCCTGCCAGATCATTCCCCATGACAGCATACATCAGGAAATTCACACCACACACCAGATGATACAGAAGAACAGCAAGTTCACCGGCCACGAAGATCACCTTAAAACTCTTCCACCATTCCCTGATATTTTTCACCATAACGATCAGTGTCATCAGGAATACGAAAAACATGCCGTGCATATATCCCCAGGAAAAGTTCGCATGCATCATGCGGAAGCCCTTTTCATAGAAGACTAAGAACATCAAAGTTGCTGCAAGATAATTTAACCACGCAAACCAGTAATACCTGTTCTGCTTTATACTTTTCAGATCAAACAGCAGATTTAAACAAAGGACGCCTATGGGCAATGCCATACCCATAATAATACTTAAGGGAATACTCTTAGAATAATTACTCCATACTTTAGCAAAACCGATGGCGATCCCGGTCTCCTCCCCCATAACATTCGTCCCGGTAAAGATTCCGGAGAACTGATACAGCAGGGCTATCCCCGTGGGTATCATGGTCACGCACAGACGAAACGCATTGCGAAAGCTTTCTCCGCGGCTTACGATCAGCTGCACCATTAGGATCAGACCGATCAGAGGCACCACCACCATAGTGAAACTCGGTTTGGTCATGGTTGTTAACAGGAGGCTGACTGCAAACAGCGTACAGTTCTTCCACTGAAAATCCCTCTGATATTCCGATAATACCTTTACCGTCTCAAAAAAGCAGATAATCGCAAAGGGTCTGGTCGCCAGGTAAGTGGCATTCCAGAAAGGATTCGGTGTATAAATACCCATGCAGCGGTATGCATAATCAAAACCGAAAAATGCCGTATTCTTGGGAGAATACAGATTCGACAGCAAAAACAGTGCAAACACAAGCAGTGTCACCACAATGTCGGTCATGACCTGCTTTTTCTGTGACAAAGTTTCATAATGACTGCTTTTACGGATCTCACGGTTCATATAGTACTTCGTGATGATCACTGCTGCCAGGTTAAAAAGCGCCGTGGTGACCGCCATTGCTGCCTTCGCTCCGATCAGCCATGCGGAAAGTCTGGCAGCCTGGAACAGGATCGGATAGGGGAATTCATAATTCCCCGTAATGCCTGCCACCTTATTCACATAGTCCGGCATATCCGACTGGAATCCCGGCACCTGATAGCATTCCATCCAGAACAGATATAGCATGACCCCGGTATACAAAAACAGCAGGAAAAGAAATGTCACTTTTCCTGCTGTTGTCTCCCGCAGGTCGCTCTTTATGGGATTCTTTTTCATAGAGCTGATCCTTTCTAATTAAAACTGATCACGGGATCCTTGGGAGCCTTTGCCTTCTCCACGCTGATGGCATGAAGTACAGGACCCTCTCCCTTATAGTCTGCGAAGTATTCTTTGGCAACCTTCGCTGTCACCTTGACCCATTCCTTCTGCTTCAGGTCTTTCGTGCCCGCATACTCACAGGCATAACCTAAGAATGCCATATCCTCGGCACAGCAGGTCATTGCCATGCGTCCCGGTACGAAATAACCGTCGGGGTATTCCTCGGGCTTTAATACCATGGCAAGGAACTGGATATTTTTACCCTCGTAACGCTCCAGATGATCCATGGAATCCAGATACCAGATACCGTAGCCCTGGTTGTCCAGTACGATGGGATCCTGGTTCAGATCGTAGGGCAGATCCTCCTCGAAGATCTCGTCGATCTCACCGTTGGAGTCCTCAAAGATCACATCTGCGGCAGGATTGACTGCCTTGATGTTACGCTTGTATACATTCAGATCCTTGATGCCGTCGCAGCGGTTGAAAATGATCATCTCGGACTTACGGATCATCTCTGCCAACAGAGACTTCATGTTGGTATAGTACATGGGGAAGGTGGAGCCATCGATGGTCGTGATCTGTTGTTCCACTTTCCAGTACCAGGGAAGCTTCATGTTCTTGAAATTCCACATGCCGTTATACTCGATAATGATACGGGCGGGCTTATACTGCTTCTCCAGTTCGATCAGATGATTCGGATTGAACTCCTCTTCCTCTTCGATCAGCACCACATCCGTACGGCTTTTTTTAAGCAGTGCGGGATCGTACTCATTCTCGCCCTCTTCGCAGAGGATGAGCAGGGTCCTGCCCTTGATCTGGAAATACGGCTGTCCTAACGTAAATGTGATAAATTCCGTCTTACCGCTCTCCAGAAACCCATTTATGATATAAACCGGTTTTGTCATAATTCATACCTTTCTCTATTTATCCTACTGTTCCTGCTACATGCAAAATATGTCCTGCCAACTTACTTGCGGAACAATTCTGCCAGCTTGTCCTCGTCAAGTTTGGAACCGATGACGCAGATCTTGCCGGTGACTTCCGGCTTACCGCTTCTGATGTCATGTTCTTCGGGAACATAATCGTAATATACCCAGGTTCCGTCGGGAGCGGGTACCATACCCTTGGCACGCAGGATGGCACCGTACTCTCCGCTGTCCAGAGCAGTAAGGATCTTCTCGATGTCCTCTGTGCTGTAGGTGTTGGGTGTCTCGATACCCCAGCTGGTGAATACTTCGTCTGCATGATGGTGATAGTGATGATGGTGATCATGGTCATGACAACCGCAGGTGCAGTTCTCGTCATGGTCATGATGATGCTCATGGTCATGGTCTTCGTCATGATCGTGATGCTCATGCTCGTCCTCATCATGGTCATGATGGTGGTGATGTTCGTGCTCGTTCTCATCATCGTCGTGATGATGTCCGCAGCAGCACTCGTGATCATGGTCATCATGATCATGGTCGTGATGATGGTGTTCGTGGTCATGATCGTGACCGCAGCACTCATCCTCATCATGATCGTCATGGATGTGCTCTAACATTTCCTTCATCATATCTTCCAGTTTGTCAGCACCTTCGATGGTCCCTAGTACTTCCTTGCCGTCCAGCTGCGCTAACGGTGTGGTGATGATGGTTGCCTTGTCATTATGCTCACGGATCATCTCCACGCAGGCATTCAGCTTCGCCTGGTCTACCTTATCGGTTCTGCTTAAGATAATGGTTCCGGCATATTCGATCTGGTTGCTGAAGAATTCGCCGAAGTTCTTCATATACATCTTGCACTTGGATGCATCTACCACTGCTACTGCACTGTTGATCTCCACATCCAGGTCACCTGCCACATTCTCCACTGCCTTCAGGACATCGGACAGCTTGCCGACACCGGAGGGCTCGATCAGAATACGCTCGGGAGCGTAGGTGTTTATGACTTCCTTCAGGGAAGTACCAAAGTCGCCTACGAGAGAGCAGCAGATACAACCGGAGTTCATCTCCTTGATCTCGATACCGGCTTCTTTTAAAAATCCGCCGTCGATACCGATCTCACCAAATTCATTCTCGATCAGAACGGTCTTGCTGCCGTCCAATGCTTCCTTTAATAACTTTTTGATCAGGGTGGTCTTACCGGCACCCAGGAAACCGGATACTACATCTATTTTCGTCATTGTGTTTTCCTCCAATCTGGGTCTAAAACCCATCTTTTTTATTTTCTATCATATTTCACGGATTGTCAAGTCCTGCCCGCTCGCTCTCAATGATACTGTAAGGAACCACAGCCACTTTTCCTTCTTCATCCGCGCCGCACAGGATCCCTAAGAATACTCCGTCCTCCGTGAAGGCACCTCCGCCCGACATTCCGGGCTCCATCAGTCCCTGCAACAGAAGCATGTACTGTGTAAAATCCTCCACATAGATCCATGGCTCCACCACAAAAGCATAGACCGGCTGCCCCAAAGCCCCGCCATACATCCATACATCCTCATAGACTTGCAGCGCATCAAAGGCGTTCCTGTCCGTATCTGCCACAAGGCAGGATTCCCATGTACTTTCCGTAAGGTCTGCCTTATCCACCCATAAAAATGCCAGATCACAGCTCTTAGCTTTCACGATGCCGGAAGCTGCGACGACCGTTTCATCGGGAAAAGTCACCAGAATCTCACCGGTATCATGCTCCAGCACATGCCCTGCCGTCACGATCAGCATGGACTCCTCATTCTCATCATAGATCACACCGCTGCCCTGCAGATCACCTGCCCGGACACCCACCAAAGACTGAAATACCCTTAGATCCGTCTCCGTCAGCTTCTGCGGGGTTTCCTCCGGGATCTCGAACTTAGTGATATCCGGCAGAATTCCTTCCTCCGTATAAGAAGCACTTTCTGTTTCTTCGGCAGTCGCAGTATCCTGCTGTTTCGCCCCACAGCCCGTAAGCAGCAGTGTGCAGCTCATGATAAAGCTCATACCGATCCTGCTAATAAGAAATTTTCTCATGTATGATTTTCCTCTACGCATGTTACCGTTTCCTATAACCAAACAGCGGACCGCATTACGCAGTCCGCCATTTCTCGAGAAATGTAAGCAAAAAATAAGCCGAGTTCTGTATACGACGATCATCTATCTAGTACGACTGTCACCAGCCGCATCAAGCGACCTACCTGAAAGCAGACCGGGCCGGCCTATCGCTCTCTATTTGGTCTTGCTTCGGATGGGGTTTACATGGCTCCGCCTGTTACCAGCCGGACGGTAGTCTCTTACACTGCCTTTCCACCCTTACCGGCATAAAGCCGGCGGTATATTTCTGTTGCACTAGCCTTGGAGTCACCTCCACCAGACGTTATCTGGCATCCTGCCCTGTGAAGCCCGGACTTTCCTCACCTGCATAAAGCAGCCGCGATCATCTATTTTACTTACACTTGTTCGATTATATCTGTTCCAAATAAAAAAAGCAAGAAAAATATCGCGCACAGTCTTACGAATGCAAGCATTCGACGCCTGTCAGGTAGGTTTGCGCCGGTAGCCGTGTAAACTATTCAGAACCACATTCGCAAAATCGCATCTGACGATGCTTACTTTTTGCTCATGTGGTTACTTCGTCGCATCAATTCTGCCGCACAGTCTTACGAATGCAAGCATTCGACGCCTGTCAGCAGAATTGCGCTACTCTGAATAGTTTACACGTTGAAGCAGCTTCCGCCTACGAATTCTCTGCACAGAGAATTGTTGGGCAGGCTTTCGCTGGTCACACCCAGGAAATACTCTAAAAACTTTAACAGTCTCTTGGCTTCGTAATATTCCGGTTCTCCCTTGTCGATCTGGAACAGCAGCGGTTCTGCGAACTGCTTTAATACCGCCAGTTCATAGATCAGCACGGAATTGAACATCGCATCCGCATCCTCCTGGAACGGGAAGATATTCTGCTCTTCGCCCCGGCGTACAGAAGCCCACATATCGATGGTGCGTCTTGCGTCCGCACCTCTGGTCCTTGCATCTCTGACCATACGGCGGAGAAGTCTACCGTCCGTAGTCGGGATCCGGTTATGCTCGTCAATGTTAATATTGGTCAACGCACTGATATAGATCTTGTATTTACTCTCCTCGGGAAGCGCATAGGATGTCTTCTCATTCAGACCGTGGATACCTTCGATGACCAAAATATCATCCGGTCCCAGCTGTTTGAAATTGCTCTTATACTCTCTTTTTCCGGTCTTGAAGTTAAAGGAAGGCAGCTCCACACGCTCGCCGGCCAACAGTCTGCACATATCGTCATTGAACTGCTTTACATCGATTGCTTCCAGACATTCAAAATTATAGTCTCCGTTTTCATCCCTGGGGGTAAATTCTCTGTTTACAAAATAATCGTCCAGTCCGATGGGATGGGGCGTCTTCCCCAGCGTCTTTAACTGAATGGACAGTCTGTGGGAGAAGCTGGTCTTGCCGGAAGAGGAAGGCCCCGCGATCATAACGAACTTCACACCGCCCCTGCCTGCGATATCCTTGGCAATCTCGCCGATCTTGCGCTCCTGCTCCGCTTCCTGTACCAGGATCAGCTCACTTAGAGAGCCACGGCAGATCTGGTCATTTAAGTCTCCTACGGTCTCGATGCCGATTTTTTTGCACCACTCTTCAGATTCCTTCAGTGTCCGGAACAGCATTTTCCGCTCCACAAAAGGTTTTACGTTCGTGGGATCCTGCTTATCCGGCAGTAACAGCATAAAGCCCTCGTCATACGCGATGACATCGAACCATTTTACATAACCTGCATTGGGTAGCATATACCCGTAATAATAATCATAATAGCCATCCATCTCATAGATGTTCACAAAAGAGCCTCTGCGGTAACGGAACAGCTTTTCCTTATCCTTCATGCCCTCTGTGTGAAACAGTTCCATGGCATTATCCAGCGAATAAGATCTTTTTAAAAAAGGTGTCTTTGCCGCCACCAGTTCCCGCATTCTGTCTCGGATCTTCGCAGCGTTGTCCGCATTCGAAGCGATCTGTCCCCTGGGGGAGATATAGGATCCGTTGCCCACTGCGAACTCTACTCTGCAGTTCTGCGCCGCCTCTCTGCCATAGACATCAAATACGGCTTTCAAAAAAAGCATGGTGGCAGAGCGCACATAGGTCTTATTCCCCACGTTGTCTTTCAATGTAAAAAAGGTGATCTCACAATCCCTCGTCAGCTTTTTGAACAGTTCTCTGATCTTGCCGTCTCTGGCTGCCAGTGCGATCAGATTATCATACTCCTTTTGGTAATCATTGGCTACATCTTCGTAGGTAGCCCCCTGAGGATATTGTCTCTCTTCACCGTTTATCTTCACTGTGATCATTTTTCTCACCCTGTCCTTTTGTAATCTCTTTTTGCAGGTGCTATTATCTAAATGCAATCCGTGTCCTTACCATTATCATACCACTCCAGTGCCCGGGTAAGCAGCGCGGTCTCCTCCGCGATCTCCTGCCTGCGCCGCATCGTTTTGGGATTCGCTGCATCCGCTTCTTTCTCCAGCCTCTTCGCGATTTTTCCATGTTCCGTAAGCTGCCATTCTATATAATTCAAAAGCAGCGGACACTTACGGTACAGCAGTATCGGACCAAACTGCCCGGTCAGTCCGGATGCAGCGTCATCCGCTTTCCAGGACTCTCGTACCTGTGCTCTCACCGCATCCTCCGACATCTCGCCCAGCCAGCGCACCTTCATCATAAAATAATATTTTCCTTCTTCGTAGATGATATTCTCATCCATCAGAAGATATCCCTCTTCCATTAGGAATGCCCGAAAATGCGGGATCTCCGACTGAGGCTGTAAGATCAGTTCCCGAAACCCTTTCGCCTGTTCTCTTCCTTCGGTAAGAATCTTCTCCATGAGAGGTCCACCCATGCCGGCGCAGATCATCCCGGCAGCCTCTCCGGTCTTCAGGCTGTGCAGGCCGTCAGAAAGTCTTGTCTCTATCCTGTCCTCCAGTCCGTACTCCCGGATATGCTCTCTGGCATGTTCTAAAGGTCCGGACCTTACATCCATGGCAATTGCTCTCGGGGAAATGCCCTTCTGCACCAGATAGACAGATACAAAACCATGGTCACACCCCACATCTGTTATCACAGTGCCGGGAGTGACCATGTCTGTTAATGCCTGCATTCGATTGGATAATATAACTTCCGCCATTAATCCAGATAATCCTTCAGCTTGCGGCTGCGGCTGGGATGACGTAATTTTCTAAGTGCTTTTGCTTCAATCTGACGAATACGCTCACGGGTAACATTGAATTCCTTACCCACTTCTTCCAGGGTGCGGGCACGTCCGTCATCCAGACCGAAACGGAGTCTGAGTACCTTCTGTTCTCTCTCTGTCAGAGTACCGAGCACCTCCACCAGCTGCTCTTTTAACAGAGTAAATGCTGCTGCATCGGAAGGAACGGGCACATTGTCGTCCTGAATAAAGTCACCTAAGTGGCTGTCTTCCTCTTCACCGATAGGAGTCTCTAAAGATACCGGCTCCTGGCTGATCTTTAAGATCTCACGCACTCTGTCTACCGGCATGTTCATCTCTGCTGCGATCTCTTCGGGGGTCGGTTCTCTTCCCAGCTCCTGCAGCAGCTGTCTGCTCACGCGGATCAGTTTGTTGATGGTCTCTACCATATGCACGGGGATACGAATGGTTCTCGCCTGATCCGCAATGGCTCTGGTGATGGCCTGACGGATCCACCATGTCGCATAGGTGGAGAATTTATATCCCTTACGATAATCGAATTTCTCTACTGCCTTGATCAGACCTAAGTTACCTTCCTGGATCAGATCAAGGAACAGCATTCCACGACCCACATATCTCTTGGCAATGCTGACAACCAGACGTAAATTGGCCTCTGCCAGGCGTTTTTTCGCCTCCTGGTCACCCTCTTCCATTCTCTGTGCCAGTTCGATCTCTTCCTCAGCACTTAACAGAGGAACCTTACCGATCTCCTTCAGATACATACGGACAGGATCCTCAATGCTGACGCCTTCCGGTACGGACAGATCAATGTTCTCCACATCTACTTCGTCATCATCGCTCAGAATGATCTCTTCGTCATCCACATCATCGTCATCGGTAATCCGCAGTACATCTACGTTGTTCTGGTCCAGATACTCCAGAACTTTCTCCATCTGTTCCTCTTCCAGAGGCATGTCCGCGAAGAAGTCGCTGATTTCCTGATACTCCAGCACATTCTTTTTCTTTTTCGCCATATTCAGGAGCTCTTTTATCTTCTCCGCAAATTTTGCCTGTGTGTTTTCATCCATTTTCGTGGTTCCATCCTTTCATTGCCATTATTTATAGCCATATTTCGTATTTTTTATAACTATCCGGAAACATAAATCCCATTATTCCAGGGAAATATGGGTCCTTTGTAATTCTTCCAGTGCTTTTTTGCCCTTCACTGCCTGCATGACTGCATTGACATCGCTTCCCAGATTAGTCATGCAATACTGGTAACTGTTGCGCTTGACGGCCAGCAGTATATCGTGAAAAGCTCTTTCTCTCTCCTGTCTGGTGGATAATTCGGGAAGTGTGGTGTGGAAAAGCTCCGCCGCCTGCCTCTGTTCCTCTTCATCCTCAAACATACTGATGATTCCCGCCGGCTGGAACTGTCCGCTGTCTAACTCCGCGAACATTCTCTCTGCCACCTTCCGGTACAATTCCTCGGTAAAATCCTCCGGTGAAATATATTTCCGTACAATGGTATACAGGGAAGGATCATCGCTGATCCAGGTGATCAGAAGCCTTTGGGACCGCCTTCCGTTCTCCGCCGGATCGCTTTTGTTCTGCACACCGCTTCTGGGACGCTGAATCGGCTTGGCTAATCCTGTCTGGGATGCATAGCCTACGACCATCTTCCGAAGGTCATCCGGGCGGATCATGTATTTCTCGGCGATCGCCTGCAGGTAATTCTCCCGTTCCAGGTCTTCCGAGAACTCACACAGCTTCTGTGCGATCTCTCTGTGGAACTTCGTCCTCTGTTCCGGGTCGCTCTGATCGTATTGTTCGCTTAAGATACGGATCTCGAAATAAAAACTGTTCTCCGCCTGATCGATGCGCTCCTGAAAAGCTTCTTTGCCCAGATTTTTAATAAATTCATCCGGATCCTTATAGGGCCGCATGTTGATGACCTTTCCGGTAAGTCCCGCTTCTCTTAAGATGCCGATACCGCGAAGCGCTGCCTTGGTCCCGGCACCGTCACTGTCGTAGGCTAACAGGATATTTTCCGCATAGCGGTGCAGGAGGTTTGCCTGCTCCACCGTAAATGCCGTTCCCAGGGATGCCACCGCCTGGATGAATCCTGCCTGGTGCATGGCGATCACATCCATATAACCCTCGCACAGGATGATGTTGCCCGTCCTTGCGGTTCTTGCGAAATTCAGTCCGTAGAGGTTCCGCCTCTTATCGAAGATCATGGTTTCCGGGGAGTTCAGGTATTTCGGTTCCCCGTCTCCCATGACTCTGCCGCCGAAGCCGATGACTCTGTGGTTAATGTCCTGTATGGGGAACATGACGCGATTCCAGAACTGACTGCGCAGTCCTCTTTGCTCGGAAAACATCGCAAGACCGGAGTCTTTGATCTCTTCGTCCGTGAATCCTTTTTTCCGCAGATACTGTACCACCTGCTCGCCGTTTTTCCCGGCATAGCCCAGTCCGAAATGGTGCATGGTCTCATCGGTGAGCTTTCGCTCTGTCAGATACCGCATTCCCACTTCACCACGGGGATCACGTAACATATAGTAAAAATATTTCGCCGCTTCTTTGTTGACTTCCAGCAGGCGCATGCGCTTGCCTGCCTTTTTCTTCTGTTCCGGCGTCTCCTCTACCTCGGGGAGCTTTACCCCGGCGCGGTCTGCCAGGATCTTGACTGCCTCCGGGAAAGTATCGTTTTCATACTTCATGAGAAACGTATATACATTTCCACTGGCATGACATCCGAAGCAATAATACATCTGCTTATTGGACGACACCGAAAAAGAAGGTGTTTTTTCGTTATGAAAAGGACAGCAGCCCCAATAGTTGCTTCCCTTTTTTTTCAATGAGACATAGCCGGAGATCACATCCACGATGTCATTCCTGGCTCTGACTTCTTCTACCAGTTCTTCGGGGTAATACACGTTTTTAACTCCTATTTTGTCTTGTGCCTATCGCTGCCAGGACTTGGGTATGTAGATATCTTCATATACCGCAATGGCAAAACGGTCTGTCATAGCTCCCACATAATCGCAGACGACCTTCTCTCTGGGTTCTCCCACGGAGAGAAGATTCAGATACTCTTCCGGCAGATCATCTAAATTTTTCAAGAAATGCTGGTACAAGGTCTCCATCAGCATTTCTGCTTTTCCTTCTTCGCTCTTTGCCACCGGATTCTTATAAACTCTCTCAAACATGAACTGTCTGATCTTCGTCATGGCTTCCGCCACAGGCTCCGACATCAGAATATCATTTTTGTCCATGCTGTGAGTCACGATATCATGAATAAAATGATCCAGTCTCTCGGTGGGACTGCTGCCGATCACTTCACAGATCTCCTTAGGTACATCCGCTTCCGTGAGGATCCCTCCGCGGATAGCATCGTCCATATCGTGATGAATGTAGGCAATTTTATCGGAAAGTCTGACAATCTTGCCTTCCAGGGTGTGGGGTTTACCGATGGTCTGGTGGTTTCTTATACCGTCACGCACCTCGTAGGTCAGATTCAGTCCCTTGCCGTCCTTCTCCAGGATATCCACCGTGCGGACACTCTGCTCGGCATGTTCAAATCCAAACGGGCATACTCTGTTTAACGCACGCTCCCCGGCATGTCCGAATGGCGTGTGACCCAGATCATGTCCCAGTGCAATAGCTTCCACCAGGTCCTCATTCAGTTTCAGTGCCTTGGCTATGGTTCTGGCCGTCTGGGATACCTCCAGCGTATGCGTCAGTCTCGTGCGGTAATGATCGCCTTCGGGCGTTAAGAATACCTGTGTCTTATCCTTCAGCCTGCGGAATGACTTGCAATGGATAATACGGTCTCTGTCTCTCTGGAATACCGGACGGATATCACACTGTTCCTCCGGTCGCAGACGCCCTTTGGAGTTCACACTCAATGATGCATACGGACTTAAATAATCCTTTTCCCACTGTTCCAAGCTTTCTCTGATCGTCATAGTTCCTCCTGCCCCTACTTCTAATATTCTGTGCCTGTCCGAAAAATCCTTTTTATATCAAAAGATTTTTTATCTGCACACGGAATAGATGAATTCCGCGTTTTTATCCATCGCTTCGTTGGCTTTTTTGAAGGGTGACATCTGGAATACATGCCACATTCCCGGAAAACGGTCGATGTGGGCGGATACTCCTGACTTGATGAGGTTCTTATATAACCGCAGGGAATCGTCTAACAGGATCTCATTCTCTCCCACCTGGATATATACGGGAGGAAAACCGCTAAAGTCTCCGTACAACGGGGAGATGTAAGGATCTGTCAGATCCATGGCCGGTGCATAGGCCTTTGTCATGCGGTCAATATACTCCTTATCCAGTACCGGATCCAGTTCCGCTTTGGTCTGAAAAGTCTTGCCTTCGCCGGTGAGATCCGTCCATGGAGACATCAGTACGATGCCTCTCGGAAGCAGACGCTCCTGCTCTTTTAATTTTAACACCAGGGAAAGTGCCAGGTTGCCGCCGGCGGAATCCCCGGTAATGATCACATCTCTGGCTCCGTAGCCCAAAAGCATCAGATAATTCCAGGCTTTCATGGCATCCTCCGTAGCTGCCGGATAAGGATGTTCCGGCGCCAGGCGATAGTCAAAACACAATACATCCATGGAGGTCCCCGCTGCCAGTTTGGAAGTCAGGGTTCTGGCATAGACACTGCTGCCCGTGGAATATCCGCCGCCGTGGCAGTGCAGGATCACATATTTTTTCATATGGGCGCGGTTCACACTGACCCACTCCGCTTCCATACCTTCGATCTCCACCGGACGGTACTGTATTTCTCTGCTGTTCCCTAACAGTTCACCAATATGATCCTGGGACTGTCTGTGTTTCTCCAGATCCGGATTCTCCACAAGACCATGAGCTCTTCGGATCAGCTGCATCAAATTCTGATTGTTCTTCTCACTGTTTTTCCCTATCAGTGCCATAAATTCCTCCTGCCAAAATATTTGATAACGATTCAGCACCTCAATTCGCAAAATCGCAGCTCATGGTTCTGAATAATTATTAAAAATGCAATCTACGACGTACTGCATTACGCAGTCTTCTTCGGGATAAAAGGGTTGCAATGGTAATATCCACGATCACGCAGACGGTCAGTACAATAGCAGACCAGCCGAGCATGATCTCCTGTCTTAAGTAACGATCGATCAGCAGTTCCAGTCCCACACACAAGACGGCGATTCCCGAGATCAGATACAATGCTCCCGTAAGGAAGGACATCGGAAGTCTCCGGATACATAAGGTCACCGCTTCCACCACCGCTGTCACCAACAGTACAATCGGAAGGCCCAGTCCATAGAACCAGCCGTTATACCCCGTCAGATACGTCAGCAGATACAGATATACGACCACTGCCACGCCATCTAACAGAATCGACAGATAGATTGGCTGTCTCGTATAAATGACCACCGGGATCATGATCACCCACAGCACCAGAAATACTCCGATCACAGCCAAGGACCACAGGTTGCCCTGGAACACTAAAGCGTTCAGCAGGCCACAGGTGACTGCCGTCGCCAATACGATAACCGTCAGCAGCACCCCTAAGTCTTTTCTTTTTACCACTTCCACCTGTCCTTTTTCCTTTGGAAATGGAGACGGCTGCGTCGCAGGTTCCGGTGCTTTGGGGTTATAGACCGGGGTATCGCACAGCGGGCACTTTGTCGCCGAAGCGTCCAGTTCCACGCCACAATTTACACAATATGACATAAGCATTTCCTTTCTAACCGGAAGAATTACCGGTTACTCTCAATCTTCACATGAATGCCATCCTGTACCAGCTTACGGAAAAACAATCGTTCCACGTCCGTCTCGGCAATACTGCTGGCAAAATTGATGGTCAGGATATCTTCAAAGCTTGCAATGGCACAGTTCGTTCTCGTGGAAAAAGGCTGCCCCATATAAATATCAAACCGTTCAATGTATGATTTCATGGTCTCCGGCACTTTTAATGCCCCCATGTTGGTCAATCCTGCCGAAGAGTTTTTATCCTGGATCTTCGTATAGAACTGCCGGACCACCAGATCCTTGATAAACAGCGGCACAATGCGGATGAAAGGATTCCTCTGGGTCTCCGCGTTGGTGGTGATGTCGCCCCGCAGCAGCTTTTCATTCAGATAATAGCGCATATAATTATGCACCTGCGTCACGATCTCCTCAAAAGTATACTCTCCCAGTCTCGGATCGATCCCCGGGTAGATCATAGTAATAAAATTCCGCAGGGTCTTCGACGGGAAAAAGCGCCGCAGATTCACCGGCATGGCAATCTTCACCGGGCGGAGTTTCAAGTGCCACTCACTCTCCTGCTTCTGCATCAGAGCATAGAGTAACACAGCATTCAGATATTCCGTAATAGTGGCATTATAGCTTTTCGCCACTTTCATGACCTCCGCCACCGACATAATGCCGTCTATGATATTCAGGGTGTAAAAAGGTTCCTTCGTCCCCCGCACGCGGTAAGTCTTCTCTCCCGGTCTGGGCGGACATACCTTGGCGTTGGCATATTTCATGTAGGCGTCTTCCAGTTCTCCCGGATCCGGTGTTCCTAAAATATCCAGCACAAAACCACCGTTTTCAATCTCCGCATGCCCTTTCAGGCGCAGATAGGTGGCCGTCAGGGTCTGTAACACACACATGCCTCCGGTACCGTCTCCAAGACTATGATGCGCCTCCAGTGCGATCCGGTTACGATAATAATAGATCCTTACCAGATAACGATTGTTGGCTTTAAAATACATGGGCTGGCAGGGATTTTTTACATCCTCCTGTACAAAGGGTCCCGGACGGTCATTCGGCTCCAAATATCTCCAGAATACTCCCTTCCGGATGGCTGCCTTATACGTGGGGAAACGGGGCATTGTCAGATTCACCGCACGCTGCAGCATCTCGGGATCGATCTCTTCCTTAAGCAGAACAGACAACCGGTACACCGAAGAAAAATCTCTTCGCTGCAAAGTAGGATATACGATAGCGGACAGATCCAGCTTATACCAGTCCTTGTGCACCTTCGACGCCTTGTCTGTTTTTATCCCGTCCCTTTTGCTGGTTGCCATACTTTTCACCTCTTCCCTGATTTCTTATGATATTCTTATCGAATTCCGAATACAACAAAGGCGGCGACCTTTCGGTCACCGCCATGTGATGCAGAAAGAGGGACTTGAACCCTCATGGTATCACTAC
>ERZ1034952.845-NODE-845-length-27210-cov-28.368183_pt1 | contig 27210 bp, 20 predicted proteins | sample MGYA00520625_ERZ1034952 | MGnify/ENA primary metagenome ERZ1034952 (study PRJEB33766, sample SAMN09781773) | gut metagenome | biome: gut microbiome | host: Homo sapiens | place: Madagascar | study: EMG produced TPA metagenomics assembly of the PRJNA485056 data... | reverse complement strand
GATGGTGAGCATATTCGAAATGAGGAGAATCAAGAAGTTCTCTTTTAACTTTTTAATCATTGCAATTGTTACTTTTTGGAGTTTTTGTGGCTGCAAAGATATAGAGAATCTTGCTATTTTCTACTATTTCGTATCAACAAAATGCGTCTCTTAAACACTATTTATTATTCTGTGTTTCAACGCTTTAAACTATATTTTAGTTTCTCTTTTTTGCCTTTTTATAATCTTATTTTCTCTTATTTGCTTTTGGGTGTATCGTACTTTCTGTTGGCTTCTCGTCGTCTTTCACGTTCGTTAACGTAATTCTGCCTGCTGCCTCACGTGTTTTTGGGTTTGCGTGGGAAGCGTAGATCTGTGTCGTGCTGACATTCTTATGGTTGAGCAGATGCTGAACGGTATATATGTCTGTACCAAGTTCGAGCTGCAACGAGGCATACGTATGACGGAAACAGTGGAAGGTGATATGCTTTTCGATACCGCACTCTTTCAACCAGCTCTGCATCACACCATACGTCATAGTACGTTTGAAACCTTGGAAGATATATGTTCTGTTGGTCTTTGGATGGATTAGAGCATACGCATCATCACCAATTGGAACCTGGGTCTGGCATTTTGTCTTCACGCAAATGAAATCCAGATAATATCCACCATCAGCATAGCTACGGATATTCTCCCATTTCAATCTCAGGATGTCACTGATACGGAGACCTGTAAGACAGGAGAATAATGCCGCCTTTCGAACAACCGGAATAGAACATTCAGTGGCATACATTCTTCTAACTTCCTCCAATGTAAGACTTTGCTTCACTGGCGTTGTACATGAAATGTTTTCCAAAAGGCTGGCAAGATCATCTGTCAGCCTTCGCTCACGGTATGCCTTTGTCAAGACCTGCTTGAACACATTCCAATAGGCTGATGCCGTATTTCTGGAAATAGACTTCTTGATAACATGTCCACCTCTTGATGACACTTTGGTATCAAGGAGATATTCCATATACTTGTTACAGTAAAGAACATCAAGCATCTCAAATGTACATTTGCCTTTACTGAACTTCTCGAAATGCTTGTAGGCTGCATCACACTTCACATAGTTGCGATTGACCATATTTCTGAAATATCCGAGAAAGTCCTCCTTCAATCTGTCACGGTTGAAGAAATCGTACTTTTCATCGAGAACATCAATGTACACCTTACAACGAATAGCTTCTGCCTTGGCGAGAATCTTGTCATTGTAGAGCTTCTCCTGCTTGTTGGCAGGATCGGCATAAATGTACATGCCAAGTGAGCGACGGCGTATCAACTCCATCGTCTCCGGGTCTCTATATCCTGGCCAAAAGTCCAGGAAAAGTGACTTTGTTCCGTTGCGTCTGTCACGCATACGGAGCTTAACGGTTTTACATACTTGCATAATATATCTGATTTTTGTATTAATAAAATTCGGTTGCAAAATTCCTAAATGATACTACATTGACAGCAGTAAAGAGAAAGTAAATCATACTATTCGGTATAATCTGTTTTCAAATCATCATTTTTGAAACGTTTTTCCATGAGTCTGTCGAATTCTTCTTTTCTAAAGAACATGAATTGCCCCTTCTTTACTTTAGTGACTTTGTAATGCTTGACGTAATAATGAACAATATCCTTTGTCATTCCATACTTCTTCATTGCTTCTTCTACGGAATAGTAGCGTTCTCTTCCTTCGAAATATCCAGTCTTCAGCGCCTGGATGTGCTGCTTTGAATAGTAGGTTACTCCATATTCAACTTTTGATGGTATCTTATGCCTGTGGATGAATGAACGTACTGCGTCATGCGTCATCTTGTAGGTATCTCTCATCTCTTCAGGAGTGATCCAGTCATTTATATCCGCATACTTATGTTTCTGATTGTATAGGATGTCAATGGCCTTCTTCTCATAGAAGTTGAAATTCTTAAGAGCTATTTTAGGAGTTTTGTTCTCTCTGGTCATCACGCCGACATGCTTGATGGTAATCTTGAACATTTCTGCCACTTCCTCAGTTGAGTAATATCCTTCTGGAGTAGGAGGACATGCTCTCTCCTGTGCTTTTGCTTGGAAGATGACACGTTCTGTTCCATCCAGGTTCTCAACTTTCTTGGTGTTGCCCATTCGCTGTTGAGTAATCTTGTCGAAGTCGGTTCTATAGATCATCGTGAACTTACCTCGCTTCTCTGTCCTTACATCATAATTTTTAAGAGTGTAGCTAATCTGATCCTTTGTTAAGCCATACTTTTCTGAAATCTCTTCGTAAGTGTACCAGTCCGGATCTACCTCATTACCTTTTTGCTTGATACTATCGATATGTATCTTTGAGTAATAGGCTTTACCATTTCTGTTTACCCTTGGTACCTTGTGATAGGTTACAAAACTCATAGCGTTAGTTCGAGTCATACCATACATCTCCATCACCTGATCCATTGTATAGTAGTTGTCGAGATCGATTTCTTCAAGAAGGTCTGCAAACTTTGCATCAACTGCCTTTTTACTGAAGAAGGTATTACGTCCTACATAGACTTTTGGAATACCCAAACGGTCACAGCGTCCCCATACGGCCTTGCGACCGATATTATATTTCTCCATGATTTCACGCAAAGTATAATACTCCTGGTCATCTTTGCGTTTATAGCTTTTCTTCTTGTATGCACCAGCTTCCTCAAAGTACTTATCAAGATCTTCACGACGAACATATGTCTTACGTCGTAGTCTGACAGCTTTGAGTGTTCCAGAGTAAAAGCATCGATACACAGTAGTAACACTAACACCAAGAAGAAATGCGACATCTGAAGGTGTCAAGAAAGGTCGAGAAGCGATTTCCAGACTTTGCAAATTCTGAGCATCGTCCTTCTTACTTTCTCTTGCTTTTTTCTTTTTCTCAGCTTCTTTCTTCCGATGTACAACACGAGCACATCTCTTGGAGCAATACTTATTTGTGATTTTGGTAGCAATGAACTCTTCACCGCATACCTCACATTTTCTTAAAATTCTCATTTTTGCTTGCTATTTAGTACCCTATGAGACCCCCTAATTCTTTTGCAGCAATTTTCACGTTTTTGCAGCAATTTTCATGATGGTGTCCAACATGAGAAATGTCGGTCACTGGAAAGATTTGCAGATTTTGCAATTGGTGTCCTAAAATAGAATTTTGCCTTTCCATTTGATCACAGAATTGAGGGCCGCGAATGAAATTTGAGCCAAAAATACACCAAAATATTGGTTTCTACAAATTACAAATGGAATGTGTTAAGACGAAAAAAGCCACCTAAATAGGTGGCTTGCAAGCAGTTATAAAAATGTTCGTTTTAAAGCTGTCCAGGGGGTTACTTTCCGATGCAAAAGTGCTTGAAGATATTATTTAGCGTTTCCTGGCTACTGATCTGTCCGCCAGTGATTTCACCCAATTCTTCCAATACCATTTTCAGGTCTTCGGCGATGATGTCGCCGCTCATGCCCATTTCCATCGACTCCAATACTCGGGAGAGGGAATTGTGGGCACGGAGTAGGGCCTCGTAGTGGCGGGCACTCGTTATGATGACGTCGTTCTCGGTAATCTCAGGAATATCAGCGGCTCTTACTAATGCCTGCTCCAGGGATGAAACATTCTCGCCTGTGCGGGCACTGATGAAGAGTGGGGATTCTGATTCGCTGGAATCTGAGCCACAGGAATGGGTGAATTTATCGAACGCAAGTTTATCATTCTCAAGTTTATCCATCTTATTAAATACCACCAGCAGCTTCTTGCCCTGGTTCTTCAGCTTCATCTCCTTGATTTCTGAGGCTGACGGCTGCTCATCTAATAGCCAGATTACTATCTTCGCTTCTTCCATCTTCTGGAAAGTGCGCTCTATTCCGATGTTTTCTACCACATCATCCGTCTTGCGGATTCCGGCTGTGTCAATAAAGCGGAAGGTGATTCCGTCGATGAGGGTGGTGTCTTCGATTACATCTCGGGTGGTTCCGTGAATGTCGCTCACGATTGCCTTCTCCTCGTGGAGCAGACGGTTGAGCAGGGTGCTCTTGCCTACATTTGTCTTGCCTACGATGGCTACGGCTACTCCCTGCTTTAGGGCGTTGCCGGTTTCGAAGGAGTGGGCGAGGGTGGTAATCTTGTGATTGATTTCTTCGGCTAGTGCCTGGAGTTCGCTGCGGTCGGCAAACTCCAGTTCTTCGTGGTCGCTGAAGTCGAGCTCCAACTCTAGGAGCGAAGTCATCTTTAATAATTTTTCGCGAAGGAGGGAGAGTTCGTTGCTGAAATGACCCTTCAGTTGGCTGAGCGCCATCTTGTGGGTTGCCTTGTTGGTAGAGGCGATGAGATCAGCTACGGCTTCTGCCTGAGAGAGGTCCATCTTGCCGTTGAGATAGGCACGACGGGTGTATTCGCCCGGTTCTGCCTGGCGACATCCTACTTCCGTAAAGCGATGGAGAACCTGCTGAAGAATGTACCGGCTGCCGTGACAGGAAATTTCGGTGGAATTCTCGCCTGTATAACTGTGGGGTGCACGGAACACGCTCACCAGTACATCATCGATGGTGTTGCCATCCTTATCCTTGATTTCTCCATAATGCAGAGTGTAGGGCTTGGCTTCTTCCAGGGATTTGCCGTTGGCAGACTGGAAGATTTTGTCGGTGATGGTAATGGCGTCGGAGCCACTGAGTCGGATAATTCCGATAGCACCGCCGGCTGGGGTTGCCAGGGCGCAGATACATTCTTCTTGATTCTTCATTTCTTGATTCGTATTTTAAAGCTTTTGCCCTTTCAGGGCGACAGGGTTGTTTGCTGTTTTAACCCAGGGTGTTGCCCTGGGCTAGGAGCTTCTGCCCTTTCAGGGCGTATTGCTGCAATGGAGCTAGATTCTATCTAATACAACTTTTATCAAATTGTCGATGGTGCTCTTGTATCCGGTGTTGGCGCTGAGGGCACGGCGGTTGGCGATGACCATGCAGCAGGTTAATGCCTTATGACCGAGGAGAAGGGAAAGACCGGCGAGGGCTGAACTTTCCATCTCGAAGTTGTTGACGCGCAGACCGTTATACTCGAATGCTTCAATCTTCTGATTAAGTTCCGGGTCGGCAAGTGGGGCACGGAGTTCGCGGCCCTGAGGTCCGTAGAAACCGCCACAGGCTATGGTGATTCCGCGTACCATATCATCACCGGCAATCTTCTCCAGCAGTTCCGGATTGTTGTCTACACAGTATGGGTTGCCAATCTGGTCGTTCCATTTTACCTGGCGCTTGAATTCTGCCTCTGTTTCGAGGTCGCAGATTTCGTTGCGGCGGGCATAGAAGTTGATGAGTCCGTCGAAACCGATGCTCTTCTGCGAGGCTACGAAGGTTCCGGCAGGGCAGTTGAGCTGCAGGCCGCCGCAGGTTCCGATGCGCACGAGGGTGAGCGTGGTGTGCTCGGGTTTCTCGGTGCGGGTTTTGAAATCGATGTTCTTCAGCGCATCGAGCTCGTTGACTACGATATCGATATTATCGCATCCTATTCCGGTGCTCTGCACGGTGATTCGCTTGCCTTTATATGTGCCGGTGATGGCGTGGAATTCCCGACTTGAAACTTCGCATTCCTTCTCATCGAAATGGGAGGCTACGAGGGCTACGCGACCTGGGTCGCCAACGAGGATTACTTTATCAGCCACTTGTTCCGGGCGTAGATGAAGGTGGAAGCAGCTTCCGTCTTCATTGATAATCAATTCTGATTCTGCAAAATATTTGCTCATGGTTCTTTTGATTTTAAGTTATACATTATTTATATTGGGGCTTTGCGCCCCTCTGTGTTTAAGATTAGCAAAGATACGAATAAAAAATGAAATGGGATATTTTTTTAATGATTTTAAACAGTAAAAAAGCACGAAGGGCAAATCCCGGAAATGGAACTTGCCCTTCTCTTTCAAATCTCTCTTCATTTATATCTAGTAAAGACTGCCGATGAACGGAGCCTTTTGCCGGATATTCTAGTATGGTTAAACCCGGATGAGGGGTTATGAATTCATAGAGAGCAGGAACTCGTCGTTGTTGCGAGTATGCTGCATATTCTTGTGGATGGTGCTCATCGCCTCGATTGCGTTCATATCTGATAGATACTTGCGCAGAATCCACATGCGGTCGAGCGTTGTCTTGTCCTGCAGCAGATCGTCGCGACGGGTAGACGAAGAAATGAGGTTGACAGCAGGGAAGATGCGCTTGTTGCTGAGTGAGCGGTCGAGCTGCAACTCCATGTTACCGGTTCCCTTGAACTCCTCGAAGATGACTTCATCCATCTTACTACCTGTATCGATGAGGGCAGTAGCGATGATGGTGAGCGAACCACCGCCTTCGATGTTACGCGCAGCACCGAAGAAACGCTTAGGTTTCTGGAGGGCGTTTGCATCTACACCACCGGTGAGCACCTTACCAGATGCAGGAGCTGTGGTGTTGTAGGCACGGGCGAGACGGGTGATGGAATCGAGGAAGATGACAACATCGTGTCCGCATTCTACCATTCTCTTAGCCTTCTCGAGCACGATTCCGGCAATCTTGACATGGCGCTCTGCTGGCTCGTCGAAGGTAGAGGCAATAACCTCTGCATTCACGGTACGTGCCATGTCGGTAACCTCCTCAGGACGCTCGTCGATGAGCAGCATCATGAGGTAAGCCTCAGGATGGTTGGCTGCGATGGCGTTGGCAATATCCTTCATGAGGATGGTCTTACCGGTCTTAGGCTGAGCCACGATGAGCGCACGCTGACCCTTACCGATTGGCGAGAAGAGGTCTACGATGCGGGTGCTGAGATTGGTGGTGCGGCGGTCGCCACAGAGATTGAACTTCTCATCAGGGAAGAGTGGGGTGAGGTGCTCGAAAGGAACACGGTCACGAACCTCTGACGGGTCACGGCCATTGATCTTGATGATGCTGGTGAGCGGGAAGTATTTCTCGCCTTCGTGAGGCGGACGCACCTTGCACTCGATGACATCGCCAGTCTTCAGACCGAACTTCTTAACGAAGCTGGATGCTACATAAACATCGTCCGGTGAAGAAAGGTAATTGTAATCGCTGCTGCGCAGGAATCCGTAGCCCTCTGAAATCACTTCGAGCACACCGTTGGATTTCACGAGATTGCTGAAATCGTAGGCTGGTGCTTCCTGCTTGTTCTTGGCTGCAGGGGCAGCAGCAGGTGTGTGTTGGTGAGAAGTCTGTGGAGTGGTAGGACGGTCGAAGATGTCGACAGTAGGAATGGCAGCCTGGTCTTCGATAGGAATGTCGACTACCGGGATGAAATCGGTTCCATCGCCCGGATCACCCTTCCAGGTTCCGTCTGCATCGAGTTCTACCTTCATACCTTCAGTATAGTGGATAGGAGCTGACTCCTGTTTCTTATCGGTTGCTGTTTTTTCAGTAGCTTCTTCCTTTGCCTCCTCAGCTGGAGCCGGAGCTGCTGCCGGAGCTGGAGCTGCTGCGTTCTGTGCATTCATCTTAGCCTGGAGCATCGCCTGCAAATCGCCGCTGATGTTAGCGCTCTCAGCGTTTCCTGCAGAGAACTGCTCTTCAGGAACGGCAGCTTGCTCAGGTGCTGCCTGCTCAGGAGCAGTCTGCTGGTTATCGGCTGTTGCCTCTTCCGGCTGTTCTGCCTCAGTAGCAGCCTGCTGGTTAGCCGTCTCCTGTGCATCTTTCGCCAACTGCGCTTCTATCTCTGCTTTTACCGCCTGATGCTTTCTGATGGCAGCTGCTCTGGCTTCTGCAATGGCTTCGAGTTCAGCCTTGCTTCTTCTGCCGCGGTGTTTCGGGAAGTTGGCAAGTACCTGAGCCTCGATGTCTTCGCCTGATTGGTTTAGAGTCTGCTTCTGGGCAGATGATTGTAAACTCTGCTCTGCCGGGCTGAACTGGATTTCTTCCTCAACCGCTGGGGCTGGGGCAGTTTCGCTCATAGCCTGAGGAGCAGTCTCGCCGCCGTTAGGACCCAATACCTGGTTCTTCTGCACGTCGAAATTCTCTCCTTCATTGCCGTGTACGGAATAAACACGGTCTTCTTTCTTGGTTGCAATGCGGGTGCGCTTGCGCTTAGGGGCTGCTTCAGGAGCTGGCTGTTCTGCCTGGGCGTCGAGAATGGCGTAGACGATAGTTCCCTTGTTATCGCTCTTCTTTACCTTGGCTCCCAGTTCCTTGGCAATGTCCTTCAACTGAACGACACTCTTTGCTTGTAATTCTTCTTTGCTATACATATATTATATATTGTATATTAATGATTTTCTTTCTGAAATGTCGCGTTTCTGAATGGAAACACGGTATTGATTGATAAATTCGTGTGCAAAGATAATTAAAAAATTTGTTTCTGCCAAATATTTTGCCTATCTTTGCACAAAAAAAATAAAAATGGCTAGTCAAATACCCTATTTAGACGTTCAAAACCTCACCAAACGCTTTGGTGCACAGGTTCTTTTTGATAATATTTCCTTCTCTATCGCTGAAGGACAGAAAGTGGGACTCGTGGCGAGAAACGGCACGGGAAAGTCTACACTCATGTCGGTGCTGATGGATAAAGAGGGGCATGAGAGCGGAGACATCATCTACCGACGCGACTTGAAGGTGGGCTATCTGGAGCAGTCGCCGCAGTTTGATCCGGAGGAAAGTGTGCTGCAGGCGTGCTTCAATCATGAGGATGATCCGGAGAAGGTGCTGAAGGCGAAACAGATTCTCACACAGCTGCACATTACCAACCTGGAACAGCCGATGGGACAGCTCAGCGGCGGACAGCAGAAGCGAGTGGCGCTGGCGAATGTGCTGATTACGGAACCCGACTTCCTGATGCTGGACGAGCCGACCAACCACCTGGACCTGGAGATGATAGAGTGGCTGGAAGGTTATCTGAACCGCGGCAACAAGACCATCTTCATGGTTACGCACGACCGATTCTTCCTGGACAAGGTGTGCAATACGATTCTGGAACTCGACGACCGCACCATCTACACCTACCGCGGCAATTATGCCTATTATCTGGAGAAGAGGCAGGAGAGAATGGACAATCTGAGAGCCGAAATTCAGCACTCGAAGAATCTCTACCGAAGGGAACTCGACTGGATGCGCCGCCAGCCTCAGGCTCGCGGACACAAGGCGAAATACCGCGAGGATGCTTTCTACGAGCTGGAGAAGGTGGCAAAACAGCGCATAGAAGACAGGCAGGTAAGGCTGAAGGCTTCTACCGTTTATATAGGTTCGAAGATTTTTGAATGCCAGTATGTGAGCAAGGCTTTCGACGACAGGGGGCAGAAGAAGGTGATTCTCGACAACTTCTACTACAACTTTGCCCGCTTTGAGAAGATGGGCATTGTGGGTAATAACGGAACGGGAAAATCGACCTTCATCAAGATGCTGCTGGGCGAGGTTCAGCCCGACAGCGGCAAGTTTGACATCGGCGAGACGGTTCGCTTCGGCTATTTCTCGCAGGAGGGGCTGAAATTCCGTGAAGACCAGAAGGTGATTGACGTGATTACGGAGATTGCTGATTATATAGATCTGGGCGGCAAGCACATGACGGCTTCGCAGTTTCTGCAATTCTTCCTCTTTACGCCCGAAGAGCAGCACAACTACGTTTACAAGCTGAGCGGCGGCGAGAAGCGCAAGCTTTACCTCTGTACGGTACTGATGAGAAATCCGAACTTCCTGGTGCTGGACGAGCCGACCAACGACCTCGACATCCAGACGCTGCAGGTATTGGAAGAATATCTTCAGGATTTTGCGGGTTGCGTCATCGTGGTGAGCCACGACCGCTATTTCATGGACAAGGTAGTAGACCATCTGCTGGTTTTCAAGGGCGAAGGCGAAATACAGGATTTCCCAGGCAACTATACGCAGTACAGGGAATGGAGCCGGATGCAGGCGAAGGACGAGGCGGAACAGGCGAAACCGGCAAAGAACGGAAATGCAACGGCAGAAAGCGACGGAGCTGGCTCGGCCAAGCGCGACGCCAATTTTGAGAACAAGCGCAAGATGAGCTACAAGGAGAAGCGCGAATATGAGCAGCTGACCCAGGAAATAGATGCGCTGACCGAGGAACAGAAGAAGCTGGAAGAGGAACTCTGCAGCGGAAATCTATCGGTTGAGGAACTGACGGAGAAAAGCAAGCGCCTGCCTGAAATCAAGGATGAACTTGATGAGAAGGAAATGAGATGGCTGGAACTGGCTGAAATGCTCTAGACTTAGAAGTACGGGCTGAAGGCACAAAAGTTCTAACGCCTCTCGCCCTGTTCTAACTCCTCTCGCCCTGAAAGGGCAGAAGCCCCTAGCCCAGGGCAACGCCCTGGGTATAATGGCAATCAACAAGGCGCCCTGTAAGGGCAAAAGCTTTGTTTATTGCCCGGTATTTGAAAGCTTTTGCCCTTTCAGGGCGACAGGTTTGCGTCCGAAATTACCCAGGGCGTTGCCCTGGGCTAGGGGCTTCTGCCCTTTCAGGGCGTGTGGAGCTCACTTGCGAAACTTGAAAATAATAAAAATAATAAAGAAAATAGAAAGAATGGAAATTAAGAAATCAGAATTTACAATATCGGCTCCACGAGTGAGCATGTGTCCGAAAGATACGAAGGCTGAATATGCTTTCATCGGCAGAAGTAATGTGGGAAAATCGAGCCTCATCAATATGCTCTGCAACCACAAGGGTTTGGCTAAGACTTCAGCCACACCGGGTAAGACGCTGCTTATCAACCACTTCATTATCAACAACGAATGGTATCTGGTTGACCTTCCTGGCTATGGTTTCGCCAAGCGTTCGAAGACCGTACAGAAGCAGCTGGAACAAATGATAAGCAGTTATATTCTGCAGCGCCAGCAGTTGGCTAATGTCTTTGTGCTCATCGACGTGCGCCACGACCAGCAGAAGATAGACCGCGAGTTTGTAGACTGGCTGGGCGAAAGCGGCGTTCCTTTCTGCATCGTCTTTACCAAGGCCGACAAGTTGGGTCCGGTCAAGGCTCGCATGAATGCGGAGAAATGGATGCATGCGCTGGAAGACCGCTGGGAAGCACTTCCACCTTATTTCATTACCAGTAGTGAAAAGAAGATGGGACGCGACGAGGTGCTCGACTATATTGACGAAATCAACAAATCGCTCGCCGGAGAATAATCTTTCGGGAGAGAATAAACCAACAGAGAATGAAACAGATTAATTGGGGATTTATCGGCTGCGGAGAAGTAACCGAAAAGAAAAGCGGACCGGCTTTCAACGAAGTGGAGGGTTCGCAGGTGGTGGCTGTGATGAGCCGAAGCGAGAACAAGGCACGCAGCTATGCTGAGCGCCATCATGTGCGCAAATGGTACACGGATGCATCGGAATTGATAGAAGACCCCGATGTGAATGCTGTTTACATCGCCACGCCACCTTCTTCTCACGCCACCTTCGCCATCATGGCGATGCGTGCGGGCAAACCCTGCTACATAGAGAAACCGCTGGCAGCGAGCTACAACGACTGCATCCGCATCAACCGTATCAGCGAGCAGACGGGTGTTCCCTGCTTCGTAGCTTACTATCGCCGTTATCTTCCTTACTTCCAGAAGGTAAAGGAGATTATCGAGAGCGGAACCATCGGTAACGTGGTGAATGTTCAGGTGCGCTTCTCGGTTCCTCCGCGCGATCTCGACTTTCAGAGCGGCAAGGAAATGCCTTGGCGACTGCAGCCGGATATTGCGGGCGGCGGCTATTTCTACGACCTGGCTCCTCATCAGATAGATTTGCTCCAGAATCTGTTTGGTGTGATTACCCGTGCGCACGGCTATCCTGCCAACAGAGCCCATCTTTATCAGGCTGAAGATACGCTCTCGGCGTGCTTCTTCTTTGAGAGCGGAATTCCGGGCAGCGGAAGCTGGTGCTTCGTGGGACATGAGAGTGCGAAGGAAGACTGCATCGAGGTGATTGGCGAGAAAGGTTCGCTCTCATTCTCGGTGTTCACTTACCAGCCGATAGAAGTGATTACGAGCGAAGGAAAGAACTTGATTACGGTTCCGAATCCGCCTTATGTGCAGCTGCCGCTCATCAAGAGTGTGATTCAGCATCTGCAGGGAATAGGAAAATGCGACTGCACCAGCGTTTCGGCTACGGCCGTCAACTGGGTGCTGGACCGAGTATTGTGGAAGAACTGATTTTTTACAAAATCATCATCAGGATTAGAGCGTAAGTCATGAAGAGATGTTTCTGTATAGTAGGATTTATCTGTTCCCTTGCCTGCACTTCGGCAAGGGCAGGGGAACCCGTGGATTCTACCATGCTGGGAACGCTCTTCAACAAGACGATGTTCATGTCCAATTCCCAGGACAGCCTCGTGAAAGAGCGCCATCGCAAAACCTTCTTCCATCAGGTGGGAGATGTGTTCACCCGGTTCTTCAGAGAATTCAACAGTACGGATTCGGCTTATATAGAAGACCAGCATTACAATTATACGGTGATGCTGCAGAACACCAATACCTACGAGGAATATACGCTCAGAAACAGCGAAGGACAGAGCATTTCCTTCTCGCCTGATCCTTCTTACCGCCTGGGGCCTTATCTGGGCTGGCGATGGGTGTTTCTGGGTTATACGTTCGACCTGAAGCACATTAATTTCAGGAATAACCACACTAATAAAAAGGAGTTTGACCTGAGCCTCTACAGCAGTCTGCTGGGAATAGACCTGTTCTGGCGACAGACGGGAAATGACTATCATGTTCTGCGGATGAATCTGGGTGAGCACATCGATTGTGACCCTATCCGCAAGGCTCCTTTCGATGGTTTCAAATCGAGCATCAAGGGATTCAATCTTTATTACATCTTCAACCATCGCCGCTTCTCTTATCCTGCCGCCTATTCGCAGAGTACGGTGCAGCGGAGAAGTGCCGGTTCCATGCTTCTGGGAATCGGTTACACGGAGCATGAACTGGAGGTGAACTGGGATAAACTGACCAATCTTGTAGATGAACGGCTGAATAAAAATCTGATAAACGGGGGAACTCCGGAAGCCAAGATAGACAGTTCGCTGATGTTCAGCAAGGTGAAATACAGCGATGTGAACGTAACCTGCGGCTATGCTTACAACTGGGTTTTCGCCAAGAACTGGCTCTTCAACGCTTCACTCTCGGTAGGTGTGGCTTACAACAGTTCGAAATCGGATAATGAAAGGGAACATCTGGACATTACCAACTTCAGTTTCAAGAATGTGAACCTGGATGGAATAGGCCGCTTCGGTATTGTGTGGAACAACACGCATTGGTACGCGGGCGCCAGCACCATCATCCATTCTTACAACTATAAGAAAAAACAGTTTTCTACCAACAATTCGTTTGGCTCACTCAATATTTATGTGGGTGTGAACTTCGGCAGGAAACGTCATCATTAACATATAAAAAGAGAAGAGATGAAAATATTTACGAAAATGGCAGCTGTTCTGCTGGCTTGTCTGCTGGCTGTTCCGGGAGAAGCCAGGGTGAATGTGGTTTATCAGCGGCAGGACAGTCTGCGGATTGTAGGACTGCTGCAGCAGGCAAGGGCTATGAAGAAGAAACCAGCCAGTTGGATGCTCTGGTTTGGCAAGCAGATGGCGGGCGTTCCTTATGTGGGCGGCACGTTGGACCGGACGAAGGAAGAGGTGCTCATCGTGAACACCCGTGAGCTGGACTGCACCACATACGTAGAGATGGTTACGGCGCTCACCCTATGCGCCAAGAAGAACGAGACTTCTTTCTCGGCTTTCTGCGAACATCTCCGGAATGTGCGTTATGTGGGCGGAGAGATTTCCTATGTGAAGCGCCAGCATTATTTCACGATTTGGATGGATGCAAACGAACGCGAGGGAATCGTGAAGAATATTGCGCCCAATCCTCCTTTCTCGGCCGTTCAGACCGTGAACATCAACTGGATGAGTACGCATGTTTCGAGCTATAAGATGCTTAAGGCTCATCCGGAATGGAAATCGGGAATCAGAAAACTGGAACAGAGTGTGAACGGCAAGCGTTACCGTTATGTTCCGAAGGGCAAGATTGCCAACACGGCAGTTTTCCGCAACGCTATTCACGATGGTGACATTATCGCCATCATTACCAACAAGAAGGGGCTCGACACGACCCACATCGGTATTGCTTCCTGGCACAAAGACGGATTGCATCTCCTCAACGCCAGCAGCATTCACAAGAAGGTGATTGATGAACCGATGACGCTTTATACTTACATGCACAAACATCCGGTGCAGATAGGAATCAGGGTTTGCAGAGTTCAGTAAAAAAATATTAGAAAAGAAAAGATAAATGGAAGAGAAAAAGAATTTTGAAGCGATTTTCAAGGAAGATCTTTATCAATATCTGCTGGGTATTGATAAGGTAGATGCTCATTTGCCGGAAGCTCCGGATTTGGAAGAGCTGTGGCAGAAAGTAGGCGAGAGCTATCTGCCTGATGCGATTCGCGAGTTTGCCAAATATCCTACGGTTTCATTGGGTTGGATCATGTATGTAGGAATGGCGCTTGCCAAGTATTGGGATGAGGATTGGGAACTCTACAGCAAGGTAGAGAATCATTATGAATATCTTCGTGACAGAATAGATTTCGACCACATGGATGATTACATCTGCGAAAAGGTTCTGCTGCTGAATGAGGAAGCGCATAAGGCTGTTACGAATGTAGTGGCAGAATGTGCTTCGCGCTCTTACAGCAAGCTGATTCATCTGAATCTGCAGCCTGGAAGCGAGGAAGCCTTCCGTGGTTTCGTTGCCGCCCTTCACCAGATGTTCCTCATGGGAATAGCCGTAGAGCTAAAAATGCTGGGTTACCACATGACTAAAATGTAAAAGAAAGTCCGTAGGCGTTCTGTTAAAATGCCTACGGACTTTCTTATTTATTACTAAAATAATTACTTCATTTTCTTGAGATATTCTCCAGCGCGGGAATCGCCGAGTTCCTGGGCTTTCTTCAGGTTCTTGATGGCCTCTTCCTTATTTCCTTTCTCCTTCTGGAGCAGACCTAAGAGAAGGTAGCCGTCAGCATATTCAGGAGCCAACTCTATGCAATGGGTGGCTGCGCTGATTCCTTCTTCATAACGCTTTACACGCAAGTCGAGACTTGCCCATTCTGCAAAATATGTAGGCTCTTTAGGAGCCAGGTAACAGGTGCGGGCAATATCAAGCAGGGCTGGCTGCCACATGCGTAACTTGGTTTCGCATTGGTAACGGGTGTAGAAGAAGGCTGGCGAAACAGGACGGGCAATGGAATCGTACATATTATAATCCTGAATAGCGCGGCGGAATTCACCCTGCTCCTTCAGAAATTCTGCACGAGCCAGATAATAATTCGCAACCATTCCGGTTTTGCTTCCAACACTTACCGCACTATCGAGCAAAACCTCAATCTCCTTGGCTGGAGCCTTGAGATTCTTCTTAGCCTGGGCAGCCTCAAAATAGAGTTCGCCGCTGAGAAGTGAAGTATTGGTCAAATCCATGAAAGTATCGTAAGCTTTCTGATACTCACCCTTTACAAAATTAATCTGCGCTTCCTGATGGCGGTAAATAGGCTGAGCCTTGATTTCGTATGCCTTCTGAGCCTCAGCTATGGCCTTATCAAGCGTCCAGTCCTTATAAGCAGAATCGCCCTTGTAAATAATCTTCTGATAAATCAGGTCGGCATAGTTGGAATGAGCCTCATCCTTGGAAGCCGATTTCTTAATGCCTTCTTCCATCAGTTTGGCAGCTGCATCATATTCTGCCTTATCCGTAAGATAAGTGGCTTTCTCCTTGTAACCGAAGGCTGAAGTAGGGAATTTGCTGATAAACTCATCGCTATATTTCGCATATTCATCAGCTGTAGTCTGGCCCTTCTTCAGAGTCATCATCGTCATCGCTTCGTTCTCTGTATCAGGAAGAGCTGTACGGATGGTGGTTTCGCGAAGGGCTGCGTCAAGACTCGAAAGACCGGTTACCTTCAGCTGCTTGGCGTAGTTGGCGTCGATGGCCGTTACCTGACCATTGCTGTGCATCAGACCGATGACCTGGCCGTTCTTGTTGGCAAACGGACAACCTACTGCATTTTCGGGAGCACTATTTGAGAAGATGTAATAGTTGTACGTAGTCTTGAACTTCTCTACGCTGCTGATGTCCTCCTGCTGGTAAGCCGGCTTTTTGATAGAATAAGGAACCAGCCAGACCTTGTCGCCAGCAGCCGATTCCTTGGTTGCGATAGGGGCAGCAACTGTAGAGGCGTTGATGCGGAATTTAGCCACATCGTAGAGTTCGTCGGCTCCCATGATGGCCTCAACAGGAATCGATTTTCCGGAAGCGTCAACAACGCTAGCCTTTACAGCTCCGACAAATGGTTTGAAGGTACAGATAGCCGTTCCCTTGTTGTCGATAAAAACACCTTGGGTAGAGGCGATAATGTCGCCTTTCTGATTGAAAGTAGTCAAGGTGAAAACGCTCTTAGCCAGTTTCTGGACCGAACCCGGCTGGGCATAGAGGGACGATGCTCCGAGCATCAGTCCCATCATGATCATATTTATTTTTTTCATAATCTTATTTGTGTTGCTTGTGTTTATTGAGCAACTCCTTAGCATTTGCCAGGGCAGCAGGCGTAATGTCGCTTCCGCTGAGCATCTGGGCGATTTCTTCTATACGCTGCTGCTCGTTGAGTTCCTTCATGTGAGAAAGAGTTCCCTCTTCGGTTTCTTCTTTCAGAACCTTGTAATGATGGGTTCCCATGGAAGCAATCTGCGGCAGGTGGGTGATGGAAATAACCTGACGGTTCAGGTTGCCCATCTCTGTCATGATTTCAGCCATCTTTTCTGCAATCTTACCGCTTACTCCCGTGTCGATTTCATCGAAGATGATGGTTGGCAGTTTTACGGCGCCGCTGATCATGGCCTTCAGAGAAAGCATGACGCGGGCGATTTCTCCACCGGAAGCAACCTGACTCACCGGCTGGAGAAGCGTGCTCTTGTTGGCGCTGAACAGGAAATTTACCTTGTCAACACCATCAGAACTGAGCGGCTTGGCGGAGAATGAAATTTCGAAGCGGACGTTTGGAATTCCCAGAGGAATGAGACGTTTCTTCATTTCTTCTTCTATCTTTCTAGCCGATTTCGTTCGGATGGCAGTCAGATCACCAGCCAGCTTTTCAGCCTTGGCAAGCAGAAGGGCAACTTGCTTTTCCAGCTCTTCTATGTCTTCATCTCCATTATCTATGTGCTGCAACTGTTCGTTGATTCGCTCGCGAGTGGCGATGAGTTCTTCTACATTTTCCACATGGAATTTCTGCTGGAGCGAGTAGAGCTGGTCAAGCCGGGAATTGATGGTTTCAAGCCGGTTCGGGTCAAACTCAACATTGTCAACGCTTCCGCTTATTTCCTGGGCAATATCCTTGAGTTCTATATAGCTGCTCTGCATTCGCTCAGCCACCTCTTTCACATCCGGATAAACCTCCTTGATGTTGTCAATCTGCTGGGCTGCATTTTTCAGTTTGTCGAGAATGCTGCCGTCTTCGCCCGAGAGTGCATTATCTGCCTCATAGAGCGCAGTCTTGATGTCTTCAGAATGGCTCAGGGTTTCTGCTTCCTGTTCCAGTTGCTCAAGTTCGCCTTCCTGCAGGTTTGCATCATCCAGTTCCTTAAACTGGAAGCGCATGAATTCCTCGTTCTCCCTGTTCTTTGCGATTTCCGCTTTCAGGTCTTCCAGCTGCTGCTTAGCCTTTTTATAGTTCTTGTATACGGCAAGATAAGCCTTCTTCTGCTTTTCATCGTGGGCAATAATGTCGACCACGCTGAGCTGGAAGTCTTCCTTCTGCAGTAGGAGGTTCTGGTGCTGCGAATGAATATCGACAAGCTGTTCGCCCAGTTCTCTCATCTTGCTCAGGGGGACGGGCGTGTCGTTGATGAAGGCACGGCTCTTTCCGGCAGCAGTCAGTTCGCGGCGGATGATGGTGTCTTCTGCATCATAATCAATATCGTTAGCATCGAAGAAATCCTGCATTCCGTATTTTGACAGGTCGAAGTGGGCTTCTATCACGCATCGGTCTCTTCCTGCCTTGATGGCCTTGCTGTCAGCACGATTGCCCAGGAGCAGTCCGATGGCTCCGAGAATGATACTCTTTCCGGCACCCGTCTCGCCCGTGATGACTGAGAATCCTGGATACAGAGGTATGTCCAACTCGTCAATCAACGTGAAATTCTTGATGTATAATTGCTTGAGCATAATTTCTTATCTTATTGTTTTAAAGGAACTTAACCTACCTAGGAAGAATCTTTGCTTTATCATCCGAGAAGTTGCCTCGAATCATTCTGCATGTAGCCTTATTCCTTGATTTTGTCCCAATATGAGTTTTGAGAAGGATTGATGGAGAAGAGCAGCTCATAAATGCTTTCTTTCTCTTTCTGAGTGCCATGTTTCTGATAGATGTTAGCAAGCTCGTCCTTCTTATAGTCGGTCCAGATTTGTGGCAGCAGACTGAGCGGTCTGTCCGTACGTGCCTTCTTCAGATCCTGGAGCAGGGTGTTGGTGATTTCAGTTCTGCCTCGTTCCACATTATTCGTCATTTCATCGAGCCCTTTTCTGTAATAGTTGTATTGCAGCATTCTGAAAGGTTCCATGGCTCCGTCGAGATAATCGGAAATGATGGCGAACCGGTTTCTGTTGTCACTAAACGCTTTCCAGCCCGGAAAATCAAGATTCTGGGCGTTGTTGGTGAGGTTCATGCAACGTTGCAGAATGTCTTCACCACCTTTAGGCGCAAAACTGTCAAGATCTAAACCGATGATGAGGTAAGCATAGTAGGCGAGCAGAGCCGTTAGCTGGTTGTCAATCCGCTCTTCGGTAAACTCCAGCTGATCGAACTCGGCAAACTTGAACGTGAAGTTTTCATCCACATTATTATATAAGGTGGACGTATAGGCTGAATTGTAGACGGGACGGTTGGCCTGGATGAGCGCCTTGCAGGTAAAGATATTCTGGTCTTTATCATACTTGCTTACCGTGATATTGAAGTTGCACACGATGCGCTCGTTCTTCCTGAATTGAAGATTCGTCCATTGCCTGTCGTTCACAAACTGCTCAAGAGTTTGCTGCAGATTATCGAATACCCGGTTTTCCGTGCCCTGAATCTGGGCATGGTTGATGGTAATCTTAGCCTGCAACTCCTGAGCGGCTGATGTGATGGGACTACAAGAGATGAGCCAGCTCATTGATAATGTCGCGAGCCACTTCAGTTTTCGGTTTCTTCTCATATTCTTTCTTACCCTCTTCAGAAATAATCGTTATCTGGTTGTCATCCGTACGGAATGTGGTTCCCGGATTGCGAGTAGAGTTAAGCACGATGAAATCGGCATTTTTCTTTTTGCGCTTTTTCTGTGCATTAGCCTCTTCGTCATTGGTTTCCAAGGCGAAAGCCACAATTCGCTGATGTTTTTGTTTCATCTTGCCAAGGGCTGCGGCAATATCGTGAGTAGGGACGAGTCGGAGTTCCAAATCATCTTTCTCGCGCTTGATTTTCCTGTCAGCAATCTCGCTTGGCTTGAAATCAGCAACAGCAGCACAGAGAATGGCTGCATCGGTTGAGGCGAAGGCTTGTGTGGCAGCCTGGTACATTTCCTCGCAACTTTCTACATCGATGCGATGAATGGCTTCGGAACAGCTGAGCGAAACCGGACCTGCAACCAGCGTAACCTCAGCACCACGACGGCAGCACTCTTCAGCAAGGGCAAAGCCCATTTTGCCGGAAGAATAATTGCCGATGAAACGTACCGGGTCAATCTTTTCGTAAGTTGGTCCGGCTGTAATCATGATCTTCTTGCCTTTCAAATCGAGCTTATCGCTTTCTTTTTCCTTGCAGTTTTCTGATGCAGCTTCATCGGTCTCTGCATTCTGCTGAGCCTGTTCATCGAAGAATCTGTCAAGGCATTCTACGATAATATCAGGTTCTTCCATGCGTCCCTTTCCTTCCAGTCCGCTTGCCAGGAATCCCACTTCAGGTTCTATGATGTGATTTCCATAGCCCAGAAGTGTTTTCATGTTGGCTTGGGTAGAAGGATGCTTATACATGTCGAGGTCCATGGCTGGAGCGATGAAAACAGGCGCTTTCATCGACAGATAGGTTGTGATGAGCATGTTGTCAGCAATTCCGTGAGCCATTTTTCCCATGGTAGAGGCTGTGCAAGGAGCGATGAGCATGGCGTCGGCCCACAGACCTAAGTCTACGTGCGAATTCCAGGTTCCATCGCGCTGCGAGAAGAATTCGCTTACCACAGGCTTATGCGTAAGAGCCGAAAGTGTGATGGGAGTGATGAACTCCTTTCCTGCAGGCGTAATGACCACCTGCACTTCGGCTCCGCGCTTGATGAGACCTCGTATGATGAGGCAAGACTTGTAGGCTGCAATAGAGCCCGTAATGCCCAATACGATTTTCTTTCCTTTTAACATGAATTTTTCTAACTGTTAAGAAATAAATCCGAATTTCGCAAGGTTTGTTCTTCAACTGCTTGCGAAAGTCCGGTAACAATTATTTTCCCATTCTCTTGTTGAATTCACGAAGGCGGATGCGGGTAAGTACCTGCTTGGTATTGTTGGTGAAATCGCTTCCCAAGACCCATGTAAAATAACCCGGGTCTTTGGTCAGAATCTCAGCCACATCCCATCCTTTGTATTTGCCGAAGTTGAATACTTCGTGCTTCAAAGGATTTCCGTTCTCATCGTTTACAACGTTGCCCTGGGCGTCTTTTACCTCTTCCCAAACGATGCGTCCGGCGAAATCTACATTATCCTTCTGCTTAGAGAAATCGGCAAGTTCATCCATGTTGTTGTTGAGCACGCGCTCAGGTTCATCCTGCACGCCTGGAGCATACTTGTCGAGCTCGCCCATGAGCACGCGGTAAGTAGCCTCTGTATCCTGATCTGCACGATGAGCTTCGAAATCTTCCTCCATCTTTCTGCCACAATAGAACTTGTAGGCAGCAGCCAGGTTGCGGCGTTCCATCTTCATGAAGATGGTCTGCGCATCGATGAGACGGCACTTGTTGAAATCGAAGTCGATTCCCGCACGCAGGAATTCTTCTGCGAGCATCGGTACATCGAAGTGGTTGGAATTGTAGCCTGCGAAATCGCAACCTGTAAATTCCTTCTCTAATGTGGCAGCCAGCTGCTTGAAGGTTGGCGCATCTTTTACATCTTCGTTGCTGATACCTGTAAGGGCAACTACTTCGGCAGGAATCTCCTTGCAAGGATTTACGAAGAGGTTCTTGCGGTCTTCAGTTCCATCAGGCATTACCTTGATGTAGGAAATCTGTATAATACGATCCTTGATCATGTCAAGCCCCGTTGTCTCCAGGTCGAACACGATCAGAGGCTTTGTCAAATTGAGTTTCATTTTTGTAGAAATACTTTTCTTTTTGTTGTTTCAGAGAAAGCCCGTGCTCCTTTAGTCGTTAAGGAGCATAGGCATGATGAGCATCAGAATATCTTCGTTCTCAGGCTGTTCTGCTGGTACGATGATTCCGGCACGGCTTGGGTCTGCCAGCTGGATGATGATGTTGTCGCTGGTAAGATTGCTCAGGATTTCCATCAGACTGCTTCCCTTGAAGCCGATGCTGATAGGAGAGCCGTTGTATTCGCAAGACAACTGTTCCTTTGCAGATGTTGAGAAGTCAATATCCTCAGAAGAAACCTCGAAACGGCCTGACTCGATGTGGAAACGGATGAGCTGGCTGCTCTCGCTTGCAAATGGCAATACGCGGCGCAAAGCACTCTGCAAGCCTCTGCGGTCTACTGTAACCTCGTTAGGGTTGTTTGGAATGACAGAGTTGTAGTTAGGGTAGCGGCCATCAATCAGTCTGCATCTCATAACGCCGTCAGTAAACTGGATTTCTGCGCTTCGGTCATCAAACTTGATGATAGCGTCGTCGCCGTCTTTGCTCAGAATGTTCTTCAGCAGAGAAGCTGGCTTCTTAGGCAAGTTGAATGCTGAAGGAGATTCGCTCTTGATAGTGAAGTTCTTGCTGCGAACCAGCTTGTGACCATCGCTTGCTACGATAGCGAGAGCATCTGCTGTCAGGTCGAAGTAAATACCGTTCATGACAGGGCGCAACTCATCGTTGGCTGTAGCGAAGAGCGAGCGTGAAATGTTGTTGATCAGCATTTCTGTAGGCAAAGAAACGGTGGTGCAAGCATCGTTCATACTCTGTGTACGAGGATATTCCTCTGCGCTCTGACCTGTGAAGTTGTAAAGACCGTTCTGGTAAACAATCTTGATGGCAACGGCTTCTCCGGCAGCATCTACATCGAAGTGAAGAGGCTGCTCAGGCAGTTCCTTCAGCGCATCGAGGATAACGCGGTTAGGCACACAAAACTCACCTTCTCCATCGTGGTCGGTAAGAGCGAGTGTACTCTTGATGACATTATCACTATCGCTAGCCGTGATGCTCATTTCACCGTTAGCAACTTGGAAAAGGAAACAATCGAGGATTGGCAACGAATTCTTGCTTCCAATCACTTTTGCGAGCATGTTGAGCTTGCTGCTCAATGCAGAACTTGATACTGTAAATCTCATGAGTATTTTATTTAAATTTTATTTTGTTTTCTGTTTCACCTTAATTTAATTAGGCAATATCACCTAATTGAGCACAAAAATACAAAAAATATCGCTGATAAGCAAAAATAATTGGAGAAAAGTTCTAGTTTTTGAACTATTTTTAGTAATTTCGCAGTCAGAAAGAAAAAAACACCCTTTAAACAAAGGAAAAACTTTAAATATTATCATATGGAATTACAAGGAAAAGTTATTGCCGTTTTGCCTGAAAAAAGCGGCGTCTCTGCAAGAGGAGAGTGGAAAGCTCAGTCGTTCGTAATTGAAACCCACGAGCAGTATCCAAAGAAATTGTGCTTTGATGTTTTCGGAGCAGACCGTCTGGCTCAGTTCAACATTCAGAGTGGTGAGGAACTTCTGGTTTCTTTCGATATTGATGCTCACGAGTATCAGGGCCGTTGGTACAACAGCATCCGTGCCTGGAACATCCAGCGTGTTGACCCTAACGCCGTTGCTGGTGCTATGGGCGGAATGCAGCCAGGTGCGTTTCCTCCAGTAGGTGCTCCTGTAGCTCCTGCTCAGCCAGCAGCTCCTGCTAATGGCGCAACTGCAGCATTCCCTCCAGTTCAGCCTGCAGCTCCTGCAGCAGAGGGTGGTAGCGCAGATGATCTTCCTTTCTAAAAACAGAAAAGTAAGATAAAAATAAGAGCACTTCGCCTGAGACTTTCTTCTGTCTCGGATGAAGTGCTTTTTTTTATTCATAATCTTATATTTCTCTTTATCAACTGTTTTCTATTCTCTGCGTCTCTTCTCAAAGAATTGTTTCGAAGCGGCAAAGAAGAGGAGAACGGAAGCTGCATTTTCTATAGCAACCATCCAGAATGTTCCGTTGTAACCGAAATGTTCTGCCACAACTCCGCCTAGCAGACAGCCGATTCCGAAGCCCAAATCCCAACCTGTAAGAATGCTGCTGTTTGCCGTTCCACGCTGGTCGTGACGAGCCACATTAATGAACATGTTGAGAAAGGCTGGGTAAAGATGACCGTTGCCCAGGCCGATAAGACAAGCCGAAAGATAATAGGCTACCGGGTGCTTGACGGCAACAAAGATGATGAAACCAACAAGCGAAAGCAGCATTCCTTCGGCCGCATTCTGGGTAAGTTTGCCCTGACTCAAGGCTTTTCTGCCTTGCAGTCTTGAGAGGAACAGACCCATGGAAAGAAGGGCAAAATAAGTGCCCGTTCCGCCCGTAATTCCGAGTTCCTCCTTGCTGTAGATTGCGAGATAATTGCTCAGAACGCCCCAGCAGAAACCGAACATGGCGATGTTGATGGCAAGGAGCCAGGCACGCGTCAGGAAGAAGCGGTCGAGAGAAAGCTTCTCCTTGTTCTTAACGATTTCCTTTTCGGGGAGGCGGATGGTTCCTGCAATCACAACTGAGGCTATCGCCACGATGAAAGCTATCCAGAAGAGAATCATGTAACTGTCTACCGCATTATGGAGATAGATTCCGATGGATGGAGCAATTGCCATGGCAAAATTGTTGCTCAGTCCGTAGAGTCCTATTCCTTCATTTCTCCTACTTGCCGGAAGAACGTCGATGGCGCAGGTGCTGTTGGCAACCGTTACGGCTCCGAACGGACCTCCGTGCAGGGTTCTGCAGATGGCAAACATCAGGATGGTGCTGGCTGCAATATAGCCGGCAAAGAAGATGGCGAAGGCCGAGAGACAGACCATCAGAACCTTCTTGCGCGAAAAGCTGTCAACCACATATCCGCTGAACGGACGAATGATGAGGGCGGCAACCGTATAGCCGCTCAGCACAATTCCAATCACATCTTTCGTGGCTCCAAAATTTTCGCTCAGATAGAGAGGGAGCAAAGGTGTGAGCAGATAGAAGGCGAAATACAACAGAAAGTTGGTAGTCATCACCTTGATGTAGTTTGCATTCCAAAGTTTCTCTTTCATCATTTTTTAGAGTTTATCCTCACTTTTAGAGTTTGTCCGCCAGCCAGGCGTCGATGAGTTTTCGGGCGATGGAAAGTTTCTCTGGGAGAATAGGGAGATTCTCTTTCGTGAACCATTTACCACGAGAGAGTTCTTCCTTCTGAAGATGAATTTCTCCATCTACATATTCTGCCGAGAAGCCAATCATCAGACCGCTCGGATAAGGCCAAGGCTGGGAGCCGAAATATTTCAAGTTCTTGATAGTCAGACCGGTTTCTTCCATTACTTCACGATGAACCGCCTCTTCCAGATTCTCGCCAGTCTCTACGAAACCAGCCACGAGACTGTCGAAATTTCCCTTGAAATTGCGAGCGTGTACCAGCAAAACCTGATCATCTTTCTTAATCAGAACGATGATGGCTGTGGCAAGCGAAGGCCAGACCTGTTTGCCGCATTCTGTACATTTCTTACTGATGTCGGTTGCCATTTTCATCGGAGCTCCGCAAACGCCGCAGAATTGGGTATTCATGTCCCAATAGTTGAGTTCCTGACACTTTCCTGCTTTCTGGTAAAGGGCAGGAGAGAGTTTGTAGAAACTAGGGCGCAAGCCGCACATTTCGTACTTCGGATTGCCGGTAACAGGCTCAGGAATGGTGAAGGTCTTCACCTCTGTTCCGTCTTCCATCGGGGTAATATTGAGAATGTGAGTCCAAGGCTTTGTTGGGATTGGACTCTCTTCTGAACAAGGAATCGTATAGGTTCCGTCTTCTTTCTTTTCGAGCAAGAGATCAGTCTTGCAAAATATAAACCAATACTTCATTCTTTATTTTGAACTTATTTGCTTTTTTACTTTGAACTTTATAATATGCTTTTCCAGAAGCGTTTCGAGGAACTATTTCTTCTTACCGAACAGCAATTCGAAATCGCGCTGGGCAGCAGGCTTGGTCCATGCTTCCGGCACAAACTTCCAGTTGTTGTTTGGTTTTGCATCAACCGTTCCCATCTTTTCAATTTCTTCCATCAGATAGTAACGCTGGTCGCGCTTGCTGCGATAGATGATACGGCTTTCAAGACTGTCTTTCGGGATTCCGGCACCCTTGGTAAGGAGTTCGCCGCCGCCATTTCCACGATAGCTGTTAACGGCTACCTTGTACCATTTCTTCTCATCGAAAGGTGCGCCGTTGCTCATGCGCAGAATCTTCACCTTCTCGCCATCTGGCTTGGTTACGTCAACTTCGTAATCGATTCCCGCAGCACTATCAAAGTTGAACGAGAGATTCTTGAAACCGAGGCGTTGCTGGTCGCCAACGGTCTTCTCATCGAGCAGCAGGAGATGGTCGTCCGGGCTCTTCATGGTGTTCACCCAGAGGTCGTAACTCATTTCCAGATGCTTTCTGATTTCTTCGCCCGTCATGCGCATTACGTAGAGCTGGTTCTCATATTTATAGAGGTTGAACATGTCGCTCACGTAGATTGGGCCGGCTTTCAGAACCGCGTTGAACTGAAGGGGAGCGTTGAACGAAATGTCGGCTTTTGTAATCTGCAACTGGAGGTTGAGGATGAAATCGTTGAAGGCAGAACTGCCGAAGAACTGGTCGCGGCTGTAGATGGTCGTCTTGAAGTTGCCAATCTGCTTGCCCACATATTTCTTTACTTCCGCAATCTGAGGTTCGAAAGTCTTCATGAAATCCTCGTCGATAGGACAATCTGTCACATCCACAATCTTGCCTGTCACCTTTTTGTCAGTTACCACCAGCTGCTTCTTTCCGTTCACCTTTTTCTTGTTGAGGGTGAGGGTTATTTCAGCATCAGCCACGCTAATGGCGTTGTTGGCAGGATCCAGGCAAACCACCTGCTTTCCATCAGTATTGGTAACGGTTTCGTTGTCGCGCGTATGGTCGTGGCCGAAGAGAATGAGGTCGAAGCCTGGCACTTCTTTTGCCACCTTGATAGAGGCGTCTTCATCATATTCGGCAGTCTGAATGCCTCCGTCTTTTCCGCTGTGGAAGAGGCCGATGATAACATCCGGTTTTTCATTCTCCTGGAGATACTTCACCCATTTGCGGGCGTTTGTTACCATATTTTCAAATTTCAGTCCGCTCCATAGATTCTCCGTGAGCCAGTTTGGAATGGCAGGAGTAATCATTCCCAAGACAGCCACCTTCACGCCCTCGCGGTTCAGGATGAGATAAGGCTTAACGTATGGCTCGCCTGTAGAAGTGCTGATGATGTTGGAACCCAAGACTGGGCAGTTGAGTTCTTTAATCCATTTGTCGTAAACTGGATGACCCGTTTCAACATCATGATTGCCAAACACTTGCGCATCATACTTCATGTAGTTGACCACATCGGCTGCCACGTTTCTAGCCTCTGTGTTTACATAATTATAATAATAGCAGGTAGGCTGTCCCTGCAGAATATCGCCATTCTCCAAGAGGATGAGGTTATCCTTGTAGTCTTTTCGCAAATTATTGACGTAGGAAGAAACGCGCGCCAAGGTTCCTGCTTTTGGCTTACGGTTGATGAAATCGTAAGGGAAGAAAGAGCCGTGCACATCGCTTGTCTCTATCACTCTCAGTTTTACGGTACGTTGTTGTGCCATCGCTTGTGAATTGAAAGTTAGCGCCAGAAGAAGCGCAGCAAATAATTGTTTCATATTAATTAATGTATATCTTTTGAGTAATGAAAGCCCATCAGTTGAGCTCTGTTTCTTATTTTCTCTGCAAAAGTACAAAAAAGAACTTAAATAGGCATACTTTTTGTTGGAT
>ERZ1034952.840-NODE-840-length-27255-cov-7.739926_pt1 | contig 27255 bp, 26 predicted proteins | sample MGYA00520625_ERZ1034952 | MGnify/ENA primary metagenome ERZ1034952 (study PRJEB33766, sample SAMN09781773) | gut metagenome | biome: gut microbiome | host: Homo sapiens | place: Madagascar | study: EMG produced TPA metagenomics assembly of the PRJNA485056 data set... | reverse complement strand
AATTTCAATAAAAGGAACTTTAGGTTCAATTGCAGTTGCAACAAAAGACCTTATGCCTTGCAATATGAATCGTGATGTAGCGATTATCAAACCATTAAAACAAACTATAACTTCAAATTATTTTATGGCGCTATTTTTAATGAGTAAGTACGGAGCACTCCAAAGCCAACGTGGAGGTTCTGGTGGCGTTCAACAAATGATAACACTTGGTAGATTGCGTGAATTCATCATTCCAGAATTTTCTGACAAGTTTTATGTAAAATTAAAAGAAGCATACGAAGCCTTTTTAACTCTCATTAGTAAATCAAAGAATTGCTTTTGTGAAGCAGAAAACTTTTTACTTAATACATTAAAAATTGATATGGATGATTATGTTGATTGTGGCTATACTGTCCGAAATCTCTCATCATCATTTTTATCAACCGGAAGAATTGATGCGGAATATTACTTGGAACGTCACAAAAAGCTAATCGCTGCATTGAATCCAGTCGGAACAATTGGATCCGAATGTAATATTTATGACAAAACTTTCACTCCATCAGCTGAAACTACTTATCCATATATTGAATTAGCCAATATTGATAAAGTCGGCGAAATTGAAGATGTAGAATGTATTATAGGTTCTGAATTACCTACTCGCGCAAGGAGACTAATTAAAGAAGGGCAAATACTAGTATCTTCTGTTGAAGGATCCTTAGATAGTTGTGCATTAGTAAGTGCTACATATGACAACGCAATATGTTCAACTGGTTTTTATGTTATAGATTCTGAAAAATACAATGGTGAAACACTTCTAGTTCTATTGAAATCCAAGCCAATTCAGACACTGCTAAAACAAGGATGTTCAGGAACTATATTAACCAATATTAGTAAGGACGAATTTTTAAATATTCCACTCCCTAATATTGATACATATACTCAGACTAAAATTAAAGAAATTGTCAATCGTTCATACGAACTAAGAGAAAAAAGCAAAGAACTTCTTGAATGTTCAAAACACTCAGTTGAGATGGCAATAGAATATAACGAAACTACTGCAATATCTTGGTTAAATGACAAAATAAAACTACTAACATTTTAATTTCAAAAGTCACAATCCAGGCAGCACTGCTACCAACGATTGTGGCTTTTTATCATCAATTTTTACCTGCAAGTAGTCTTTACTACCAAGGATTTCTCCCAGTTTCTTTGACTATTCTGCCTCTTTCCTCATGAGCCTTAGTAGTCTAAACCGTAGTATTACCAAGGCGTTCCGCCCTATTATGCCGTACTCTGCCCCAGTCTGCAAAGGTATGCATTATCATAAAACTGGAGTGCCGTGGCAGATGAATAGTATTTTTATCATCTTCATATAACCTCGCATAAGTCTATATATATATTGATTTTACCGGGGGTTCAGAGTTCTTGATATCCAAATTACATATATAAATCCAAAACTATATTATGTGTCTTCATTCTCAGAGTACTCTTCTTCAAAACAGATTGGTAAATTCGTATATCTTTCAATCGAATGCATATCCTCTTCAATAAACTCCCACGATTCTTTGAAATCTCCTTTTACAGAAAATGCTGAATCACACATATATTTCAGAAAAGCCGCAACATCCTTCTTATATAACTTTGCAAAATTATATGCATCTTGTTCCTTTTCCTCATCGGAACTATTTCTCTTGCCATATAGCACATGATCCAAATTACATGACATATAATACACTCTGTACGGGACTCCCCAGACATTTCCACATGATCTCAGACGAAACAAGTTTTCAGTCTTTTGCTTATTTCTCGAAATCACTTTCTCCCTATCATTAGTATGAATGCCATCATCCTGATATGATAATTCATGGCTTTCTGCATCTTCTATAATCTTGTCTTCTAAAAGATAGGCGGCATCCGTATCAACAATATGAATTATCTGCCTAAAATCAGCTGCTTTATAATGATTTGATTTAGCATAGGACTTTATTTCATTTCCAATCTTGTTGTCCTTCAAATTAGATGCACCAGCTCCATGCAGATTAGATGCACCTGATTTAGATCTTATTTGTTATGCATCCGCAGATTGTCTGCACCAACATCTGCAAGTTATCTGATCGACATAAAAAATGATGCAGATTAAGAGATCAGGGAAAATACAATAAAAGCAGGCTGCCCTGCTTTTACTGCTAAATCTCATTATTATTGATTGCCTGCATGACGATCTCTGCAGTAATCATGTCACTTTTTCTAGAGTCTCCAATCAGAAGACAACTATTGCATAGATTGTTGATGATACGAGGTGTTCCATCAGATGCATTTAAGATGGCTTCAAGTGCTGCGTCTTCAAAGATTGCCCTGGTTGCACCTGCTCTTTGAAGCTTATCGAGGACATAAGATCTGCCTTCTTCTTTTGTAAATGCAGGAAGTTCATAATTCATGATGATCCTCTGACGGAATGGCTCATGCACACTCAGGCGAAGTGTGGCGTTAAGTGATGGAAGTCCTGACAGGAGAACAACAGCACGATCCCTGGAATCCATCTCAAAGTTAAACAACAGCTTAAAATCATTCAGAATGGCAGAACTGATATAGTTCGCTTCATCAATGATGATTACTGGAGTTTTCCTTTTCTCAACAGAGAGCCTTGTGAGCTCTTCCTGAATTACCCGGAAGTTATCTGGTTTTCGATAGTGGGCCTGTGCACCAAGTTCCGTGGCAAGATTCCGATAAAAATCATTGGGGCTAAAAGTGGAAAAACAGGTATAGACTACTTTGTATTGTGAGTTATTTAAGGTTTGTACCCATTTCCTGATTGCGGTTGTTTTTCCGCGGCCGGGGCTGCCGGTAAGCAGTCCAAAGCCCTTTGTTTTTGCAAGATAGTCCAGCCGGAATAAAACTTCTTTGGATTCGTCTGTTGATACAAAGATTTCTTTGGAATTCTTTAGGAAAGGATTGAATTCCAAACCATAGCGGATCGTATAATCCATTAGTCGTCACCTCCATAAAGACGTGGTTTTTCACGTTTGATATCCGCGTTTTCAACCTTGTTTAAAAGGCGGATCGGGGTAAGCGTACCATCTGCTTCAACGACATAGATAGATTCCATATCAGGAGAATAACGGAGTCTGATCCGCTGTTTTGCAAAACGGTAATCCACCTCATACTCGATGTGGTCAATCGTAACTACACAGTCAATGGAAACACGACGCTCTAACTCCAGTAAGAATAACTGGTCAATCTTATCTTCCGGTAAGCGTTGGAAACAGTCCGGCTCGCTAAAGTAGCGCTCTTGTGGACTTTTTCCATTTAGGGAAGAGTGAATCCTCTGATTATACTGGGAGACATAGGTATAAAGACTGCCACGAAGCTTGTCAAGAGTGTGAAAATCTCTCATATCAAGGCCTGCCATCCACTGGTCTTTCATGGTACGGAACCAACGCTCCACCTTGGCCTTCTGGGTTGGCGTATACGGCTGGTCATAATGAACTGTAGACCCGATACGTGCGGCAAGCAGATCCATCTGTTTATTCTTATAGGAACTGCCATTATCGAAGTTGAATAACTTTGGAACACCAAACTTTGCAACTGCTGATTTCATGACAGACATGAGATTGACGAAGTTATCATTGAAAAAGACATCAATGCCAACAATGTAGCGGCTGGCGTCATCAATGAGGGCGATCACATATACCTTATGCTTTTTGCCGTCTTCTGTTTTCAGGTAAGGGTCAACACTGCTGTCACCGCACCATACCTCATTGACATGGGCACGTTCATAACGACGCATATCCTGATTGTCTGTCGTCTTTTCTTTTAAAGCAAGGTTGTTTAAGAAACGGTTTACGGTGGATTCTGACAGTTCATTACGGTTCGTGGATCCATTGGTGCACAGCTGACGGAAGATAGCAGCTGCAGACATACGGGGATAGGTTGTTTTCAGATATCGGATCTGTTCCTCAAGGTCAGGGTCGATCTTTCTGGAAGTTCCCTCGTCGCTGCGGCTGGAAGGGAGCAGAGCGTCAAAACCATTCTTTTGATAGTGCTGGTACCAGCGTTTGATGGATGTCGGTGCCGGATGGATGAAGGATCCGTTTGGATGGAGTGCACCACGTGCAGAGGCCGCACGAAAGTAAGCCTCCTTGGATCTGTACTCATCCGGGAGACCAACAATCAGTGGTGAGATTATGGAATACCGCATCAAAGCGATATCCTGTGCTAATTCCTGTTTCATTTGAAGTCCTCTCTTTCATTTTTTCTTAAGTATAGAGGGGATCGGGAGAGTTTTCCTGTAAGGCTATGTGGGTGTAAGAAATAAGATGTTTGGGGTCTGTCTTATCTGCATGAACTGGTTCATAAAAAGTGAAAAACACAGCTTTACAAGACGGGATGGGAAGGATAAATCAATCCGAAAGGAACGGATCTTCTGCATCCAGTGCATGATATAGCGTTTGGTGATGGAGGCAATAAGATTTTCATCAATAGAAGGAGTTCTGTTCATGATCTGTTCAAAATCTCCGGAATCCTCATAAGCAGATATGATAGCAGCCTGCTCCTGTAAGGATACCTGGGAATAAGGCACAATCTGGGAAGGAAGCAGAGCATGGGTTTTACCACAGTGAGAGCATTTAACCCTGCAGATAGATAAAGTGATTTCAGAATCATTTTCCTTGAGGGAACGGGGATAGTAGCCATGAATGGTTAAACATCCTGAATGGCCACAGGTACACTGTAACTGATGGAACTGTAAGGTATTGATAAGATTTTCGTAAGTTTTTAGATTTAACGGATTGTCAAAAGGTACTGTAATTGTTATCATAGCGTTGGTGCAGCATCTCCCTGTCTAAGGATGTAGTGGTGCATCGGATTGTTATGATAGCAGGTGTCAAACTTTGGTCGGGGAGATACCTGCTATTCTTGTAACTTTGATATGATAACACAAGAAGGTACCGGTTCAAACACTCTGCTGTAAAAAACATCAGAATATCTGAGTCAGTACCTTCATTTAATTTGACTGATATAAGAATGATTTGGAGCACCAAGGGTGCTGGATAACACAATCTTCGATACAATATTTTGAGAAGTAACACCATTTCGAGTCGTAATATCACCATGCATGATGTGTACATATACAGATTCCTTATCAAAAACCTGATTCAATGTGATACCTAATGCTGTCTCATCAGATGGACCTTCAACAATTACAAAAACAACTTTCCTACGAGCCAAATGCTTCACCCGCCTCTCTAAATGCTAAAGCAATTTCGAAATTATTTGTAGGATTATATACTTGCTCGATCTGTTCTCCTAATACAATATCTCTATAATAGAAATCACGAAGGTTGTTTGTTCCTTTTACGTTAGCTAAACGAATATATCTCTTTTCTGGATTTGTTGTTGTAAATGCAATAAACCCTTTGTCAATTGTTTCTAAAGGTCTAAGGTTATGGGATGTAAAAATAAGCTGTCCCTTTCCTTTTTCAGAAATGATATTTAATAATTCTCCAAGTAAATACTCAAACACACCTCCATCTAGTTCATCTATAGCAACTGTTACAGACGGATGATTATACACTACGATTAAAAGTTGTAAAATAGATACTATCTTCTTAATTCCTTCTGATTCATAGCAGAATGGAATTTCTTTACTATTTTTCAAAGACATAAGCTGGATTTGTCTTGCGACTTTCCCTTCCTTTGTCATCGAAGATCCCAAATCAATAATTCCAATTTTTAATCCTGGAACTAACTGTTCAAGAACAATATTCATATTCTCCATAACTTTTTCAACAAGACTAAATGAATCTTCTGGTATCAATGTTGTTCCGTCTAACGAAAGCACCACTTTTCCTACAGCTTCGGAATTATCATTCTTATACTTGAATACTAATGGCAACGCATTCAAGCTAATCAAGCCAATACTTTCTGTCCCAATGATAAATAATTCTCTATGAGCAAACGTATACAATCCTTCTATCAATCTCATATAAATTTTATTCTCACAGTTTTTCCTATATTGATTTATCAATTCTCTAGAAAACACAAAGCTTCTAGACGTTGCCTTTGTTAATCGCTTAGTAACTAGTAAGTCCATATATCTTTCTTTGTTTTCCCCGACTAATTCAATTAATTTCGCTTTAGGCGCAAACAGTTCGTCAGCTCTTGTGTCAATTAATGGAGCTTTGCGCAACTTCTCCTCTTTTGACTCATAAGAAAAAGAAAGTACTTCATCAAACAACTCTACCCTGGTAACCATACTTGTATTAGTTTCATCTTCTACATTAGAAACTAACTCGTCAATTACCTTCTTTAAGCAAAACTGATACCACACTTTATACTTTTCATCTGAATAACACACAACCAACTCATATTTCAATGTTGCAAATTCTGCATCCACATGAATATAATCCGCATACTTTTTCGGAATCTGATTACCACATAAAGCAAACTTAAGTAACTGAATAGCGTCAATTAACGCAGTCTTTCCAGATCCATTCTGTCCATACAGGCCTAAAACACTTGCTTTATAAGCCTTACGTTTGTTCTCGAAATTAAGCGTCCCCTTTGAAACATTCTTGAAGTTCTCAATTGTTATTCTTTCTATTCTCACTACACGATTTACCATGGTTCATTCCTCCTAGTACTCATACCATATCATTAATTGTCGCAAAGCACAATAGTGAATTTGTTTTTTGATATTTTTTATTTCGTTATTTCAATTCATTTTGCAATTTCTTGTTTATGAATATAATATGCCAAAAGAAGATATTTATTACATTCTATTACCTACACTGTACTCTGCCCCAGTCTGTGAAAATATGCATTACATCCTGAAATAAACATTTACATAAACAAAAGTCCCACCATGTTACGCATACAGCAGAGCTGCCTAGACTTAGCGGGATTGATTAATTATAATGTAATTTTTATGTTTATCGAATCATCCTCTCTATAAACCGAACCACAAATTCAGGATTCGACGGATAATACAGATGTGGAAATCCCCAGAAATGCTCCTGCGATGCATGAATACACTTCCAGTTTCTTCCGGTTACAGGTTTCGTTGCCGTACAGGCTGCCCCATTATCGGTACTGTCAAAATAATGAAACTCATGTGCACAGATTTTATCATTTTTCTGCAAGAATCCTGCAATGTCTGTCGCTTCGGAAGTTTTCTCATTGTCCCCGGCTCCCTCGTTCCTGTTTGCAACTGTAAGCTCCACATAACCAAACCGTACCAGTTTTCCAGTATCATGACATTCTGCCGGAATTGCTCCGACCATCGGAAAACTGTTTCCTTCCTTATCAATCATCTTCTCATGCAGATACATAAAACCTCCACACTCTGCTAATGAGGGAAGTTTCTTCTCCAATGCTGCTTTGACTGATCTTCGCATACTCTCATTTTCTGAAAGTTCTTTTGCATAAAGTTCCGGATAGCCTCCACCTAACAGTAAACCCTGTATATTTTCAGGGAGTTCTGTATCATGTAGCGGTGAAAAGGGAACAAGTTCTGCACCGTAATACTCTAACATTTTCAGGTTATCCCGGTAGTAAAAACAAAAGGCTTCATCCTGTGCCACTGCAATGCGGACTTTTTTGGATATAGCAGATTTTCTGTGTCCGTAAGCAATCTGTTCCAGACTTTGCTCTGTGATTTTCTCCTGACTATTTGGTGCAGAGTATTTCGTTTTTGGATACAAAATCTCCTGTTTATAAAAATCTTTCTCGATGCCCTGCTCTGCAATTTGAATCATGGCATTTACATCCACGTATTTTTTGAGCAGCTGTCCTGCCTTTTCCAATTGAAGATTGAGTTCATTTACCTCATCCGGCAAAATAAGACCGAGATGTCTTGAACCGAGTGACAGTTCTTTTTCATTCGGAATACATCCCAATGCTTTAATCGAAAGTTCTTCCTCGATCAGTGGTGCGATCGTGTCAAAAAACATTTTACTTGTCCTGTTTAAAATAACACCCCTGATCAGTTTTTTCTTATCATACTGCAAAAAACCTGCGATAAGCGGAATCACCGACCTTCCCATGCCATGTGCATCCACCACAAGTACGATCGGTACCCCCAACGTTTCTGCCAGATGATAGGAAGATCCCTCTTCACGGATGCCACCAAGCCCATCGTATAATCCCATCACACCTTCGAGTACTGCAATATCATGTCCGGGCTGTTCCATTGCATATAAAGCTCTTACCTGCTTTGCATCTGAAAAAAATGTATCCAGATTTTTGGACGGAATTTTAAGCACCTTTTCATGAAACATGGGATCGATATAATCCGGTCCACATTTAAAAGACACCGGATGTCTGCCTCTGCTTAACAGCTGTTTTAAGAAAGCACAGGTGATCATTGTTTTTCCGCTGCCGCTTTTTGCCGCTGCGATCATAATTCCTGGAAATTTCATGCTATTGTCCTTTTCTTTCTATATTCTCATAAAATCAAACGAGCAGATATAGATTGGATTTTCCCCCTGCATGAGATTGTATTCTCCGATCTGCTTTGCGCGTGATACCTGCACCTGTATGATCTCAAGATTTGTGATTCTCCTGTCATTTTTTAGTGCAGTAAGCTCACTTACTGTTTCCAAGCTGATCGCATTGATCACAATCCGCATGGTGTTGTTTTTCTCATATAAAATATCTAAAATTTCCCGGAGTCTGCCGCCACTTCCCCCGATAAATGCATGTGTCGGTCGTTCTGTTCGATCCGCTGCCAAAAGACAGTCCGGTGCCTCCCCTTTGATGATTTGGATATTGGAGAGTGCGAATTTATCGATGTTTTTTTGCATCAGTTCTAATGCAAGCGGCTTTTTCTCAATCGCATAGACCTGTATCTCGCCGCTTCTTTTTGCCATTTCCACTGCGATCGAACCGGTTCCGCTTCCGATATCATAGCAGACCGAATCCCGTTTCAGATTCAGTTTACAGATAGACAATTCCCTGATTTCCTCTTTTGTCATCGGTACTTTGTCCCGCAAAAATTCTGCATCCGGGATACCACAGGTAACAGGCTCTTTCTCCACATTCTGATTTAGAATCAGACAGATGTATAAACCTTTTTCTTCCACCTGCGTGCATTGTTTTGGTGACAGAAAAAGGATTTTCTCCTCCGGATAGGATAACTGAAAACCAGCCAGCACTGCGCAGTCCTGCAATCCATATTTTAAAAGCAGACTGCCTAATTTCTGCACATCTTCTTTTCCTGACATCAATAGGAACGTTTTTTTCGAAAACCGGATTGTCTCAAGCAGTTTCCCAGTCCACGTTCTGTCTTCGCCGTGCCCGTGAATACTAAAAACTGCCGCGTCCTGATAACTGTATCCTGTCATTGCCGCAAAATATGCGACCGATGAAATGCCTGGATAAATGCGCACCTGACTGTCACTTCTGTCTTTCAGTTTTTCATATAATTTGCTGCATCCACTGTAAAAGCCGGTATCGCCGGAAAAAAGAACTGCCACTTTCACACCACAGCCGGATAATTTTTCCAATTCCGGTAAAATCTCCTCTGCCAGATAATAGGGATAACGCACCGCATGATCATTCTCTGCGGTCTCAACCAGTCTTTTAGCGCCAAAAATATAATCTGCCTCTCGGATTTTTTCTGCTGTCTCTATCGTAAGGGACTTTCTCGCTCCCATGCCAATTCCGATCAGCGAAATCTGGTTTTTGATCGTTATTCCGGTGATAGTAGAAATTTTTCTGCATACCTCCTCATAGGAATCTCCGGTATGTTGTTTTTCCGGGTTTCCGATCACACAGGCTGTGATTCCTTCTGCCTGGGCTGCCTTTATTTTTTCCAGAAATCCACCGGTTCTGCCACTCTCTTTTGTCACCAGACAGCGGATGTTAAACTGCCTTATCAGCGCACGGTTCATTTCCACGGAAAATGGTCCCTGCATGGCGATGATCTGTTTTGCAAATATGCCGTTCTGCTCACAGATTGAAATACTTTCGATTCCCGGCAGCACCCGGACAAATAATCTGTTTTTTAAAGTTTCTTCTCCGGCGTAAACGGACAGGTCTTTGCTTCCGGTCGTAAGAAGGATATTGCCGCTGATGTTTTTTAAAATGTCTACACATTCTGCTGCATCCTTGCATACGATCACATCTGCTGCATGATTCACTTCTTTTTGATTTTCTGTCTCAGGATTTCCTGTTTTGCATTTTTTCATCATCTCCGAAGTCTGTCGCTGTAAACGAATGTAAGGAATGTCTGTTCCTTTCAGACTATCCCTGATATTTTCCGATACAACCGTCGCAAATGGGTGCGTGGCATCCACAACAGCTTCAAATTGCTCCTGTGACACAAAATCCTTTATTGCCCCGGTGTCCATTCTGCCTTTATGAATGGTCACGTCTTCCATTTCCGGCATGACGATCTCCCCATATTCTGTTGCCACGGAAACAATACAGTTGATTCCGTTTTCGGACAATGTCTGTGCTAACATACGTCCTTCCGTTGTCCCTGAAAAAATCAAAATTTTATCCATAGAAAAATCCTTCCACTATGCTTTTTATCCTTTACGACACGCTGTATCCTCTCGGTGTTACCAGCTTACCATTTATAATCTTCGTTCTCGAATTTCCAATAAACACGGTTGTAAACATATTGACCTGACATTCCCTCAATGCTTCTAATGTGCAGGTCTCATACGTTTCGTTTTCTCTTCCGATGTTCTCCACGTAACCACAGGCTCTCTCCGGTTCTACGCCATTTTTTAATAAAATATCGCAGGCTTTTTTTAAATAATCCGGTCTCTGGCGGCTCGACGGATTGTAGATTGCCATGCAAAAATCGCCGCAGGCTGCTGCCGCAAGCCTTTTCTCTATCAGCTCCCACTGGGTCATAAGATCACTCAGGCTGATCACACAGTAGTCGTGATTTAACGGAGCGCCAAGCACGGCTGCCCCGCTGTTTGCCGCTGTGATTCCGGCAACTACCACAAGTTCACAGTCCGGATGCGTTTCTGACATCTCATAAAGCAGGGAAGCCATACCGTACACACCGGCGTCACCGCTGCATACCATTGAGACCGTTTTTCCTTTTTCTGCTTCCTCAAAACACATCTCGCAGCGTCTGATCTCCTGTTTCATCGGAGTCGATAAAAATTCTTTTTCCTGATATTTTTCTCCTAATAATTTCAGATACACCGGATAACCGACGATCACATCACTGTCCTGTAAGGCGTGATCTGCCTGTGGTGTCAGCATTTCCGCTGTTCCCGGTCCCATTCCAACGATATATATTTTACTTTTCATCGATCCGATACTCCTTTGATAGTTCTCTCTCTAACTTCCAGTCATATTTTACAATCGCAATAGTCATGCCATTTTCCGCGACTTTTCTTAACACGAAGATTCCGCTCTCCCCGGCTGCTTTCATGGCGGCACGCTCGCAGACATTATCCACACCTGTTTTTTCTTTTACAAAAGAGGATTCCGAAAAATCGCCCTTCACCTGCCGCAGTGTCTCTGCCGGATAAGTCTGAAACGGAATACGGTTTGCAGCACACCACCGGAGCAGTCCTTCCTCCCCTTTTTTTAAATCAATGGATGCCATTGCACGGATCAGTTTTTTTTCAACTTTTGCATGAGCTAACCACTTCCGGATAAACTGATCCAGCTCCTCAAAGCTTTTTCCTTTTCTGCATCCGATTCCGATCACATACTCTTTTGGCTGCAAGCCCAGGATTCCCTGCTCTAACTCTGTATGTTGTGACGAAATCACAATGTCCGCCATTTTGCCTTCCAGAACTTTTGTGGAAACTTTTGCGATTCCGTCCCGGTTATAAATGGAAAGCCCGCATTTTTTTGCAAATACATCCACCGCAAAGGTCTGATTGACATCTGTAGCGGTTGTGATGACCGGGATTGCGCCGATCTGCTCTGCGATCTGTTCTGCAAGCTCATTGGCTCCGCCCATATGCCCGGAAAGCAGCGGAATCACAAAGGTTCCTGCTTCATCTAATGAAACGACCGGGCTGTCACTTAATTTATCCGACACGAACGGTGCGATCATACGAACTGCAATCCCACAGGCACCGATCACGACAATTGCATTTTTTTCTCCAAACTGCTGTCTGGTCCAGTCACTAAGGCTTTGCCTTGCTTCCGCAGGTGACTGACTGCCTTGTTTCTCATTAGTCTTTTGGTGGCGGTTTTCGATCGTGATCTTAGCATTTTTCAAGTCAGACGCCAGCTCTGGCTGACAGCCATAGTAATTGTGCCAGCTCTGACTGATTCTTTCTGCCAGTTCTGCGCCTTTATCTGTAAATGTGATGATACTAATGTTCATTTTTTTCTACCCTGCGAAACTCTGTTTCAAAATCTGCTGCATAAAGTCTGGATTTTGCATAGTGCTGGTGTGCCACAACATCCCCCACGATAATGAGTGCTGTCTTTGTGATCTGATGCTCTTTTGCTGTCTCCTCTAACTGCGCAACAGTACAAAGATATGCTTCCTCCTCCGGCCAGGTTGCCTTATATACAAGCGCTGCCGGCGTATCCACCCGATAGCCCCCTGCGATCAGCCGTCTGCTTAGTTCTCCTAACATTCCGGTGCTTAAGTAGATTGCCATAGATGCCTGATGTGCTGCAAAGCTTTCAATGCTCTCTTTTTCCGGGACACCGGTTCTGCCCTCCATGCGGGTGATGATCAGTGACTGTGATACCTCCGGCAGCGTGTATTCCAGATTTAAGGATGCAGCTGCTCCAAAGCAGGCGCTCACGCCCGGACAACTCTCATACGCAATCCCCTTTTTCTCCAGAAAATCCATCTGCTCCCGCACAGCTCCGTAAATGCTCGGCTCCCCGGTATGGAGGCGCACTGTCATAAATCCCTTTTTTTCTGCCTCCTCCATTACCGCAAGCACCTGCTCTAGGGTCATGTACGCACTGTTATGTATCTCACATTGTTTTTTGCAATAAGTCAAAAGTTCGGGATTCACAAGTGATCCTGCATAAATGACAACATCTGCCTGCTGCAAAAGTTTCATTCCACGGACTGTGATCAGATCGGCTGCTCCCGGTCCTGCTCCCACAAAATATACCATACTGTTTTTGTTCCTTTCGTTTAGGTAATTCGCTCTGCCCCGTCTATAAGTTTCGCAATTACCTATATTTTATTATAATAATTCTTGTAAAAACGCCTCAGCGCCCTCGGATTTTGCAAGCTCTCCAAACTCATTGGAATAGAGGATCACTTCGATCTGTATTTTTCCGGTTGCACGCTTTTTCAGGTAGAACATGATCTTTGCAAGTAAGTCCTGCATAACTGCATCTTTTTTGCCACAGGCTTCCAGTTTTCTGACTGCCTCCTCTGTTGTCACACACTGCAGTATCTCATCAAGCACCGGATAAGGAACCTGATTTCTCACCCCGGCTGCCACAAGCAATTCCATGCGGCAATCCCCTTCTTTGGAATGTGTGTTCATGATCCCACCTGCTACTTTTACAAGTTTTCCGATATGTCCTGTGAGCAGCATTTTTTCAAATCCAGCGGCAATCGCCATATCGATCGTATCACCGATAAAGTTGCTGCACTTTACGCTGCGGTCAAGATCATAGTGGTAGGTATTTTTCATAAAATCAAGTCCATAGTTACCCGGAGATACCGCCGCGACCGGATACCCCTCCGCCTTTTTCTGATTTAATTCCACTTTGATTGTATCTAACAATGCCTGACTGCTCATCGGCTCGACAATCCCGGATGTTCCTAAAATGGAAATTCCTCCGACAATGCCAAGTCTTGGATTGAAGGTCTGCTCCGCAAGTTTTTCTCCCGTTGGCACGGAAATGATAATCTCAAGCGTTCCGGTATAGTCTGCTAATGCACAGACTTCCTGCACTTCTTTTGCGATCATTTCCCGCGGCACATGATTAATCGCAGCGTTTCCGACCGGCTGGTCTAAACCGGGTTTTGTCACCCTGCCTACACCTGTTCCACCATCAATCAAAATTTCTGCTTTCTTCTGTTCTGACGCCCCGTCACTTTCTGTAACAAATTTTTGGGAAACACCTTCTTTATTTACGATTTTCTCTGCGGATAACTGAGCAGATATTTGATTTCCGATGCGCACGGTGGAAAAAATCAACGCCCCGGTTGTAATATCCGGATCGTCGCCACCATCTTTTCGCACCGCACAGGTCACCTCTTTTTCCCCTCTTGTAATTTCAAGGATTTCTGCATGAAAAACGATTCCTTTTGGTGTCTGAATTGTAATATCCTGTTTTAATTTTCCTGTTAAAAGCATATAGGCTGCTGCTTTTGAGGCAGCCGCTGCACAGCTTCCTGTTGTAAATCCGTATCGCATAATTTTCCAATGCTCCTTCTGCTCTCTCAGATTTATCTGTTAATCCGAAAATCTGCATCCATCCGTCCTGACCTTTTACGTCTCGTCGCGCAGTTCATACAAAAGTGCATTGCAGATTGCTGCCGCGACATTGCTGCCGCCCTTTCTGCCCCGGTTTATGATATATGGTATATCGGTCTTTAAAATCAGTTCTTTTGCCGCTTCCACATTCACAAATCCAACCGGAACCCCGATAATAAAAGCCGGGCGGTAACTTCCACTCTGTATCATCTGGTAGAGTTCAATCAACGCTGTCGGCGCATTCCCGATTGCAAAAATTACAGGCTTTTGGATCTGTGACGCCTTTTCCATGCTCACGGTGGCTCTTGTCACACCGCGCTCCTTTGCGATTTTTGCCACTTCCTCATCTGCCATAAAACAGTGCGCCTCTCCGCCGTACTTTGCCAGTTCCTTTTTATTCACGCCCGAAAGCGCCATATTGGTATCTGTGACAATGTCCGCCCCTCTTTTGATCAGGCTTTTTGCCACCGCTACTGCATCTGGCGAATACGTCATCGTCTTTGCATAATCAAAATCTGCACTTGTATGAATGGCTCTCTTCGTCACAAGCTCCTGCTCTTTCGGAAGTACGATTCCCATTTCTTCTAATTCTTTTGTTATGATTGCAAAGCTTCGTTTTTCGATTTCCTGTGGTCTGACATACTCAATCGTTTCCATGTGACACTCCTGCTCCTTCATTAACTGTCTTGCAAATCTTCTACTCTTTCATTCGCTGTCCTGTGAATCCTGCCACCCCTTTTTTATGGCTGCGATCAGTTTCTCATTGTCCTCATGCTGCTTTACTGCAACCCGGTAATAACCAGTTTGCAGTCCCCTGTAATTACTGCAGTCACGAATTAAAATTTTTTGCTCTAATAATCTGTCATACAACGGCTGCTTTGTTTTTAAAAGAAGGAAATCCGCTTCGCCCGGAAAAACCTGAATGTCTGCATTTTCCAGTTCTTTTGCCAGATATTCTCGCTCTGTCCGGATATAGGAAACCGTCTCGTCGCAATACTCTTTTTCCTCCAAAGCCGCCAGCCCTGCCGCTTCTGCGATCACGGAAATATTCCACTCCGGCAGCTGCAGGGAAATACGATCTGTCTGTTCCTTTCCACCACAGAATAAGAACCCAAGACGCACCCCCGGAATCGCATATAACTTTGTGAAAGCTTTCACAACGATGACATTCGGATAATCATACAGATTGTGTGTGGAAAAAAAGCCTTTTTTCTCCGTAAACTTCAAAAAACATTCATCCAGCACAACCGTGATCTGTTTTTCTCTGCATCGGTCGCAGATTTGCTCCAGCAGAGACTCCTCAATTGTATTTCCAACCGGATTGTTTGGATTCGCCAGAAAAAGCAAATCGACATCCTCCTGCAATTCCTGCAAAAAATTTTCAGTCAGGCAGAAGTTGTCCGACTCTTTCATCTCATAATAGGAAACTACAGCATCTGTCACACCTGCCGCCCTCTCATAACCGAAAAATGAAGGAACCGGAATTATGATTTTGCGCGGTCTTACGGCATGAACAATTGCTACAAATAGTTCCGACGCCCCATTTCCGCATAAAATATGCTCCGCGGGAATCTTGTATTTTTCTGCGATTTTAGCGATCAGTTTTGTATGGCTGATATCCGGATAATGCTCGCAGCAATCTATCGCCTTATGCATTTCTTCCTTCACTTTTTCCGGGATTCCGAGTGGATTGATGTTGACCGAAAAATCCAGTTCTACGTTATTCTGATAGATGTCTCCTCCATGTATGACCGGGCGCATTTTCTGTTTCCTCCATTCTTCTAAGCAATCCCCACAAGTACGATCAGACACAGCGCCTCGCACAAGATCGCAGTCGCATATAGCAGGCGGTTTGCGCGCTTAATGTCCTCGATCTCCACCGTTCTTGTGGCATCTCCGATATAGGGTTTTTCGACAATTTTTCCAAAATAGCTTGCATTTCCGGCAAGTCTTATTCCGAGTGCACCCGCGCACACCGCTTCTGTCTGTGCCGAGTTCGGGCTGGCATGTTTGCAGCGGTCTCTTTTATAAATATCCCATGCCTGTTTTGCATGAAACTCTTTTCCACAGAAAAAACAGGAAATTACCATAAGCACTGCGCTGATGCGGGCTGGGATATAATTTACGATGTCATCTAATTTTGCTGCGGTTCTTCCGAAATACAGATAACGGTCATTTTTGTATCCAACCATTGAATCCATTGTATTGACCGCCTTATAAAAGAAACCGAGAACCGGACCACCGATCGCGGTGTAAATCATTGGTGCGATCACACCGTCGGACGTATTTTCCGCCACTGTTTCGATCGCAGCTTTTGCAACTCCTGTCTCGTCAAGATGTTCCGTGTCCCTGCCGACGATCATGGAAACCGCTTTGCGCGAAGCTTCGATATCGCCCTTTTTTAATTCCTTATATACTTTCATGCTCTCGACTTTCAGACACTTTGTAGCAAGAATCTGATACGTCATAATTGTTTCAACAATAACGCCAAGATACGGATTCAGTCTGTATGCTCCAACCAGTATGACTGCCGCAACTGCCACGGTACAGCTTAAAACAGCCAGCACAAGTAGCACGCCTCTTACCCTCTCCTGTTCTGGTGTTGTATGTTTTTCTTCCTCTTTGCCGCCGATCAGCTTTTTTTCCAGAAAACTGATCCAGTTTCCGATCAGCCGGATCGGGTGTGGCAGCCAGTATGGATCTCCCAACAGTAAATCTAATAAAAATCCTGCCAGTGTGGCAGTGATATGATAAATCATAAATGCTTACTCCCTTTTTCTAACTGAATGACAGTCTCATAACTCTCTCCATTTTTCAACTGGAAATCAAAATATTCTCCTCCGGTCAGCGTGCTTAAAACAGCCATGATCGTACCACCATGAACCACTGCTGCAACCGGAACCTCTATCGCATCACAATCCTGTGTATCAGGCATTTCTATCTGCCATTCGGCTCCAGATGTATCCCCGGAAACATGCCTTAAAACATCCGCCAGCATTTCTTCAAACCCTTCCATAGAACGCCTGATAAAACTTTCTCTCGATTCACCACCCGGAAAAGGCAGTGTTCCGTTGCTGTCAATCCACTTCTGGTAATCTGCGTTGTCCCTTAAGTCCTCGTAATTTTTTCCTTCAAACAGTCCAAAATCCATTTCTTTCCACGAAGGAATCACTATCGGCTTCTGCGTAAAAAGGATTTCTGCTGTCTGCACACAGCGCTTCATCGGAGATGTATATAAAAAACCGGAATTATCCAGATTGTATTCTCTCTTTTTTTCTTCTAACAGGTGGATTCCTTTTTCCGACAACGGCTCATCTGTTTTTCCAAGATAACGGTGTTCTTCATTCGCTTTCGTCATTCCGTGCCGAATCCACGTAATCTTTACATTTACTTTATCTTCTGCCCGATTCCACATATAATACGCTCCACTGTCTTTGCCTCTCTGGCAAGCTGGATCAATAACCTGCCGGTACGCTCCCTATATTCGCGTTCCTCTTTTTCTATCGGAACAATTCCATTTCCAATCTCATCACAGATAAAAATGCAGTCCGGATGTTCTTTATAGTATTGCAGCACAATCTCCTCTGCCGGCTTTCCCTCCTGTATCAGTTGTTTCACCCACAAATGCAGATCATTGACGATTGTAACATCCTGCCCTTTGTATTTATTCTGCACATAGGAAAGTTTTCCCTGCGCATATCCACCGATGTATAGTTCCATATTTTTGTTCTTCCTTTTTCATTTTAAGTTGTGCTACGCGCCTGCAATCGCAACCGCAACTGCCGCAGCAGCCTCGCATACCGTCACAAAAAATCCGGCTGTATCACCCGTGATCCCGCCAAATTCTTTATAGCTTTTCTTTTTAAAATAAAGGAAACTCAAAAGTGACGCAATGATCGCTGCCACACCATATTCTTTTGAAATGATGATCATAAGAGCCATGCATAAGATAAGTTGTAAATATAATCCTCTTTTAACTTTTTCTTTTTGTGCCCCAGATGCAAAGGTATAGAGAAGCCCCTCTTTTTTTGCCGGCTGCAACGTCACAACTGCGATTCCGCTTAAGCACCTCGCCAGGAAAAAAACTGCCGCCACTGCAAACACTGCTTTTCGGGTATGGATCTCAGAAATCGCCGCAATATCGATCAGATAGTAAAGCACCAGCATAATCGCTGCAAATGCGCCGATATGGGAATCTTTCAGAATCTCTAATTTTTTCTCCCTGCTCTGATACGAATGAAGTGCATCCATCGTGTCCATATAACCATCCACGTGAAATCCGCCTGAGATGATCAACGGGATTGCTGCTGCGATCAGCGCGTAACACAGCGTTCCTACCGCAAATTTTTCACACAACACCGCCCAGCCAAAAAATGCCAGTCCGATCACACCACCGATCCATGGAAAAAAACACATCATGTATTCCATGTCTTCTTCTTTCCATTCAAATTGTGGCACCGGAATTTTCGAATAAATAGAAAATGCGATCACCATTGCCTTTAATATTTTCATGACTTATCCTCACTGTACTTTCAACTCAACCGGAATCCCGACAACCACTTCTACTACACGGTCTGCAAGTTCCGCAAGCCTTACGTTGATTTTACCAAGCGCTCTTAAGTATTCCATTGTTCCATCATCATATTTCACACCGTCCTCAAACACATTGTTGGTCACAATGATGAGGTTATCTGTTTTCTGTGAAAGAAGCTGTATGTCATTTATGATTTTATCAGTCACCTGATCTGCTGATCTTACGCCGTCACCTGTAAACATCTCATTTGCTGCAAGATTCGACATGCACTCTAACAGCGCAGATTTTTTACCAGCAGCATCCGTCCTCATCTTTCCTATCTGAGACTGATATTCTGATACCTCAATTTTTCCGACATCAACCGGACTTTCAATCGTAAGAAACCCTTTTCCCTCTCGCAGTTTCCGGTGGCGCTCTACTTTCCCTTCGCCTTCCGCATCATAAACCTGCATGGTCGCAATATAAAATTTCGTTCCTTCACAGGAAGACAGCAGTGTTTCCGCGTAAGCAGATTTTCCACTGCCACTTCCACCTGTCACCAATGTAACCATTGTAAACCTCTCTAAAATCTATGGTACTCCTCTATGTGAAAATCGCCGAAGGTTGCGCCTGTCTCATATAATGTCATCGCCATATCCAGAAGTGAAAACATCATGACTGCTCCGGTTCCCTCCCCTAATGCAAGTCCGGCATCGATCACCGGATGAAGTCCAAGTTCTTTCATTAATAATTCAGATGCCGGCTCTTTGCCTCTGTGGGAAGGAATCATGTATTCCCTTGTTCCCGAAGAAAGCCGCTCGGCTGTCAGTGCTGCCACCGCGCTGATCACGCCGTCTATGACGATTGGGATATGATATTTTGCTCCGCCTAAAAATACGCCGCAAAGTCCGGCGATATCCAGTCCTCCCACCGAACATAAAATCTGCATCGGCTCTGTCGATTTAAGCTGGTATTTTTTTAATGCTTCTGCAATCACCTGTCTTTTTTTTACAAGTCCTGCATCGCTTAGTCCTGCGCCACGACCTGAAACGGTCTCAGGTGAAACATCAAGCAGCGCTGCTGCCATCGCCGCGCTTGTTGTCGTATTCCCAATTCCCATTTCCCCTGTGCCAAGCAGCGTATAGCCTGCATCTTTGCACTCTTTTACAAGTTCCATGCCTGTTTGTATCGCCTGCAATGCTTCCTGCCCGGACATTGCCGGTTCGATAAGGAAATCATTGGTTCCTTTTCTTATTTTTTTATTGGTCACTCCCGGAAAAATTTTGTCCGTATTTACCCCAATGTCTACCGGAATTATATCTGCTCCGGCGGCTTTTGCCATTTTGCAGACCGAAGTGTTGTTTTTTCCAAGATTCTCTGTCACCGCCGCAGTAACCTCCTGCCCGGACTGGCTGACACCTTCTGCGACGATTCCATTGTCCGCACACATGACGATCACCGCTTTTTTTGTAATATCAATGTCCTCGGTTCCAAGAATCGCTCCTATCCTTGCGATGATTCCTTCAAATGCGCCCAGTCCGTCCAACGGTTTTGCAACCCGGTCCCAATTTTGCTTTACCCGGCGCTCTATGTTCTGATCCGGTAAATCTATTTCAAATTTCATCTGTTTCCTTCTATATCTATCTACTCTCTTTTAACATCGCATAAATTGCATCCATATCCATGGATTTTCGCAGTCCGTCTGCCAGTTTATCATACTGCATCTGCTTAAACTGCTGGTAACTCATCATCTGTGCAGTATCTAACACAACACCTTTTTTTTCTGCCAGAATCTGAACCAGCATCCCTGCAATATTTCCTTCGTCAAAAATGCCATGCACATACGTTCCATACACATTTCCGGAATATGCACCATCTTGTTTTTCTGCGTTCTTATGTACTACATCTGTAATTTTTGTCAGGAAATTATCTTTTACACAATCTGCCTCATCCGTATCCGTCAGCTTCTTCGTGCTTCCCATATGGATCTCATACCCACGCACAGACTTCCCGGAAAGTCCTGCCAGCACACCCGATATGTTACCAAATATGCCTGTCACCTGTGTTCTTGTTTTTTCCTGCTTTAATTCTGTCACGACCGGAAGCAGCTCCATGCCCTTCATGCTTCCGCCTGCTTCCACCTGACACGGATCACTGATCTGCGCTCCTAACATCTGATAGCCACCGCAGATTCCAAATATGACCGTATCTTCCGATTTCTTTTTGATCAGGGTTTCTAAACCATTCTCGCGCATCCACTTTAAATCTGCCATTGTATTCTTGCTTCCCGGAAGCACGATCATGTCCGGATGATGCAGTTCTTTTGCATGTTCCACATAACGCACCGATACGTGCTCCATCTGCTCGAAAACAGACAGATCAGTAAAATTGGAGATTCTTGGATAACGGATCACCGCGATATCAATGATCCCTTCCTCTTTCTGTTCCAATCTGCTGCTTAAGCTGTCCTCATCATCAATCGAAAGTTCCATGTACGGGACTACGCCAACGACCGGCACCCGACCGCGTTCCTCTAGCATCACAACACCGGGATCTAATATCGTCTTATCTCCACGGAATTTGTTGATGATAAGTCCTTTTACACGCTCTTTTTCAGAATCTTCCAAAAGCATTAACGTGCCGAGAAGCTGTGCAAACACACCGCCTCTGTCGATATCTCCCACTAAAAGCACGGGCGCATCCACAAGTTCTGCTAATCCCATGTTGACAATATCGTTTTCCCTAAGGTTAATCTCTGCCGGACTTCCGGCTCCTTCTATTACAATGATGTCATTTTCTTCTGCAAGCTGCCCGAATGCTTTTTTTATCTCTGGGATCAACTGCTTTTTATATGCAAAATAGTCTTTCGCACTCATATTCCCAAGCACTTCGCCGTTCACGATCACCTGTGAACCAACATGTGTCGTAGGTTTTAAGAGGATTGGATTCATGGCAACGACCGGTTCCACTCCTGCTGCCTCTGCCTGCATGACCTGTGCACGACCCATTTCCAGTCCCTCTTTTGTGATAAAGGAATTGAGTGCCATATTCTGCGACTTAAACGGTGCCACGCGGTAGCCATCCTGTTTAAAAATCCTGCAAAGTCCTGCCACGATCAGGCTTTTCCCTGCATTTGACATTGTTCCCTGAACCATGATCACTTTTGCCATAATTCAATCTCCATTCCAGCAGCCTCCGCCTCGTTTAAAAGCTGCCTGTTACGTTCATTCTGTGTTCCAAATATCGTCTGACAACAGATCACTTTTTTGCAGGAAAACATGACCTGCTTTGCCTCCTCATAACGCTGCCCAGAAAAGTCCTGATAAGCTTTCTCTGCGATTACAGTATCTGCCAGCGCTTTTGCCGGAAGATAGTCCACATCCTGCTCTCCAAGGATTCCGACCGCAAACGGGATGCCTTCCCGCTGAAGCCGCCGGAATAAAAAGCTTCCGGTGCCGTTTCCTGCGATGACGAATACCTCCGGTGTTCCCACACATTTTTTCAATTCCACAGAACCATTTGCCTCATGAAATGTTCCCTCTGTGATCTCATAAAGATCATTGATAAAACCTTCTATAAAAATTTCTTCCGGTGTCCCGAAATGTGCGATCTTATCCCCCTTCACACAGACGATCTTATCGGACACACGCTCTGCTAAATCCAGTTCGTGCAGCGACATCAGCACACCAATCTTATTCTGCTGCGTCATTTCCTGCAGCATCGATAAAAATTCCAGTTTATACTTCACATCCAGATAGGAAGTCGGTTCGTCTAAAATCAGTATCTCCGGTTTCTGACACAACGCTTTTGCAAGCAGTACACGCTGTTTCTGACCGTCACTTAAGCTCATGAAATCCCGGTCTTTTAAATCCGCGATCCGTATCTGCTCCATGCACTGCTGCACAATCGCCTCATCCTCCGGTGTAAGAATCCCAAGACCTCCGGTGTAAGGGTATCTTCCCATTGCCACAACATCCCGGACTGTCATAAGCTCCGGTGTGATGCGCTCTGTAAATACAATTGACATCTTCTTTGCCAGCTCTTTTTCCGGCATTCCTTTTAATGCGGTGTTTTCCACATAAACACTGCCCGAAATCTCCTGTAGCTGCTTTGTGATCGTTTTTAAAATGGTAGATTTTCCTGCTCCGTTTGGTCCGATCAGTGTGACGATCTCGCCTTTTTTTAAATAGATCTCAATATTTTCGATCAGCTTTTTTCCATGGTACCCAACGGATAACTGCTCTGTATGTAAAAGTCTCTGTGCTTTCATTCCGCACCTCGTTTCTGCTCTGATAACTTTCCTTTCTCCGCGACAACACATTTCTGCACGAATGTCTTCCTCTGTCTCTGCTACTTACTCGTTGCTACACTAATATCGCTTCTGTCTCTGCCGTAACATCACTGCGATCATGACCGGAGCACCAAAAATTGCTGTGACCGTGCTGATGCTCATCTCGGTCGGTGCGAATACCGTCCGCGCTAAAACATCGCAGAACATACAAAACACTGCCCCGCCCAAAAAACATGCCGGTATCATAACGATTGGCTTTGCGGTCTGAAAGAACCGTTTCATAATCTGCGGAACTGCAATTCCGACAAACGAAACCGGACCTGCAAATGCTGTCACAACCGCAGATAAAATGCTCGACAGCAGAACAAGCAGGACGCGGAACAGCCGGATATTAACGCCCATATTTTTTGCATAAGTCTCACCTAACTGGTAAGCCTCCATAGGCTTCGACAAAAAGAACGTCATAATGCCTGTGACCGCTACCACTAACAGAATTGTTTTCACATTTTCCCACGTAATACCGGAAAAACTTCCCATAGACCAGTTATGAAGATTGACAATATCCGAATCCTCTGCAAACGTCACTAAAAAATCCGTGACAGCCGAACAGATATAGCCGATCATGACACCGATCAGCACTAAAAACGACATATCAGAAACCTTCGGTGACATTAAAAGGACACAAAACATGGAGAGCATTGATCCTAAAAATGCCGCCACGATCAGATCTACCGACGATAATGTGCGAGACCACTTTAAAAATACGATCATAACAACCGCCACAAATAATTTTGCCCCGGAGGAAATTCCAAGTACGAACGGTCCTGCAATCGGATTGTGAAAAAAAGTCTGCAACAAATATCCGGACAATGCCAAAGCCCCACCGAGCAGAATTGCTGCAAGTGTTCTCGGTATGCGGATCTGAAACAGGATCGTTGTATACAGCTCGTCTCCCTCTCCGGTCAGCTGTCCCCATATGTCTGCCACAGAGATAGACACACTTCCGGCACACACACTGATCGTAAAAAAAATCACAAGCAATAAGATTAAAATCACAAAGCATGCCGTATATTTTATTTTTCTATTTGAGCCTGTACATATAGGTAAGTTCATCCGTGTCCTCCGATGTCAGCATCTCATGAAAATCGTGGATAATACTTCCGGTATCCATTGTATCCTGATAAAGATTTTGTCCGATGCACCAGACATTTCCATTTTTTACTGCTTTAAAATTTTCGAAAAGACTGCTTTTTCCAAGCAGATCCTCTATCGTTTCCAAGTTGCCGTCAATGGTACTGTTATAGACTAAATAATCTGCATCTTTCGCCTGTGCGTAAAACTCCTCCATCTGCATGTTAACGCTTGAAGCCGCATTATCTTCTCCCTTTAAATTTTGGAAAATATAGCTGCCGCCCGCAAGGTCGATCATTTTCGGAACGTAGTCATTGCTTTTCCGCACGCTGACCGTTCCTGCTGTTGTGATGTAGAAAAATGCAACTGTTTTTCCAGTATCTTCGACATCCGAAAGTTCTTCTACATACTGCTTCTGCTCCTCGAACGCCTTCGCTGCCTCCTCCTCTTTTCCGGTCAGCACACCATAAAGTTTTACCCATTCTGTCCTGCCAAGCGGGTCTGCTTCGTAACTGGAATGATCCACCAGTACCGGAACCCCAAAGGATTCGAGATTCTCTTTTACCTCCGGTGCATGTCCGATCATGGTCGATTCAACGGCAAGTTCACAGTTTTTTGAACAGATCAGCTCGTAATCCGGCGCATTGTACTTTCCGGCGTAAAGGATCTGTCCGCTCTCCATTGCCTCTTTTGCCTCCGGAATCTCCCATTTTTCCGCGGTCAGCCCGGAAAGGCAGATAGAATCTAACGCCCCGATGCTGCAAAACATATCCATGGTTGCCGAAGCGACCAGATAAATATCCGACACCGGCGCTTTTAAAACTGTAATATCATCCGCTAAGTCCTGCGGCACTTCCTTATCTTCGGTATTTAACAAAAATCTGCTGCCGTCCGCTATCGAGATCAATGTAAAACCATTGTCATAATAATCAACTGCAAACTCTGTCGCATAATCTAACTTCATGCTTGTCTCGTATGTGAGTTCCTTACTGATCGTATGGTCTGTCGTTTTCCACGAATCCGTGTCTTTGCCACAGCCTACTGCCACAGCCACGATCATCAGCAAAAAAAGAACCACGATACCGATTCGTTTTCCCTGCTTCATGCCTTTTTCTCTTTTCTTTTCCGATGTATCGCAATTGCTGCCACGCTGACTGCGATCACTGCCGCAACATAGATAACCGCGATCACTGCCATTGGTTTTTCTCCCTGATTCGCTATGGATGTGCTGTCTAAAAATATCGTGTAATCAATCTCATGCGGCACGCTCATAGCAGTTGTATCTGCTGTCACAGCCACCTCTGTGTCAAAGGCTGTCACCGGAAGTTCAAACACGGAATTGCCCTCCGTATTGACCGGATAATAAGTCTCTCCGTCTAAAATCATATAATCGTAGTTCGGACTGCTCCACTCTATCTCAACAACTGCTTTTTCATCCTGCACAAAAATGGTTGCCGGCGAGGTGATCGTCGCCCTGCCGCTTCCACCTGTTAACACCGCTTCTATCTCATATTCTCCGTCCGGAAGATCCACATGTATTCCTTTTTCCCATACTGTGGTTTCTGCTAAATTCTCCTGCATGTCCTATCCTTTCTCCACACCTTCTGCCATAGTTATGGATGAGATCATGCATGCGAAAATGATTTTTTCTATCTCTGTGTACAACAAAAAGAAAAGCGCCTCTTTTTTTCCAAAAAGAAACGCTGCACAAAAAATCCTGCGATCAAATATTCCTGTCACTTTTCCATTCCTTATGCATTGCGACAGTTCCATTTTCCTCATCCGTACAGCCAGTTACTCGTGGCATGGAAACGAATTGTTTCCCGTACAACAAATCAGGCAGGTCTCCTGGCTCATAGATCCACGCGCATTGCCCTCTTCCCGGTTGCCCAGTGAGTTTTTAGCATACGCTCCCTAAATACAGTGACGAGTTCGTACAGGATTCGCACCTGTTTCCCTTTTCACCAGATTCGGCAGAATTTTTTCTGTCTATCTGACACCTGTTTGTTTTCTATATTCATTAAAGTTCGTTTGAACTATACCATATGCGCCCTCAAATAGCAAGAAAAAGCAAAAAAGCAGAATGAAAAAGCCCTCTTTTAACCTGCTCTTTCACTCTGCTTCTTTCGTACATTATTAACAAACTTTTTCCAGGATCTCGTTTAAGGCATTTCCACTGCTGGAGTGACATCTTACCACCTCAGCATTGCTTCGCTCTGCCTCCGCTACCGCACATTTTACCATTTTATGGGAAACTGTATTGGTAAACAGAATAATCAGATCCGGTGACCCAATCTGGCTGCTCAACTTTGCAGGCATCTGGGTAAATACTTTTGCCTTACATTTATGTTCCTTACAAATCTTTTTATACTGACACACCATGCGGTCATGTCCTCCAATAATGACTACGCTCATAAATTATCCTTTCGTAATACTTCTTACCTTATTATAAGGCTGCCAACTGTTTTCCTAAATCTTTGCACGCTGCGATTGCATCATCATCCGGTGCTTCCTGACAGATCACACCCTCACCGTTGATCACGGTTGCACCTGCTGCGCTCATGCGGTCTACCCAGTCGCGCATCCACTGTCCGTCGCCCCATCCATAAGAACCGAATAATGCGATTGTCTTGCCTGCTGCAAAGCCTTCCACATCACTTACGAATGGCTCCATTTCGCCTTCCTCTAACACTTCTGCTCCCATTGCCGGGCAGCCCATTGCAAATCCTTTTGCAGCTTTTAAGTCATCCAAAGATGCGCTTGCAACGTCAACGACAACTGCCTCTTTTCCTGCTGCTGTAACGCCCTCTGCTACTGCATTTGCCATGCTCTCTGTATTTCCTGACTGTGACCAGAATACGATTGTTACTTTATCCATGATTTTTTCCTCCATACTACTTGCAGTTTTATGATTTTTATTTTTTCACATTCCTGCATTTTCTATTCTTTATCAG
>ERZ1034952.833-NODE-833-length-27386-cov-30.182723_pt1 | contig 27386 bp, 19 predicted proteins | sample MGYA00520625_ERZ1034952 | MGnify/ENA primary metagenome ERZ1034952 (study PRJEB33766, sample SAMN09781773) | gut metagenome | biome: gut microbiome | host: Homo sapiens | place: Madagascar | study: EMG produced TPA metagenomics assembly of the PRJNA485056 data... | reverse complement strand
GGACGGAATTGCCCAGATTGGTGATGCTGGAAATGATGCTGAAGATCAGCAGCGGAATGACCACGGCGGAGACCACATGGGCGTAAATAGTACCTACGGCTGCTACGTAAGTGTGGTGTCCCTTGAATGCAAGACCCACGATCAGGCCAAGACCCACGGCAAGGATGGTGCGCACGCCAAAATCAACGTGCTTTTTCTTGTGCAGATAATACAGCAATGCAAAAAATACTGCGGTGAGCGCCAGCGCGCCCAGATCCAAAATTTCGACAGACATAAAACGTTACCCTTTCTTTTGTTTGTTGGTTTACTTCGTTTTCGTCTGACAACACATTCGTCTGTTCATAACTCTCTCCTATTTCTACAAACCCACACGTTATGTATGTTTTGTTGTTTGAAGGGAGTATACTCCCCTTCCGGGCAATTGTCAATAGAAAATTCATATTTTCCTATTTTATTTGTAGGAAAGTCAGGGATAGGCGCTCCGCACAAAAAGGAAGCTGCCGCACCAGATAATGTGCAGCAGCTCCCTTTGCATTTTTATTTTACCGGCAGCCAGACCGTTGCTTTTGCCCCGCAGGGGTGCAGACGTAAACTATCACTTTTTTAAGAAGGAGAACAATCCCTTCTTTTCGTAGGGCTCACGACAGATCCCGCCCACCCGGTATCCGGTGCCCTCAATGGCGGCGCGGAGTGCCTTTTCGTCCAGCGGCTCCTTGGAAAGGATCACGGTCCTGCCCTTAGAATGCGAGGACGAGACCTTTTCCACCGGGAACTCACTGCGGATCGTGTCATTGATATGCGCTTCGCACATGGAACAGGCCATGCCGTCCACTTCTACGGTTGTCTGGAACATTTTTGTACCTTCTTTCAGTTTCTTATGACGATCATCGTTTTTCCTTCACATCCTCTGTGCAGGGCAGAAGCAATAGTTAGAATTAGCTAACTTTCGTTTCTGAGAAAAGCCGCCATCCAGCGGCCTTCCCGCCCAAATAATACGCCCTGCGGCTGCATCTGTCAAGGCATCCGGGGCATTTTTGCTGGGACAGCAGCTTTTTTATTTCGGTGCGTCAGACGTCCCGTCTCAGCAGCTCCGTCAGACTGCGGAAGGTCCTGCCATGGCTGCCGGTGACGGTCTCGGCATGGAGCAGGCTGCTGAGAACGCTTTCCTCCACGCACTCTGCCACCGCCCGGAACAAGGGGTTGATGGCATCATCGTGGAGCAGGGTCATGGGCAGCAGCGCCTTGTCCGAATAGTGCGGCACCCGGTTGGCAGTGGTAAAGGCGATAACGATCTCGCCGCTGCCGTTGCCGCAGTAGGAGCCGGTGCGGGAAAGCCCCACCAGCGCCCGGCGGCACAACCGCCGCAGCTGCCGCTCACTCAGGGGGATATCCGTAGCCAGCACCGTGATGATGGAGCCCTTATCCTCGTGGGGCGGGATGCTGTCGTCCAGCAGCGTATGGATGGGCTTGCCCGCCACGATGAGGTCGTCAAACAGCGCGTGGTTGGAGAGCACCAGTGCACCGATGGTGTACTGCTTGCAGTCCAGCTCCACCACCCGGGAGGCAGAGCCGATGCCGCCCTTGAGCCCGTGACAGCGCATTCCCCGCCCTGCGCCTACGGCGCCCTCGGCAAAGTCTGCCTTGCAGTCCGCCAGCGCGGCAAAGACGTGCTGTTCGGTGACATGAAGTCCCCGGATGTCGTTCAGGCCGCAGTCGTTGCACTCGCAGACCACCGGGTTCACGCTGCCGGTGGTCTCGCAGATATCGGGGTTCTTTTCCAGCATATACTTCACCAGTGCCGTCTGCGCCGTGCCCACACTGAGGGTGTTGGTAAACAGAATAGGCGTTTCCAGCGTGCCAAGCTCGTCGATCTGCACAAGGCCGGTGGTCTTGCCAAAGCCGTTGATAACATGGCTGGCCGCCAGCACCTTTTCGTGGAAAATATCTCCCGGGTGCGGCAGCAGCGCCGTTACGCCGGTCTGCACCACACCGTCTGCCAGCGTGCAGTGCCCCACCGTCACGCCCGGCACATCGCTGATCTTATCCAGCGCACCTTTGGGCAGCTTGCCCACCTGAAAACCCCATTCATTTCCCGAGATGCCCATCGTAGTTCCTCCTTGCTTTTTTCTAAGATGTATCATAGCATTTCTCCTGCCAAAAGTAAACCGCTGTAACAGACCGGAAGCAGACCTGAAAAAAGGCTGCCGCACAGGATCTCACTGTACAGCAGCCTTTTGCTATTTTGTAAAAACACCGCCGCAGCGCGGGGTGTTCCATCAGGAGTTCTCGAGCGGGCGGAAGAGTCCCTTGACCTTTTCCCAGCAGGCCACCACCCGCTCCCGCGGCAGGAAATAATTGACCAACAGCGCCACGATCACGCCCACTGCCGTATCGAAGATACAAGGTTTTTCCGCTAGTAGATTATTTAACGAGACACTCCCGCGCAAAAACAGGACCCCGGAGCCCTTTTTGAGCCATAACGGCTCCGAAAAAGGTTCCGGGGTTTTTGTAATGCTTTTCAGCCGCCCAAAGCGGATTTATTTTCCAAGCACAACGGAGAGTTTGATCTCCTTTTCCGTCTCGCTCAGGTCAAGAGCGCCGCCGTCGGCAACAGTCACACGTAGCTCATAAAGCGTACCGGCGGTAAGCTCCGTCACAGCATTGCCGTCCTCGTCTGTGATCGACCACAGTGCAGAATCGACCTTTGCCAGCCTGCCGTCCGCGCCATAGGCGTAGAGGATCAGACCGGAGGTGCTGCCGGACAGGTTGTTCACACGGAAAGCCACGGTGGTGTTGGGATGTACGTTGCGGACTGTCGCCGTGTTGCGCCAGCTTGCAACGGTGCCTTCGCCGCCGTCCTGCGCAAACTGCTCCTGCGAGAGGACATTTCTTGCAGCCTGATCCAGATCGACCTTGCGGTAGGGCATTTCGGGCAGATAAACGAAACGGTCCTGCAGACGAAGCAGCTCCAGATAGCCTGTCGGGCAGTAGAGCGCGTTGCCGCTGTTTCCGGCATACATTCCAATGGCCATGTTGTTGTAGCCGTACTTGTTGGAAACATCCATCGTGAAAACAGTCTCGCCGGTTTCAAAGTCCAGAATGATGTACTGCCACATCCCGGTGGTCACATCCTGCACATAGCCGTAGATATAGCCCGTTGCGGTGGAAAGCTTCAGGATGGAGGTGTCGCTCAGGTCGTTCCGGCTCCAGATGCTCTTCATCTCGTAGCCGTTTGCGGTCTTTACGGTGTCCATGCGCTCGATGCCGGGGGCGATCATAACGTTGCCCTTCATGAGCCAGTTCTGGTCGTAAATATTGGCGTAGCTCTGGATGGAGGAGTCGTTGTTGGGGTCCGCCAGACCTGCATTGCCCGCGCCAAACCAGTTGCAGACGATGGTGCTGACGGTGCCATTGCCGTCGTCATAGACGATGGCAGAGTTCTCAACGGCTACCTGATAGCCCTCGGGCAGGTCATCCAGCACCGGGGTGCTTGCCACCACCTCGCCGGTCTTCATATCGAGCGCAAGAAGGTTCACGGGGTCCTGATTGTCGGTGAACAGCACAAGGTTCGGTGTCAGGGTGGGAGAGCAGCCGCCGCCCCATGCAAGACCGCCGCCGGTGGTCTTATCGCCTTCGCCGCTCACCTTTGCGCCTGCGCTCTCATAGGGCGTGCACCACACAACGTCTACGCCTTCTTCTGCGCGCAGAAGATAGCAGTTCTGGTTGGTCAGGATCACCGCACCGTCCTTGGAGGCGGCGATGCCGTTCTCGGCACCCTCGCCGGGGGTCAGCTCGTGGACAAAGACAGCCTTTGAAAGGTCTGTCTGCTCGCCATTCAGGATCGCATCAATGGCAGAACGGGCAATATAGCCGATGACGCCCTGCTGCTGGCGCTGCGGATAAATGCGGAAGCCGCCCGTTGCAAACCAGAGGTTTCCGTCATAGTCAAAGACCACGGACAGAAGATTCTGCGTCAGTTCTTTTCCAAGTGCAGCCTCGGCAGCCGCCTTGATATCAATGTCCAGCACCTTTTCAAATTCCGGCAGCACATTGCCGTTTTCGTCCGTTGCGCGGAGCATCAGCACATGGTTGTTGCTCGTGGGGCAGACGATGCGGTTGGACGCGTCCATGAAGGTATAGGAGCTTTGGATGACGTACCCGCCGCCGTCATGCTTCTTCGGGGAGAAATAGCCGAGCGTCTTTGTCTCCTCGGCGTTCAGGTCGCGGATGGCAATGCCGCCCAGCAGCGGCACAACAGCATGGCCGTAGCTGTCAAAATAGATGGCGGGAGAAGCATTTGCATTCGTTGTCTCGTAGGAAACGTTGATCTCGGGATAAATGCCCAGCGGCAGGATCTCATCCGTCGAGTCGGTGTTATAGCCGTCGTGATGAATGTTTGCATCGCTCTTGGCCATATAGGGGTTTTCCTCCACCTGCTTGGGGCTCAAAGCCTTTACCGGCAGCGCCGCAGAGGTCGTCTGTGCAGAAGAGGGCTGCACCGCAGCGGACGGTGCAGCGGGCTGCGAAGCTGCGCCGCTGTCTGCGGGCGTCTGCGTACCGCCGCAGGCGGCCATGGACAGGCACAATGCTGCGGTCAGCGACAAGCTTAACGCAGAATGGATGATCCTTTTCTTTTTCATAAACCGTTCTCCTTGTTGTGTTCGTTGCGGTCAGATCGGCGCTGCTCTGCCGGATTTTTTTGATCCAGCCAGATGCAAAAACCCTGCCGCAAGGCGGCTTCGGTCACTGGCTCCAGCAGAAAGTAGTCTGCACGCAGCCGGAAGGCATGGAGCGAAAAATCCAGATCGCTGCACCAGATAACACGTGTTTGGGGACAAAGCGCGCGCAGATGCTCTACTGCATTCAAGCCGTCGACACCCGGCAGGGCGATCACGGCGTTTGTCAGCGGCTCGCTGCGTGCGGTTTCAAAAAAACTTTCCTGATCGTGGTAACAGTCCATTTGGGGAAACAAACAATGCTCGGCGCAGAACTGCAAGATCTGCTCTGTCAAAAAAGCTTCCTGCGCCCTGCTGTTTGTCAGCACGGCGATTCGGTACACAGCTTTCCTCCTTTCTCTTCTTCCCTTATTGGGGGCTTCTGTCTCCAGTATACGGACAGGCGCGGCCTTTTCAAGGTATCTGGCACGAAAGCACTGTTTCCGTCACGAAATCCCGTTTTCTGCTGCGACAGAACCGTGCAACTGTGCTATAATCAGGATGAAAGAGTTTATAAAGGAGGTTGGAAGCTATAACAATGGCTTCTTGGTACAGCATGAGATTTGCGATCGTTGACGACCTTGATACCGAGCGCACGCTGCTGAAGGAGCGCTTAGCGCGGCAGCTGCGCCAGCGCGGCTCAGAAGCAGAGCTTTTAGAATTTGACAGCGGCGAAGCTTTTCTGGCGGCAGAAAAAGAGCGGCGCTTTACCGCCGCATTTCTGGATATTTACATGGAAGGCTTAAGCGGCATGGACGCGGCAAGGGAGCTTCGGAAAACAGATACGGACTGCCTTCTGGTTTTTACCACCACCTCGACAGACCATGCGCTTGAGGGCTTTCAGGTGCGGGCATTTCATTATCTGGTCAAGCCATTTTCCGAAACCGAGCTTTCCGGTCTGCTGGATGAAATGCTCTCAAAGCTCCCGCGCCCGGAGCCGATCCTGACGGTGAAGGTGGATGGCAGCGACATCCGTTTGCACTATCGGGACATCCTATCTGCCGAGCATTTCGCCCACATGATCAACATCCGCACCACTGCCGGCAAAACGCTTGCCACACGCCAAAGCTTCAAGGCATTCACAGAGCCGCTCAAAAAAGACCCGCGCTTTTTCGTCTGCGGCCGCGGCGCGATCATCAATATGGAGAATGCTGCCGATTTTCAGGATGCCGCCTTCTGCATGACGGACGGCAGCCGTGTCTATGTCAGTCAGGAGCTTTTGAAAGCAGCCCGGCAGGCGTTTATGGAATTTCTGCTGCAAAGGGGGCGTGTGGGTTGAAGGACATTCTGCGCCCGCTCCTGGAGCTTACTGTTGTGTTTCCCGGCCTGCTGCTCGCGTATTTTCCGGTGCGCTCCTATCTGAAGCAGTCTCCCGCAAGGCTTGCCGCATGGGCGGTGCCGCTGCTGCTCGGGCTTTGCCTTGGCGGCGGACTGCTCTGCTATCATTTCTGTCTCTCCACCGCGTTCCCCCTGCTGCTCATCATGCTTGCGGCAATTTTTCTGTATCTCAAAACGCTGCGGATCTCTCTCTGGAAATCCGGGACGATCGCGCTGGCGGTCTGCGCGGTGTTTGCGTGCCTGAACAGTCTGTCCCGTGCCGTCGGCGCGGCGATCACGATCCGGCTGCAGCTGCCGTCGGACAAGCCGTGGTTCTGCTTTAGTGCCTGCATTTTTTATAATATGGTCTGCTGGCTGACCGCAGCAGCAGCGTATTATCCCGCCACCCACGCAGTGCGCACCATGGTCGAGGATGAAAACTTTGCGCAGACGTGGTACGTGTTCTGGGTGCTGCCGCTGGTGTTCATCCTGCTGAATCTTTTTATGATTCCTCGCTACCAGATAACGCTTCGGACAGGGCGGGTGCTGCAGGTCTACATTGTTATGAGCATTGCCCTTTTGTTCCTGATGTTCCTGTTCAACGCGATCTTCCTGCTGATGGCAAACAGCCTTAACAGGAATGCGAGATTGCAGCAGGAGAACCAGTTTCTATCCATGCAGCAGCAGCGCTATGAAAGCCTGAAAGCCGCTATTGAAGAAGTCCGGCAGGCGCGGCACGATATGCGCCACCAGCTGAATCAGATCTCTGCGCTGGCCGAAGCAGGCGATCTGGATGGCCTGAAAGCTTACCTTGCAAAAACCGTCTCCCGGATCCCGAATCTGGATATGAGTTTCTGCGAAAACCGTGCGGCAGACAGCGTCGTTGGCTATTACTGCACCCTTGCAAAGCGCGAGGGTATCCCCTTCCGTGCCAAACTCGACTTGCCGCAGGCGCTTCCTGTGGACGAGATCGATACGTGTCTGGTGCTGTCCAATCTTCTGGAGAATGCATTCGAAGCCAGCCTGCGCACCGCACCCGCCCGGCGGCAGATCAGGATCACCGCGTATGTCCATGCCGAGCGGCTGCTTCTGGTCGAGGTGGAAAACGCATTTGACGGTGAAGTCAACGAAAAAAGCGGAGTTTTCCGCTCGTCCAAGCGAAAAGAAAACGGGATCGGCATCCAGTCTGTCCAGCATATTGCAGAAAAGACCGGCGGCGCAAGTACGTTCACCTATCAGGATGGCGTTTTCTCCGCCAAGGTCATGCTCTGCGGGTAATGGCGTCCCATCGTGCAGGGGCAGGCATCCCGTCTGACGCAAAACGCTTCGTCATTAAAAAACCGCGAGGATGCGTTCATAAAAGCGCTTCCTCGCGGTTTGATCTTTTATAGGTTTATTTTATAGCATTGTGCATTTTTACGCACAGGCATAAGTCTTAAACAGCGTAACCCTTGTTCTTGATGACCTCCACGACCTGAGAGACGTACTTCTGGCAGGTGTCATGGTCGGGGGCTTCCACCATCACGCGCACAAGCGGCTCAGTGCCGGACTCACGGACGAGAATACGGCCGGTATCGCCCAGTGCTTCTGCAACGGCCTTGACGGCCTCCTGCACCGCCGGGTCGTTCTGTGCGGCTTTCTTGTCAGTCACACGGACATTCTCCAGAACCTGCGGGTAAATCTTCAGGGGCTCAGCCAGCTTGCTCATAGGCATCTTCTTGGCCAGCATAACTTCCATCATCTTGAGACTGGTCAGGATGCCGTCACCGGTGCTGGCGTACTTAGAGAAGATGATATGACCGCTCTGCTCGCCGCCGATACGGCAGCCGTTCTTAGCCATGTACTCGTAGACGTACTTGTCACCCACAGCAGTCTTGGCGTAGCCAATGCCCTGCTCATCGAACGCCTTGTAGAGGCCAAAGTTGGACATAACAGTCGTGACTACGGTGTTGTTCATCAGCTCGCCGTGCTCCTTCATGTAGCAGCCGTAGATGTACAGAATATGGTCACCGGTGACGACATTGCCCTTCTCATCCACGCACAAGCAGCGGTCAGCATCACCGTCGAAGGCAAAGCCGACATCCAGACCGTTCTCCACCACAAACTTCTGCAGACCCTCAATATGGGTAGAGCCAGCATTGTTGTTGATATTCAGGCCGTTGGGCTTGTTGTTGATAACATAGGTATCTGCACCCAGAGCATCGAAAACGCTCTTAGCAATATTCCAGCTTGCACCGTTGGCGCAGTCCAGACCGACCTTGACCCCCTTGAAGGAATAGATGCCCAGCGAGATCAGGTAGCCCATGTAACGGTTGCGGCCTGCCACATAGTCCACCGTGCAGCCGATGTGCTCGCGATGGGCAAAGGGCAGCTCCGGCCAGTCCTTATCAAACACATGAAGCTTGCCGTCGATGTAGTCCTCCACCAGCAGCAGAGTCTCTTCGGGCATTTTCTCGCCGTAGCAGTCGATCAGCTTGATACCGTTATCGTAGTAGGGGTTGTGGCTGGCAGAAATCATGATGCCGCAATCGAAATCGTCCACGCGGGCAATGTAAGCCACAGACGGCGTAGTAGTGACGTGCAGCAGGTAGGCGTCTGCGCCGGAAGCGGTCAGGCCAGCGACAAGACTATATTCAAACATATAGGAGCTGCGGCGGGTGTCCTTGCCGATAACGATACGGGCAGGCTCGCTGTTGCCGTTGCGCTTGCGGAGCATATTATAATACCAGCCAAGGAAGCGGCCAACCTTGTAGGCGTGGTCGGCAGTCAGATCAATACCAGCTTCACCACGGAAGCCATCAGTTCCAAAGTACTTTCCCATTTCTTGATTACCTCGTTCCCAAAAGTGAACTTTTAATAGTGTATATGCTTTTCCCCGTCGCACGATGCTACCTGCAAAAAAGCATTGTCATCCGCATAGTGCATCGAATCAGGGACACTGTGAATTTAGTATAGCACAATTCTTGAAGCAAATCACCCTTTCTGCAGATTTTCTCCCTGCAGACACACAAAAACACCCTTCCTCTCACGGAAACCCGCAAAAGAAAGGGTGTTAAACTCATTATCCTGTTGTCATACCGATCACAGCATATTCACACCAGCAAAGCCGGTATCAGCCGTTATTCAGCACGGCACCTCAAGCACTTTTGAGCGTAGAGCTGTGATTAGCAGTTCTCAGCGAAGTACTTAATGGTACGGACCATCTGAGAGGTGTAGGAGTTCTCGTTGTCGTACCAGGACACGACCTGAACCTGATAGGTGTCGTCGTCGATCTTAGCGACCATGGTCTGGGTAGCGTCGAACAGAGAGCCGTAACGCATACCGATGACGTCGGAAGAAACGATCTGATCCTCGTTGTAGCCGAAGGACTCAGAAGCAGCAGCCTTCATGGCAGCGTTGATGGACTCCTTGGTGACGTCCTTGCCCTTGACGACAGCAACCAGAATGGTGGTAGAGCCGGTGGGAACAGGCACACGCTGAGCAGAGCCGATCAGCTTGCCGTTCAGCTCGGGGATGACCAGGCCGATAGCCTTAGCAGCGCCGGTGGTGTTGGGAACGATGTTCTGTGCGCCAGCACGAGCACGGCGCAGGTCGCCCTTGCGCTGAGGACCATCCAGGATCATCTGGTCGCCGGTGTAAGCATGAACGGTGGTCATGATGCCGGAGACGATGGGGTAGGTCTTGTTCAGGGTGTCAGCCATGGGAGCCAGGCAGTTGGTGGTGCAGGAAGCAGCGGAGATGACCTGATCCTCAGCGGTCAGGGTCTTCTCGTTGACGGAGTAGACGATGGTCTTCAGATCGTTGCCTGCGGGAGCAGAGATAACGACCTTCTTTGCGCCAGCCTGGATGTGAGCCATGCTCTTCTCCTTGCTGGTGTAGAAGCCGGTGCACTCCAGAACGACATCAACGTTCAGCTCGCCCCAAGGAGCATCCTTTGCGTCCTTAACAGCGTAGATCTTGATCTCCTTGCCGTCGACGATGATGGAATCCTCGGTGGACTCGACAGTGTGCTTGCCCTCGCCGATCTTGCCGCAGAAAGAGCCCTGAGCAGTATCGTACTTCAGCAGGTGAGCCAGCATCTTGGGGCTGGTCAGGTCGTTGATTGCGACGACCTCGTAACCCTCAGCATCAAACATCTGACGGAAAGCCAGACGGCCAATACGACCGAAACCATTGATAGCAACTCTAACAGCCATTGTAATAGTACCTCCTAATTATTTTACCCATAATCGGATAAATCACGGTATCTTTATTGTAGACCAAAACCGGCAAACTTTCAAGTGTCTGCTAAAAAATTAACAACACAATTTCATCTTTTTTGGCTTTTGTACGATTTTATGCACCTTGCCACAAAGCTTTTGTTCAATTACACCAAGGGTGCACAGCCATTTTTATCAGTTGTTTCCAGTTTTTCCCTGCCCAGTACAGGCAAGCCCCATGCCGCCGATGCAGCACAGCGCAAGACCGGAAAGCAGCTCCGGCAGCACCACCGCAGCGCTGCCGCTAAAGCCTGCTGCCAACAGCAAAAATACCCGGGGCAGTTCCCAACACAGGCACAGGCAGAAGGCTGCAAGCGCCGCAGCGTGCAGGGTGCGGCCGTTTTCCGGCTGGGGCAGGTACAGCGTGCGCGCCAGCGCCGCCAGAAACAACAGCGCCGCCAGCTCCTGCCAGACCGCTGCTGTGGGCTGCACCCTGTGCCAGCTGGAGCTGTTCTCCATAAAGCGCATCAGCACGTTCCAGTAAAACAGCGCACTGCCCGCTATGGCCAGCGGCAGACCGCCGGCAGACGTTTTCCAGCCATCCCCGCGCAGCCAGCTGCGCCCGAGGTTGCTCAGCCACACGGCACAGGCTGCCTCCAGCAGAATGCGCACAAAAGTGCTTACCGTACCGGCAGCGAACACGAACTGCGCCGCGCCGGCAGCCAGCATACACACTGCCCCGGCAAAGGCCAGCACGCCTGCCGCCGGGCGGCGGCTGCGCAGCGGCTCCGGGGGCAGCGGGCGGCTGCGGCCAGCCAGCACTGCAGCCAGCACCACAGCGCCCAAGGCAAGATACCGCCACCACACCGCGCCTGCGGTGCACAGACCGGTGGCGGCGTCCGTAGCAAAGGCAAGGTCTGCGCCGCGGCCAAGGCCAAGCAGCACGCAGAGCAGGATAACAACGAACTCTAACGGTTTCATTAACGCTCCTCGATGGGCTTATATTTCTGGCGCACGCCCAGATACTTGTAGGCCGGGCGGATGATACGGTTGGCGAAGATCACCTCTTCCACCCGGTGTGCGCACCAGCCCGGCACACGGGCGATGGCAAACAGCGGGGTGTACAGATCCTCCGAGATGCCCAGCATATTGTAGATCAGGCCGCTGAACAGGTCCACGTTGGCGCACACCGGCTTGGAACTACCCTTTTCCTCGGCAAAGATGCCGGGCGCCAGCCGCTCGATGCTGCACAGCATATTGTACTCTTCCTCAAAGCCCTTTTCGTAGGCCAGATGCTTTGCGCGCTGCTTCAGGATGACCTCACGGGGGTCGCTGATGGTATACACCGCATGACCCATGCCGTAGATCAGGCCGGAGCCGTCGCCCGCCTGCTTGCGCAGGATGCGGCGCAGATACTCGCGCACCTCATCGTCATCCTCCGGGTTCTCGACGTGCTTGAGGATATCCTGCAGCTGGCGGTTGACCATCAGGTTCGCGCCGCCGTGCTTGGGGCCCTTCAGGGCACCGATGGCCGCAGAGATGGCCGAGTAGGTGTCCGTACCGGAGGAGGACAGCACGCGGGTGGTAAAGGTGGAGCAGTTGCCGCCGCCGTGGTCTGCGTGCACCAGCAGGCACATATCCAGCAGCTTTGCCTCCTCGTGGGTGAACTTCTGATCCGGGCGGTAGGTGCTGAGGATGTGCTCTGCCGTGCTCTGGCCGGGCTTGGGCAGGTGGAAGAACATACTCTGTTTATCGTAGTAGCGGCGCTTCATCTGGTAAGCGTTCACCATCATGGTGGGCATACTGGCGATCAGGTTGATGCTCTGGTTCAGGATGTTCTCAAGGCTCAGATCCTCGGCGCGGTCATCGTAGGAATACAAGCCCAGCACACAGCGCTGCAACTTGTTCATGATATTGGGCGAGGGGGCGTTCATAGTGTCCATGAAGCCGTCCGGCAGGGCGCGGGATTCTGCCAAGATCTCGCAGAAATCGTCCAGCTGCTCCCGGGTGGGCAGGCTGCCGAACAGAAGCAGCCAGATCACTTCCTCAAACACGAAGCGGTCGTTGCGGTAAGCCTCGTCCACGATTTCGTTGATGTTGACGCCCCGGTAGATCAGCTTGCCGGGGGTGGGGATCACATGACCTTCCTGATCCTTTTTGTAGCCCACAACGTCACAGACGTTGGTCAGGCCGGCCAGCACGCCGGTGCCATCCGGGTTGCGCAGGCCGCGCTTGACCCCCAGCCGCTCGCTGGTCTCCGGGTCGATGTAGTTGTTTGCGATGTACTCCTCGCACAGGGTACGCATGGTCGTCGGGTCCAGCGTTGCCACTTCTGCGTGTGCAAAGTTCATAGGAGTGCTCCTTTCCGTCTCTTACTTCTTATACTTTCCGATCCCGTCCATCCTACACTCTGATGGACATACTTTTATAATATCGCTTTTGTGCAGTAAATTCAAGCGTTAAGTGCGCACTTCTCACCGTAAAGCGCAAAAATACAGGTTTTTCTCTGCGCATTTCCCGCCGGTTTGCACGCTGCCGGGCGTATGATGCTTCTGAAGCTTGCGTCCCGGGAGGAGGTCTAGTATGAAACGTTCCTTTTTGCTGCTGTGCGCCGTTCTGCTGGTGCTGGGCTGCGCCCTGCCGTGTGCTGCCTACCGCCTTGCCCGCATGACCCTTGCGCAGAGCACCGCTCCGTCCGCAGCAGAAGCTCCCTCTGCCGCTGTGGAAGAAGGCAGCGGTCAGGCCACCTCCCCTGCTGACACAGCCGATACCGTCTGCTTTACGGATCAGAGCACCGGGCAGGCGGTGGAGCTGCCGCTGCGGGAGTATCTCATCGGAGCGGTTGCCGCCGAAATGCCGGTCAGCTGGCCGGATGAAGCACTGAAGGCACAGGCGGTGGCGGCGCACAGCTATGCCCTTTACCGCCGGGACCACAGCACGGGGGAAAACGGCGCATGGTTCACCGCAGACCCCGCCCGGCGGCAGGGCTGCCTGACCGATGCAGTGCTGCACAGCTACTGGGGCACCGCCTACGCGGCCAACTACGCCCGGCTTTCCGCGCTGGTGGATGCGGTACAGACGCAGGTGCTGTATTACGGGGACGCCCCCGCCGGGACAAGCTACTTTGCCATGTCCAATGGCCGCACCGAAGCCAGCGAGAACGTCTGGGGCACTGCCCTGCCCTATCTTGTACCGGTGGACAGCAGCACCGACACCGCCGCCGACAACTACGAATACACCCTGAACCTTTCTGCCGCCCAATTACAGCAGCTGCTGGCCGAACGGCTGGGCATCGCCGCTGATCTTTCGCAGCAAACGCAGTGGTTCGGCACACCGGTGCTCACCCCCTCCGGCTATGTGGACAGCCTGCCGGTCTGCGGACAGACGGTGCAGGGCACCGCCCTGCGCAAGGCACTGGGGCTGCGCAGCGCCTGCTTTACGGTGGTCTGGCAAAGCGGCACCTTCTCCTTTACCACAAGGGGCTACGGCCACGGCGTAGGCATGAGCCAGTGGGGTGCAAAGACGCTGGCGGAGCACGGCGCAGACTACCGCGCCATTCTGGCACACTACTACCCCGGCACGGAGCTGCGGGGGTAATGCAAACAGGGCTGTTGCACGTTGCTTTGTGCAGCAGCCCTGTTTTTTCTATTTTATCAGCCGAACAGCTTTGCAAACCAGCTTACGGTGGTCTCGGCGGCGGTCTCTACCGTGGTCTCCACCTGCTGGACCGTCTGCTGCAGCTTGGTGCCCTCGGCGTCCTTGAGCGACCAGTAGGTCTGGGTACTGCTTGCACTGCCGGACACCGTGAAGTCCGACGCAAAGCACAGGCTCTCGCCCGCAGAGTCCGTCACCAGCACCATATAGGTGTAGCTGCCCTCCGGCAGGTCCCCGAAGCGGATCTGGCTGTCCAGCGTGTTCAGAGAGAAAGCGGCGGCATTCACCTGTGCCGCCGCGCTCTGCACCGTCTGGTCAGCTGCGTCCAGAACAGCCACCTGCACGCTGGTCAGGGTGGTGCCGGTGGCACTGTTGGCTGTACCGGTCAGCGTCATACCGCTGCCGGTGCGAAGATTTACCGGGTAGCGCACCCCTTCCAGCCGCAGGCCGTCGGCCTGTGCCGCCACGCTGTTATGATCTGCGGTGACGTACCAGTAGCAGGAAGATCTTGCAATGGACACGCTGGAGCTGGTAATGGGGATGCGGCCGTAGCCGATGTTCCCCGCCGGGTCGGAGCAATAAAAAATACCGTTGGTGTAGTCGGTCAGCAGCACCGCATGGGGCTGGGTACGGTCGTAAAGGACGATGCCCTCCGGGTGCTGCTCCAGCAGAGAGATCAGCACCGCCGTTTTGCTTTGCAGGCTGGAGGGCAGGGTGGCGTAGCCCACCTGCATTTCCTTATATGTAAAGCTGTGCGCAAGGCCGTTGGCCCATGCTGTGGAGCGCACACTGTTCTCGGTCACGTTCGTCCAGTCGCTCAGCCCGTCAAAGTAGGCGCGGCGGCGCAGCATCATGGCTGCGGAAGCCAGCGTACAGGTACCGCCCCGGCTCTGCTTGAAGTAGAAGCCTGCATCCACGTTCAAATCCACTGCCAGTGCAGCGGGCAGACAGGTAAGCAGGAAAGCAAGGCTCAGTGCCAGAGTCAGCAAACGTTTTTTCAGGGTGTGCGGTGCGGTGGTATTCACGGTTCGGTATTTCCTTTCTTGTTTCTTTGCGGATCTCATAGGGATCTACCGCTAAAAAGTATACCAGCCTGTAATCCTTTTGTAAACAATCTTCCGTCTATTTTCTCAATATCAACACGTTTTGGGGATATCCGTTGGCTGCTTTTCACAAATTTTTCTGCAATATTCCACGCATCTGACAAAATTTCGTCCTACCCACCGCACAAATATGAAAAGATATTTCTTTTTTCGCCCGTTTTTCGGGTGCCAAACCGCAAAAAGCACCCGCAGCATTCCTCCCTGCATTTCATTGCGAAAAACGGGAAACTGCTGCGGGTGCTTTATTATTTATGCTTCTGATTGGCGTTCGGGTCACAAAATTTTATGCAGCTCCTGCACAAGGTCGCCGATCACGATGGGCTTGGACAAAAAGCCGTTCATGCCGCTTTCCAGCGCGTTGCGGCGATCCTCGTCGAATGCATTGGCAGTCATGGCAAGGATCGGGAGCTTAGCCCGGGCAGGGTCGTCCAGCGCGCGGATCTTCCGGGTGGCGGTATAGCCGTCCATGATCGGCATCTGCACGTCCATCAGCACCAGATCATAGCTGCCCGGCGCGGCGGTGCTCACCTTTTCCACCGCAACTGCGCCATTTTCAGCCGAATCGACAACGAAGCCGTACTCCCGCAAAATTTCCTGTGCGATCTCGCGGTTCAGCTCGTTGTCCTCTACCAGCAGGATGTGCTTGCCCTTGAAGTCGGCGTTCTTTTCCGGCAAAAGCTCCTGCGCCGCATCCATCGGCTTCTGACCGAGGGCGCTCATCAGGGTCTCGCGCAGGTCAGACATAAACATGGGCTTGGAGCAGAAGGCGGTCACACCGGCAGCTTTTGCTTCCACCTCAATATCTGACCAGTCGTAGGCAGTCAGGATGATAATGGGCGTATCATCGTGCAGGCTGCGGATCTGGCGGGTGACCTCGATGCCGTTCATATCCGGCAGCCGCCAGTCGATGATATAGGCGTGGTAGACATCGCTCATCTCGATGGACTGCCGCGCGCGCAGCACCGCTTCCTTGCCGGAAAGGGTCCACTCGGCGCGCATACCCACCTTGACCAGCATCTTCGTCACGCTGTCGCAGGTGTTGAAGTCGTCGTCCACCACCAGTGCTTTCAGGCCTTCCAGCTCGGTGATCTTTTCCACCGTGCGCTGCTCAGTCTGTGCGCGCATGGGCACGCAGACGATAAACTCGCTGCCCTTGCCCTGCGCTGTCTGCACCTCGATGGTGCCGCCCATCATATCCACGATGTTTTTGGTGATCGCCATGCCAAGGCCGGTGCCCTGGATTCGGCTTACCGTGGAGGTGCGCTCCCGCTCGAAGGGCTCAAAGATCTTTTTGGCAAACTCCGGGCTCATGCCGATGCCGTTATCCTTGATGCGGAACTCGTACTGCCCGCAGCCGTGCACCTTACCGGCAAGCTGCCGCACCCGCACCGAGACCGTGCCGCCCGCCGGGGTAAACTTGATGGCGTTGGACAGCAGGTTCAGCAAGATCTGGTTCAGTCGGGTCTTGTCGCAGTAGACGTCCTCGTCGGTCACGTCCATGACGTCCATGTAAAGCTCCAGCTGCTTTGCGTAAATTTGCCCGCTGACGATGGTTTTCAGATCGTGCAGCACATCCGAAAGGTTGACTTCCACCTCTTCCAGATGGATCTTTCCGCTTTCGATGCGGCTCATATCCAGCACATCGTTGATGAGGGAGAGCAGATGGTTGCTGGATGCAAGGGTCTTGCCAAGATAATCCTTTACCCGGTCCTTATCGTCGATATTGCTGAGCGCCAGCGTGGTAAAGCCGATGATGGCGTTCATGGGGGTGCGGATATCGTGGGACATATTGGAAAGGAAGGTGCTCTTGGCGCGGTTGGCGGTCTCGGCGGCAGCAACGGCATTGGAAAGCGCCTGATTTACCTGCTTATCGGCGGTGCGGTCGGACAAGACAAGGATGTACTTGGTTCTGCCCTCTACCTCGCTGCCTATGGCGATGTTATGGAACCAGCGGCGTTCTTTGGTCTCCCGATGCTCAAACTCGAAATCCCATTCGCGCTGCTGCCCGCTGAGCAGCCCTTCCAGAAAGTTCTTGTCGCGGTCCGGGTCATCCTTCGGGTGCAGCGCTGCCATAACACTGGCATCCTGCCGGACTTCTCTCCATGGGATGCCCAGCAGCCGCTCAATGTTCGGGCTGACATAATCCACCTTGGAGGTCTCGGCGTCCAGCATCAGGAAAACATCGTCCACGTTCAGCGAGAGCTTCTGGAACAGCTCGTCCCGGTACGAGATCTCGGTATTCTTCCGGCGCAGGGTCGTATGGCTTCTGCGCACGATGAACAGAATGGCAAGCAGCGCAAAGCCCGAGGCAATGCCCGCCACGATTTGCACCGTATGGAGCCACAGCTTATCCAGACTGGCATTGACGACCCTGACCGGCACAAGCCCCAGCATCGTCCAGTTCTGGACTGCCGCGCCCTCGTAGACCAGATAATAGCTGGTGTCGCCCATTTTTACCCGCAGGTTTCCGCTGCTGCCCTGCGCAAAGGCATTGGACAGTTCCGTGATCTGTTCCTCAGAAAGGTCGGAATGATCGCGCAGCATCGCAATAAAGTTGTAAATGGTCTCCTTGCGGTTTACAGAGTTGTCGATGACCACCCGCCCATCCGGGTAGATGACATAGTTGCTGGCATTGCCCTGAAAGGCAGAGTTGTCCAGCAGCGTCAGCACGGCGTCATTGTAATAAGAGATGGCAATGGCATCGTAGGCAAAGCCCCGGTAGCTGCCATGGTTTTTGGGGCAGACGAACACAAGCATCTGCGCCTTGCCGGGCAGCGCCGTGTTCATAACGATATCCTCGCCGTGGGCGAGTTTTTCGTCCAGATTCGCCTGCAAGCCAAGATAGCCGGTCTCTCCGGTCACGGTCATGTAGTTGCCGTCATAGGTAAGAAAGTAAAAGTCGACAAATCCGGTATTCTGCTGCGCTTCCTCAATGTATGCCTGAATTTCGTCCTCGTCCGGGGTATTTTCCAAAAAGCCGTTGTACAAATGCAGATAGGTCACATTTTTGCGCACCATCTCTTTTAGCATATTATTGGATTTATGCAGCACTTCTTCCAGATGCGTAGTGCTTTCCTGATAGATGGTCTGCGACACAAACGAGATATACCGGACGCTGAGACCGGCTGCCAGCACAATCAGCAGAAGGATGGCAGCAACAGGAAACCATTTTTGCCGGGAATGGCAGCTGCGCTTGGGTTCGTGCTTTTCGTCTGCCATTCCGCTCACCTCAGTGTCATGTAGTTTTCAGGCTCTGCAAGCGCTGCGCTGCCGCCGGAAACGTGATCCCGCCATGTGTTTTTCACCCATGTATCTTCGTCCGCAGACGTTCCGCTTCCGCTTGCAAGCAGCGCTTTCATCTGCTTTGCCGTTGCCAGACAGGTCACGGTAACGGTGTCGTCATCCTTCAACGGTTGCCCGTTGCGGGTAATGCCGGTCAGGGTATAGCTGCCATTATTCTCTTTTACCTCCACGGCAATGCCGCTGACCACCGGCAGAGAACCACGGTTGAAGGGCACAAACCCGCCCTCGCAGCCTTCTACCAAGGCGCGGACAACTTCTTTCAACTCAGCACCGGTCATGGTGCGCTGGCGGGACATCAGACCGTTGGGCATGATCATAGAAGCCGCCATCTTCTGGGTATAGTCTGCCTTCAGCACACTGCCGGTAAAGCTGTTTGCCGTGGCAAGCAGCACATCCGTGCCGTAAACGCCGCGCAGCGTGTTTGCCATAACCGAGAAGGCAGCGTTGCCGCCGTCTGCGTGGAACACGTTGGAATAGCTCTTCCCGGAGGTCAGCACGGTCTCGTCCGCAGCGGATGCTTCCTCGGCAAGAAGCTGGGCATTGAACGCCTGATACGCCTGCTTGGCGTTAAGCTCGCCCGCGATCATTTTGGAGACCACATCCTTGGAGATGGCAAAGAAATCGTTGGAAGCGATGCGGATATACATGTGGTTTTCTTCCACCACATCGCGCACATCCTTCATGTACTCGGTCAGGCGCAGGGGGACGTTCTGGCTGTAACTCAGTACATCCTGCCCATCCGCAACGATGCGGTTCTGCGCCTCCTCGGAGAGCATGACGTTCAGCACCTTCATAGCCTTATTGCGGCGTGCGGTGTCCTGCTCCAAGTCGCGGTTCAGGGCGATCTGGAAATAAGGGGTGGTCATGATCCACTTTTCGCCGTTCTGGCTGAAGAAGGGTAAAAAGGTCGTGTCGATGCCCTCATCCTGAAACTTCTTCACGCCGGCAGAGCTGCCGAAGTACATGGCAACTTCCCCGTTGCGGAACATCCCGGTCACGTCATCGTAATTCAACGCAAGGTCGTCTGCCGTAAGGTGGGTATCCTGAATGAACTGCGCCATCCGCTCAAACGCCCCCGGCCACACGGTGTCGTCCAGACCCACCCGTGCGGTGCTGGCAGGGTCGCTGTAAGCGGTGCGCCACTTGCGCCCATCAGTCGTGGTAAGCTCGGCAGCGGAAAGCCCCTGCAGCGTTTCCATGCAGGTGTAGTCGTAGGTATAATCGGCGGTAAAGCCGCGGATGCCTACCGCTTCAAACGCCTGACAGGCAGCAACAAAGCTTGCATAATCGGTGGGCAGGGGGATATCGTACTGCTCAAAAAGGCTGCGGTTGACCACAAAGCCATGGGCATCCGCGCAGACCGGCAGCCAGTTCACGCTGCCGTCCTCGTTTTTAAAGCTGTTGAGGTAGGTGTTGTACACAGCGCCCGCCTCGTTGGTGATGGCAAGGTTCATCAGGCTGTCCTTCAAGGGGGCAGCATCGTGCAGCGAGAACCGGCAGCAGGTGATGATATCCGGCAGACCGCCGTTCTGCTGCAAAAACTTGTAAAAATCCAGATCATTGTTGCCCACGATGAACTCAATGTTCACATCCGGCAGCTGGGACTGGACATAGGGTGCATAAATTTCGTAGAGACTATTGCTCCACAGATACACCCGAATGGTCTGGGCATCCTCCTGCTGCTGTACCTGCTCTGCGCTCTTTGTGCCGCAGCCGGTTAGCAGAGAGGCCGCCATCACCAGTGCCGCAAGCACAGAAATAAGGCGGTGCAGTATTTTTTTGTTCTTCAAAATCGTTACCCTCACACTTCTTAGACAGCCGCCGTTTTCCGGCAATGCTGCTATGGCTCACTTGTCCGTACATCACCGCCCGCAAGAGTGTGCGCTTTAAAACCCGCCCACGGAAATGATGCCGTAATTTTTGCGTATTTCCTGTTTTGCGCTGCCCCTTTCCCGCGAAAGGGCACAGTGCAATAAAAACATAAAGATATTTTACCATTATCAGGAAGAATTTTCAATCAATTTTCACATATTTATCCACAAAAACCACGCGCATTCGATTTCTATGCATCAGCAGCTCCGGCATCGTGCAGCAATAACCGGGAGTGTCTCAGGTTTTGCCGGTGCAAAGCGCCTGCCAACGCTCTGCCGGGATGACAGGCTCGGTTATAAAGGCTTCAGGGTTCGGGGCAAGAACATGGCGGGTGACCCGGAAAAGCCCCTCGGCATCGCACAAAATGCAGCCTGCATCGCCGAATTTCGTGTTCCGGGCTGCACCGCAGTCCAGATACGCCTGCTCCAGCTTGACAAAATCCTCTGAGATGTGCGGCTGCTGCACGTTGTAGTGGCGGCGCATATAGACGGTGTGCTGCGCCCCGGCTGCGTCTACCACGGTCAGCTGCAGGGGCTTGTCGGTCAGGCGATTCGGGACGTTCAGCACCTCCTCCACGCTATGGATAAAGGTGTTGCGGGCATGGGTGACCCCCAGCAGCAGCACCTTGCCGTGCGCTGCCCGCAGCCGGTCGTAGCAGCCGCCGGGGGTGCAGGGGGTGTTGGCGTCCAGCTCCCCTTCCAGATACGCAGCCGCGTCCTTGCCGTAAGCCGCCATGCTGTGGGTGGGGTGCAGCGAGCGCACCACCCCGGGGCGCTGCCGGAACAGCTCCGGCAGAATGCCCACGCAGCACGCACTGCGGCGCACATCAAACACCCGGTTCTCCTCGTTGATAAACCGCCATGTGTGGGTGGGCAGCAGCAGCAAACCCTCCGCAAAAAACTCCATCAGCGCGTCCAGAACTGTGTCCGCACCGCCCTCCACCGTGCCGATGGACTTCATGGAAGAATGGATCAGGATAGTCTCGTTTCCTGTCAGCCCCATTGCTGCAAGGTCGTGCTTGAGGTCAGCCTTTGTATATGCCATGTCGTCTCTCCTTTTCGGGCGTTTTGCCTACCCTCAGTTTACCGCCTTTTGCGCAGCAAGGCAAGCCCGCAGCAGCACGGTACCCCCGTAATGCACAAAAAGCACATTTCCTACTGTATTTTCCGGCAACGATCCGGTGTCTGCGGGGTATTTGTCCCTTTCCGCCTTTTTAGCGAAACCTTGTATACAGCATTTCATCCCGCAGTGCTGGCGCAAAACAAGCGCATTGCCTTGCAATTATAGCATTTGACCGTTATTTTCTGTTTTCTTTGTATATTCCGTACAGTATCCGCTTGATCACGGCATTCTATCAGCAATTTTCCCGTATCATAAAGTGATATATCAATTTTCTTGTTTCGTGAGCAGCTCCGTGTGCAAGTGCAAAAGCTTGTATACAAGTAGCTGAATAAAGTTCCGCTCCAGCATTGACATTCGTTTGCCGGGACGGTACAATGATAGTAAGCTTAATTTACCGGATAAATGGAGAACGACTATGGCTACATTACAGCACACGGATGAGCTTTATCATATTCTTGAGGACGAGATCTGCGCGTTGAAGATCCTGCCCGGGGAAGCGCTGAGCGAAAACCAGCTGTGCAAGCGGTTCGGTGTTTCCCGCACCCCCATCCGCAGCGTTTTGCAGCGGCTGGAGCAGAACCGCTTTGTGCAGATCATCCCCTGCAAGGGCACCATCGTTACCGCTATCGATATCGGCGTGGTGGATCAGCTCATCTTCCAGCGTGTTGCGGTGGAGGGCATGGTGTTCCGGGATTTTGTGCAAAGCTGCTCGCCCATGGAGATCCTTGCGGTGGAGCACCTTTATACTATGCTGCTGGAGGCCGCTGCGGGGCGCAGTGACCCGGAAAATTTTGATTTCAACCACTTCCTCAGCTGCGACCTTGCTATGCACGCATACTGGTTCCGCAAAACCAGCAAGGAGTACCTTTGGGAGCAGCTGACCCGCCCGCAGGCAGATTACTCCCGCTTTATCCGTCTGGACATCGTGGGCGCACGCAACGTGCCCAGCGTTGTCAGCGAGCACGCCGAGATGCTGCGCATTCTGCGGGAGAAAGATCTGGACGCCATTGAGCCGCTGATGCGCACCCACTTGTACGGCGGTGTAAGCCGCATGGGCAGCAAGATCTACTCGGACGAATACCGCCCCTACTTCAAACTGCCGGAAAGCAATAAATAAAGGCAGCCGCCGCAAAAAGACCGTTTTGACGATTTGCCCATAAAACGTGCGCTGACATTGTGGAATCTTCCAGAGCAGCGGCGAAAGTTTTTTTGCATTGCATCAAATGTTCAGATTGTTTCAACAAAACGCTATAAAGCCGCATTGCATCTTACGGGCGTTCTTGCTATACTCAGTATCGAACGCAACTTTATTCCGCAAAAATGTTGCGCAATTTGCGCAATCGAAGGAGGAACGATGATGCAACGCTTCCAATTGCTTCATGGCGGTGACTATAACCCGGAGCAGTGGCTCGACCGGCCGGACATTCTGGCGCAGGATATTGCGCTGATGAAAAAGGCCCATGTCAACACGGTAACGCTGGGGGTGTTCTCGTGGTCGGCGCTGGAGCCGCAGGAGGGCGTGTTTACGCTGGACTGGCTGGCCGACATCATCCACAAGCTGTATAGCAACGGCATTTCCACCATTCTGGCTACCCCCAGTGCAGCGCGCCCTGCATGGATGGCGTACAAGTACCCCGAGGTGCGCCGTGTCCGGGCAGACCGCGTCCGGGAGCTGTACAACCGCCGCCAGAACTACTGCTACAGCTCGCCGCTCTATCGTGAAAAAGTCCGCATCATCGACCAGAAGCTGGCGCAGCAGTTCGGCAGTGACCCGGCTGTTCTGCTCTGGCATATCTCCAACGAGATGGGCGGTGACTGCCACTGTGAACTGTGTCAGGCCGCGTTCCGCCGCTGGCTCAAGGCACGGTACGGCTCGCTGGAAGCGGTCAACAAAGCATGGAACGCCCGGTTCTGGAGCCACGATTACACCGACTGGGAGCAGATCGAAAGCCCTGCCCCGCAGGGAGAAAACGCGGTGCAGGGGCTTGCGCTGGACTGGAAACGCTTCGTCAGCGACCGGCACATTGACTTTTTGAAATTCGAGCGGGACACCGTAAAGGAATTTGCGCCGGATGCCAAGTTCACGGTCAACATGATGTACCGCTTTGACGGCATCGACTATTTCAAGATGGCCAAGGAGATCGACATTGCCAGCTGGGACAACTATCCCACATGGCACAAGCCCACCGAGACCGTGGAAGAGACCGCGCTGGACACTGCCATGATGCACGACTTGTATTACTCCATGAAGGGCAAGCCGTTTTTGCTGATGGAGTCCAGCCCCAGCTTTACCAACTGGCAGCCTGTCTCCAAACAGAAAAAGCCCGGGATCGCAGAGCTTTCCGCTTTGCAGACCGTGGCGCACGGCGCGGACAGTGTGCTCTATTTCCAGTGGCGTGCCAGCCGCGGCGCAGAGGAAAAGCTCCATGGTGCGGTCATCGGGCACGATGGACGAGAGGACGCCCGCCCCTTCCGGGAAACGGTGGAAGTGGGACGAAAGCTGGAAGCTTTGTCTGAAATTACCGCGACTGGCCGCGAAAAACAGGCGGCTATTATTCACGATTGGGAGAATAAGTGGGCACTGGAAGGCTCCTGCGGCCCGCGCAATGCCGGGATGGGCTACTGGGACGAACTGAAGCTGCACTACAACGCCCTTGCACGCGAGGGCATCGCGGTGGAGTTTGTCAATCAGGAAGCAGACCTGACCGGCTATGGGCTGGTCATTGTTCCGATGCTCTACCTGCTGACGGACGCATTTGCGCAAAAACTCTGCGCCTTTGCAAGGAACGGCGGCACGGTCGTTGTCACTTACTGGAGCGGTGTAGTGGATGAAAGCGACCTGTGCCGCTTGGGAGATACGCCCTACGGCTTGACCGGGCTGCTGGGCCTGCGCCGCACCGAGATCGACGGGATGTATGACGGCGAGCTGCGCCGCTGCGCCCCTGTGGATGGCGCAACGCTGCCGGAAGCACAAGCCTCTGTGCTCTGCGAGGTGGCAGCGCTGCAGGATACCGACCCGGCAACGCCGCTCAGCGTCTACACCGAGGACTACTTTGCCGGCCGCCCTGCCGTGGCGATTCATTCTTACGGCGCAGGCCGCGCATACTATCTGGCAAGCCGCTTTGATGCTGCGTTTTATCGCGCATTTTACCGCAATGCAGCACAGGAAGCCGGACTGACCCCGGCATGGCCGGAAGCACTGCCGGACGGCGTTCTGGCGGCGCGGCGCGGTGCGTTCGTCTTTGTACAGAACTGCAATGAGCATCCGGTCGAGGTAGGCGGTGTTGCGCTGAACCGTTACGGAACGGCCGTCTGGAAAAACGGCGAGCAGGTCCTGTAAGGCACAAAAATACCAGCTTTCAGCGTTCTGCCGAAAAAGCAGAACGCTTTTTGTTTGCTTTCGTACTTGACAAAGCGGGCTTATCCCGGTATGCTGGGGTGGCGCACTGTTGCGCAGTTCTGTGAAAAGGAGAGGATATCCTGTGGCTGCAAAGGAAACCGAAAAAATGACGATCGAGCAGGTGGCCGATGCGCTTGGTGTTTCTAAAACAACGGTATCGCGTGCACTTTCCGGCAAGGGACGCATCAGCGAGGAGACCCGCGCCAAGGTGTACGCCTATATGGGGCGCACCCGCTCCGAGCCTGTTTCCGCACAGAGCGGCGAAAAGCTGCGTACCAACAATATTGCCATGATCGTACCGCGGCGGTTTATTGCGCTGGATCTGCCTTTTTTGCGCAAGTGCATGGGCGGCATCTGCACCATGGCAGACCAGCGCGGCTATGACCTGATGCTTTGCTACGCCTCCAACACCGAGTATTCGCAGCTGCAGCGGCAGCTGGCCAACCACAAGGTGGACGGCGTGATCCTGACCTACGCCATGGCGGATGATCCCTGCATCGAACTTTTGCGGCAATACGAGACACCTTTTGTGCTCATCGGACGCAGCGAGGACAAGACCATCCCGCAGGCAGACAACGATCAGGTCGCGGCTGCCTGCGAGATGACACGCATCCTTTTGCAGCTGGGCGCCAAGCGGATCGCGCTGCTGGTGGGCAGTACCATCTACGCCGTCAACACCGACCGCATACGCGGTTATCTGCGTGGATTCGCGGAATTTGGTGTGCCAGTAGACCAGCGGCTCGTTCATTCCGGTGTGGAATCTGCCGGGCAGACGCTCGATGCACTGGAGGCGGCGCTGGAGCAGAAAGCAGATTGCATCCTCTGCGGTGATGACGAGATCGCCTTTGAGGTCATGCGGGAGCTGCGGGTGCGGCATATCCTCGTGCCCAACGATCTGCGAGTCGCCAGTCTGTACGACAGCTCCATGCTTGCCAGTATTACGCCTTCGGTCTCGGCAGTACAGTACGATGCAGAGCAGCTGGGCAAGACCGCCTGCCGGATGTTGCTGGATCGTCTGGCCGGAAAGGAAACGGTCATGCGGCAGCTGGAGAGCCATCAGGTCATTTTGCGGGATTCTACCAAGTGGATGGAACGCTCCCACAGCATCAAATAACGCGCTTTTTGTGCCTGCTCCTTTCTAGGAGCGGGCATTTTTGCTTTTTGCATGACAAAGGTTGCGCTAAAGTTGCGCGCTTTTTGCCCATGTATCCTAATTTTACCGTCACTTTTTCCAGTTTTTGCTCAACAATCCCGTGAATTTCGTCCATTGACGTGCGCTAAAGAATGCGGTATTCTATGAGTACAGAAAACAGTTGCTCAGATGTGCGCAACTTATGAGCGCAACAAAAAGCGCCCGAAGATTTCAGATTGAGAACGAAGGAGAACTGGATCATGAAAAAGCTGATTTCCCGCCGTAACTTCCTTGCAGCCATGGGCACTGTGGCTGCTGCCGGTGTGCTGACCGCCTGCGGCGGTTCTTCCAGCAGCACCGCTTCCTCTGCTGCCGCTTCCAGTACGGCTGCCTCTGCTGCGGAGAGCTGGGGCGATGTGAAGCTGACCATGTGGGGCGCAGAAGAGGACCAGACCATGCTGCGCGAGATGGCAGATGCCTTTATCGAGCAGAATGCGGACAAGGGCAACGTGACCATCGAGATCGGCGTGCAGTCCGAGTCCAGCGCAAAGGATACCGTTCTGGCTGACCCGGAGTCTGCCGCAGACGTTTTCGCCTTTGCAGATGACCAGCTGAACGAGCTGGTGAACGCCGGTGCGCTGCAGGAAGTGCTGCTGAACCCGGACGACGTGAAGAGCCGCAACCTGCCCGGCTCTGTGGGCGCTGCCACCATGAACGACAAGCTTTACGCCTACCCCATGACCGCCGACAACGGCTACTTCCTGTACTATGATGCAAGCGTTCTGAGCGCCGAGGACGTGCAGAGCATGGACACCATGCTGGAAAAGGCTGCAGCTGCCGGCAAAAAGTTCATGATGAGCGTGAACGACGCATGGTACATTTACAGCTTCTACGCCGGTGCCGGTCTGGTGGCAACGCTGGCTGATGACGGCATCAACACCGTCTGCAACTGGAACGAGGCTCCCGGTGCAGATGTAACGCAGGCCATTCTGGACATCACCGCAAACCCCGGCTTCAAATCCGGCGCGGATGCTGACATCGTTTCCGCCATCAAGGACGGCAGCTGCTGCGCCGCCATCTCCGGTACTTGGAACGCCAGCACCGCCGAGGAGGCTTGGGGCGAAGGCTACGCCGCCACGAAGCTGCCAACCTACACCCTGAACGGCGCACAGACCCAGATGGGCTCCTTCTCCGGCTACAAGCTGGTGGGCGTCAACCCCCACAGCGCTAACGTGGGCGTGGCCATGATGCTGGCCGACTTCATCACCAACGAGGACAATCAGAACAAGCGCTTCAACGACCGCAAGTTGGGTCCCTCCAACATCAACGCAAACGCCACCGAGGCTGTGCAGTCCGCCCCTGCTATTGCCGCACTGGCCGAGCAGAGCTCCTACGCCACCCTGCAGCGGGTAGGCGCAAACTACTGGAACTCCGCTGCAAGTCTGGGCGAGATCCTTGTCTCCGGCGATACGCAGGGCAAGACCACCCAGCAGCTGGTGGATGACGCCGTGGCCGGTATCACCGCACCTGTGGCACAGTAAGCTTTGGTTTTTTCGGCGGGCACGCGGC
>ERZ1034952.830-NODE-830-length-27424-cov-19.627243_pt1 | contig 27424 bp, 26 predicted proteins | sample MGYA00520625_ERZ1034952 | MGnify/ENA primary metagenome ERZ1034952 (study PRJEB33766, sample SAMN09781773) | gut metagenome | biome: gut microbiome | host: Homo sapiens | place: Madagascar | study: EMG produced TPA metagenomics assembly of the PRJNA485056 data... | reverse complement strand
ATCAAATAATATTCAAAAAGCAAAAAACCAAATGGGTGAATTATTCATGGATTTACCAGAATTATCTGAAATTATTGATTTGACAGATTATAATGAGATTAAAAAATTTAGAGATATATTTCTCAAAAATCTAAAATATCCGGCATTGTTTGGGAAAGTAACACTTTCTAACTTTAAACTCATTGATACAGAATTAAATAGAATAAATGATAAAATCTCTAAAAAACTTGAAGAATTTGACAGTTATTTAAAAACATATCAAAAGAAATAAATTTCTTGACATTTATAATAGTTTAAGTTAATATAGTTATGCGGAATTGAGCGTATCTAGCGAGTTTCGGTAATAGTTGAAAATTGAATATGCCCTAGTTGGCAAGGACTCCGGTTTTTCGGTTGATAATCGAAAAAGAAGGAGGAGAGAGTAGACGCCGTCTACCGAGACCGCTAGGGAAGTTATTTGAAAATTAAATATGCCCTGGTTGGCAAGGACTCCGGTTTTTCGGTTGATAATCGAAAAAGAAGGAGGGAAGAGTAGACGCCGTCTACCGAGACCGCTAGGGAAATTGTTTGAAAATTGAATATGCCCTGGTGGCGGAATCGGTAGACGCGTCGGACTTAAAATCCGGTTGGAGTTAAATCCAGTGCCAGTTCAAGTCTGGCCCAGGGCAATTATAAAGAACTCGAAAGAGTTCTTTTTTAATACAAAATTATTTAATTTTACTATTCTATCGTTTTGTTAAGATATATTAACAATAGTCACAATATTAGCAATTATCTATAAATTATATACTTTATATATATAAGAGTATAAATGAGAGAAGTATTATGACTATCTGGCAATCTATTAGTACCAATTTTAAGAACGGTAATATTGCAAAATATACCCAGCAATTAGGACAAACCTTCCTACAAGCCGGCATGACAAGTGCAATGTTCGACCAAATGACTAATAAAAGTTGTGGTTGTCAAGGAAGCATTTTCAGTGGCGGCTGCTACAATGCTTTTGGCATGTATAGTGGCGGCATATTAGGTTGTCAAGGCAATAACTGGTTTAATCCGACAAATCCTTATGTAAATCCAATGATGATTGGAATGCCAAACTACCAAAATCAAATGAATGCCATGAATGTTCAATATGGTAATCAATTAGCATGGAATTGGGGCTTCGCTCATGGCATGAAAGACAGACTTGAAACCCAACAACAACAGCAATTATTACAAAATACTAAAAATGAATATGCCGGAGATATTGACAAAAACCAAAGTACAGAACTAGGTAAAGCCTTTGATAAAGCAGCATCCGAAATGACAGATAAAAAAGGTAATGCAGTTGAAGGCAAAAAATTTGAAATACTTAAAGGCGGAGTTCAAGGAACAGAAAAAGCAGATGGCGACAAATACAGAACTGCAGTAAGTGAACTCGGGAAATCTTATCTTGCCAATATGGATAAAACCTCAGGCAATGGCGATGGAAAAGTTACACTAGAAGAATTTACTAAACACCAAATGGCAGAATTAGGCGAAAATGCAACTGACAAACAAAAAGCTAATGCAAAACAACAAGCACAATTTGCATTCTCCAAAATTGATCAAAATGGCGATGGCTACGCCGACTGGAAAGAATTAGCAGCTACATTTGCAACCTATGATCAAGATAGTGAAGGCAAAATGGATGGAATAATAACATCAGAAGAATATAGCAAAATAAATACAGACATTAGCCAAAAAGCCGGTATTGAGTTTAATAAAGGTTTAAGAACGAATTATCAAACTCTATTTGGCAAAAAGACCGAATAACTCATCAAATTTTGACCAATCAAATATTTTAGAATTAGCAAATCTCAACAATTCATCTCTGTTGAGATTTTGCATTTTTTGATAAATTTCTTCCATATTTTCATGCGCATCCATTGAAATAATCGGAATACCTGCATCAGTAGCAATTTTTTCAACCTTTACATCATAATTGATTGCACAAGTTTTAACCCCGCTTTTTAAAGCTACAAGAACCGCATGGAAACGCATTCCAATTAAATATTCTAATCTTGAAAGACGGTTTATAATATCATCTTCAACAATTTCTGTTTCAATTTCAGGATTAAAAGATTTTATCAAAGCCTCAAAACGCTTACATAATTGCAAATCTTGAGTTTTTTGTAATGAAAATATTTCAATTTTTTTATTAGAAAACTTCGTAATAATCAACAATGCTAATTTCTGCAACAATTCAAAATTCATTGTTTTAAATTCTCTCAATTGAACTCCTATAACACCATTTTGAGGAACAGATTTGATATCTACAGAGTAAATCGGGTCACAAACAAGTTCTGATTTAACCCCCAATTTCTCTAACAATTTTAAACTGTTTTCATCCCTAACTGTTACATAAGAACAATATTTCAAGAGGTTTTTTACAATGTTTTGTGCAATATTACTATTTAATGGTCCAATTCCTTGTGCAAAAATTATAACTTTTTTATTAAATAACAACCCTAAAGCAATTATAAAAGCATAATATATAAGACTTTTTAAACTTGTAACATCTTGCAAAAGACTACCACCACCAGATACAAGCACATCACAATTTTGAATTGTTTTTATAACATCCTTTAAATTAAATCTTTTTACTGCCTTTACACCATAAGTTTTTTCAGTATATTCAATATCGCTTGAAAAAACAGTTATATCAGCGTTCTCAAAAGTCTTTAAATGATTAACAAGAACTGATAATATTGCCTCATCACCAAAATTTTTAAACCCATAGTAACCAGATATAGCAACCTTAATCATTGTTTCCCCTATATATTGAATAAACTTCTTCTTTGTGTGGAATTGATTTAATAGCACCAATCCCTTTTGCCTGTAAACCTGCAACAATTGAAGCAAATTTAGCAGCTTCAAATTCCGTAAAACCGTGAGTTAACGCATACATAAAACCACCATTAAACGCATCCCCAGAACATGTTGTATCTAAGCAATCGGTTGTATAAAATTCCGTAAAATTAATATTTCCGTTATATCCTGTAAAATATCCATGTTTTTCTGCGGATTTTAGTACAACAGTTGATATTCCCATATCCCAAAGTCTTTTTATAATATTTTCTTGCGAATCAATATCCAAAATATTTACAGAATCCAATTTTGTATTCAAAAACAAAATATCAATATTGGAACTTACTCTAAAAAATGCGTCTTTTGCATCTTCTACTGTAGTCAATGCAGAGTGATAATTTGGATCGTACGCAGTTTTTACTCCATGCTCTTTTGCAAGTTTAAAAGCATATTCAACCGCCTCAGCCGCTGATGGCGAAAGTGATTGAGTAACTCCTGATGCGTAAACAATTCCTGCGTTTTTAATATATTCTTCATCAATATCCTCTATTGATAATTTTGATGGAGCGATTTTTTTGCGGTAAACTGCAATTTCTTTTTCTGTACAAGAAGGTCTTGCAATAATATAAAGTCCATTCGGTTCATTAGAAATCTTAACTTGTGAAATATCTAAACCTTCGCTATGCCAACCATCTAGTAAGTAATCTTTAAAAGAATCGTTTCCAACCCTTGTAATAAAACCTACACTTGCCCCCATTCTTAGAGCAGCGACAGCCGCAGCCAAAGTATCTCCACCATAATATTTATATAAACATTCAGCATCAGACATCTTTGTGTTAGCTGACAATTCAATCAAACATTCCCCAATTGCGACTACATCTAACTTTTCGTTCATTATTAACCCTTTAACTCGCTTATAACACGTTTTGCACGAGATGTAATTTCACTTAATGAAAATCCGTCATAAAAATCACGCCCAACACCAACACATTTTGCGCCGGCTTTAATATATGAATGAACTTCATCCAACTTAACACTTCCCAATGGCATTACGTTTAAAAACGGCATTGGTCTTAACAAATCTTCAACATACATTGCTCCACCCATTGCAGTAATCGGATAAATTTTTATCAACGGAATACGAGCTTTCCAAGCATTATAAGCCTCATTTGCAGTTGACGTTTCGGCGATATAAGGAATTTCTTTGTCTTTAGATATTTTTACTAAATTTTTAGAAAAAATTGGAGAAGACAAAACTTTTGCACCTGATACAATTGATGCCTCTGCTTGCATTGCAGTAATTATCCCACCTGCACATACTGCAGCATGCTTTGAAATTTCTTCAATCGCTTTATAAATTGAAGGATTTTGAACATTTACTTCTAATATTTTTATTCCACCTTCAATCAAAGCATTTGCCCAATCTATAACGGTTTGAGCATCACTGCTTCGTAGTATCGGTAATATTTTTTCTTCTGATAAGAGTTTGATTAAATTTTCTTTCATAATCTATCCTTTTTTCCGAATTTATTATATCATAAAATAAAGGGATAAATTGAAATGAAAATATTTAAAGGAAAAGCTTTTTTTGTAAAGTCATTTTTATTGCATATTTTTCTAGTTGCAATAATCGCATTTGTATCAATTAATTTTTGGGAAAATCCTATTTACGACATGATGACAAACCTTACACACGCTACGATGAAAGGTTCTGACGATATCGCCCTTGTTATGATTGATAACAAATCTATAGACAGTTACAGGTGGCCGTGGGCAAGATCGTTGTATGGAGAAGTTTTTGACTACTTAAACAAATACACAAATGCAAAAGTAGTTGTTTTTGACTCTATTTTTACAAATTTAGACAAAAATAATCCTCCATCATCAGACAATTATTTTTTTGATACTGTTAAAAACACTGATAACTTTATTGGTGGCTATATGGCTCTTTCCGACAAATATGAAAACCCTGAACTCGGGAGCAATTACGATGAAAAATTTCAGCGCAAGTTCTCAATTGAAATTGCTGACAAAAGAACAAAAAACAATTCCAGATACAGTAATTACAATAGTTTGACAATGTTTCCAGACAAATATTTTGATGCACAAAAAAATGTTGGTTCGGTAAATTTCACTCTTAATCCTGTTGACGGAATTTTAAGAGAGGCAACTGATTTAATCAGCTACAATGATAATTATTATCCGTCACTCGCTCTCAGAGCATATATGTTGAGCAATAAAACTAATAAATTAACCCTAACAAATAATTATTTAATTGTTGATAAAACAGGGTTAAAAATTCCAACATACACTCATAACGGCGACATTCGTCATAACATGAAGTTCTGTGAGTTTCTTCCAAATTCCGACTATTCACACAAAACATATTCCGCAATTGATTTAATAAATTCAGACAGATTATTGAAATCAGGTAAAAAGCCGATTATTTCACCATCTGAATTTGATAACAAAATTATTTTTGTCGGAGCAAATGCTCTTGCCGTAGAAGATGTTTTAAAAACAACAATTGCAACCAAACATCCGGGAGTAGATATCCAAGCAACGATTTTAGATAATTTTTTAAATAACCAATTCATTGTAAAATTCAACGCATTTTCTAATTTGGTTACAATAATTTTAATATCAATTGCGACTTTCTTAATCATCAGATTTTTCGCATTTTTACCATCACTTCTCACACTGATTGGGTTTGCAATATTGTATTTTGCATTTTGCATAATTTGTTTTAACAACAACATTGTACCACTCGTAATCACGCCACTTGCAGTTCAATTAAGTACGATGATTTTTGGCTACTCTTACAGGTTTATTCTTGAAGGAAAGAACAAAGAAAAAATCAAAAATGCAATGGGTAAATACCTTTCACAAGATATTATGAAAAATGTTGTTCAAAATATTGATGATATCAAATTAGGCGGGAAAAAAGCTAATGTTACTGTTCTTTTTGCGGATATAAGAGGCTTTACAAGTATGAGCGAAAAAATGACCGCAGAAGAAGTTTCGGTTATTTTGAATGAATATTTTTCTGAAATAGAACCAATCATCACAAAATATAATGGTGTAATCAACAAATTTATCGGAGATGCGGTTATGGCAATTTTTGGGGAACCAATTCAGGACTTAAACCATCCTCAGAATGCCGTCAGATGCGCTTGTGCAATGTTAAAGAAAGTGGATCAATTGCAAGACAAATGGCTGGCGGAGGGGAAACCAAAAATTGAAATAGGTGTTGGAATTAACACAGGTGAAGCATTTGTTGGAAATATTGGTTCTGAGAAACGTCTTGAATACACGGTAATCGGCGACACAGTAAACCTTGCAAGCAGAATTGAAAGCTATAATAAGGTTTACAAAACCAATATGCTAATCAGTAGTTCTACATATTCTTACGTCGCAGATATTGTTGACACAATAAAAATTGCAGATGTTACCATCAGAGGGAAAGCTAAAAAAATGGATATTTATGAAGTTTTGAGGCTTAGCGAATGATTGATAACATCGAACAACTGAAAAAAGCTATTGAGATTGAAATTCAATATCGATATATTGATATTCACGGAAAAACTCAAGCTTTTTCAAGTTTTATCAAAAACGAGGCAAAAAAATATTACAAATTATCTAAAAAGAACCCGAAATGGGCTGTCATTGCAGAAGCTTTCGAGCATTATCCTTTTGCAGGATTGAATGAAAGACGAAAAAGCATTGATAACCTTATTAGAGTACTTAAATCTGAAACTAATCCCAAACCTTCAAAATCAGAAATTAGCAATGCTCCAGAATTGACTAAATCTGCCAAAGATACAGATGTTATGTATATGAAAGGCGTTGGACCAAAAATCGCATATAAATTAAACAAACTCGGAATTTATACAGTTCAAGATTTAATGTTATATTTTCCCAAAAAACATATTGATTATTCTTCAAGAACTTTAATAAGAGATCTTAAAGAAGGAGAAACGACGACTGTTTTCGGATATATCAAATCAGTTTCGGCGTTCAATACTCAAAAGAAATTATCAGTCGTTAAAGTCACTGTTGCAGATGAAAGCGGAAGATTGGATTTAAGCTTTTTTCAAGCAAAATCAAATCGTTTTATGCTAGAAAGAACAAAATCTCAATTTCCAATAAATGCAGGGATTATGCTATCAGGCAAAGTTAAAAGGAACAATTATGACGGAAAACTAACCTTTGACAAACCAACTTATTCTATTATGACAGGGGAATTTTTAGAAGATAAAAATTCAAACCTTAATATTGCTAGAATTGTCCCTATATATACAGTATGCGAAGATTTAAGCATAAAAGTTTTGAGGCGTGCAATTTTTAACGCAATCCAAAAATACAAAGATGAAATCGAGAACGTTATACCTGATTTTATGCGAGAAAAAATCGGACTTCTTGATAAAAAAACTGCCGTTGAACAAATTCATTTTCCTGAAAACCAAGAATTATTGGAACAGGCAAGGTTTTCTTTGATTTTTGAAGAACTTTTTTTAATCCAATTAAAAATGGTTCGAATTAGAGAACAAAACTCTCACAACCATTCCGCTTTGGCTCTTAAAATTAAAGAAAAAGGACTAGTGAAAGAATTTATTGATAATCTGCCATTTGAACTCACAGGAGCGCAAAAAAAAGCGGTCAATGAGATTTTAAATGATTTAAATTCTGATGTCCCAATGGCAAGACTATTACAAGGTGATGTTGGTAGCGGAAAAACTGTCGTTGCAACAATAATGCTACTTGCTGGAGTCGAAAACGGATATCAAGGCGCACTTATGGCTCCTACGGAAATTCTTGCACAACAACATTATAACAACCTTCAACAATGGCTTAGTCCTATGAGGATTAGTGTTGGATTGTTTTTAGGCAGTCAAGGCAAAAAAATTCGGGAAAAATTCCGCACTGATTTGAGAAACGGACAAATGAATATAGCAGTCGGAACTCACGCACTAATTCAAGAAGATGTAGATTTTAACAATTTAGGTGCAATTGTCGTTGATGAGCAACATAGGTTTGGGGTAAAACAAAGAAATGTTTTGAAAAAGAAATCTCAAAACCCACAAATGCTCACAATGACTGCCACTCCAATCCCGAGAACACTTGCATTGACAGTTCATGGAGATTTGGACTTGACAATTATTGACGAACTTCCAAAGGGTAGAAAACCGATAAAAACATCACTTGTAACTTCTCACAGAGGAGTTTATGAACTTATTCAATCCGAAATTGATGCCGGTAGACAAGCTTATGTAGTTTATCCGTTGATTGAAGAAAGTGAAACTTTGTCGGCTAAAGCCGCAACAATTGAAGCTGAACGACTTCAAAAAGAAGTTTTTCCACAATATAAAATCGGGCTTTTACACGGCAAGCTTAAAAATGACGAAAAAGAACAGGTTATGAAAGATTTTAAAGATAAAAAGTATGACATACTTGTTTCTACAACAGTTGTTGAAGTTGGGGTTGATGTTCCAAATGCAACAGTTATGCTGATTGAAAATGCGGAAAGATTTGGATTATCACAACTTCATCAATTAAGAGGTCGTGTCGGCAGAAATAGTCTACAATCGTATTGCATTTTGCACACATCAACCAAATCGCAAGAAACACGTGAACGATTGAACATAATGACACAAACAAACGATGGTTTTGTTATCGCAGAAAAAGATTTGCAATTGCGTGGACCTGGTGAATTTTTAGGAACACGTCAAAGTGGTTTGCCTGACTTGATAATTTCTGATATTGTCAGAGATGCCAAGATATTAGAAATGGCTCGAAACGAGGCAATTGATTTTGTAAAAACAAATAAAATAGAAGATTACCCAAAACTGAAAGAAATTACTTCTCTTACTCTTTTTAGCGGTTTAGATATATAATTTTGAAATTCTTGTTAACATTTTTTTACAATTGGGAATATTATTAGCAATAAGGCAAGGGATATATACTTTATATATATAAGAGTATAAAATTCGGAGATGTATTATGAATGAATCATTTTACACATATCTTCACGGTCCACGCACATTTTGGGGTGGAAGTGGCAGCAGAACAATAATAAATAACAATTTTTTTGGCGCACAACCATTTGGAATGTCAATGTTCGGATATGGAATGGGCGGTTGTCACTGTAACCATAATCGAGGAATGAGCAACCTTTTTGGGCTTATGGCTTTAAATTCTATGTTTGGCGGAAACCAAAGCGGTGGAATGTTTGGACTAAATTTTAACAACATGTTTAATCCGTTCGGCAACTTTGGCAATTTGGGCAATTTAGGAACACAAAACAATGAAAATACCAATAGTTCTTTAGGTGCAAAAGTCAAAAGCTTGGAAGATCAACTTGCTAGCGCAAATAAAAAAATAAAAGATTTGGAAGCAGAAAAAGCAAAAGCTGAAAAAGATAAAGGTAATGAAATTTCAAGTTCTAAAAAACCTGAAAACTCAACAGAAGTCGGCAAAACACAACCAACTGAAGGAGCAGGCAAAGTTCAAAAACCAACTGACGAAAATACAAAACCAACAGACATTGATAAAAAATTAGACACAATTAACGGCTATAAAGATTTAACTCCAGACCAACAAAAATACGTAAAAGATAAAATAAAAAATCAACACACTGATGACAAAGGCAACACAACCTATGACATAAGCGCAATTGTACACAGTGGCGACACAATTGATAAAGTTATCAATCGTTTCTACAAACCGGACGAAAATCACGATAATACCAACATTCCAGAATTTGGCTACAATACTCAAACTTCCGGCAAAAAAGTTAAAAACCCGAAAGTTGGAGAAGAAGTCGCCCTAAACGGAATTTCCGATTTCGGTCTTGAAGCTTTGGTTAAAGATGCAAAAAACGAAATTACAAAGGAAAGCGAAATTCAAAAAACCAACAACGAAATGCATGAACTTTTGAATAACTTCAAATCCGGTAAACAAAAATTATCTAAGGAGTATGTTCTTCAAAACCACATGATGACCGAAACTGCGTACGACAAATTAATAAAAGAAAAATACTAATTATTAACTTTTGTAAATAAATTTGTTTATTAAAGCAATATATAATTATTTATATACTTTATATATATAAGAGTATAAAATAAGAGGTAAGAGCCATGAGTAATTATGGTGTTAACGGATGGTCAGGCGGTGTTCGCCAATCATTAACGTACAATTTAAAAGCAGGACAGATGCGCGGAATGGGCAGAGTAAATGTTTTTCCGAGCAACACAACCATCATTAACAACAACATATTCGGCAATAGTTGCGGAATGTATGATAATTGTTGCGATGGTTCTGACGGAATGTCTGGATTTACAAAAACAATGCTCGGAATTGGTATGGGAACCTCTATATTAGGAACTATACTCGGTTTCTTCGGTATCGGAGGCGGTGGCGGAAAATCCGAAGGTGCCGGTGGTACTGAAACACCGAAAGAAACTAAAGAAGTAAAAGCATCTAACGAAAAACAAGATGAATTTGCAGGTTTAAAAGTATTGTACCCTGATGGTAAATTTGCCAAAATTGGTGATAAATATAGGTGCAATATAGGCGATCAATCATTTGAAGCTGATAGCATTGTGGATTTAGATAAACAGTTAAAAGCAGGACTTAACAAAAAGCCTGAAACTGTTAAAACAGAAACAGATGCTAGTTCCGTAAAACCGAGTGAACCGGAAACACAAGAATTGAAAGATGGCAAAATTACATTTGCAATAGATGAAGCACTCGGCAGTAGATCAAAAATTAAAGGAGAAGTAACCAACAACACAGATGGCACTGTAAGCATTGTAGGCACAAATAATACATACACTTACGAAAAAGGAAAGAAAACTGTAACTTATAATGGCAAATCATACACTGTATATTCATTAAAAGGAGCAACAAGTAACAAGACAGGTAAAGCAGTACCAACTACTAAACAAGAATACATATTAATAAATGGACAACTTGTACAACCAAAAGACTGCAAAGAACTTGCTGGTTTAGGCACAGGTAGTATTAAACACCGACGGTAAAAGGAGCTAAGACCTCAAAGGCAACTTCAAAGAAATCTAACTCAGAAGGAGCCGGCGGTGTTAAACAACAACCAAAAACACAAAACACTCAATCTAAACAAACCAATAAAGCACAAGCAGAAGTTGACAACTGGAATAAACAACATCCACAAAGTAACACTAAAAAATGGGAAATATAGCACAGTTGTAAGCTCAAACTTAGGCAAACACGAAGTTACTGCGAACAGTTTCGATGAACTTAAAACAAAAGTATATGCACATCTAAAAAGGGCGAACGCACCACATTCAACAAACTATTCAGTAAAAACAAGTGATTACAAAGCTCCTTTTGGGAGATAAATAAAAATTTAAGGTCGGCAAAATGTCGACCTTATTTGTTTTATTTCCTCCCTAATTAGACTGTGCCGAACAAAAGGGAAATTATTTTTTGTTGAACTTCGAATAACATTTAATCAGCACCCATCCCAACCTTCCCTCATTAGGGAAGGAAATTAACTACTTTACAAAAACGCAAAAGATATTATATAATTCAACTATAAAGGAGAATTATTATGACAAAAATAGCAATCGGCTCTGATCACGGCGGTTTTGAATATAAATCAAAAATTATTGATTATCTAAAAAGTCACAACTTTGAATATGAAGATATGGGAACTTACGACACAAATTCTTGCGACTATCCGATAATTGCTAAAAAAGTTGCACAAAAAGTTGTTGATGGAGATGCAGACAAAGGTATTTTAATTTGCGGAACAGGAATTGGAATGTCAATTGCGGCAAACAAAGTTAAAGGAATTAGGGCGGCACTATGTTCTGATACATTCTCAGCCAGAGCAACAAGAGCGCACAACAATTCAAATATTTTATGTTTAGGTCAACGTGCAATTGGAGAATGCCTAGCACTCGATATCGTTGATGTTTGGTTACATACAGAGTTTGAAGGTGGCAGACATCAAAGAAGAATTGATGAAATCGAATAGATAACACTATTTCCATATCGGGATAGCCCCCATCCCAACCTTCACTCATTAGGGAATGAGCTAAAATAAAAAACTGATTTGCAAATCTTCAAAAAATATGCTAAAATTATCTAACGAAGGAAAAAATTATGGCAGAAATTGATTCAAAAAAACTAGCTTGCGTAATTGCAAGAACCCTTGATGAAAAGTTGGGTAAAGAAATTACAATATTGAATATTAGCAATGTGTCATCATTAGCAGACTATTTCGTAATCGTTACAGGTGACTCAACACCACAAGTAAAAGCATTGATGAACAACACTAAAGAACGAATTAAGGAATTGTTTTCACGTTCTCCTGTAAGAATGGAGAATGACATTAAAAATCGTTGGAATTTGCTTGATTACGGCGATGTTGTCGTGCATATTCTTCACAAAGAAGAACGTGAAACTTATGCAATAGAAAAATTCTGGAGCCACGCATTCAGCATTCCGGAAAACGAATGGAAAGCAGTTTCAGAAGAATACAAAACTTTTTAATAACGTAATTGGCTTCACCCCCCGTGAGGCCTTTTCTTTTAACCGTTACATTTCGTCATACTATTGCAAAATCCGAAAAATAGGGTAAAATATAGGTATGAGAGAGTATTATAAAGAAAAAATCAAAAATCTCATTGCTCTTAGGAACAATTTATTTACAAGCGTCATTGTATTGACCAGTGGTGTTGTTGGGTTGTTTTTTATTGACCAACCATATATAAAACTATTCCCTTTTATTGCAATAGGTGCATATTTTGATTTTGTATTTTTCCTGAACCTACTTTCTGTTAACAAAGATATTGACAAATATATTGAGGAGATAAAGTAATGGATATTTTCGAAATATTATCATATTTAGTATTGGCATTACTAGTTATTGCTTTTACATACGTTTTTGGAAGTATGTACTTGCAATTAAGAAAAGATAACCATATAAAAGGTGAAAAATAATGAACAGAGAAGAAATAAACAACAAAATTAACGAATTAACTTTAGCTATGGCTAAAGATCCGCAAAACATAGAAAACTACCACAGATTGTCTGAATTATATATTCAAATCGAAGACTATGACAAAGTTATGTCTGTATTGGATAGCCTTTTGGCAATCAAACCGGATGATGTACAAGCATTGGTTGGAATGGGTACAATGTGGTTTTATGAAAAAGATTTTAGAAAATCTCTTTCTTACTACAACAAAGCTCTTGTTGTTAACCCTAAGAATTACCTAATTTATTACAACATGGGTAATGTTTTTGCGGAATGGAAAAACTTCTCAAAAGCTCTATTTTACTACAACAGAGCAATAGATTTGAACTCTACAAACCCTGAAATCTACAACGCAATTGCGCTTTTATATCAAGATAACGAAGATTATATTGAATCAAAAGCATACTACGAGAAGGCTTTATCTCTTGATCCTGAAAACCTTACTGCTTTGATTGATATGGGAAATGTTTGTTTCAAATTGTTTGATTATGAAACCGCTTTAACTCTTTATAAAAAAGTTTTTGTACTTAATCCGAACAACAAAATAGTAGCAATTTGTATCGGAAACACTTTAACTCTCATGAGAGAGCGTGAAAAAGCTTACAACTACTTTGAAAAAGCTTTAAAAATGGAAGGTGATAATTACAAAGCTTACATTTGTTACGCAATCGCACTTTCTGAATTTGGGGAATACGATATGGCAGTCGCAATGTATGAAAAAGCCCAAAGCGTTAAGCCTGCTGAAATTGAAGCTCAAGTATTACGTGCAAATCTTTATACAAACTTTAACCACCTTGACAAAGCTATGGAACTTTATAAAGAAGCTATCAGATTAAAACCGAATAGCGCACTTACGTATATGTTGTTAGGCAATGCTCATTACCTTAAAGGCGAGGTTGAGCAAGCTATAGCATCATACAGAGCATCTATCAATATTTCACCAGAAAACGATGAATATAGACTTGTTTATACTCAGGTATTAGATGAATATATTGATAAAAAGAGAAATGGAGAAACTGTTTAAAAATGAGAGAAAACACCCCGTATTTAATTGAAAGAGTAGTTGCAGCATTATCATATTTGACAATGGGAATGGTAGGATTTGTTTGGCTAATAATCGGATTGTTCACCAAAGCAAGTCTAAAACCGTTTTTAAAGTACCATATATTTCAATCTATATTTATTTCATTAGGCTTTGCAGTAATTTCAATTTTTGTCGGATGGGTTTCAAACATTTTAAGCTTTATTCCACTTATTAACAAACTCGTTGCCCAGATAAATTTCTTGCTAAATATGCCTCTAATATTTGATTATTCATTATTACAAACATTAATTTACGCATTTTTAATTTATCTTGCAGGCACGTCGTTTATCGGAAAATACAGTTATATTCCTTACGTTTCTGATATAATTGATCAAAACGTAAGATAACAAACAAATATAATAAAAAGAAAGCCCTTTTAGAGGGCTTTTTTAAGATGTGGTCACTTACGTTATGAAAAGAATTATGAAATAAGAAATTTTAAGTTCTGTTTGTTTTGGATAATACAAGCGCATTAGATAATGGAATACCACCTTTTTGTTGCGGGTGATTGACGACATTTCCATTAACATACATTACTGTTGAACCACCGCCATCAAGGTTAATAGCACCTACGCAACCTATAGACTGCATAAAACGTGCAAGTTCATTCAATGTCATTCCGATAGAGCTTCCTTCTCTGCCGTCAACTGCAACAAGGATTAAATTATTGTCTGCAGTATAACCGATTGCAGTACGAGGATTTCTACCTCCAATTGCACCTAACTTTTGAGCAGTCATATCAACAAATATTTCGCCATTTTTTACTAAATATGGTCCACCACTAATTATGTGTTTAACACCTTTCCAGTCAGGGTTTGTATTTACTACTAATTCAGAATCTTTTTTATCCAACAATGGGTACAACATTGATTTAGGCCCAGAAATAACATAACCATTTTGCGGAATTTCAAGAGGATTTGCAGATGTTTTAACAATTTTATTATCAACAACTTGTAAACCCGTTCCATATTGAGGGGCTTGTGGAGCGTATTTTCCCCATTCAGGAGTATAGACAAGGACATAAGTTGATAACATTCTTGGTTGGTTGATATTGTTAACTTTAACAATTTTTCCGCTACCTTTGATTGTTGCATTCAACTGAACTCTTGCAATATCAAATCTCTGCAAAGAGCCATCTTCAAATATACCAAAAGCAACTCTATCATAAATCGGTCCTGTGTACATTTTCTTATTAATCATCAAAGTTCCAAGAGGAACACCAGTTTGCGGTTTAAAATAAGTACCGTTAATTGCTGCTATAGCATTGTTATTTTTCGCAATTGTAGTTATTGTCCTTCTACTTTTTAAAGTTGAGCCGGAAGAAAGTGCCGGCGTTAACTCTATGTTTTTGGCGAGTTTCATATCAGCTTCTACAACATTAATTCTAACCGGTTTGCCATTATAATATTTTGTAAGTTTAATATGCTTTACCCCGCCGGTTACATCAACTATGGTAGCTTTCGGGTATTTATTCCGAACCATTGTATCAAAATTTTTCTGCCGAATTTCAGGTGAAAACTCATTAAGAATTTTCATCTTTAATTGACCTGTATCAAAGTCGGGGGCTGTCACCTGTGCAACTTTAGTACTCCCAGCATGAATAGGCAAAAGCCCCTGACACAAAACTAAAACCCCAATTATTGAAAGATTAATTATAATATCAGCAATCTTTCTCAATTCATAATTTTCAGCAGTATTAAAAATCAACGTATCCATAATGTCACCTCAACTTTGAGTAACGGATACCTTTTTGATTTAAGAGTGGGGTGGGGATTAACACTCATCGGAAACCTGATTAATTTTTATGATAAATTGTTTTTCAGGATCTTCCTACTACTATTGTAACATATTTTAACACATCTCGCAAGTGGCTACAACCCCTAAATAGCAAAGATTTTACAAAACTAAATAAGGGTAAATTTACACTTTTTAACAATTTTATTAGTCAATATCCACAGGTTCTCGCTGAATTTTATCAATCGCCTCACGTGCAGTAAAGACAAGACTTTCAGGAACATTATCAATAGTTGTAAACTGTCTTAAAACATCCACAACCCTTTTGAAAGATCTGACAATATCACCTTCACCCATATCAATCTGTTCTATAATTGTTTCCCACTCTGCACCTTCAACCCACAATTCAATTAGGGATGAAAAGTATGGATTTATATACATTGGAGCTTCTACAGTGTATTTATTTTGAACCTTTTCAACTTTTCTACGAATATTTCTAATCAGATTAAGTGTCTTTCTTACAGGTTCTGATATTGGTAAGTAAGGAATATCAATTCTTAAATCCTCAGTTGTAATAGCACAAACTACTGCAGCCAATTGTGCCGGCGTAAGATTTTCCAAAACATTGGAAAATATAATCTGAGCAATAAACAATTCGTTTTCTGAACGTATTTGTGAGGTCGTTATTCCGTTTTCTGTCGGGTAATCATCTCGTAAATAGCCAAAGTCGATTAAAACGCTTCTGTGGGCTAAGAACTTGTTCCAAAAGATATCCCGTTGACGCTCTATTTCTTTTTCTAACTTTTTAGAACGAACTGAAAAACGCTCCAAAACCTCAATATTTTTAGAGTGCTTTTTGTATAATTTACAATTGTCGCACTGAAAGCCGTGCATTTTTTCAAGTAAAGCTTTAGTTTCTCTACCAAACTGAACCGCTTCCGGTGACAACGGGCGATTTTTAGAACGTTCTTGTTTACAGATTTTTTTATAAGTTTGCCTATTTTGAACATAAATATGACGAATTTTATCATATTCAGCTAATTTGTCATCACACAATTTATAAGGACAGACAAATTCTCTTGATTTCATTTCTCCTTCAATCTGTTTTTGAGCCAACAACAATGGCTGCAAACGACTTCCAGATGAAAAATAACCAAAACTTTTCAATATCAGTTCTTTTGCCTCATCCAAACTAAACCTTTGTAACAAATTCAAAACCATTGAATATGACGGAGAAAAACGACTTTCAAGCGGATTTGCATCACTCAAAACAAGTTCTGCAACTTCTTCAGGTGTTTGGAATTGAGTACCAACAATTGTTACATAACCAACTTCGTCCATTCCACGACGACCAGCACGACCTGACATTTGCAAAAATTCACTTGCGGTTAACATTCTATGTCCGGAATCTGTTCTTTTACTAGTTGAACTTATAACAGTAGAACGAGCAGGCATGTTTATTCCAGCAGCAAGAGTTTCTGTCGCAAATACAACTTTTATCAAGCCTTTTTGAAACAATTTTTCAACAAGAATTTTCCAAGCAGGTAAAAGCCCGGCATGGTGCGATGCAACACCACATAAAAGATATTCAATGTGTTTATTGTTGTAAAGATGCGGATTTTCTGCAATAAATTCGTCGATAAATTGTCTGATTTGCGCTTTTTCACCTCTCGTTACCAAATCCAAAGAGGCACATTTTTCCATTTGCTCATCACATTTTTTGCGAGAAAATGTAAAATAAATCGCAGGAAGCATGTCATTTTCTTGTAAATTTCGAATAATTTCTTTTACATAAGACTTTTTATTTTGGAATTTCTTTCCAAAAACTCTTTTTTCCGGTTTAATTTTTTTATTAAGCTGCCCACTCGGGGTTAACAAAGGCAACAATTTTGTCGGTTGAGAACTGTCGAAATAAAAGAATTTCAACGGAACTGGTCTGAAATCAGTATCAACTAATTCTGTTTTAGAATGAACAGTGTTAATCCAATCTGTCAATTCTTGCGCATTTGCAACAGTTGCAGAAAGTGCAATAATTTGAACATTTGTAGGACAGTAAATTATACTTTCTTCCCAAACCGTACCTCTCTGCTCATCATTCATATAATGCACTTCGTCTAACACAACATATTTAACATCTTTCATATTATCTGTTACAGAGCCAAAATTCGTACCATAAAGCATATTACGAAAAACTTCTGTCGTCATAATAACGATTTGCGCATTACGATTTATAGAAGTATCTCCGGTTAAAAGTCCAACTTTATCATGCCCATATTTTTCACCAAAATCATAGTATTTTTGGTTAGAAAGAGCTTTTAAAGGAGTTGTATAAAAAATTCTCGTACCATTTTTCAAAGCATTATTAATCGCATGTTCTGCAATAACAGTTTTACCTGCACCTGTTGGTGCGCAAACTACAACACTTTCTCCTTTATCTATAAATTCACAAGCTTCTTTTTGAAAATCATCCAGCTCAAACGGAAATTCGTTCATCTTTACTCCTTTAAAAAATATTATGTTAATAATATTATGCCCTAAAATTCAAGATTTGTAAAACATTGTAGCATTTCTATATAAAAAAAATCCCGCAGAACAAATTTTTCTACGGGCAATAAATGGTTGTATTAAGTTTAAGTTTAAGTTTAAATTTTATCAAATCCGGTGTATTTTCTAAGAACTTCCGGAATAATAATTGTACCGTCTTCTTGTTGATAGTTTTCAACAATAGCCGCAAATGTTCTACCAACTGCAAGACCAGAACCGTTGATTGTGTGAACAAATTGGGTTTTACCTGTTTCTTTATCTCTATATCGAATATTTGCACGTCTTGCTTGATAATCACCATAATTTGAACAACTTGAGATTTCCTTGTAAGTACCATAAGAAGGCATCCAAACTTCCAAATCCCAACATTTATTTGCTGAAAAACCGATATCACCGGTAGACAAAGCTTCTCTACGATATGGAAGTTCTAACATTTGAAGCATCTTTTCAGCATCTTCTGTCAATTTTTCATGTTCATCTTTACTTGTTTGCGGTGTACAAAGTTTTACTAATTCAACTTTATTAAATTGGTGAACTCTAATCAAACCTCTTGTATCACGACCTGCAGAACCGGATTCTCTTCTAAAGCATGGAGTGTAAGCTGTCATATATTTTGGCAAATCATCTTCTGATAAAATTTCACCTGCATAAATGTTAGTTACAGGAACTTCTGCAGTCGGAATTAAATACAAATCTTCGTTTTCACATTTGTACATATCCTCTTTAAATTTTGGAAGTTGTCCAGTACCTGTCATTGTTGCTGAATTTGCCATAAACGGAGGTAATATTTCTTCATACCCTTGTTTTTCTGTATGATAATCAAGAAAGAAGTTGATAATAGCACGTTCTAGGCGAGAACCTTTTCCTCTATATAGAATAAATCTACTTTGAGAAAGTTTTACACCACGTTCAAAATCAACAAGATTTTTTTCTTCGCACAAATCCCAGTGAGCTTTAAATTCAAAATCGAATTTTCTAGGTTCACCCCATTTGTAAACTTCAACATTATCATCTTCTGACAAGCCTATTGGAGTAGTTTCATCTGGAATATTTGGAATATGCAACAAAATATCTCTTTGTTTTTCATCCAATTCAGATTGTTTTTCTTCCAACGCTTTGATATCATCACCGAGTTTACGAACTTCTTCTTGGATAGAATCCGTATTTTCGCCATTCTTTTTCATCAAACCGATTTTTTGTGAATCATTTTTTCTTTTGGCACGCAATTCATCAGCCTGAGTTTGAATTTTTCTTCTCTCAACATCTATTTCCAAAACTTTATCTACAGAAAGCTCCGGATTTCTTCTTTTTAAAAGTTCATTTACCCTTTCAGGGTTCTCTCTAATCATTTTGATATCAAGCATTTATAACCTCTTTTCCTTACTTTAAAATTTATGACATTATTCTAGTTTAAATATAAGTTTTAATCAAGCAAAATCTATACAATTCGCAATTATTAAGTTTTGTAGACAAATTTGACATACGTAGTATAATGTTATTATAGGGGATAGTGTTATGATGTTTAAGAAATTAGCACAAAAATTAAGTTTAGAACGAGAAAAGCATAATAGCGTTGCAACAAACCCGCTAAGTGTGGATTTTGACGATAGAAGAAGCGTTTTTCTCAACAAATTAACCAAAACCGCAGTCAATCTATACGAAAGAAATTGCGATGTTAGAAACTTTACCAAACTTGCCCTATCAAACCCAGAAAATCAATCTCATAACGAAATTATGGATGAATTGTTTTCACAAGGCGTTATTGATCCATCAGATGATGAAAAACTAATGGAATTGTCAAACAATTCTCGCTTCCTTAGAGATTTGGGGTTAATTGAATAGCACAACGAAAGGCTGAATATGTCACACCAAAAAGGCAAAACACCTGTTATAATCGGGTTTGTTTTGTTTATTATTTCATTTGTTACCCTATTTTGCAATGAACAAAACTACGTAAACTCTATAAAAAAAGCAAATTTTGCAGAACAGAATGCTATTGAACTTAAATCAAACTATATTTCACCTGCCAATGATGGAAAACTTGTCCAATTAGCAAACAGTGTTTATTCAAACCAAATTCTAGCCGATGGAATTTTAACAATCCCAAAAGCGATTGCTCTTATCAGAACAACAGAAATGTACCAATGGGAAGAGTACACAACCAACAATGACGGCTATCAATATCGAAAAAATTGGAATAGTTTTTTGATAAATTCTGATAACTTTGAAAAAATTGAACATAAAAACCCTAAAAAGTTCAAATATGAACCCAAAAATATCTATGCGAAAAATATTGGATTTGGGAGATTTTACCTGTCAGAAAACATCGTAAAAAAAATTAATCAGACAAACAAAATCCAAAACCTGCCATATAATAGCAACTTTAAAACATATAACGGATTTTACTTTACCGGAAAAGATTTTGATAACCCACAAATTGGGGATCAAAAACTATTCTATTCCTATATTCCATCAGGAATAAAGTTATCAATTATTGCAAAACAGTCAGGAAATCACCTTGAACCTATGCCCTCAAAAGTTGGGGATATTGCAATTGTAAGCAATGGAACTAAAAATCTAACCGAAATGTTGAAGGAATATCGAAATGCAAATTCTTCAAACACTTGGGGGATAAGAGGAATTGGATTAATTTTGATGTTTATCGGATTAAATTTGATTATTCAACCAATTGTAAATTTTACTGGGAAAATCCCGATACTCGGTGAAATAACTCAATTTGCAGCCCTTTTTACAACAATAATAATTTCAATAGCATTAACAGCAATAACAATATCATTGGGATGGTTAACATACAGACCGGAAATTTCAATACCAATCATAATTATCGCCATCATCACAATAATTTTACAAAAACGCAAAAAGAAAATTGTTATTGAATAACAGTTGAAAAAACTTGAAATATAGTTTAAAATAATAAAAAAAGAGAAAAGAAGGGAGTATTACTATGATTAAAAAATATTTATCAGCATGCCCCCCCCCCGATGCAATAGTCTAATCGCAAGGGTTTTGAGGGGTGCTACTTTCAAAGGCAATTGGAACAATTCTCGTAAAATAGCCTTTACATTGGCGGAGGTTTTAATCACTCTCGGTATCATCGGTGTAGTTGCTGCTATGACATTACCTGCTCTGAATGCAAACTACAAAAAACACGAAGTCGAAACCAAATTAAAACGATTTTATTCCAATATGAACCAAGCTATTTTATTGTCCGAAAACGACAACGGACCTAAAGAAGATTGGTGGGATAATAATGAAATTTCCGAAAAATGCAATGGAGCAGCCTCCTATTCAGAAGAATGTTTACAAACATTTTTTGATATATATTTGAAAAAATATATTAAATACACAAATACTGAATACGTAGTAGAAGATGTGCGAAACTCACTCGCTATTTATTTTGCAGACGGTTCGGTTGTAAAATTAAAATATAAGGGTAGAGATTGGGTATTTTTTATAAACAATAAAATCCCGCAAGAAAAACAAATTTTAGGGAAAACTCAATTTGTATTTGGACTTTATCCTGACTACCCAACAAGCAATTATAGAGGTTTTAATTGGCATAATAAGGGATTAGAACCATATATAAGTGTGAATTATGAAGGGACAACTGAAAGTTTATACAAAGAACGAGAGAATTTCGCAAAAATCATTCAACTAAACGGATGGAAAATTCCGAAAGATTATCCGTTAAAATTTTAAATATCACTATTCCCTTCCCTTTTGAGGGAAGGGACAGGGATGGGTGCTTTTTCCAAAAAATAATATCGAGCAAAATTTTCTTATATAAAAGAAGATATTTATTATAAATTCCTTATCACTGCATCGGCAAAATCTGTCGTAGAAAGAGTTCCTCCCAAATCTACAGTACAATTACCATCTTTTAATGTTTTGAATAATGCTTTTTCAATTTTTTCAGCATAAGTTGTTTCTCCAATATATCGCAACATTTCAATGGCAGATAACAACAGAGCCGTCGGATTAGCCTTATTTTGCCCTTTAATATCAGGAGCAGAACCATGAACAGGTTCAAATACCGCACAGTCATAGCCAATATTAGCACCTTGAGCAACTCCTAAACCGCCAATCAATCCGGCACACAAATCTGACACAATATCTCCATACAAATTAGGTAAAACCAAAACATCAAACTGTTCAGGGTTTTGCACCAATTGCATACACAAATTATCAACCAATATTTCTCTCGTTTTTATTTGCGGATAATCCTTTGCCACCTTTCTAAAACATTCCAAAAACAACCCATCCGAAAGTTTCATAATATTAGCTTTCGTAACTACACAAACCTCTTTTCGATTATTTTTAACCGCATAATCAAACGCAAATTTTGCAATCCTTGTAGATGCTTTTCTCGTAATTATTTTAATACTTTCTGCCGTATCAACATCAACTTGTCGTTCAATTCCGGCATACAAATCCTCAGTATTTTCTCTCACAACAACAATATCAACGTTATCAAAACGAGTTTTTACATTAGGCAAATTCTTGCAAGGTCTTAAATTCGCATACAAATCCAATTCTTTACGCAATTGAACATTAACAGATCTAAACCCTTTTCCAATAGGAGTAGTAACAGGAGCTTTTAATGCAACTTTATTTTTTCTGATGGACTTTAATACTCTATCAGGCAATGGAGTTCCCTCTTTTTCTATAACATCAGCACCTGCAGTTTGAACATCCCAATTGATTTTCACCCCTGAAGCTGCAAGAATTTTTACGACCGCATCAGATATTTCCGGTCCAATCCCATCACCATTTATTAACGTAATTTCTCTCATTATCCCACGCTCCTTTTTGACTATAATACATCTTTTACACATATTTGTAAACAAAAGAAATATTAATATTTCTTAACAAAAATCAGATATAAAAGCAATAATTTGGAACAAAAATTTTTTATGTAAGTAAGGTAGGTTATAAAAGATTAGGTAGGTTATTATGAACGTAAATTTAATAGGTTCATATTTTAAACGAGCAGTTAAATTGTATCCAGATTTTGTTTTAGGAACAGGAAATGAATCATTTTCTAAAGCATTGAAGGAAACAGTAAAAAATAGAAAAGCCGCAAATCAAGGTTATTTTGAATCAGTTTGGTCTGGTGTAAAAAATGGTGCAAAAGCAGCTGAAACTCATAACGCTAACATGGTTAAAAGAGATGGCGGATTTTGGCAAAGCACTTGGAAAGCTTTAAAAACAACTCCTGATAAAATCAGACAAGGTTGGACTATTGGAGGCAAACTAGCTGATAAAGCAGGAAAAACAGGTTTTTCTAAAACTTGGACACAATTCAAAGGTTCAATGAGTGGACTTGGCAAAAGAATGCCACTAATCGGAACATTGTTAATTGCCGTAACAGAACTTCCAAATATCATTTCCGCATTCGGAGATGGTGGAGTTGTTGGTGGTGTTACTGAAACTGTCAAAACAGGTTTAAGACTTGGCGCAGGCATGACTGGTGCTGCAATAGGTCAAGCACTAATTCCAATCCCTGTAGTTGGAGGTTTAGTAGGTTATTTGGCAGGTGACACTTTAATGAGCTTGATTACAGGAAAATCTCATTCTGAAAAGAAAGCAGAAGCCGAAGAACAACAACAAGCTTTGATTAATAATCAACAACAAGCACTTGAAGGCATGCAACAACAAATAGCACAACAAAATGCAATGCAATATCCAATCGGTACAACAAATCCATTTGCAACTGCGCAACCAACAATGACTCCACAACAATTAATGGCTCTAAGACAACAACTTTATAACGGTGGAGCTGTTTCTCCAATGGATCAAGACTTTATGGCTATGGCAAGCGGTTTAAACAGAATAAATTATATGGGATAATTAATCGGTATATATTTCATACCGATTAATTATTAACATATTGTTACAAAAAGACAATTTTCAGATATAAAAATTTTTATATATTATATACGGGGAATTATAAAAGGGAAAATTTAATATGGCTAACACAGACTTAACCCTAAGTCAAAATTTGCTATTGGCAAACTGGCTCAACGGGGTTGAAGAAACTCCACAAACAAATATATCAGAAGAAATCAGTTCCAATCTATTATTTGGAATACCATTGATGGTTGGTGCGCCATTATTATTTAAAAAACCTTATTCTGTTTGGATGGAACGAAATACTCATCCAAATCTTAATTGGACACAGGCATGGAATAGTGTCAGTAACCGTAATGAAATGGAAAAACAGGCGTTACAATACCTAAAAGATCCACAAAGTCGATTTAATACACTAAAAAACAAAAGTCGATTTTCTGTAATAAAAGGATTAGAAGCGGATATTACAGCAGGTAAAGCCAATACTAAATATTATGATGAGGCTAAAAAATTAATAGCTGAAGCTAAATCAAAGAAGATGACAGGCAAACAATTGAAAGCTCAACTTCAAAAAATCCATGAGGCAATGGCTAAGGGAGATTTAAAAGTTAACGCAGATATTCAAAAAGGATTAATCAAACCAACATCAAAATTCGGTAAAGCTTCACATTTTTTGAAATCAAAAACAGGAATTTACAAAGCCAAAGGAGCTATTTTAAAAAGTGCTAAAGGCGCAAACGCATTAAGGCTTGCCTCAAAAGCTGTAAAAGGTTCTTGGATAATGGCAGCAATTGAAGGCGCAATGGAAATACCCGATATTATAAAATCTTATAAAACCGGTTCAAAAGAAGGTAACAAACAACTTGTAAAATCTACCACCAAAGTAGGAGCAAGCGTACTCGGTTATGCAGGAGGCGCAGCTGCAGCCGGAGCAATCGCAGGTTCTGTCGTTCCAGGCTTAGGAAATGTTGCAGGAGCAATTATCGGATTTGTCGGTGGTATAATTGGCGGAGCATTAGCAAGTTGGGGCGCAGGCAAAGTTATGGATAAAGTTATGGGCGAAAAGGATTCCCTAAATAAATCTGAAGCCCAAGTTGCCAAAGAAGAAAAAGCTAAACAAAAAGCTAAACTTGCCACTAATTCATCAGAAGAACAACAAAAATTACTTGCAGAAGTATTAGAAAAAGCTCAGAATGAGGGTGGGTTTGATGATGAAGCTACTTTAAACGCATACCAAACCTTGCTTGCAGAAAGAGAAAATGAATTAGGTGGCACTCCAACTTATGACAACGAAGAAGAACTCCTAAAATCACAACTTTCAGCGCTTGCAAACTTGAATATAAGAGCGTAAATAGCTTTACAAATTGACAACAATTCAGGGATTTTAAAAATTTTTAAACACAAAAAGAACCGCTAAATAGGCGGTTCTTTTATCAAAATTAAACTTTCAACAAGTTTGCTAAACTGATGTAACATTAAAATCTCGTTCAGATTTGAATGAAGTGCAGTTCAAAACACTTTTCAAAAATTTTTCAATAGTAGATTCCATTGAAGAAATTTCGTTTTTCAAAGCTTTATAGCTTTCTTCTTTAACATCCTTTAGTGCATTTTCAAAAATCTCGTCATGATACATTAGTCACATCTCCTTTTAAATTACTTTGCAAAATTGCAAATTCTACTTCACATATTCCCATAACGGCACTTTTTAGAACAAACTTTAACAATTTAAAGAATATTGTTACAAAATTTAGTATTCCTACAAAATAAAAAAATTTTAATGTAGAATATTAGAATATATACAGGGGAAATATAATGACAACTGATTTTCTAACAAGTTATGATTATTATTCAAGCAGACGCGACATGGAAGTAATATCGCAAATCGTAGAGTCTTTAAAGAAAATTTTGGAAGAAGATAAACAACAAACACAACCGTTGTTTTTAAAAACATCTGACAACCTTATTTTAAACATTGCAAGAAAGGTTGTTCAAGAGAAAAAGAAAACATTTTTAATTGGAATTACAGGTGAAAGCGCATCAGGTAAAACTGTTTTTGTAGATAACACAATCAAAGCATGCGTAAAAGATAAAAAAGAAGGTATTTACACTGTAATTCGTTGTGACGATTACTATAAAGACACCTCAAAAGAGTTGCAGGAAGCCGGAAGTTATGAAGAATTGTTCAAAACAGGTTTTAGTTTTGACACTCCGGATGCAATAGATTTGGACTTGATGAAATCGCACTTGATGAACTTGAAAACAGGTAAACAAATTACATCTCCAAGATATGATTTTGTAACTTGCATTTCTGATCCGAACGGAGATATCAAAAAGCCTGCAAAAGTCGTACTTACTGAAGGCTTGTACGTACTTAATGAAGGTGTTCGAGATATTATGGATGTTAAGGTGTATGTTTACACTCCACTTGAAGTTATAAAAGAACGTTGGTATAAAAGAGCAGCTTTGAGAGGCAAAACCGGAACTGCTGCGGATTTGCAGTTTCAAGACGTAAACAGAACGGCACAACAATATATAAGACCGGCTTACCAAATCTCTGACGCAGTAATCAATGGAATGGTTTCACAAGAATATATTCAAGAAATTACAGACAAAATCTTTAATACATTAGAAGAAATTGTCTAATAGATCTATGCAGCAATATCTATTCTGTCCTTTAGATGCTCATTTTAATTCATGGGTTATCAATATTTATAAGAGATTGCGCAACAAGTGCGCAATGACAAGGTAAAACATCCTCCCTTTTGAGGGAGGAATGAGGTAGGTGGTGCTACACACGTAGTTCTCTGTAACAATGCCGTTCCATACTTCATTTATCGGTCAAATATTTTTACATTAGTAAAGTTTGCTTTTCCCAACGAGGCTAAAATCCATCCTAACACCTTTCACAACAAGTGCGCAATGACAAGGTAAAACATCCTCCCTTTTGAGGGAGGAATGAGGTGGGTGCTGATTAAATATTATTCAAAGTAAAACAAAAACCAATCCCCCTTTTATTCCCCCTTTGCAAGGGGGATGATACTCATAACCTTCCTTAAGGTTAACTTTTTTGATAAGGTCTACTCACTATTCACCACTCACCATTCACTTATTTATAGCGATAAGGACTTTTCACGTTTCACTTCTCACTTTTCACTAAAAACAGTAAGGCGGGGTATCAACCCCGCCAACATATTAACTAGAAAAATTTTACAGGACTTACATATTTCAAGATACATACATTAGCACCCTCATTACAGGTTGGCTCTAATGATACACCCGCACAATATGGTGTAGTTGAATTTATGTAGCCCGATGTACAAGCACTTTCTTTAAAT
>ERZ1034952.828-NODE-828-length-27490-cov-19.192746_pt1 | contig 27490 bp, 24 predicted proteins | sample MGYA00520625_ERZ1034952 | MGnify/ENA primary metagenome ERZ1034952 (study PRJEB33766, sample SAMN09781773) | gut metagenome | biome: gut microbiome | host: Homo sapiens | place: Madagascar | study: EMG produced TPA metagenomics assembly of the PRJNA485056 data... | reverse complement strand
CGTTCACACGGGTATTTTTCACACTATTTTTTCTCATTCTTATTCCTTCTTACTTAAAACCTAAACCATGATATACCGGAAGCTTCGCTTCGTACCACACCGGAAGTTTCGCTTTGCGAAACTTCGCGCTAAAGCTTTAGAATATCTTAGGCGTGGTATTTTCACGCCTTAGATATTCTCTTTAGCGTGGTACCTCCACCATGATATAGGCTTCTACGATATCCAGCTCCTGCATCTTGTCAAAGCCTTCGAATACGAGACCACACTCATATCCTGCCTTAACTTCCTTCACATCATCCTTGAATCTCTTCAGGGAAGCCAGGTTGCCCTCGAAGATCTGCTCGCCCTCACGGGTGATGCGAACCTTACAGCCTCTCTGGAATACACCGTCTAAGACATAGGAACCGGCAATATTACCGATAGCGGATGCCTTGAAGATCTGACGAACCTCTGCATGACCGATCACCTTCTCCTCGTATACGGGATCCAGCATACCCTTCATGGCAGCTTCGATATCTTCGATGGCCTGGTAGATGACCTTGTACAGACGTACATCCACGCCCTCTCTCTCTGCGGTTGCCTTGGCAGTCGCATCGGGGCGGACGTTGAATCCGATGATGATCGCGTTAGACGCACTTGCCAGGGATACGTCGGACTCGTTGATGGCACCTACGCCGCCGTGGATACATTTTACGACTACTTCTTCATTGGACAGCTTCATCAGGGACTGTTTTACTGCCTCTACACTACCCTGTACGTCAGCTTTGACGATCAGGTTCAGTTCCTTCAGGTTGCCTTCCTGGATCTGGCTGAACAGATCATCTAAGGACATTCTGCCCTTGGTCTCTTCCAGCATCTTTTCCTTATTCTGTGCCAGGTAGGTCTCCGCATAGGATTTTGCTGTCTTATCATTATCATGTGCCAGGAATACTTCACCGGCACTGGGAACGTCGGACAGACCCAGGATCTCTACGGGAGTTGAAGGTCCTGCTTCCTTGACTCTGCGTCCCTTGTCATCGATCATGGCTCTTACCTTACCATGAGCCACACCTGCGGAGATAAAGTCTCCCACATGCAGGGTACCCTTCTGTACCAGTACGGTAGCCACAGGTCCACGTCCCTTATCCAGCTCTGCCTCGATGACCAGACCTCTTGCCTTTCTCTTGGGGTTCGCCTTCAGCTCCATGATGTCTGCGGTCAGCAGGATCATGTCAAGCAGCTGGTCGATGCCCTCGCCGCTTTTTGCGGATACGGGTGCAAATACGGTGCTTCCGCCCCAATCCTCGGGGATCAGCTCATACTCAGCCAGCTCCTGCTTTACACGATCAATGTTTGCAGAGGGCTTATCGATCTTGTTCACTGCTACGATGATCTCGACGCCGGCTGCCTTTGCATGGTTGATCGCTTCTATCGTCTGGGGCATTACGCCGTCATCCGCTGCTACTACCAGGATAGCAATATCGGTCGCATTGGCACCACGCATACGCATGGCAGTAAATGCTTCGTGTCCGGGAGTATCTAAGAAGGTGATCTTGCGATCTCCCACATTTACAGTATAAGCACCGATGTGCTGGGTGATACCACCTGCCTCGCGATCGGTTACGTTGGTCTTACGAATAGCGTCTAACAGGGAAGTCTTACCATGGTCAACGTGACCCATAACACAGATTACGGGAGGTCTTTCCACCAGATCTTCCTCTTTCTCTTCGTCTTCCTTCAGCAGCTCTTCGATGACATCAACCTTGACCTCTTTTTCACAGAGAATGTCATATTCCATGGCGATGTTTTCTGCATCTTCATAGGAGATCTCCTGGTTCACGGTTACGACCTTACCTTCCAGGAACAGCTTCTTGATGATGGCTGCGGGCTGTAACTTCATCTTCTCAGCCAGTTCTTTGATGGTGATGGATTCAGGCAGCACGATCACCTTGATCTGCTCTTCCTGTACCTCTTCCTTCTTCTTTTCCGGCTTGATGAAACGTCCGGGCTTGTTCTTCAGTGCGTCCTCGTCCTCGTAGATATGGTCCTTCTTGGAGCGCTTGTTGTCCTTCTCCTGGCTGAAACGTCTCTTTTCATCTTCGCGCTTCTTCTCCATATCTTTGCCTGCAGGTTCCGGAACGAAGCCCTTATTCTGTCTGTTATCTCCGAATCGATTACCCGATCCGCCATTGCCTCTTTGGTCGCGGCCGTTATTGCCGTAACCGCGCTCACCGTTGCCGTTATTCCTGCGATCACCCTGGCCGCCTTCCATACCCGGACGACCCTGTCTGTTAAATCCGCCTCCCTGAGGTCTGCCATTGCCCATACCTCCTCTGTTTGCGTTCTGTCCGCCCTGGCGGCTGCCCTGACCATAGCCACCCTGACGATTATCACGACTGCCATCTCTGTTATCACGATTATAACCGCCCTGACCACGATCGTTCTGTCCACGATTATCACGGTTCTGTCCGTAATTATTCTGTCCGTAACCACCCTGACGGTTGTCGCGGTTATTGTTCTGCGGTCTGTCCGCAGGTCTTGCCTGTGCGGTATTCTGTGTATTCTGCGGTGCCTGCGTGGCTGCGGTATTGGTATTCTGCACTGCCTGCTCCTTTACGGGAGCCTGCGTGGCTGCGGTATTGTTTACAGGCTTTTTCGCAGGCTGCTGTCCCTTATTGCCGGGTACCATTGCCACACTGGGTGTGGGAGAAGGCGGAGTCAGCGGCTTGATGGGACGTACGGGAGCCTGTGCCTGCACACGGTTATTGTAAGAATTGTTCTGATAACCGTTGTTCTGGTATCTGTTATTCTGTCCCTGGTTCGGGCGCTGTCCGCCGGCATTTCTCTGTCCCTGTCCGTTCTGTCCGCCCTGACGCTGTCCGGGCATCTTGGAATTCTGAGGGTTGCTTACAAAGATGATCTTTTTCTTCTTTTTCGTCTCTTCGGGAGATTTGGTTTCCTCCTGCGCCTTTTCCTCAGCAGGCTTTGTATTTTCAGTCTTTGCAGGAGCCTCTTTTTCCGCAGCAGGTGCTGCAGCCGCCTTCTTCTGTCCTAAGCTGTTACGTACCAGCGCTGCCGCATCCTCTTCCAGCGAGCTCTGTGCAGCTTTCGCCTCAATTCCTTTTTCCTGTAAAAAATTCAATATATCCTTACTCTGTAATTCTAATTCTTTTGCGAGTTCATGTACTTTGATTTTCGCCATGCTTTCCTCCATTCTGCCTAACCGGGCAAATTCGCTTCCAATTGCTTGATGAGTGCATCTGCCAGTCCCGCATCACACACACCTACCGAAGATCTTAAGTTCCGGCCGATCGCCCAGCCGAGCTCTTCTTTTGTGCCATATTCGTATACCGGGACTTCATAATAGGAACATTTGTCGTGAAACAACTTTTTCGTATTGGCGGATGCATCTTCTGCAACGATCACCAACATGGCAGAACCTTTTTTCACAGCGTCCTCCGTCTGGAATTCACCGCTTACCAGGTTACGCCCCCTCATCGCAAGTCCCAAAAGGGAATAAATCTTATTCTGTTTCAAGCTGATCAAACTCCTTTTCCAGCATATCATAACTTTCCGGAGAAATACTCATCTTGAAAGAACGCTCTAAACCTTTATTCTTCCGGGCCTTCTGCAGACATTCCTTCTGTCTGCATATATATGCGCCGCGTCCGTTCTTTTTGCCCGTTGTATCTAAACAGACCTCTCCTTCCGGAGTCTTCAGAACACGCAGCATTTCTTTTTTGCCTTTCATTTCTCCGCAGCCTACGCACTGCCTCAGTGGAATCTTTTTTGCCATTGATTATTCCTGCTCTCCATCAAAATCGTCTTCGGTTTCATCCTCGTAATCGTCCACATAATCCTCATAACGGAAGCCGGGAGCATCCTTGGCCTGTGTCTCGGATTTGATGTCGATCTTGTAACCGGTCAGCCTTGCTGCCAGTCTTGCGTTCTGACCTTCCTTACCGATCGCTAAAGACAGCTGATAATCGGGGACGACTACCTTTGCGGTCTTCTCATCGGGATCCGCAAATACTGCTACGATCTTGGCAGGAGAAAGTGCATTCTGGATCAGGTTACCAGGGTTCTCATCCCAGTTCACGATATCGATTTTCTCACCACGCAGCTCTTCTACGATAGCATTGACACGGGCACCGTTCATACCTACGCAGGCACCGACTGCATCTACATTGGGGTTGTTGCTCCACACAGCGATCTTGGTACGGCTGCCGGCCTCTCTGGCAATGCTCTTGATCTCTACGGTGCCGTCCTTGATCTCGGTAACCTCAGACTCAAACAGTCTCTTTACCAGTTCCGGATGGGTACGGCTGACATTGATGCGGGGTCCCTTCGGGGTGTTCTTCACTTCTACGATGTAGACCTTGATACGCTCGGTGGGTTTGAACACCTCACCCTTTACCTGCTCGTTCTCGGTCAGCATGGCATCTGCCTTACCCAGGTTGATGCTGATGTTTTTGCCGACATAGCGCTGTACCACGCCGGTGACAACATCCTTTTCCTTCTCGTAGTACTGATTGTAGATCACGCTTCTCTCTTCCTCACGGATCTTCTGTAAGATCACGTTCTTGGCATTCTGGGTAGCAATACGTCCGAACTCCTTGGACTTGATCTCTACATGGATCATATCACCGACCTGTGCCTTTTTAGAGATTTCCTGTGCATCCTCCAGAGCGATCTGTAAGCAGTCATCCTCTACATCGTCCTTGGTGGGTACGACTTCCTTCTCAGCATATACCAGGAAATCGCAGGTCTCTCTATTGATCTCTACATGGATATTGTCAGCCTTTCCAAAATGGTTCTTGCAGGCTGTCATCAGGGAGTTCTCGATGGCTTCAAACAAGGTCTCCTTGCTGATCTCCTTCTCCTTCTCCAGAACATCCAGTGCCTCCATTAATTCCTTATTCATCATTTCCTCCATTCCGGCTTTCGCCTTTTCTTAGTGTATGGTTTCTTCTTATTCTACAAGCTATAACTATTCCTTCGCTCTTTGGCTCTGAATAGTATCAAAAGTCTAACGCCAGGCGGATCAGTGCGACGTCTGCTCTGGCAAAAGTCCTCGGGGTTCCTTCTTCTGTGATCGTAACAGTATCTGCATCAAAGCTATCCAGAATGCCTGAAAATTCCTTGCATTTGTCGATGGGTTTAAACAGTTTGATCTCCACCTCTTCGCCGATGCTCTTCTGTAAATGCTTATCTTTTTTCAGAGTTCTGCCCAGGCCCGGGCTGCTGACCTCCAAAATGTATGCATCCGGAATGAAATCTGCCTTGTCGAGTGCTTCGGATAATGCTCTGCTGACATTTTCACAATCCAGAATGTTCACACCCTCCGGCTTGTCGATATAGGCTCTCAGATAGTAGTCACTGCCTTCCTTTACATACTCCACATCGTAGATCTCCACCTGGTTTACTTCTGCGATGGGCGTAAGCAGTTCTTCGGTTCTGCTTTCGTAGTCCTCTCGTTTGGACATGTATGCCCTCCTTTACTGATATGAACTGTCGTCACAACAACAAGAAAGAGTGGCACGCGTCCACTCTTACTCTAGTAATCATCTTTAAACTATACACAGTATAGACCCTGTGTGGGAAAAAGTCAAGAAAATATTACCCGTATCGTGGTTCCTTTGCCGGGTTCGCTCTCGAGCTGCAACTTGGCGTGGCTCTTGGCGATGATGTGTTTTACGATGGCAAGCCCTAAACCGGTGCCTCCGGTGGACTTGGATCGGCTCTTGTCCACGCGGTAAAAACGCTCAAAGATCCTCTCCTGGTGTTCCTTGGAGATGCCGATTCCGGTGTCTTTTACCACGAGATTGGTATGTCCTTCTCTGGAGTAGGTCTGTACATTCACGCTTCCTCCGGGATTATTATACCGGATGGCGTTATCGCACAGATTATACAGCAGTTCTTCCATCATCTGTCTGTTCGCCGTCACATAGGCATCTGTTCCGTCAAGCTCAATAGTCACATTGTGTTTCTCGGCACTCATGGAGAGCATTTCCACACAATTTTTCGCCATCTCATGGAGATTCAGAAGTTCAGTGTCCGCTTCCTCTTCCGTACCGTCCAACTCCGACAGGCGGATAATATCATTAATTAAAGTAAGCAGACGGTTTGCACTGTTATGAATTCCATGGGCGAAACGCACCGTATCCTGCTCCGATGCCATTCCGGTCTCGATCAGTTCCGCATAACCGGAGATTGATGTAAGCGGTGTCTTTAATTCATGGGACACATTGGCACTGAATTCCTGCCGCATTCTGGCATTTTTCATAATATCCTCATGCTGCTTGCGGATCATGGACATGAACGGGGTCAGCTCCTCATAGGTCTGCATCTCCGTACATTCCCCGATATTCTGTGCCAGTTTCTCGATGGGAGCCACTAACTTCGTAGTCAGCACTCTGGCTGCCACCATACACAGCACCAACAGCACCACGAAAATCCCCACCATCATCGGCAGCGCCTGGCTGAAGATGCTGTAAATGCTTCTGGCATCCTTGGACAGTCGTAAAATACTGCCATCCTCCAGGCGGATCGCATAATAAAAGGTGGCTCGGGACAGTGTCTCCGAATTACGGACTGCTTCGCCTTCTCCGGACTGCTTCGCCTCCCGGATCTCCGGGCGGGAGGAATGGTTCCCCATCGCCACAGAATCTGCCTCATTGTCATATAACACCTGTCCGTCACCGTTAATCAGGGTCAGTCTTAGATCCGATTCTACGGGTGCTCCGTTTGCCTCGATCTCTTCTACCGAAGAGCAGTTTTTCAACAGGGAGCCATAGCTTTTCAGATCCTCCAGCACCTGTTTTCTAAACAGATCATAATACACTACTGTGATCAGCACCATGGTAAGCAGGATCGTCACCGTGGCAATGAGGATCATCATTTTGTTAATCTTTTTCTTCATCTTCTGTTACGCTTTCTCACCGTTCATAATGTATCCCACATTACGTACCGTCTTGATCAGGCTGCCCTCTTCCTTCAGCTTCTGACGCAGAGTCTTGATATGCATATCCAACGTTCTGGACTCTCCCTCGAAATCAATCCCCCACACCCGGTCTAAGATCAGTTCTCTGGTAGTCACGATACCGGCATTCATCATCAAAAGCTTTAACAGTTCATATTCCTTGTAAGTCAGTTCCACCGGCTCCTTACCTACCATCACGGAATGTTTCTCTCTGTCCAGCACAATATTGCCAAGCTTCAGCACCTTATCCTTCTCCTGAGTCTTCTGGCTTCTGCGAAGCATTGCCTTGACCCTGGAGATCAGTTCCATGACGCCGAAGGGCTTCGTGATATAATCGTCTGCGCCCAGATCCAGGCCTTTTACCTTGTCGATTTCCGTGGTCTTTGCCGTGACCATGATCACCGGCACCAGTACGGTATCCTGTCTGGCACGAAGCTTTTTCACGATACTCAGTCCATCCTCGTCCGGCAGCATGATATCTAACAGGATCAGATCCGGTGCTGTCTCGTTCAATGCTGCATAGAAATCTGTGGCGGAGTCAAATCCTTTTACCTCGTACCCAACATTTGCCAGGGCAAAGGTCTCGATCTCCTGAATATTTTTATCATCCTCTACTACATAGATCAATGCCATCTCACAGCACTCCTCTCTGACTGTGCTTTCTCTTCTTAACTATACCCCTGTAATTCCTTACTCCGCAAGTAATTTTGCATTCTTTTCCATAACACGTTCCTGCTTCGTGGGCGGTAACTGGTATTTTTCACGGCAAGCCATTACCTTGCCCTGGAAATCCAGATTATCCTCCTGCCGCAGTTCGTCCAGATAAGCATGCGTATCGAATTCATCTTCATTTACCTGTACCAGACATACCGCAATATTGGAGCAGTGATCACTCACACGTTCAAAGTTCGTGATCACATCGGATAAAATGAATCCCAGTTCAATGGTACATTTTCCCTTACGGAGTCTGCGTACATGACGTTGCTTCACATCCAGGCTCAATCCGTCAATAACCTCTTCCATGGGTTCTACCTGTCTTGCCAGGTTCAGGTCTCCCTTTATAAAGCTGTTCATGGTAATATCCAAAATGTCATGTACCGCTCTTTCAAATACCTTCAGTTCTTCCTGTGCTTTATCGGAAAAATCCAGCTTTTTGTCATACATTTCCTGTGCAGCCTCTTTCACATTGCGGGCATGGTCGGAAATCCTCTCAAAATCACCGATGCAATGTAAAATAGTGTTCAGTGTCTCGCTGTCTTTACCGGACAGCTGTCTGGAGCTGAGCTTCACCAGATAAGTACCAAGCTCATCCTCAAAGCAGTCCACATCTGTCTCCATCTGTGCTACCTGCTCTGCTTTTGCGTCATCATACCCCTGCAGTAATTCCATGGCAAGATCCATTGCCTTGCGAGATTTGTCCGCCATAACAGACGCCACCTGTCTGCTCTGCTCTACCGCATAGGCAGGCGTATCCAGGAATCGGGGGTCCAGAAGGCTCAGTGTCTTGTCTGTCTCAGACATTTCCTTCACATCTTCATGCGTAGGCAGTGTCAGGCAGGCAAGCTTTACCAGTCCATTGGAAAAAGGCAGCAATACCAGTGTGGCAGCAACATTAAAGCAGCTGTGGACCACTGCAATGCCGAAGGGGGTTGCCACTTCTCCCAAAAAAGCAAAGGGATGAATGGCATTCGCAGTATAAAAGATTCCAAGGAACAATACCGTTCCGATAATATTGAAATACAAGTGGATCAGTGCCGCACGCTTTGCGTTGCGGGAAGCACCGATACCGGAGATCATGGCGGTAACACAGGTACCGATATTCTGTCCCATGATAATGGGAACTGCTGCACCGAAGCTTACCGCTCCGGTCATGCACAGTGCCTGCAAAATACCTACGGATGCGGAAGAAGACTGGATCACCGCTGTGAGGATGAGTCCTGCCAGCACACCGAATACGGGATTTTGGAACTTGATCAGTAGATTGGTAAACTCCGGTACCTCTGCAAGAGGTGAAACTGCTGCGCTCATGGAATCCATGCCAAACATCAGAATTGCAAAGCCCACCAGGATGGTTGCTGCATTTTTTAATTTATCTTTATGGGAAAACAGCAAAATACCCACACCCACGATTGCCAGAATCGGCGAAAAAGAACTGGGTTTGAGCATACGGATCCAGAAAGCATCACTCTCAATGCCTGTAAGGCTTAAGATCCAGGAGGTCACCGTGGTACCGATATTGGCGCCCATGATGATGCCCACTGCCTGTTTCAGGCTCATAATGCCGGAATTGACAAAACCGACTACCATAACAGTGGTAGCGGAGGAGGACTGGATCACACCGGTGACCACCGCACCCATCAATACTGCCTTGAACGGGTTGCTGGTAAGCTTCTCCAGGATACGCTCCAGACGTCCGCCGGATGCCTGGGACAATCCATCACCCAACAGATTCATTCCATATAAAAACAGTGCAAGTCCTCCTACCATCTTCAGCAAATCAAAAAAGTCCATACTCTAATCCTCTCATTTTACATAACATACTTTACATTTTCGGTTTCTATCTACACTTTATCTTGCTTATGTAAAATGTGTTACCAACGAATGTAAAATTTATGTAAAGTTGCAACGATGCAGAGCCATGAACCTTGCCGGATACTCGTCGAATGCTGGCATTCGTAAGAGTATATGGCAAAGGTTCTTTGGCGAGCAAGCCTCAATGAGCAAAAGTAAAGCCTCGCAGAGGCGCTTTTGCGAATTGCGGCTTAGCATCGTTGCCGGGATTCTAGTATAATTTTACCCCTTCCATGTCTCCGGTCATGCGGAAGATCGCCCACTGGGCAATATTTACTGCATGGTCGCCTACCTTTTCCAGGTATTTTGCCATCATCAGATAATCCACCACGCGGTCGGCATCCAGATTCTGTTCCCGGATAGCCTGCATCATCTCTTTCTTCATATCGTTAAATAGGGCGTCCACCACATCGTCATGCTCCACAACTTTTTGGGCATTCGCTTCGTCTCCCTCCACGAAAGCCTCCACGGAATTATGGATCATATCCTTTGCCTCTTCCATCATTTCCAGAAGCAGCTTTTCCTGTTTTCCTTCGGAATTCATATTCCCCATCCGCAGATACAGCTCCACCATATCTGCCACATGATCACCGATCCGCTCAATGTCTGTTACAACCTTCAGCGCCGCACTCACCAGCCGCATATCTCTCGCCACCGGCTGCTGTCTGGTCAGTAAGCTCAGACACATAGCTTCAATGCTTCTCTGCATGTCCACCATCTTGTGATCCGTATCCAGCAGAGCCTTTAAAATATCCGTTTTGTTCTCCCGGATTCCATATAACATATGGTCATAACTGATCTCCGCATGTTCTCCCATCTCCGATACTTTATTTTTCAAAGTCTCGAGATCCTGCTCAAATAATACTCTGGGTGACATCTCCCATTCCTCCTATCTTTTCATTCATAATCAACCAAATCGTCCGGTGATGTAGTCTTCTGTCCGTTTATCCCGGGGTCTTGCAAAGATCTCTGAGGTTGCATTCTTCTCGATCACTTCTCCTACCAGGAAAAATGCGGTGTCATCCGACACACGGGCTGCCTGCTGCATATTGTGGGTTACGATGACCACGGTGTACTTTTTCTTCAGGGTCTCCATCAGTTCCTCGATCTTTAACGTAGAGATCGGGTCCAGGGCGGAAGTGGGTTCATCCATCAGAAGCACCTCCGGGGATACTGCCAGGGCTCTGGCAATACACAGTCTCTGTTGCTGTCCGCCGGACAGCCCCAGTGCGGATTTGTGCAGACGATCCTTTACTTCTTCAAAGATAGCAGCACCCTGCAGAGAACGCTCCACGATCTCATCCAGTTCCTTTTTATTCTTGATGCCATGCAGTCTTGGGCCATAGGCGATATTGTCATAGATAGACATAGGGAAAGGATTAGGCTGTTGGAATACCATACCCACCTTTTTACGAAGCAATGTGGTATCTACCCGCTTATCGTAAATGTCCTCTCCGTCCAGGATCACTTTTCCTTCAACTCTGCAGCCGTCCACCAGATCATTCATCCGGTTCAGGCAGCGCAGGAAAGTGGATTTACCGCAGCCACTGGGACCGATAAATGCGGTAATGGCATGGTCTGCGATCTCCATATTTACATTTTTCAGTGCGTGGTTCTCTCCGTAATGGAGATTTAAGCTTTCCACGGTTATTTTACTGTTATCCATAAGGTTACTCCTTCTTGTGATTTCTCTTACTCTCGTCTCAATTTATTTGCTGTCAGCTTGGTCAGCAGGTTCAGGATCAACACGATGATGATCAGAACGCAGCCGATACCGAAAGCGTTGTCATACTGTCCCTTCTGCATCTGTAAATACAGCTCGATCGTCAGGGTGCCGCCGGACTCCATTGCCTTGTGGGCCAGCTTCGCCAGATTGTCCCCGAAAGCTCCGGTGAACTTTGGCAGCTTATAGTCGCTTCCTGCGGTAAATAAAAGTGCTGCGGATTCTCCTACAATTCGTCCCAGCGCCAGGATGATACCGGTGACAATACCCGGCATAGAGGACGGCAGAAGAATGGTACGGATCATATGCCATTTTGTAGATCCCATTCCCAGCGCACCGGTACGATAGCTGTCCGGTACGGTACGCAGTGCTTCCTGCGTATTTCTGGTGATCAGGGGCAGCACCATCAGTACCAGGGTAAAAGAACCGGTGAGCAGCGAGTAACCAAATCCCAAAGTCTCTCCGAAGAAGATCATACCGAACAGGCCGAAAATGATAGAAGGAATACCGGACAGGGTCTCGGTGGTAAATTCAATGATGGAGACCAGCTTGCCGGGTTTGGCATATTCGTTCAGGTAAATAGCACTTCCCACGCCAATGGGGGTCGCGATCAACAGAGTGATCACGATGATGTACAGGGTATTTAACAGGTTGCCTGCAATACCCGTGGTCTGTTTTCTGGCACTGGTCACCGTCGTTAAAAAAGCCCAGTTCACGGTGTGAATACCTTTTACAAAGACATATAGAATAATTCCCAGCAAAAGTGCCACCGCCAGTGTGGCGGAGATGTAAATCGCTGCCAGTAACAGCATGTCCGTGGGGCGTTTTCTTTTTACATATAAGGTGTCCTTATTCATTGTCGTCCGCCCCCTTTTTCAGTATTTTATTCAGTACTACATTAATGATCATAATGAATACAAACAGCACCAGTCCGATGGTAAACAACACCTGTCTGTGCAGTCCGGAAGAATATCCCATCTCGCTGACAATGGCTGTGGTCAGGAATCGCACGGAGTTAAAGGGCAGGGGCACATTCACGCTGCTGCCGGATACCAGTGTGATAGCCATAGCCTCACCGATAGCTCGTCCCACACCCAGAACGATAGCGGTCGCAATACCGGATTTGGCTGCCGGAAGGATGGACCGGAAAATGGTCTGCACATGGGAAGCTCCCAGTGCCAGAGAGGACGATTTTATCCCGGTGGGAACGGCGCGTATGGAAGTCTCGCTGATATTGATCACTGTGGGCAGGATCATGATCGCCAGTACGATCACTGCGGACAACAGGTTCGCGCCTCCGGTGAACTGGTGTGTCGTGGATCCCTGGAAGATCAGTCTTTCTAATTTATACATGAGAGGATTCAATAAGTAGATTCCCAACAGTCCGTAGATGACGGAAGGGATGCCGGCTAACAGCTCTACCGCAGGCTTTACAATGGCTGCTAAGGGCTTAGGTGCCACCTCTGCCAGAAATACCGCTGTCAGTACGCCGATGGGCACACCCAGTAAAATTGCCAGAGTTGTACCGATGATGGATGTCAGAATAACCCACAGAATACCGAACTTCGGATCTGCTGCCGTCGGCATCCATTCGGTGCCGAACAGGATCTCTCCCAGACCCACTTTTAAAATGGCGGGAGTACCGCTGATGATCATATATAAGGTAATGGAAACTACCGCCAATACGGCGAAGAAGGCACAAATGGTAAATACTATTTGTGCCACAGTTTCCACAACCGCTTTATTTTTTCTGTTTCCCATTACGGAAGCGTGTGTTCCACTATTCATCGCTTTTTTCCTTTTTCTGTGTCAGGCTATTACTTTACAGTGATCAGACCAACTTCGGAAGCAACCTGCTGTCCTTCGTCGCCCAGTACAAAGTCGAACCATGCCTGTACCAGATCGTTCTGCTCGGAGATTTCACCCTTGGTAGCCATTACGAAAGGTCTGCTTAAGAAGTAGTTACCGGCCTTAATGTTCTCTGCGGTAGCTTCTACACCTTCCAGGGAAAGTGCCTTAACACTATCATCCAGTGCATCCAGGGAAGCATATCCGATAGCTCCGGGAGTAGATGCTACTTTAGCGATCACTGCACCGGTGCTGTCCAGTTCGTTTGCATATTTGCAGGCATCCTTCAGGTCAACCAGCTCTTCAAAAGCACCTCTGGTACCGGAACCTGCCTCACGGCCGATCACGATGATAGGCTCATCTGCGCCACCGACTTCTTTCCAGTTGGTAATTGTGCCATTGTAAATGTTCGTCAGCTGCTCTTTGGTCAGATCTGCTACTTCGTTAGCAGGATCTACGCAGACGGCAATACCGTCGATCGCTACTACGTTCTCTACAACGCCTGCTGCCTTTTCCTCATCCTTTAAGTTTCTGGAAGAGTTACCGATATCTGCGGTTCCGTTGGTAACAGCTTCGATGCCTGCGCCGGATCCTACGAACTCAGCAGTTACGGTTACATCAGGATATTCTTCCATGAAAGCTTCGCTCAATGCATTGGCTAACTTCTCCATAGAAGTACTTCCTACCATGGAAATGCTACCGGACAGATCTGCGGTGGTTTCGGCAGGAGCTGCTTCACTGCTTGCTGCCACAGTGCTTTCTGCTGCGCTGCTCTCTACTGCGGAAGGCTGTGCTGTGGTTGCATCACCGTTACCGCATGCAACCAATGTGGTTACTGCTAATATTCCTGCTCCGATCAGAGCTAATAATTTGCTGTGTCTTACTCTCATAATAATGTCCTCCATGTGTTTGTTTTTCTTTCTCTTGATTACGCAATCATACTAACATGGAGGAAATTCACATAATATCACAGTCCGGTAATTTATTTGTAAGAATTAGGTAAAATCAGATGCTCTCTAAGATTCCGTCGGCAATAGCCCGGGCGATATCGTCAAACCGGCTGTCAAAGAGTTCGTTGTCCGCATCCGTATTGATAAATCCCACTTCTATCAGCACAGCCGGCATATTTGTGCTGTTGAGCACCACCAGATTCGGTCTTTCATTCACTCCCAGATTCATGAACCCCACCTGCTCCAGTCCGGCATTGATGTTGTACGCCATCCTGGCTGCCGCTCCATAGCGGTTGTAGACTAAGCTCTCCACTCCACTGTACTGGTTCGGATAAGGACTGGAATTGCGATGGATCGAGACAAAATAATCTCCTCCCACCTCATTTCCCTCCTGTGCCTTCTGATAGGGGGACTCATAGATATCTGTGGTCCGGGTGTAATACACATCCACTCCGTTTTCTTCTAAGATGCTTCCCACCGCCAGTGTCAGTGCCAGCGCATCCTCACTTTCTTTTCTTCCCTTATACGTGGCCCCGGGGTTCGCACCACCATGCCCCGCATCCAATACGATCAATGACATAAAAAAACTCCCGCATATCCTTTTGTTTCATGATATGCGGGAGTTTCCCCATTTAGATATTTTTTGCTTACTTTAAAATTGTTGCCGTCACTTCCTGCGGAATCACAAATTCCGGCGCTCCCATAGAACCGGGAGCCACTTCATATTCGTCAAAGGCAATGACCAGTTCGTCCTTTTCATTAAAATAGAAGTTCGTCTGCTCCGTGATCCCCTGAAAATTGAATTCCGGCATATCGTCATTATCCAGGAAATAGATCACGCCTTCATCCGCCGCCATCTGCTCCTTCATCTGGGTCTTAATGTTCTCGCTGATCGCGGAAATATAGTCGCTCCCTTCTGCAAACAGATCTTCCAGTGTCACCACATTTCCCGTCTGTTTATCAATCGTATAAAACTGATTATGCTCGTAGCCGCTGGCTTCCGTCTCCAACACGCTTAATTTTACGGTGTAATACCGGTCATTGTCCGTAACGACCTCCTGGGACACATGCAGACCATGGTATCCTTCCTCGGATAAGGTATCCTCGAACTGACGGATCAGTTCCTCTACCGTAGCCTCCATATCCTGGTTGACCGCTTCCACACCGTCTTCCGACAGATTTGCTACCGCAGCCTCCTGTCCGACACCTTCCACACTTCCGGCAGCTGTGCCCTTAGGAGCGGCTGCCACTTCTCCAACGGAAGCACCTTCTCCTGCGTCTTCTCCATAGTTGATCTGTGCAAGTTCTACTTCAGCATCATGGTTCTCGTCACTGTAATTGTACTGCCGCACTGTCACCAGCCTAAAAAAGCCCCCAAGCAACGGAATATTTTCCATGGCATGGGCTATCTGCATATTGGTATTTGGCAGTGCGATCATCACGACAGCTGCCGCAGCCACCGCCGTCCATGCAGAACGCCTTCTGGCGTGCTCTACTCTTTTTTTCTCCATCCGGGCTCTGTCGATACCTGCCTGCAGCCGTTCCCGTCCCGCTTCGGGTATTATCATATTCTCATACTCCTCTTTTAATTGTCTCAACTGTTCCTGTTCTGTCATATCTATTCTCCATCTGCCCGGTCGGTTCGGACCGGTCATGTTATATCTTCCTATATCTTCCTATATCTCTTTGTCTGTATCTGTCTTATGTCCTGCCTATATATGATGTCGGGGGCAAAATCCCACGACTTTGACTACGGATTGCTCAGCCCGTGCTGCCCTCGAGGTTCAGCCGCAGCTTTTTCATCACCCGGTATAGCCTGCTCTTTACCGTACTCAGATTCTCATCCAGGATCTTCGCGATCTCCTCCAGCTGCCTGTCCTCAAAAAATCGTAAGACTACGATGGCACGATCCTTTGGGTCAAGATTTTCTATGGCACGCTTTAAATCAATATTTTCATAGATATCTTCACTTGCCGCCTGGATCTCCTCCACATCCGCGCTCTCCTTCCGGCTGCGCAGGAAGCTGCATGCCTCGTTGATCACGATCCGGTACACCCATGTCTCCACGTATTGCGGCTCCTTCAGGCCGTCACTTTTTAAAATAGCTTTATAGGCTGCTTCCTGTACAATATCCAGTGCGTCCGCTTCATTATGTACATAACTATAAGCAAGACGGTAATACTTCTCATACCCTTCCGTCAGGGCACGCTCCACCGCCTGTTCTTTTTTTCTGTCCGACATATATCCTTTCCTCACTTTTGAAAACTGCATGCAATTATTTTTCGGTATTTATTGTAACACATATTCTTTTGATATATTCTACTATTTTGACGCTGTATTCCCGCAAAAAGTTTCACCGGCAAAAAATATTCCAGACTGCTTCAGATGCACAAACCTCAGATGCACAAAAGATCCCGGGCTGCTCACCCGGGATCCTTTGAAAAGAGATGTATGAAACTATGCGTTGCATTTGTTCCTGTCGATTCAAAATGTAAGCTCTTACATTTTGGATCATAATTATTTTACCATTATTTCGACTATTTGGCAAACAGATTTCTTACAGTTGCGAGTTTTTCGCACTTTTAGCCAAAATCAAGACTTCTTTTTTGTCTAATCCTCATATTTAAAGTAGTCAAAATCCGCTGCTTTGCGGCTTCCGCAGCCTCCGTTATTGGCATAGATGCCTACCAGCGTACCGGTATGGCGCTTTGGATCGTCGGGAACACCCTCGTCGCAAAGGTAAATGCAGTTTTCCAGAGCACCTAACAGTTCCCAGTTCTCACCGTCGTAGCTGTAATAAAAAGTTCTTGTCAGCTTCTCCACCACTACCTTCAGATACACAGGGGCTTCCTTCACATTGTCCACTTCCGCCATCAGTTCCTCTCCGTGGTTGCGGTTGATGACCAGTTGGATCTTCCGTCCGCCCTCATAGCACAGAGAGCATCTGGCATAGGTGGCTGTGCTGTAATAGCAGGTCAGTCCCGCCTGTTCTCCGTCCTTATCCGGGTAGAACTCCAGCTTCGTCTCCGCCATGTAGGACAGCTCCTGTTCTCTTCGTAACAATGTATTTTTCGCACGGATCTCATTCAACTGTCCGTCTCTGGTCCAGATCCGGAAATATCCGGGATGTTCCGTCAGTGACCACGATCCATTGTCCGGGTTGCGCACGAACTCCCATTCCAGATTCAGCTTGGTATCATTAAAGTCATCGAACAGATTTCTCTCATAAATGCACTCAGGAAGATCGGGCGCAACCTGTGTCAGGCTGGGCCCTTTTCCTTCGTTGACGGTAAACCAGCCGTCCTTCGTCCACTGTACGGGATCCAGCGCCGACTCTCTGCCTACGGTAGTGTATTTGCCCCCATTGGGTCTGCCACAGAGGTAATAGCACCACCACTGACCGTTCTGATCCTGTACCAGTTTGCCGTGTCCGGCTCTCTGGATAGGCGCATCGGGATCCTTCTGGCGCATGACCGGATTATAGGGCGAGCACTCATAGGGGCCATAGAAATTCTTGCTTCTTCCCACATTGATCCCGTGGCCGTAACCGGTACCACCCTCTGCCACAATGGCATAATAGTAACCGTCCTTTTTCATGATGTGGGGACCTTCGGAGCAACGCTCACCCGTGCCTTCCCATGCGGTCTTCGCAGGACCCGCCACTGCCAGTCCGTCCGCCGTCAGAGGAACTGCCTGTGCTGCCTTGGCAATGATCATATATCTGCTGCCGTCATCATCCACAAAAAGTGACGGGTCGATATCGTCCACTTCCAGACATACCGGCTTGCTGTAAGGACCTTCCGGCTTATCAGACACCATCACCAGCTGTCTGCGCATTACATTGTTATCACGCTTGCCGTCCGCATTCAGACGCAAAGTTACATAAATATAGTATTTTCCGTCCACGTATTCGATATCCGGTGCCCAGATTCCGTGGGAATCTCTAATGTCACTGATGTCCAGCCATTCCGGATTCGTGATGGCATGGCCGATGATATGCCAGTGTACCATATCTCTCGAATGGGAAATGGGGATTGCCGGAAAATACTGGAAGCTGGAATTTACCATGTAATAATCGTCGCCGACACGGATTACGGAAGGATCCGGGAAAAAGCCTCGTTGTACAGGATTGTGATAGGTTCTTAGTTCGCTCATAGGGGGTCTCCTTTTATCACTCATAATTATACTGTAAGTGTAGCTTCTTCCCGGACTTCTGTCGTGCCAGTTTTCTTTTTATTTTATGACAAATATTGCATTAAATACAGATTGATCCTCCGGAATTATTCCATGATGGAGTACTGCATCCACTCGTACAACAACTTCGTGCCTTCCATGATCTCGGGCGGGAGCAGCGCACGCGCTACCAGCTTTAATTCATCGGATTCAATGTCCGTTCTGCGAAGATGGGCATAATCGCCGTCAATGCTTTCTACGATATATTCAAAACGATTCATAGGGTGTACCTCTTTCTTTGATGTGTTTGAGATAAGTTTAAGAGGTTTTTGGGGGAGAGTCAAGGGAATCCGCTGTATCTTCGAAAATCGCTTCGACGCAGCATCGGCTTATCGCATAAATTGCTTCGCAATTCATGCGATATCCGCTGGACTTCGTCATATCCGCAACAAAAAAGGAGCACGGATCTTCAAGCAAGCTTGAATCCGTGCTCTTTTTATTGCGGCTGCGTCGAAGCGGTCCTGACGCTTACATCATTCCGCCCATGCCAGCTCCACCGGCGGGCATTGCGGGAGTCTCTTCCTTGATGTTAGCTACAACGCTTTCGGTGGTAAGCAGTGTGCTTGCTACGCTGGTAGCGTTCTGCAGAGCACTTCTGGTAACCTTTGCAGGATCCAGGATGCCGGCACTTACCATATCTACATATTCCTCTTTCAGAGCATCGAAGCCGACACCGACCTCAGACTCACGTACCTTATTGATGATAACGCTGCCTTCCAGTCCTGCGTTTGCTGCGATGTGATACAGAGGAGCTTCCAGTGCTTTCAGGACGATGCCTGCACCGGTCTTCTCATCACCTTCCAGGCTTGCTGCCAGTTTGGCAACTTCCTTGGATGCATGAATATATGCGGAACCACCGCCACAGATGATACCTTCCTCTACTGCTGCTCTGGTAGCTGCCAGAGCATCTTCCAGACGAAGCTTAGCTTCCTTCATCTCGGTCTCGGTAGCAGCACCTACACGGATGACTGCAACGCCACCGGACAGCTTAGCCAATCTCTCCTGTAACTTCTCTCTGTCGAAATCAGAAGTGGTCTCTTCGATCTGCTTCTTGATCTGTGCGATTCTGGACTGTAATGCTTCCTTGTCGCCCTCACCGTCTACGATCACGGTGTTCTCTTTCTGAACCTTAACGGATTTTGCACGGCCCAGCATATCCATTGTGGTATCCTTCAGCTCATAACCAAGCTCGGAACTGATCACGGTACCGCCGGTCAGGATTGCGATATCCTCCAGCATAGCTTTTCTTCTGTCACCATAGCCGGGAGCCTTAACAGCTACTACATTGAAAGTACCACGCAGCTTGTTGACGATCAGGGTGGTCAGTGCCTCGCCCTCTACATCCTCAGCGATGATCAACAGCTTAGCGCCGGACTGAACGATCTGCTCTAACAGGGGCAGGATCTCCTGAATGTTGGAGATCTTCTTATCAGTGATCAGGATATAAGGATTATCCAGAACTGCTTCCATCTTATCCATATCGGTTGCCATGTAAGCGGAGATATAACCTCTGTCAAACTGCATACCTTCTACCAGATCCAGCTCGGTCTGCATGGTCTTGGACTCTTCAATGGTGATAACACCGTTGTTGCTTACCTTTTCCATAGCATCTGCAACCAGCTGTCCTACAGCTTCATCTCCTGCGGAGATTGCTGCTACTCTTGCGATGTGCTCCTTACCATTTACCTTCTGGCTCATCTTACCGATGGCTTCTACTGCACATGCGGTTGCTTTCTTCATACCTTTTCTCAGAATGATGGGGTTAGCACCTGCTGCCAGGTTCTTCATACCTGCATTTACCATAGCCTGTGCCAGAACGGTTGCGGTTGTAGTACCATCACCGGCTACATCGTTGGTCTTGGTTGCTACTTCTTTTACCAGCTGTGCACCCATGTTCTCGAATGCATCTTCCAGCTCGATCTCTTTTGCAATGGTAACACCATCGTTGGTGATCAGGGGTGCACCAAAGGACTTATCCAATACTACGTTTCTTCCTTTGGGTCCTAAGGTTACTCTTACGGTATCTGCCAGCTGGTTTACACCAGCCTCTAATGCTGCACGGGCTTCTGCGCCGTATTTAATCTCTTTTGCCATAATAATCAGCCTCCAATTTATTTGTTCTTAGTCTTAATTTCTTTTTAGGTCTTTGCAATTACTGGTAACTATTCAGAATAGTTACAATTACTGAATGATTGCAAGGATGTCGCTCTGCTTTACGATGATGTACTCTTCGTCATCCAGCTTAACTTCGGTTCCGGAATATTTAGAATAAATGACCTGATCGCCAACCTTAACTTCCATCTTTACTTCCTTACCGTCTACAACACCGCCGGGACCAACAGCAACAACTTCTGCCTGCTGGGGCTTTTCCTTATTCTGACCGGGGAGCACGATACCGGACTTGGTAGTCTCCTCTGCAACTAACTGTTTTAATACTACTCTGTCACCTAAGGGTTTCAAATTCATGACAACTGCCTCCTTATAACTATTTAAATATCATATTACTCTTTTTCATTTGTTAGCACTCATTTTTGTCGAGTGCTAATTTCTATAGCCTATATTAGTTTTATATGCCGAGATTTTCAAACGTATTCACAGTTATTTAAAATACTATTTCTTTTGTTTACTCGTTTTATCTCTTTTTTTCTTCTGTTTTTATATTGCATGTCTGAAAATACGATTTAATATTTCGTTTATAATTCTAAAAAGCCATATCCGGCTCATCATCTGCAAACTCCTGTGCAAGCATGATTTATATCTGATGCATCATATAATCAAAAAGCAGCCAGGGATCCTATGATCATCCCAAGCTGCTCCTGCTCTGCTCTGTATTTACTATATGACTCGCTCGTCCTATGCGGTCTTGGACTCCTCATGCCATTTCTGCCACTTCTTCTTATAGATAAAGAAGCAGGGAATTCCTACGAATACCATTCCACCTAAGATATTGCCGATGGTAACGGGAATAAAGTTGTTCAGGCTGTGAAGCACCGTCAGTCCCTGGATCTGCTCTGCGGTCAGGCCGTAAGCTTCCTGGGCCTTTGCCACATAAGCGGGATTCTGTGCAGCCATCATGCCTACGGGAATGTAGAACATATTTGCAACACAGTGCTCAAAACCGCCGACTACGAATGCCATGATCGGGAAGAAGATCGCCCAGACCTTACCTACGATATCCGTAGCTGCCGCTGCCATCAGGATTGCAATACATACCAGAATGTTGCACAGGATGCCGGAGGTGACTCCCTTCAGAGGAGAAATGGCTGCCTTGCCGACTGCCACTTTGATGGCATAGGCACCCAAAAGCCCACCGGTGTAATCCAGATTACCGGAAAAATAAATCAAGGTATCAATGATCAGCGCACCGATCAGATTGCTGAAGTAAACCACGATCAGATTGCGGATACATTCGAACCAGGTCACCTTTTTACCTACCACATCCATGACGATCAGGCAGTTACCGGTAAAAAGCTCTCCGCCTACAAATACAATGATCATCAGTCCCACTGGGAAGATGATGCCTGCCACGAATCGTGCCAGACCTACATTGTCAATGGCATGTGCTGCGGTACTGCTGGTAGCTCCGCCCAGTGCAATGAACGCACCTGCCATAATGCCTAACAGGATCATCTTACCCAGGGGAAGATGCGCCTTGCCCTCTCCTGCTTTCATGTTGGTATCAATGACTTCCGCCGGGGTATTAAAATGCTGTTCCATAGATTCCCTCATTTCCGTACAGCCCTTATCTGCCGTACTTTCTTATACTCATATAACGCCTATATTACACGAAAGCTGCGCAGAAAAGCAAGCTTTTCCCAGTATGTATCTGATTATATACATTTTTCTCATTTTCTTCTGCACTTTGTTTTCTAAGCAAAATTATTTTTGCAATTTTTTTGCCGATTTTTGCAAAAAAAGTGGTAGACAAAAGCCAAATTGTGTAGTATACTAAATATGTTCGGTGAGAACCGAACCGCTTATATAAGTAGATTTCCGGAAGAATTCCCCTTTTACACAATTAAAGTGGCTGTAGGTTTCCCGCCTGCGGCTGCTTTAATTGTGTTATAAGTTATTTTTTGTGGTTTCCTTTGGAATTGCAAAAGTTTTTGCAAAAATTTAAAATTTTCACTTGCTAAATAGTAAACATCTATGCTATAATAGCTTTCGTCAGTGATTCAGCTGATACAATTTCATAGGGGAATAGTACAGCGGTAGTGCGGCGGTCTCCAAAACCGTTAACGGGGGTTCGATCCCCTCTTCCCCTGCTTTAAAAAGTCGATGTTATCGGCTTTTTTTATTGCAAAATTTGTTTACTCATCCTGATTGAAGCAATAATTATTCAGACTGGTTCTCTCGTCTGCGTGTCCTGCCGTTTCTCGGATCGTATCAATATTCACATTATTATCAAGTATCCACAACAAGCAGGAAAAAGAAGCCAGAAAGACCCTAAGCAGTCTCTCATAACGATGCTTCTTCTCCTTTATCCTGTGTATGTCCGCTCTTTCTGAATTTTCTGAGTTTCGGCAGCTTGCAGAGCAGAAGTCCCATTTGATACAATCCCTCCGGTGCATACAGGATCATAAATACACAATATGGGAATACATATCTGCTCTTGGCTTCCCACATGATACTGAACAGAAATCCGCCGAACACAGCAATCCAGGGCAGCCACAGAGATGTCGGAACATCCTTTTTCTTCCACCACAGGATTCCCAGCATGACCAATGCCATAAGTCCGGCCAAATACAGGATACTCTGGTAATAATTTGTAAGATTCCATATAATTCTTCCCAGAGCACCGTAATACAGACTCTCCAGAGCAGGAGACAATACCGTTCCTTCTTCAAAGCTTTCCGTAGTTTCCAGTGCTGCATACATCGGCTCTATCCACTGACCCTCCAGCTTATTTTTGAAAAAGCTAAATGCCTTTCCCGGATTCTGTGAAAATTCTTCCAACCGTTCCCGGATATATATTTTTCCCTGCTGAGTGGCAGATTCCTGTTGGAAATCGCAATCTGCAAATGTCGTCTGCTGATACCGATTATAGACCCCCGCTCTGCCTTCCGTCTCCTGCAATCCCATAGCAACCCACAGAATGCTGGGAATCCCGACACCGCTGGGATATCCTGAACGGACTTCATATACTACATCTACCGCTTTCACGGACAGCGCTGCTGTCATCAGGATTGCTGTACCCGCCAGCAGATATTTCAGTTTCCGCTTTTTGAGACTGCTCAGCAGTGCATAGACTACTACAGCGATAAGAATGATCCATGTATTTTTCCGGGCAAGTACCGCCAGGCCCGCTGCGAACGACGCCAATGCAATATATCTCTTCTGTCCGGAATGTTCATAGGATGCCACCCCATAAAACAATATGGTTCCGAAGCTGATGCTGAGCACATCACCGTAGATATATGGAAGATAAAATAAAAAAGGAAAACACCCCAGCATCATCACACAATACAACATCCGGAATACTGGTCTGTCCGTGTTCAGTTTCAGAAACCCATAGCCCGCCAGGATCGTAAATATCCACCATACGACATGAAGGATCTTGGCCGGTCTGTAGTTAAAGTTACCGAACAGGGCAAACAGAATCTCATAGAGGATTCCCAATCCCTTCTGCTGCTGGTACATTCCCACATAGCCGCCCGGGCTTAACATGCTGAAATTGCCCTCTCTGCAATATGCAGCAAACGCTGTAGTATTAATCTGGTCTCCTACGGGATAATAGGGATTTTTGCATACATAAAATAGCCCCAGCGCAAACGCAATCACACCCGTTACAATCAATGTGCACAAGCAGATCTTTTCCTGCAGGATCTTGTCTTTTTTCATCAACAATTCATCGATTTTCACCGTACAGAGCGCTGTTGTCAGAAAAATCAGAATATGCGCCCAAGTCTTGTCCTTGACCAACATTCCTCTGGATCTGCCATCCACCGCACCATAATAGGAAATTTTACAGGCCCAATAGCTGAGAAGCATCATCATTGCCAGAACACATACCAATAAGATTCCGAGCAATACATGATATAGTTTTTGGTTTTTATCTGTCTGTAACTGCCTTGTATTCATTTTCTTTCGATATCCTTTTTTCCCGGAATATTATTGTTTTACCTTGTTGTTATTGCAGTTTTCCGATTATTACACATCGTTGCGTTGATTATAGCACGCGCAGTCGTGTTCATCAAGGCAAAGACTTGAGTTTCGTCAAAACCAAATCACCCCGAAACGACGCGATCCATAGATCAGCGCCATGCCGGGGTGTTGTCTTTGCAGCTATATTCTCAAATCTCCTCTTTCTCCGAATCCGGTGCGATCACGGACCCGATCGCGGTAGCGTAATCGGAGTACTCCGGAATGCTGATCTTCACATCCCACAGGCTCTTGAAGTCCTCGATGATCTGGCGGCACTCGAAGAATTTGGTCAGACCGCCGATGAGGATGTAATCCTTGATGCCGGTGTTCACGGAGGCTAAAATTCCTGCCTGACAGATGTTCTCGATGACCATATGTACAATACCGGCTGCGATGTCTTCGGGCTTGGACTGGGCATCTGCCTTGCCGAAGTTGGATGCAGTCACATCCAGGTTCAGACCCGGGAGCTTTTCCTTGGCGAGATCGCCGATCCGCAGATCGATCTTCGTCACATCACCCTTGCGGGACAGGGGAACGATCTCATGGATGTCTCCGGTGTTCAGCATGATCGAGGACAGTCCGCAGATGGTTCCGCCACCCAAGCCGACACCGCCTAAATGCTTCATCTCATTTTCAGTTACTTTGACGAAGAAGCTTCCGGTGCCCATGCTGATGACAATGACTTCCTTTTTATCCGTGAGGTAATAACCGCCGGTTCCGGTGGCTATGAATTCGTCTACCTTATAGGTAGGACGATCATATACCGCTTTCTCCACATACTTGCTTCCAACGCCGGTGATGTAGACACCTTCTACGTCCAGCAGTTCCAGGTTGTTCTCGTACAGGTATCTGCCGAATGCGCCATAGAGAGATGCCACCTGGCTGTCTGCCTTGACCGCCATGGGCGGAAGCATATGTTTCCCTTCAAAAGCTACGATCTTCGTTGTGCTGCTGCCGATATCAATTCCTATTTTTACAGGCATGTTTTGCCCTCCTCATATCTTTTGACCATTCCTGGTCTCTTTTTCAAATGCATTTCACAGATTAGGATCATCAGTCAAATACTTTATCGACCGCATCCTGCACAGAGCTTACGCCGATAACCCGGATCTTACTTCCCTTTTTGCACTCTTCCAGTGACACGTAAGGCACCACGCATTCCTCGAAGCCCAGCTTCTCTGCCTCTGCCACACGTTGTTTTGCCATGCTGACTGCACGTACCTCTCCACTTAAGCCCACTTCTCCGAAGGCAACCATCTTCGGGTTCAATGCCTTATTCCGGAAGCTGGACAGAATCGCCAGCACGATCCCTAAGTCAATCGCCGGCTCCTGGATCTTGATACCGCCGGTGATATTCACATAAGCATCACAGGAGGATAACTGTACTCCTGAACGCTTCTCCAATACTGCCATCAGGAGATTTACGCGATTAAAATCCGTACCGGTGGCCTGTCTTCTGGGAATGCCGAAATTACTGTGGCACACCAGCGCCTGTAGCTCGATCAGAAGCGGTCTGGTGCCCTCCATGGTACATGCCACCACAGAACCGCTGGCATTCTCCGGTCGACCGTTCAACATATATTCCGAAGGATTCTTGACCTCTGCCAGCCCCGTCTCCCGCATCTCGAAGACACCGATCTCATTCGTGGATCCAAAACGGTTCTTTACACCCCGCAGAATACGGTAGGACGCATGTCTGTCCCCTTCAAAATAAAGTACCGTGTCCACCATATGTTCCAACACTCTGGGACCTGCCACCGTACCTTCCTTGGTCACATGACCTACAATGAAGATCGAGATTCCCAGTCCTTTCGCCAGCTGCAACAGGATACCTGTGGATTCCCTCACCTGGGATACGCTTCCCGGTGCCGCCGACACATTTTCGTTGTACATGGTCTGAATAGAGTCAATGATCACGACCTCTGGTTTACTCCTGCGGATCACTTCACCGATAATGTCCAGATTCGTCTCGCACAGTAGGAGCATATGCTCCGAAAAATTGCCCAGACGATCCGCCCGCATCTTGATCTGTACCTTGGATTCCTCTCCGGAGATATACAGTACCTTATGTCCCGCCGCAGACAGATTATGACAGACCTGCAATAACAGTGTGGACTTACCGATTCCGGGGTCTCCGCCTACCAGTGTCAGGGATCCCTGCACGATACCGCCTCCCAGCACCCGATCCAGTTCTTTGATCCCGGTGAGGGTCTTATTCTCCTCCCGGATGGCGATCTCGGACAGTAGGCAGGGTTCTGATGCCTCTCTTCTGTCTCTCTTCGCACCGTTTCCGGTATTCTTTAATTCTGTTTTATCTATCGTCTCTTCCACGAAAGTATTCCACTCTCTGCAACCAGGGCATTGTCCCAGCCATTTCGTGGATTCATAGCCACAGTTCTGACAGAAAAAAACGGTAGCTGTCTTACCTTTTGCCATGCTCTCTCCCCAATCGTTATAAAAAAGAGCCCAGGCACGAAGTACTACAACACTCTCCGTGCCTGGACTCCTTTGCAGTGCGTCCTTACGCCTCTACGATCTTAACAGGTACTTCACCTGCTGCTTCCAGTTCTACGCTTAAGCTCAGCTTGCCGCCAAGTCCGGTCTTCATGGTTCCTACGTTCTTGCCGTCGATCAATACTTCGTACTCGGTATCATCCTTCAGACCTACGGTGATCTGGGAATCCTCATCACCCTCAACGATGAACTCCACGCTGTTGTCAGATTCCTTGAACTCCAGCACGCTGGTTCCCGGAACAGATTCATATAAAAACATGCCGTTCTTCTCTAACTTTGTCATCTCATTGTAGGTCTTAACCTTCAGCAGATCTCCTGCATGCTCATAATCTTCCACTTTTGCCTTCTTGGCCAGCTTGTGATTACCAAAGCTGATAGATCCGTCTGCTTCACTGCGAAGTATTTCTTCCACTACTGCCATCTGTCTGTCCTCCTGAAAGTAACTGCATCCGCCATCTTTCTCTTTCGTCCTTTGCGAATGGGGTTTGAATAGTTACAGTATAATATATCTCACACTGTTTTTCTACAAAAAATTTTATTTATTTT
>ERZ1034952.827-NODE-827-length-27505-cov-7.471840_pt1 | contig 27505 bp, 21 predicted proteins | sample MGYA00520625_ERZ1034952 | MGnify/ENA primary metagenome ERZ1034952 (study PRJEB33766, sample SAMN09781773) | gut metagenome | biome: gut microbiome | host: Homo sapiens | place: Madagascar | study: EMG produced TPA metagenomics assembly of the PRJNA485056 data set... | reverse complement strand
TAGATATGTTATGGTTGCCTGAACAGATCCTAATCGCTCATATTCTTTTAATGCATGCTCTTTTTGTTCTTTTTTGTACATATATATTTTACTCCTTCCAGAGTCCAAGAATATGTCCGCACCCCCATCTCTCAGTACCCGACTGCGCATCACGCAGCTAAAAAACAATCCGCTGAATTGTTTTTTTAAACGCTGCGCGCCCCCTCGGAGTTCGAATCCCTTTTATTTATGCACAAAAAAAGAACGTTATAAAAACGTTCTTTTTTGTGGCGCGCCTGAAGGGATTCGAACCCCTGACCTAACGGTTCGTAGCCGTTCACTCTATCCAGCTGAGCTACAGGCGCATTTTTAACAACAAACAATATTATAGCACAGTTCCCCAAAAAATGCAATGTTTTTTTTAAAAAAAGTTTAAAAATTTAAAAAACGGGTTCGATCCGATGCCCGAACCCGTTTAATATCGGCTGAAATTTGTCCCGAAGCGGATTTATTAATACATTCCGCCCATTCCGCCGCCCATCTGAGGAGCAGCCGGAGCTTCTTTTTCGGGTTTATCAGCAACAAGGCTTTCTGTTGTGAGAACCATGGAAGCTACGCTTGCAGCATTGGCCAAAGCGGAACGCGTAACCTTTGTCGGGTCAACAATTCCGTTTTTAACCATTTCCATAAATTCGCCTGTCAAAGCATTGTAGCCAACGCCCTTGGGTGAATTTTTAACCTTGTCAGCTATAACGGAGCCTTCTATGCCGGCATTTTCCGCAATCTGCTTAACAGGAGCTTCCAAAGCTTTGTAAACTATTTTAGCGCCTGTTTTCTCATCGCCTTCAAGAGTATCTATCAAAGCTTCAACTTTGTCCATAGCATCTATGAAAGCAGTACCGCCGCCGGGGATGATACCTTCTTCAACGGCTGCACGTGTTGCTGCCAAAGCATCCTCAACACGGAGTTTCATTTCTTTCATTTCCGTTTCAGTTGCAGCACCGACTTTGATAACACCTACGCCGCCTGCGAGTTTTGCAAGTCTTTCCTGAAGTTTCTCGCGGTCGAAATCGGAAGTTGTTTCCTCAATCTGAGATCTTATCTGAGCAATTCTTGCCTTAATATCGTCGCTGTTTCCTGCGCCGCCAACGATTATTGTGTTCTCTTTCTGAACTTTGATCTGGCGTGCAGTACCGAGCTGCTCAAGAGTTGTATCTTTAAGTTCAAGTCCGAGCTCTTCGCTTATAACCTGAGCGCCTGTGAGAATTGCTATATCACGGAGCATGTCTTTTCTTCTGTCACCGAAGCCCGGAGCTTTAACGGCAACACATGTAAATGTTCCGCGGAGCTTGTTTACGATAACTGTTGAAAGTGCTTCGCCTTCAAAGTCTTCCGCGATTATGAGAAGCTGTTTGCCTGTTTTAACAATCTGCTCCAAAATCGGGAGAATCTCCTGAACGTTACTGATTTTCTTGTCCGTGATAAGGATAAGGGCATCGTCCAAAACGGCTTCCATTTTCTCTGTGTCCGTTACCATGTAAGGTGTTATATAACCTCTGTCAAACTGCATACCTTCAACAACTTCGCTGTATGTTGAAGCGGTTTTCGATTCTTCGATTGTTATAACGCCGTCGCCTTTAACTTTTTCCATTGCGTCTGCAATGAGAGTACCGATTTCGTCATTGTTGGCGGAAATTGAAGCAACTCTTGCGATGTCGTCGTGACCTTTAACCTTTTCGCTTGCAGCGGCAAGATAATCCACAACCGCGTCAACAGCCTTTGAAATACCTTTTCTTATGATCATCGGATTTGCGCCTGCTGCAACGTTTTTAAGTCCCTCATGAATGAGAGCTTGTGCAAGCAATGTTGCGGTTGTTGTACCGTCGCCGGCGATGTCGTTTGTCTTTGTTGCAACTTCTTTAACAAGCTGTGCGCCCATATTTTCGAATGCGTCTTCAAGCTCAACTTCTTTTGCTATCGTAACGCCGTCGTTTGTGATTAAGGGAGAGCCGAATTTTTTGTCAAGAACAACGTTTCTGCCCTTAGGTCCCAATGTGATTTTAACTGTATCGGCAAGCTGATTTATGCCGCTTTCCAAGCTGCGGCGAGCTTCTTCGCCGTATTGAATCTGTTTAGCCATAACTTAATTACCTCCTATATATTAAAGAACTTTTGCCAAAATATCGCTTTGTTTTAAGATGATGTATTCAACACCGTCAAGCTTAACTTCCGTGCCGGCATATTTGCTCATGAGCACTTTGTCGCCTACGGCAACTTCCATTTTAACTTCCTTGCCGTCGATAACGCCGCCCGGGCCTACCGCAACAACCTCCGCAAGCTGGGGTTTTTCCTTAGCCGCACCCGGCAAAACTATACCGCTCTTTGTGGTTTCTTCACTTTCGAGCATTTTAATTACCACACGGTCTGCAAGTGGTTTAATGTTCATAATTCATTACCTCCTAAAAAATCCTTTGTTAGCACTCATAACCTTCGAGTGCTAACAGTGTTAATAATAACACATTTTCCCGTATAATCAACCTGCGTTTTTAAGGAAAAATGCGGTTTTTTCTTTAATTTTCTTTAAATCTCTTTAGTTTTCTTATAATTTCTCTTATTTTAAAATTTCGTCAATGTTTTAAGTTTGTTCATAAATTCAACAGTTTGTTTATATAAAGACGTGAAATGAAATGTAAAAAAGCTTCAAAGCACAGAAAAAGACGAAACCGCCCAATGTCAACCGACTTTGGACGGCCCCGCCTTTTTAAAATATGAATTTTTCCGTTTTTACGGAATTACTCCGCAAACGCATACTCGCCCATAAAGAGTATATCGCCGCTTGTGTTATCTTTTATAACAAATGTGAAAGGCTTGTTATAATTGATTTCCGTGGGAGTGGGCGGAAGGGAAGTGGCTCCTACAGATACGCCCGTAACGGCTGCCGCCTCCGTGCCCTCCTCGTCCACATCTATATATGTTTTATGGATAACGTCGCTTATAAGCGTTCTGCCGCTGCCTGTGAGCATTGAAGAAAGGTCTGCAGTATTGGTAAACGCTTTGTTTATGCCGATTTTCTTTAACATGTCGCTCATGCCGGCGCTGTATTCTATCCTGAATTTCGGCATTGAGAGAGCCGTGTATACGGAATCGAATTTCGCAGCCGAAAGCTCTTTTTCGGCATTGAACGCTTTGTCGCTCATCAAAAGATACATGCTAACGTCAAGATTTGAGGATTTTTTGCCGTCCGAGGTCTTGTACGGAAGTTTGGTTATTGTAACTCCGTCTTTTTGGCTTACCTGTCTCCACGCCGTGTCATGCATGAAGCTTACGGTGTTTTCTTTGCCGTTTCTGTCCGTGAAAACGCCGTCTTCGGTTGCGGATTTTGAAAAATCGTTCTGCCATGCGCCTTTAAAATATACGGCATTTACAAGCATTGCGAGAAAATCGGAATTTTTATCCGAAACTATTGACGGGATTTTGCCGTTTGTCTTTTCTTTAACCCAGTCGTTTATAAGAGATATGCTCTTGTCCGTAACGGTGCCGCTGTCGGCTTTGAAATTCTCTTTCATAAGTTTTTCAAAGTCATCTGAAAAATTTTCCGCGGTTTTGTCCGTGTTAAGCCAGATAGAGTTTGCAACGTTTATGTTTAAAATGTCGCTCTTGGAGTAGTTTTCGATCATTTCTTTGACAGACTTATTGTATTCGTCAAGATTTTCTATTCCGAGAGCCGAAAGAATTTCATCGCGCGTTTCGCCCTCCGCGCCGTTTGCTGCCATTGCCAAAGCTGTTTTAAGAGAAAGCGGCGAGAACATGTAGTTTTTGTCCTGTGGCATAAGCGATGAAAGCTTGTCGGCAAACGACTCGTCGTTTGTTTTTACCATGTCCGCGATTCTTTCCATAACAAGGGCTGTCTGTTCCTCGGTGATTTTCGCTTTCGGCTCAAAGTCTATGTCGGTGCCTATCATGATTCCGGCTTTCATAACGCTCGACACATACGGCAGCGCCCATTCGGAAACGCCGGCAAAGGCAGGGTCTTCGGGGTTTATCTTCACTTGCGGCAGCTCTGCGCCGGCATATTTTGCCATGCGGCAGATTATTGCTGCAGCCTCTTCGCGCGTTACGCTGTCGCCCGGTGCAAACAGGCTCTCCGATTTGCCCTTTATGATATCCGCCGCCTGAAGAGCGGCAATTTTCAAGCTTTCCGTGTCGAGAAATTTCACGGGCGCGTTTTTCGGAAGAGTCATAAACGAAGAGAGGGTGTCAAAGGCGTGCTCCGCAAAGCCGAGACGGCTTATCGGAACGGCAGGATAGCTTGCGGGCGGTATTATAACAGCCTTTGTCGCCGTTGCCTGCGCGGGAAGGCTGAGCGTAACCGCATCATACCATGCTATAATCGTGCAGCCCTTTTTAATGTCGTCAATGCCGACAATGTTTTTCGTTTTGTAAGGCATAAGGCGCGTTTCGGCGGTGATATTGAGTACAAGGTCGTTTGCCGTGTCGGTAACGAAAACACTGTCGCCGCTTTTTACAACCTCGTCGGCGTAAACCAGGTTAATTCCGCTTGCCGAGCCTATGCATATAAGCTGCGCGTTTGACTGCGGAGGAATACTCTTTGTCATGATGCTCGAATATTCCGCGTAAAAATCATCTCCGGGCTTGATAGTCGAAAGAGACACCGCCGCGCCGCTTGTGCCGTCTATTATGTATGTGGAGTCCGAAATATTAAGTCTTATTTTTCTGCCGTGTTTGGTTTCGGCAATGATATAATCCTCTCCGGTTTCGGAAGCCTTCATCACGGCTTTCAGCGAGACATCCGCCAATGAAGCGGTATTCTCCCTGCTGACAATGGTTTCGTCCGCAAAAGCACAAGGGCTTAAAAGCAGACCTGCCGCCAAAGCGACGCTTAAAGTTTTTCTGAACATTTTAATCATCCCTTCTTTTTTGTTGTTTCTGTCATTTAGACGGACGAAACGACAAAATGTTCCCGCGGATGCAAAAAAAATTAAAATTCACGCTTTTTGCAGGGCAGCGAATAGGCCGCCAGAATAACAAACATGTATGCCGCGGCAAATGGGTAGCGCGGCTGCACCTCCATCAGCATCAGACCGCCCCAGAACGCAAGAAGCAGCAAAGCGCCCATGCAGAACATGTTTTTGTCACGCGTTTTGAAGAAACCCGCAGCGCAGAGAAAAAGCAAAATAATATAGAAGATATTTGCATACGAACGCATAAATCCGCATGTGAATCCGCTTTTGCTTTCGCCGTTTTCGCATGACCAATAAACTCCTCCGAAATCACCGTCACAAAAAGCAATGTATGTTTTGCGGCAGAAATGTTCCGGCAGTTTTGCGGCGTTTTCGTGGATTCTCTCGGAAATTCTTTGATTTATAATGCGCTCCATTTCTTCCGTGTCTCCGCCTGCCTCATAATAAACCGCCTGATCCTCGGGCGAATACATGCCGTGCGTTTCAAAGTTAAAGCCTGTCAGCATAAACATGGTAAAGGGCACCTGACGCTCGCCGAGTTTGTATTCCGTGATTCCGCTTTCAAAAAGCGCAAAACCGACGCCCTTTGTAACAATCATAAAAGCCGCCGTAAGGCACAAAAGCGCCAAAAGCTTTCTGTGTTTATAAAAAACCGTTAAAATCCCGACGGCGTATGCCGAAATATAAAAAGGCGAAACGCCGCGCATCAAGCAGCCGCATGCAACAAACAATCCCGACAGAGCCGCGTGAATACAGACGTTTTTTGTACTTTCGCTTTTATATGATTTTATAAGTTCCAGAAACGAAAGCATAAAAAGCGGAATTGCAAAATTTTCGCTTGCAAAAACCGTTATGTATGTAATCGAGGGCAGAAAAAAAGCATATATAAGAGCTGCGGCAGACCCTACCTTTTCACCGCGCATTTCCTTTAAAATAAGATATATTATGTATGTCCCCGAAACCGAAAGCAGCATGTTTATGACTTTCACCGTGAAAAGATTTCCTCCAAAGCGGAAGACAAGTGAGCACAGCAGAGGAAAGCATGTCAGATGCGAAAAACGGTGAAAATAAGTCCCGATTGTGAAGTTTGAAAAGTCTCCTTTGCCGGCAAGCACGGCGGCTTCAAACATGGTTTTAAAGTCGCTCACGGGCGCGGTGTGCACGTTTAAAAGGAACAGCAGACGCACAAAAAAAGCCGCTCCGAGCGACAAAAAGAGCACTCCGCGCGCGGAAATTTTGTCTTTGTCAAGCGCTTTGATCACAAAAAATATAAAAGCGCTCAAAAGGAGCGCCGCCGCGGCTCCTGAGAGGTATGCCGCGGGACTGTACGCCGTGCGCCTTATTGCAAGATATACCCCCAAAATGCCTATGATGCCGAAAAGTATTGCGAAAAAATAACCGAAAAAGTTTTTTAGTGTTTTCATTTGTTTTTAGCCTCGCAGTGCAATAGTATAATAATGTAAATTTATTTTAGCAGAAGATTGCAAAAAAGTCAATAGCGACATATTAGGGCAATGCATGAATTACCTGTTTTTAAGTTTTTCTTTCGTTCCGGGATAATAAAAAGGATGTTTTGTCTGAAAAATGCAGGAAGGAAATTAATTTTCCGGTAAACGGTTGATAAAAACACTTTTCAGATGTATAATGATAATAGAAAAAGGCAGTCCGTTTGAACGGCTCGCCAAAGTTATACGAGAAAGTTAGTCGCAAACATTGGGAGTGTGGGCAACTAACTTGCTTTTACAGTAAAAACTATCATAAAGATAATTGTAAAAAACAATACTCTGAATATAGTTTCTTTCATAAGCAACACCCTCTTCCCATTATGTAATGGGGTTAGGGCGCGGCGTCCACGGAATGTTCATTCCCGAACTGCCTGTCGGCTTACTCCGACAAATTTATTATATACCGTTTATCCGCAAAATTCAAGATATTTAGACGAAAAGCTTGTTTTCACGCATTTTGTGCGTGATTTTTTATTTTTCCGCGGATTTGATGCTTTATTCCAGAACTTCCGAAAAAACGCGGTACATATTCGAAAAGGCGATTTTATCAGCCTGCTCCTGAGAATAGTTGAGAGAAAGAAGTCTGTCAAAAATTTTATACAAATCCTCCGTGCCGCGTATCCCGCGCGGAAGTGAGCCTATTCCGTCAAAGTCCGCGCCTATGCCGATATTGTTTTCACCGCCCAAAGCCGCGAAATGCTCTATGTGGCGCACGATAGAATCCACAGACGGGTCTGTACCGAGAAAATCGGGGCAAAGGTTTATTCCGGCAACACCGCCGCGTTTTATGAGAACTTTAAACTGATCGTCCGTGAGGTTGCGAAAATGAGGGCAGACAGTGCGCGAATTTGAATGTGACGCGATAAATGGTTTCGAAGTGATTTCGGCAACATCACAAAATCCTTCGTCGGACAGGTGCGACACGTCAATCATCATATGAAGTTCCTGCATTTTTAAAACGGCTTTTTTGCCGAAATCCGTAAGTCCACCGCTTTTTTCAAATGCCGTACCGCTTATTTCATTTTTGTGGTTCCACGTCAATGTCATAAGACGCACGCCCTCGCCGAAAAGCTCTTCGAGACGCTGAAGGCTGCCTTCCGCGCCTTCTCCGCCTTCTATTCCGAGGATAACCGATACGCCTTCTGCATTTTTAAGGTCTGCGGCGGATTTTATAACGTGTACATTTTGTGTTTCGGTGTTAAATCTTTTTATAAGCGTGCGGACGCGGCGCGGCACATCGTGTTCCGCATTGTCAAGCCATATTGCGGTGAGCTGAATGTGCGTTTCGTATTTTGCGGCTTTTTCGAAATTATAATGTGCCTTTATGTTTTTTAAGGATGTGTTATCGCCGAGTAAATCAAGCGTGTCACAGTGCGCGTCAAATATTCTCATCTTTTAGTCCTTTCATGAATATAAAATGTGTGCTGAAATCAAAATCCGCGAATTTTGGTGCTATTATCCCAATAAGCTTATGACCTCCGCCAAAACTCCGTCGTCATTTGATGACGAAAGCACGGTTTTTGCCGATGCTTTTGCCTTTTCGGAAGCCGAAGACGGGCAAAAGCTTTGACACTCCGGCAGTGCAAGCATTTCGGCATCGTTATCGTTGTCGCCTATGACTATTATATCGCTTAAATCGCAGTTTATGATTTTTGCAAGCTCGCGCACGGCAAAAGCTTTGCTCACTTTGTTGTCAAAAAATTCATAATATGTCGGATAAGAGCGCGCCATGTGATATTTTTTGCTGAATTCGTGCTTTTCAAGATAGTTTTGAATTTCGTCCGTAAGCGGCGGTTCTGCGGCAAAAACGGCTTTAAGCCACGGCTCGGGTATCTCGGAATACGGTCTGCGTATCATTGTGAAATGCTCATCCGCTTCATGCCCTTTAACAGCATCGCTGTCGCGGCAGGAGTATATGGGGCCAGTTGTCATAATTTCCACGCCCGTTTCGGGGTAGAGCGACACAATGTGGTCTATTATCTCCGCGGAGTCGCGCGAAAGCTCGGTATACCATATATATTTGTTTTTTTGAAGGTCGTATATGGCGGCGCCGTTTTGTATAACCATGGGAAGGTCGGGAGAAATTTTGTCAAGATAAAGCTGCAATCCGTCAACCGTGCGCCCCGTGGCAAGGGTGAAAAGCCCGCCTTCGCTGCGGAAATAGTTTACGGCTTCCGTATTTTTTGGCGGCAGCTTCAGGCGGCTGTCAATCAAAGTGCCGTCCACATCGCAGCAAATTATTTTTCCCTTGAATTTATTCATAAATGTTTTCCCTTTCGTTAATCAGTTTACATTTCTGTTTATATATTCCGCATGAAGCTTCGAATACATGATTTTTTGGCTTGAATAAAGACCGTAATAGCCCGACAGAACATAGCTTATGCCTATTGCCGCGGCGAAGTAGAAAAATCCGATGCCGCCGAAAAGCTCGGATGCCAGGCAGATAGACGCCATAGGACAGTTTACAACCGCGCAGAACATGGCGGCTATTCCCAAAGCCGCGCCGAAAGACGGGGGAAGACCCAAAAGCGCCGCTGCGGTGCAGCCGAGCGTTGCGCCTATAAACATTGTCGGCACGATTTCGCCGCCGCGAAAACCCGAGCCTATTGTTACGGCGGTGAAAATAATTTTAAGCAGAAATGCGTACGGAACGACAGTGCCGCCTTCCGTCGCACGGATTATCACGTCCATGCCGGAGCCGTTATAGTCCGTGGTTCTCAAAATCAAAGTCATGGCAAGGATTATAAGGCCGCCCAAAACGGGGCGGAGATAATAGTTTTTGATTTTGCCGCTGAAAAAATTTGCGCTTCGTTTTAAAGATATGCAGAAAAGTATTCCCGAGAGAGCAGCCGCAGCACCTATTACCGCAACGCGCAGAAAGTTCAAAACAGAAAGATCGGGAATTACGGGCAGGACAAAGCGCGTCGGAGCGGCGCCGCACAAAAGCGAAATAAAATATGCCACCGTTGCCGAACAGAGACCCGGCAGGAAGCCTGAATAGTATATAACGCCCACGCTTATAACCTCAATTGAGAAAACAGCCGCTGTCACGGGCGTGCCGAAAAGCGCGGAGAAAACGCCGCTCATGCCGCATATTACAAGAAGATGCCTGTCTTTTTCGCTTATTTTAAAAAGGCGCCCTATCTGAAATCCTATCGAGCCGCCGAGCTGCAGCGCAGCGCCTTCTCTTCCGGCAGAGCCGCCGAAAAGGTGTGTTAAAACTGTGGATATGAAAATAACCGGTCCCAGACGCATCGGGACATACTCGCTTGTGCGCACGGAGGAGATGACGTTATTTGTGCCACTGTTTTTTGTCATTTCCGTTTTTCTGTATATAAAAGCTATCAAAAGTCCGCCGAGCGGCAGAAAAAATATAAGCCACGGGTTTCTGATGCGCAGATTTGTCGCAATTTCAACGCATTTGTGAAACGCTGTGCCGGCTATGCCGCACACTGTGCCGCAGGCGGTCGACACCAGTATCCATTTTATAACCGAAACCAGATAATGCTCCGATTTTACCATGCTGTTTTTAATAGTTTCCGCCGCAGCGGAAATTCCTTTGTTTTTCATTTCGTATGCTCCTTTATTTAAACACCTATATTATTATAGGAAAAAAAGGACGGTTTGTCAATCTTCTCGGAAAAAAATAATGTGTAATTGATTATTTTCCAGAAAACTATTGACAGGAAGGCTAAAAATGGGGTAAAATAAACTGATATATTTTAAAAATCCGGAGGTGGTTCCATGCTGACAAAAGCTCCGAGAGGAACGGCGGATATACTCCCCGAAAATATCGGTAAATGGAATTATATTGAAGAAACAGCCAAAAAAACCGCTCATCTGTTCGGTTTTTCAGAGATAAAAACACCTGTTTTCGAGCATACGGAACTTTTTTGCCGCGGCGTTGGAGATACGACGGACGTTGTGCAGAAAGAAATGTATACTTTTCTTGACAAGGCGGAAAGAAGCATAACGCTTCGCCCCGAGGGAACGGCTTCCGCGGCGCGCGCGTATCTTGAACATTCGATTTACGCACAGCCTGCTCCGCAAAAGCTTTTTTATAACATAACCTGTTACCGCTACGAAAAACCGCAGGCAGGCAGAATGAGGGAATTTCACCAGTTCGGCGCGGAAATGTACGGCAGCGCCGAACCTTCGGCGGACGCGGAGATGATAGCGTTTGTAAACGCGATTTTCCAAAACCTCGGCATCACGGGTTTAAAGCTTAACATAAACAGCATCGGCTGCCCGGAGTGCCGCAAAAAATACAACGAGGCTTTAAAAGCGTATCTTCACGCAAACGAAAGCGAGCTTTGCGCAACATGTCATGAAAGAATGCAGAAAAACCCTATGCGCGTGCTGGACTGCAAAAGCCCTGTGTGCAAGGAAATTGCGGAGGGTGCACCATCTATACTTGACTACATCTGCGACGAATGCCGCGCGCATTTTGAAAAGGTGCAGGAGTATCTTAATAACATGGGCATAGATTTTGAAGTTGACCCTTCGATTGTGCGCGGTCTTGACTATTACACAAAAACCGTATTTGAGTTTGTCTCAAACACCATAGGCGCTCAGGGTACTGTGTGCGGCGGCGGCAGGTATGACGGACTTATAGAGTCCATCGGAGGAAACCCGACGCCTGCAATAGGCTTTGCAATGGGGCTTGAAAGAATACTTCTTGTTATGGAAAGCATGGGAACAGAGTTTCCTAAACCCGAAACACCGGACATTTATCTGGTTTCCATGGGGCAGTTTATGAAGGTTCAGAGGCTTTGCGAGGAGCTGAGATGTGAGGGAGTTGCGGCTTTGTGCGACCTTGCGGAGCGCAGCCTTAAGGTTCAGATGAAAAACGCCGACAGGTGCGGAGCGAAATACAGCGTTGTTATAGGCGATGATGAGGCGGAAAAAGGTAAGGCTCAGCTTAAAAATATGGAAACGGGCGAAAAAATAGAAGTTAATTTAAAAGCAAATGATATAAAGGCCGTTATAAGGTCATAAGGAGGATAATGATGGATTCAATCAAAGGTATGAAAAGAACGCATATGTGCGGTCAGCTTTCGGAAGCTGATATTTCAAAAGAAGTAGTCGTAATGGGCTGGGTGCAGAGAGTGAGAGACTTAGGCGGTCTCATATTCGTTGATCTGCGCGACAGAAGCGGTATTCTGCAGCTTGTTATGAACGAGAAAGACAGCGATATTTACGAGATTGCCGAAAAAATCAGGGGCGAATACGTTATTGCTGCACGCGGAACTCTTGTTAAAAGAGACCCGGAGACCGTAAACGACAAGATTGCCACCGGTACCGTTGAGGTACACGTTTCGGATCTGCGCATACTTTCAAAAGCAGAGACACCTCCCTTTATGGTGTCGGATGATATTGCGGTCCGCGAGGAAGTAAGACTTAAATACAGATACATCGATTTGCGCCGTCCCTCGGTTCAGCAGAACATGATAACGCGTCACCGCATCACACAGATTGCGCATGACTTTTTCGACAAAAACGGTTTTCTTGAAATCGAAACACCGATTCTTACAAAGAGCACGCCCGAGGGTGCAAGAGACTATCTTGTACCGAGCCGTATTCACAACGGAGCGTTTTATGCGCTTCCCCAGTCTCCTCAGGTTTACAAGCAGATTCTTATGGTTTCGGGCTTTGACAGATATATGCAGATTGCAAAGTGCTTCCGCGATGAGGATTTGAGAGCGGACAGACAGCCCGAGTTTACGCAGATCGACCTTGAGATGAGCTTTGTTGACGCGGACGACGTTATGTCGTTAAACGAAAAGTTTATAGCCCGCGTATTCAAGGAAATCAAGGGAATAGACATAAAACTGCCGCTTCCGAGAATGCCGTATTCGGAGGCTATGAGCCGCTACGGCTCCGACAAGCCGGATACACGTTTTGAAATGGAACTTTACGATCTTTCGGACGTTGTTAAAGACTGCGGCTTTAAAGTATTTTCGGACGCTTGCAAAAATGGCGGCAGTGTTCGCTGCATAACTGTTAAAGGCGGCGCGGACAAATTTGCAAGACGCGAACTTGATGCGCTTGTAGATTACGTCAAAACGTACCGCGCAAAGGGTCTTGCGTGGATTACTGTGCTTCAGGACGAGCTTAAGAGCCCGATTGTGAAATTCCTCACGGCTGACGAGTGCAAGGCGCTCTTAAAGGCTGCCGAAGCGGAAGTGGGCGACATTGTTCTCATGGTTGCCGACCGCGACAAGGTTGTGTTTGACGCTCTCGGAAATCTGCGTCTGCACATTGCGGAAAAACTCGGTCTTATAGACGAAAACAAATACAATCTTCTCTGGGTTACAGACTTCCCGCTCTTTGAATACAACGAAGACGAAAAACGTTTTGTTGCAATGCACCATCCCTTCACCGCACCGCGCGATGAAGATTCGGAGCTTCTTGACAAGGCTCCCGAAAAGGCGCTTGCAAAAGCATATGATATTATATTAAACGGAACGGAGCTCGGCGGCGGAAGTATCAGGATTCACAGCCGCGACGTTCAGCAGAAAATGTTCAAGGCTATCGGCATAGGCGAGGAGGAAGCTCAACTTCGTTTCGGACATCTGCTTGAAGCGTTCAAATACGGCACACCTCCGCACGGCGGCATGGCTTACGGACTTGACAGAATGGTTATGCTCCTTTGCGGCTGCCCGTCAATCCGTGACGTTATAGCGTTCCCGAAGGTTCAGAACGCATCCGAGCTTATGACGCAGGCTCCCTCTGATGTTGAGGCAAAACAGCTTGATGAACTTGGCATTGCGGTTATAAGAACCGAAGAAGAGTAAAAACTTCGCCGCGGCGTGTGCAAACCAAACGGGCGATTTACGAATCGCCCCCGCGCACGCATTATCGGGAACGGATAAGCGTGAGCAATAAAGGAGTGACTTTATGATAGAGGTTAAAAACCTTTCAAAGCACTACGGTGCAAAAAAAGCCGTGGATGATATAAGCTTCACCGTGAAAGACGGCGAAATAGTCGGTTTTCTGGGGCCTAACGGTGCGGGAAAAACCACTACAATGAATATCATCACGGGATACATATCTCCGACCTCGGGCGAGGTTATAATAGACGGAAAAAATACTATGGAAAATTCGCGCGAGGCAAGAAAAAATATAGGTTATTTGCCTGAGCAGCCGCCTCTTTACGCGGATATGACGGTGCGCGAATATCTGGATTTTGTATTTGATTTAAAGCGTGCGGAGGGCGATAAGGTGCTTCATATAGACTCCGTGTGCGAAAAAGTCAGGATAAAAGACGTTTCGGGAAGACTTATAAAAAACCTTTCAAAAGGCTACAAACAGAGAGTAGGTCTTGCGGAGGCTTTGATAGGCAACCCGAAAATTCTTATTCTTGACGAGCCGACTGTGGGGCTTGACCCCGGGCAGATTATCGAAATACGAAATCTTATAAAAGAACTCGGAAAAAACCACACGGTTATTTTAAGCTCACATATACTCAGCGAAATAAGCGCCGTGTGTGACGATATTATTATAATAAACGGCGGAAAAATCGTGGCTTCCGACAAAACCGAGAACCTCTCAAAAACCCGCGGCAAGGAAAACCGCTATATTGTGCGCATAAAGGGTGACAAAACGGCTGTTATAGAAGCTTTGCGCGGCGTTTCCGGAATTCTGCGTGTAAACTCAAAGCAGTCTCCCGAGGAAGGGGCATACGACTACGGCATTGAAGCCGACCGCGACATAAGAGAATACATGTTCGGGGTTTTGGCATCTTGCGGCATGCCTATTCTGGGGCTGCGTCCGCGTGAGATGAGCCTTGAAGAAACGTTTATGAGAATTACGGCAGGGGAGGTGCAGTAAAGCCATGAAGGCTATATTAAAGCGCGAACTGCGCGCATATTTTCAAACACCGATAGGCTACATATTTATAGGCATGTTTCTGGTGCTTTCGGGTATATTCTTTATTCTCTACACGGTGCAGAGCGGATATCCGACGCTGGATTCCGTGCTTTACAATCTTCTGACGGTTTTCATTTTTCTTGTGCCCATACTTACGATGCGCTCATTCAGCGAAGAAAGAAACAAGAAAACAGATCAGCTTCTTTTGACGTCTCCGGCATCGGTGCGTGAGATTGTTCTGGGCAAGTTTTTTGCGGCTGCGGCGGTTTATATAATAACGCTGCTTTTAACACTTTTGTATCTTATTGTTATTGCAAGACACGGTGAACCCGCGTATCTTCAGACGCTTTGCAGCTACATAGGATTTGCGCTTTTGGGACTTACGTTTATATCCATAGGACTTTTTGTTTCATCGTGCACGGAAAATCAGATAGTTGCGGCAATTGTTACGTTTGCGCTGCTTCTTATGTTTTATGTTATCGGCAGCCTTAAAGACTCGGTTTCATCGCCGTTTTTATCCACAATACTGAGTGCGCTGGCTTTAACCGAGCCGTTTTCGACATTTAACGTAGGTATTCTGGCGCTTGCGCCGACGGTGTATTACATAAGCGTTACGGCGCTGCTTCTGTTTTTCACCGAGCAGGTTGTAGAAAGCAGGAGGTGGAAGTAATGAAAAAAAGAATAAAGCTTTATCACACACTTCTCGTCCTCGGCGTTACTGTCGCGGTTGTGCTTTTAAACCTTGCTGTTTCGACAATTTCGGATAAGCTTCCTTTAAGTGCCGATTTCACAAAAAACAAGGTTTTTGAACTGAGCGAAGAAACAAAAGAAGTTTTAAAAAAGGTTGACCGCAATGTGGACATATATTATTTTGTCACAAAAGGTAAGGAAAACCTTTACATAAGCCAGACGGTTGACATGTACAAAGGCTACAGCAACAAGATTTCTTTCACTCAGAAAGATCCTGCCGAGGATCCAGAATTTACAAAGACTTTCGGCAATAATTTAACAGACAATTCAATTATAGTAAAATGCGGAGACCGCTCGAGAACAATTGACAGTTCCACGTTTTACGACACAACGTTTCAGCAGCAGAATATAGTTTCGTTCATGCTGGAGCAAAGGCTTACAAGAGCCATAGACTACGTTCTCGGAGACGCGGACGTGAACGTTATGTTTACAAGCGGACATGAGGAAATAGGCTATAATATTCTGAAAACTCCGCTGGAGGACGAAAATGCCAATGTAAGTGAAATAAACCTTTCAACGGCTGACATTCCCGAAAATGTTTCCGTGCTTTATATAGCCGGACCCCAGAGGGATTTCTCCTCTGCGGAAACAGAGAAGCTTGACCTGTTTTTAAAGCGCGGCGGCTCCCTTAACATCTCTGTGGATTACGGAAACGAACTTCCGGTTTTAACTCAGTATTTCAAAGAGTATTGGGGAGTTATATTTGACAATGGCATCGTTTTGGAATGTGACGAGTCAAAGATTTTCCAAAACCCGTACTATATAATTCCTTCTTACGGCGACAGCGATATAGTAAGCGACATGAAGGCGAAAAATTTAAACGTTATATGGCCGAATGCACGCAGCATAACGCTTGATGAAAAGCCGGGTGTGACATATACTGATGTTTTGAGATCGTCTGACAAATCCGCCGTAAAGGCTGCCGGCAGCGGCAATCTTTCGTATACGGCGGAAGAGGGTGACATTCGCGGTTCGCAGAGACTTGCCGTAACGCTTGAATACGTGGATTACGAGAAAAGCACCCGCACAAAAATTGTGGCATCGGGCACAACGCTTTATGCGGCGCAGATGTTCCTTTCGGAAGCGTCTATTGCAAATTCCGACTATGTAAGAAGTGCGCAGAGCTTTTTAACAGGCGATGAGATTTCGAAAATCTCCGTAACGCCCAAAAACGTTGCGGTTCAGTATCTGACACTGACAAATGCGCAGAAAACGGCTTACACATGGATTTTCGGAATACTTCCGGGCGTTATCGTTTTGGGCGCCGGACTTGCGGTATGGCTCAGGAGGCGTCATTTATGAGGTGGCGTAATATTATATTTGTTGCCGCGGTTATCGCGCTTTTGGCATTGGCATATGTTTTCGCCGTGAAATACGAGCCGAAAAAAGAGCCTGCCGCACAGAACGAATCTGCGGAGCAGATAAAGGTTTTTGAGATTAAGAGTGCGGACATCACGCGCATGGAGGTTTCAAACGAAAGCGGAAAGTACGCTTTCGTAAAATCGGACGGCAAATGGGTTTTAGAGGGGGCGAATTATGTTGAACCCGTGCAGAGTACGGTTTCCTCTCTTTCATATACGGTTTCGTATATTTCCGCTGTGAGCGAGATTGCGGATTCCGCCGAAAACTTCTATAAATACGGACTTGATAATCCGAGAGCGCAGATTACGGTTACGGAAAACGGGCAGGAGCATACGCTTCTTTTGGGGAGCGCCACTCCCACAAATAATTACAGCTATTTTTCCGTTTCGGGCACGGGAAAAATTTACACGGTGTCCGACGCCGTTTCGGACGCGTTTTTGAAAACGCAGAACGATTACCGCGACAAAACGGTTATAAATGTTGACGTTACAAAGCTGCGTGCAGTGGAGATAAACGGCTCAAAGGGAAAAATTGCGGTTGAGTATCAGACCCCGGAAAACCAGAACGAATATAACACGGTTTCCGTATGGAGAATGACTTCGCCTGTAAATCACAACGTTGAAAACAAGAAGTTTATGGAGAAGGTCGCAACGTCTGCGTGTGCGGTTACTGCAGAGAGCATTGCAGAGGATTCCCCGAAGGATTTAACAAAATACGGATTTACGCAAAGCTTAAAACTCACACTTGATGACGGCAGTGTGCTTTTATACAGAATCGGCACAGTAAACGGCGTCTCATACATGATGCAGGATGGCGAAAACACAGTTTTTGCGGTGGCACAGACGTCGCTGGCGTTTATGGATACGGATCCCATGGATATTCTTGAAAGCTTTGTAATTTTACAGAATATCGGAAATGTCGCGTCCGTTCGCATTGCGTCACCGAGTGCGGATGTTTTGCTTGAAGTAACGCACGGCGACACTGAAAGCTACACCGTGAACGGGAAATACGCTTCCGAAGCCGGCTTTAAATCGATGTATCAGAAAGTACTTTCGCTTACGGCGGACGGGGTTGCGTCTCACGGCAGAACATCGGACGAAGAACTTGCGTCTGTGACATATACCATGACGGACGGCAGCCAAAGCACACTTAGGTATTATCCGTATGACGGTATAAATGTTTTGGCGGAGCGTGATGGTGAAGGAGTCTTCTTTATGAAGAAAACAAAACTTACGGAACTTTTTGCCGCTGCCGAAAAATTTATTGCAAATCCTACGGAAAAAGTTAATTAAAAGTTTTCCGCTTAATTGCAGTTTTGTCCGTGTGGTGTGAGGAAACAAAACGGGCGACCACACATCATTTGTCTCCCGTACGTTGTTCGCACAGATAAAATCTTTACGCACATACGATTATTTTACATATATCAAATATTTTTCTATGCACTAAAAATTTCGCATACCACGCGGGCAATTCGTGAATTGCCCCTACATGCCGCCCGAGCGGCTCACTCTTTAAAGGGCGAAAAACCGTATTCATCTCTGCGGTCCTCAAATTTAAATTTAAAAGCATTTAAACCTGACTAATCGGCTTTTTATGTTATAATATAATCAAATATTTCAAAAAAGGTGATAGAATGATACGGAAAATAAAAGAATATATAAGCTCCCACTGGAGCGAATGCATAAGGGAAAATATGCATGATGACGGCACTCTTATCGGGCTGCCTTATCCCTACTGCGTACCTGCGGCAGGTCATTTTGACGAGCTTTATTATTGGGATACATATTTTACAAATATAGGTCTTATTCTGGACGGAAAAGCAATGCTGGCAAAAAACAATACAGACAACATGCTTTACATGGTAAATAAATACGGTTATTATCCCAACGGCAACAGAACTTTTTTTCTCGACCGTTCTCAGCCGCCGTTTTTATCCGTTATGGTACGCGACATTTATAAATATTATAACGATAAAGTGTGGCTTTCGAGCGCATATGAAACGCTGAAAAAAGAGTATGACTTCTGGAATACAAAACGCATTTTGCCGACAGGTCTTAATTTTTATAACCCCGTGCCGCAGCCCGAGGAAGCGGAGGAGCTGGCAGAGGATTATGCAAGCCGTGTGTCCGTGATGCCGGAAGGCTCTGCTTTTGATATTGCGCATCATTACCTCGTTGTGTGCGAAAGCGGCTGGGACTCGAATCCGCGCTGGGGCTTTGAGGGATATAATTACGCGCCCGTTGATTTGAACTCACTTATGTATGCTTTTGAGACAAATATGTCCTTTTTTTCAAAAGAGCTTGACAGAGGAGAAGAAGCCGAATGGATTAAGCGTGCCGAAAAACGTCAGAAGCTTATGGAAAAATATATGCTTGATGAAAGCGGAATTTTTATGGACCTGAATTTTAAGACGGGCGCTAAAAGCACAATATTCTCCGTTGCCTCTCTGTACCCCATGTTCTGCGGCATGGCAAGTGAGGCTCAGGCTAAAGCGGCAGTGGAAAAGCTTGACCGTCTGATAGCTCCTTTTGGCCTTTTTACCTGCGAGAAAAATGATTTTCCCGGCACTCACCAATGGAATTATCCCATAGGCTGGGCATGTATGCACCATATTGCATTTACGGCCTTGGATAAGTACGGATTTAAAGATATCGCCCGCCTGATTGCCTCGAAATACATTTCTCTTGTTGAAAAAACCTTTGCCGAGACAGGAAGGCTTTGGGAAAAATATAATGTGCTTGAGGGCAGCCTGAATGTTGTCCGCCAAAGCACTATGCCTCCCATGATGGGCTGGAGCGCCGGAACATTTTTGTCTGCCTGTGATTACCTGAATAAATAATAACTTAAAAATTATCGGAAGCTATGCAAAAATTGCAGGGCGGTTTTAAAAGCGCCAAATCACAGGCTGTGCAACAGAGGAGTAACCGCATGAATTACGAAGAAAACTATAAAAGAAACTCATTCAAACCGATAAAAGAAAACCCCGTAATCCTTGATTTTACGGGGTGTAAATACTTGGGCGAAATACACCGGATATTAAAAACAAAATTCGGCTTGCCGGAGTATTACGGCGAAAACCGGGACGCGCTTTGGGACTGCCTGAGATATTTATGGTCAGACGGAGAAAAAATCAAAGTAGAAATATACGGCTTTACGTCCCTGCCCGACGATTTGAGAGAATATTGCAAAGATATACTCGAAATTTTTGACGATGTTCATAAGGATACTCCAAATGTGACTTTTGAGCTGATTTCGTGAGGAGTGAGCCGCTCGGGCGGCATGAATTGCCGTGTGGTGTTGGGGAAACAAAACGGGCGGAACGCGTACATCCTCTACGGCACATTATTGAAAGCGGATAAAATTATAAAAAGCCGCGGCGTGTACGTGGCTTTTTATTCCTATATGAGGGTAGAAATGCAACCAAACGCAATGCTTGTTTGCGTTTGAAAGTGAACAGGCGTGAGCGGCACTGTCACTTTTTATCCCCCTTTTGAATACAATATATTAAGCTTAAAAATATTGTATTCGAAGGGGGCTTTTTGTATGTGCGGAAAAAGGAGAGCAATAGGTGTGATTATTTTATCATTTGCGCTCGGAGCGCTCACTGCCGCCGTGCTGCCGCTTTGGATTCTGGCAATACTGGAGGCACTTATTCTGATTGGCGTGGGCTGGTGCTTTTTCAGTGGAAATTAAGAAAGGAAGATATTTATGAAAATTAAAGTTATTAAAGCGCCCAAATTTTTAAGAAATATACTTAAAACTATGTTCGGAATGGAAAAATAAGACGGGGAAAGGGGATGTTAAAAAGCAACTTTTTTAACATCCCCCGGTGTGTAAAAATAAAGTGTTGACGCTTTGCTCTTACTGCTTTATAATGTAAATAAGATAAATTTAAAAGGTGATACATTTTGAAGAAAAATACGGACGGTAATTATTTTGAGGCGCACATTGCGGATTTACATAACAGATGCTTTGAAAGAAACATTGTAACGCACAGCGGCTTTCTGGATTTAAAGGAGCAGACGGCAGTGCGCGCCATGATGCGCGGATTTTCGGTGCGTGCGGAGCTTTTCGGCGGATTTGAAGATGCGGAGAGAAAGGCTTTGTTCTTTTTGCCCGATTATGCGGAAGACTGCTTTGCGGATTACATGGAAATACTTGAGGTTTCGCACAGTCCGAGGGAGACGGTTTCACACAGAGATTATCTCGGAGCTCTGATGGGACTCGGAATAACGCGTGCAAATATCGGCGACATACTTGTCTCGGAAAATTCGGCACAGATTTTTATATTCCGCGATGTGGAAACTTTTTTGCTGCAAAGCTTTGAAAAGGCTGGCAGACACAAACTTTCCGCGCGCGTGCTGTCGCTCGGTGAGGTAAATGTGCCGAAGCTGAGCGTAAAAGAAGTTTGCGATACGGTGGCGTCTCTTCGGCTTGACAATGCGGTTTCCGCGGCTTTTTCAATTTCCAGGAGTACGGCGGCGGAGGCAATATGCGCCATGAAAGTTGCTTTAAACGATGAAATAGTGACAAAGTGCGACAAAGCGGTTTGCGAGGGCGACAAAATCCGTCTGCGAGGCAAAGGGAGAGCTTTTTTGAAGGAATCCTCGGGCAGAAGCCGCAAGGGCAGAATTTTTGTTAAATTTGACGTAAATATGTAAATGTTTTTTCTTGGATTTAAGTATAATGCTTTTTGCAAAAAAAAGCATTGCGCCGACACTTTTTCCGATATATACTTTTCGATAACAGGATATGCTTTTCGATAAAAGGAGGACAGGCTATGAATATTTTCCCAAAACCGTTTTATGTAAAGTCGGGCGCTCTGCGCAAAACGGACCTGAGCGTGACGGCAGGCGCATTTGATGACGCCGCGGCTTTTTTTGCGGTGCTGATTGAAGACCGTTTTTCCGAAAAGGTTGTTTTTTCGGAAAACGGCGACATAAAATTCGAACGTGACGCCTCTCTTGAAGGCGGCGAATGCAAAATCCTTTCGGAAAACGACGCAATTACGGTTTTTGCGGCGGATTGCGAGGGGGCGGCGCGCGGCGCGTCGGCGCTTTTTCAGACGATTGAAAAAAAGGGCGGATTTTACGCACCGTTGGGCGAGGTGCGCGACAAGCCGCTCAAGCCTTTCCGCGGCGTGCATATGTATATGCCCTCGCGCGAAAACATCGGGATGTTCAAGCGCATTTTAAATCTTATGGCGGCAGCGGGAATGAACAGGCTTATACTTGAGGTCGGCGGCGCGATGGAATACGAAAGCCACCCGGAAATCAATTCGGGCTGGGAAAAATTCTGCCGCATTGCAAGAAACGAGTTTCCCGGAACCGACAGAAGCTATTCCCTTCAGTGGGCGGACAGCTACTGGAAGAACTCGGTTCACACCGAGGTCGGCGGCGGCTCGTATCTTAAAAAAAGCGAGGTACGCGATCTCGTGCAATACGCAAAAGGCCTCGGAATCCATGTTATTCCCGAGCTTCAGGCGCTTTCCCACTCTTATTACATGACGGTGCCTCACAAGGAGATTGCAGAGCTGTGCGACGACCCGTTCCCCGACACATACTGCCCGTTAAACGAAGAAAGTTATAAGCTTTACTTTGATTTGGCGGAGGAGGTTCTTGAAGTGTTCGAGCCCGAAACGGTGTCGGTGGGTCATGATGAAATAAGAGTTTTGGGCAAGTGTGAAAAATGCCGTTCCAAAACGGGAGCCGAGCTTTTGAGCTATGAGCTTTTGCGCCTTTACGGCTTTTATTCCGCCCGCGGAGTGCGGACGGCAATGTGGGGCGAATCGCTGCAAAGCTTTAAAACGTATCTCGGCGGCAATGTGGGAAAGAAATCTCAAAGCGTCAACCCTTACGGGGCGTACCACGAAATTCCGCAGACGCATGAAGCCCTGGAGGAGTTGCCGCGCGATATGCTTATGATTGACTGGTATCATTCCATGGGAAAGGAATCGGAAAAGGATTTTCTTTCGCGCGGTATGAAAGTGATTTACGGAAATTTTCACGGACAGCTGTTCGGAGAGTGGGACGAACGCTCAAAGCATGAGGGCGTTTTGGGAGCGGAAGTTTCGACATGGTGCACACCCGATGAGGAGTCGCTCTCCTTTGACGGGATATTGTACGAAATTCTCTATTCCGCCGCCGTTTTGCGCGAGGCGGACTACTGCAACGCAAAAATGCATGATACGAGAAAGCGCGTTGCCGAATTTATACCTTTGGCAAAGGCGATTCTGCGCGGTGTGCCGCTGCCCTCGGAGAACGGCAGTGCAGAGCTTTTGTGGGCGCCGCAAAGCTCGGATAGGCTTTCGGCTTACATAAATATTTCCCAAACCGCGCTGCCCGACACCGGCGCGGCGCGTGCGCTCGGGGTGTTCGGCGATACGGCGTACGGCGTTTCGGTGGATATTCCGCAGCCTGTGATAAGCTGCGGCACGTATGCAAAAAGTCTTATTTTTCTCGCGGCGGCGAAGGAGACAATGCCGTATAGGCCGACATATATGTTCCCCGACAAAAAATCGTGGGAGCTTGCCACGGCTGCAATTTTTTATGAGGACGGCGATGTGGCTCTCGCAAATCAGACTTACGGGCGCACTCTCGGGGCGCTCTCATATGATTTCGGAATAAAGCGCGCCCGAAGCGCGGGCGGCGAAATAGACGCGGATATGGGCGGCGAGGCATGCGCGGTTTCTCCGTATTTTGAGGAGAATATGCCGTGGCTCGGCTCGCTGATTTACGAAACGACGGCCGTTTGCGACGGAAAAACGGCGGCGTTTGCTTACGAATGGATAAATCCGTATCCGGACAAGAAAATTGTTAAAATAAAGCTTATAAACGCCTGTCAGAAAATGGGTCAGAGCGTTGTGATGTTCGGGATTGCCGCGGTGCGGTGACATAAGCCGCGACGCTCAGGCATATACATAATCCGAAAGGAGTAAGGATATGAAAAAGATATCTTTGATAACCGGGATTATTGTTCTTGCCGCGCTCACGGCGCCGCTTTGCGGCTGCGGCACGGAAAAAAACGCCGCGGTAAGCTCGGAATATACGCTTCCGAACGACAAATCCGGCTGGGGTTTTAAAAAAGTTGCCGGAAACCGACCCGAACTTACGGAAAAACAAATAAGCGATATGGAAAAATACGGCTGTATATACTTGGACACGGAAAATGAAAAAAGCATTTACCTGACATTTGATGAAGGCTATGAAAACGGATACACGGCGCAGATTCTCGACACGCTGAAAAAAACGGGCGTTCATGCGGCTTTTTTCGTGACGGGACCGTATCTTAAGGAGCAGGGCGACCTTGTAAAAAGAATGGTTGACGAAGGGCACACTGTGGGAAATCACACGGTGAACCACCCATCGCTGCCGGACAAAAGCGATGAAAAGGTGCGCGAAGAGATATCGGGTTTAAATGACATTTTTTTGGAGAAATTCGGCATTAACATGAAATATTTCAGGCCGCCCATGGGCGAATACAGCGAAAGAACGCTGAAAATCGCAAGCGATATGGGGTATAAAAATGTTTTCTGGAGCTTTGCTTACCGCGACTGGGAAAAGGATAATCAAAAGGGGGCGGCGCATGCCTACAGTGAGGTTACCAAATATCTGCACGGAGGGTGCGTCATGCTTCTTCACGCGGTTTCGAAAGACAATGCCGATGCTTTGGAGGACATAATAAAATATGCACAGAGTATGGGATATGTTTTTAAAACGCTTGACGAATATAAAGGCGGCAATATTTGAATATTTCTTTAACTTTGCTTTTTTTCGGTTGATTTTCATAAAAAGCCGTGGTATAATTAAAACGTATACATAGAATTTTATGATTATTTACGAGGTGACAAACATGAAAAAAACCGCGGCATGCGTTTTGCTTATTTCAATGCTTGTTTTCTGCGGCGCCGCCGGGGTGCTGGCGGACGGCATTAAATATGCGGCTGTGGAAAGTTCTACGGCGGCTGTAAGCACAGGCTTTTATAACTGTGCGGCAATTAAGAATGACGGTACGCTCTGGGTGTGGGGCTTCAACGGGAAAGGCGCACTCGGTGACGAAACATACCAAAACAGCTTAAAACCTAAAAAAGTTGAAGGTGTTGAAAACGTAAAAAGCGCCGATATAGGGCTTTTTAACACGACAGCCGTGACGGAGGACGGAGAACTTTTCGTTATGGGCGACAAATCTTTCGGGCAAATGGGAGACGGTACGTCTGAAAGTGGTGCATCGAAGCCGCGCAAAGTTTCGAACCTCGGATTTATAAATATTGCAAAGGTTTCGCATTATGCACTTGAAAAAAACGGCACGATAGATGTTAAACCGTATGTTATGGCGGTTGATATAGCGGGCAATGTGTATGCGTGGGGAAGCCTTGAAATGGGGCTTTCGGGTGATTCTGCGGTATCCTCAAGCGTGCCGCGCAAAGTGAGCGGTTTGCCCGGGATTGCGGATATATCGGTTTCCGGCGGCAGAGCAATTGCTCTTTCGCGCAGCGGAGATGTGTATACTTGGGGATATACAGGTACGGATTTTTATTATGCCGACAAGGCTGAAACGGAGTTTTCAAAGCCGCAGAAGGCAGAAGGACTTTCAAACGTGAGAAAAATTTCTGCGGGAGGACATTTTCTGGCGCTTAATGCAAGCGGAAAGGTTTACGGCTGGGGCAGCAACGAGTACGGAGAAATTAAAAATAAAACATATTCGGAGAACGGCTCCGCCGTCTCCGACAGCATAGCGGTTCCGACGGAAATTACGGAGCTTTCGGGATATAATATCAAAGATATTTATGCGGGAAACGGTTATTCTCTCTTTAAAACCGCGGATGGAAAGCTTTTCGGAATGGGCGCTTATTGCAGCCTGTTTTCTGACAGTGAAATAAGCGACACAAAATATCCGGTTGAAATAAATGTGCCCAAAGGCTTTTATGACGTCTCTGCCGGAAACAGCTTTATATCTATGCAGGCAGATGACAGAATTGCGTTGTTGGGTGATGCGGGCGGTTTCGGCACGTTCGGAGACGGAAATACCGACAAAACAAGCAAAAACCGAAAATATGCCGATATTTCCGGCATTACTGATAATGAAATTTTTGCGGTGTCGGAAGACGGCGGAAGCTATTTAAAAATAGAAAATCCGGAGTTTGAGGTTGGCACGAACGGAGTTTCGTTTAAATTTGCGGCAAGAACAAGCGGCAAAAAGGGAATAAGCCTTGCTGCGTCTCTGGCGATTTATGACGAAAACGATAATTTGTGTGCGGTGGGCACTGCTTTGCCTTCCATGGGTGCAAATGAGAAAAACGAATACGGTGTATCCGCAAAATTCACTCGTGAGTCCGGAAAAAAATACACCGCAAAGCTTTTTATATGGGATCAGAACGGTCTTGAACCGTGTTATGCCAGTTTTTTTAATGCTTTAAGGAGTTAATTTATGAAAAAAAGCTGTTTGCCTTTTTTTGCAGCAGCCTTGACCGCCGTTATTTGCGGCGGTCTTTTGGGTTATGAATATTTTTATCCGTATGCGCTGCTGTGTCTTGTGTGTTTCACTTTTGTTAATAAAAAATCAAATGTCAATGCCAAAGCGCTGTACTTAATGCTTGCACTGTTCGCATTAAGCTTTGCTATGCTCTTTTTCGGTATTAACAAGGAAGAAAGCGCGATGCTTTTTGCAAAGCAATGCGTGTATTTTTCGTTTTTTATGCTTTTTTCGTCCGTCTCAGACAGGGAAAAAGCTTTTTTTGTATTTATGAACGGCATACTTTGCGGAGCACTTTATTGCTTTGCCGTAAACTTTGCGGCGCTTCTGATGGGGATTTTGCCGGTTACGGACGGGCGTCATGCTTTTACGCTTGTAATTAATTACCCGAATGCGATAGCATCTCTTTTCGGGGTATCGTTTCTTTGGTGCATGAGCCGAAAAGAAAAGCTTTATAAGGCGCTTTCGGTTTTTTGTGTTTTGGGACTTTTGCTTACATATTCAAAAGCCGCAATAGGTATTACACTGATTTTGACGGCGGTTTATGTGATTCTTTCGGGCAAAAAGATTTTGGGCGGAGCGCTTGCGGCTTTGTTTGCCGCGGCGGCGGTTTTTGCGCTGCGCATGTCATCGCTTTCTTCGTTTTACGAAAGGCTGATTTATTACAAAGACGCGCTGTCGGTTTTTTTGGCATACCCGTTAGGGTGCGGCGGAGGCGGTTGGAGCTCCGTGTACAACGAATATCAAAGCGGATTTTATGCCGTTAAAAGCGTTCACTCTTCGTTTTTTGCGGCGATGACCGATTTCGGCATTTTCGGAATAATATTGTTTTTATGCACCGCCGTACTTTTTGCAAAGCTGTATCTTGGCGCGAGAAAGAATAATAAAAATACCGCGGACACGGTTTTTGTATCGGCATTGTTTTTGTTTTTGCACAGCCTTATTGATACGGACGCGGATTTTCCGCTTTTTGTATTAATTTTTATAAGCTGCGGCTGCATGCTGTCACAGCTGCGCGGAGGTGAAAAAGAAATTGTTTTTCGGCGCGGGACAAAGGCGGTTTCGCTTATATTAAGCACGGTATTTTGTGTGTTCTCCGTTTCGTACGGGTTTTATGCTGCCGGAATAAAAAAGTTTTCGCGCGGCGATGAATGTGCGGCGGAGTTTGACGCTGCGGCAAAAACAAACCCTGTTTCGGCATCCGCGTTTTACATGCTGGGCGGTGTTACGGGGGACGCGCAAAAGCTTTACAGAGCGGCAAGCCTTGACCCCATGAACCCCAAATATTACGCGGCGCTCTGTTCGTTTACGTCCGGCGGCGAAAAGCTTCAGAATGCTGAAAGGCTTTGCACATTACAGCCTCTGACAGCGGAGCACTACGAGCTTTTGTCCGAACTTTTGAAGGAGAACGGGGAATATGACAAAATACTGCAGCTTTCGGACACGTTTGACAGTGTAAAAAAGCGGATAAACCCTGCCACTTATTTGCTTCACCCCGATATAAAATTTGAAAAGAGCGAAAAATTTATTAAAAATATAAATAAAGCGCAGGACTTGAAATAATCTGAAAAATGTGATAAAATT
>ERZ1034952.825-NODE-825-length-27616-cov-6.024854_pt1 | contig 27616 bp, 16 predicted proteins | sample MGYA00520625_ERZ1034952 | MGnify/ENA primary metagenome ERZ1034952 (study PRJEB33766, sample SAMN09781773) | gut metagenome | biome: gut microbiome | host: Homo sapiens | place: Madagascar | study: EMG produced TPA metagenomics assembly of the PRJNA485056 data set... | reverse complement strand
TCAGCGTCCCTATGCATGAAAGTATGCCTATTACTATTTCAGGTATGTATTCCATAACTTATTCCTCCGTTTGATTTTTGCTGCAATATACTCACAATCCTGTATTTTTTTCGGCTACACAAAAAGTATACACCACAGTCGTATGCCATAACATGCCAAAATCATAACCACCAGTAAACTGATGGTTTGCACTGCCCCTATAAGGGGCTATTACAGGCTTAACCTCTAAAAGAGGCATTGAAAGTCTGTCACCGCATTACTATCACAGGCAGCCGCTCACGTGCGGCTGTCTTTTTTGCCTACTTTTTCTTGCTACCCGTAAACGGGTCTGTAAATTCCTTTATGCTTATTTGGTCTGTTGCATAATCCTCTTCTAATTGGTTTCTGATATATTCTGATATTATCTTTTTGTTTTTTCCTACTGTGTCCACATAATATCCTCTACACCAGAAATGTCTCGACCCATATTTATACTTTAAATTTGCATGACGGTCAAATATCATTAGTGAACTTTTCCCCTTGAGAAATCCCATAAACTGTGCTATACTTATATATGGTGGTATACTGACTAATATGTGTATATGGTCCGGGCAAGCTTCCGCTTCAATTATTTCTACTCCCTTTTGTTCACAAAGCTTCCTGATGATTTCTCCTATATCTTTCTTCAACTGACCATATATTTCTTTTCTCCTATACTTTGGTGCAAATACTATGTGATATTGACATCTGTAACTTAAATGTGCTGTATGTTTTATTTCATTGGTATTTTTCTTTAACATTGTTTAAAACCTCCTCGATATTTTAGTAATGCGGTCGCCAAACCATTTACTATTATATCATGGGAGGTTTTATTTTCATATACTAAAGTTTTTATCTTCCCCCAGTAGAACTGGGGGTTTTTTTTCACGTCTAAAGACACCAATAAAAAGGAACTGCATCAAAATAATCTATTTTGATGCAGCTCTTAAAGGCTTATATTTTTTTCAGCATATCAACCGCTTTTCTGATTTCCCAGCCAGATTGCTCCAGCGCATCTTCAGCCGTTTTCATATCCGCTCCCGAAAGCTCGGAGGTTATTCTTATTGATCTGTCACGCAGCTTTATATTAGCCGGCTTTAGATTTATCATAAGATTTTCATACACATATCCCTGCTTTATCATTGCACAGGTTGACAGCATATTCAGGATAATTTTTTGTGCCGTACCTGCTTTCATTCTGGTTGAACCCGTCACTGCCTCCGCTCCTGTATCGGGACATATTGATATATCGGAAATCCTGTCAAGCTGACTGCCTGCATTTGACGTTATACCTACGGTTGTGCAGCCTTTTTCTGCCGCATATTCAACCGCACCTAGTACATATGCCGCGCCGCCTGCCGCAGATATTCCTATAATCACATCATCTGCTGTTATATTATATTCTTTTAAATCCTTTATTCCCTCCTCTTTTATGTCCTCCTCGTTTTCCGCAGCATACCGCAGGCATCTGTCCCCCCCGGCAATTATTCCGACAACACGTCCGTACGGCACTCCAAATGTCGGCGGACACTCCGAGGCATCGAGAACTCCGAGTCTGCCGGAGGTTCCGCAGCCTATATAAAAAATTCTTCCGCCCTTTTCAAGCGCTTTTGACGCCGCCTCAACTGCCGCAGCAATATTGGGCAATTCCTTTTCTACAGCCTTTACGGCATTCATGTTTTCATCATTTATTGCTTTAAGCATATCCGTTGTACTCATTTTATCTATATGTATGGTATTCGGATTTCTCATCTCGGTTTTCAGCATTTTTTATTACCCCTTTCATACAACTCAAAGCTGTTTGTAAAATCCTTTGTATCAACTCCGCACATACGGCAGCACTGCACGCCTGCCCCGTATATCTGCGGTTTTGACGGAACTGTTATTTTCAGTGGTTTGTGCATGAATTCCTTAATCATTTCAACAATTATGTCCTTTTGCTCTGTCAATCCGCCCGACACCAGTGCAGAGCCTCCGCAATCCGCCATATCAGCGGCAGCGCCAAGCAATTCGGCAATATGCCTCATATGCGCTCTTAGTATTCCTTCTGCAGCTTTATCCCCTTGTTTATACGCTTCAAAAGCCACCGGCGCAAATGATGCAATAAAATCCTTGTTTTCAGAGTAAATTCTGTCTATACAGGACCATACTGTGCCGCCCAAAATTTTTTCAGTCATACCGGTGATTAAGCTTTTTTCACCGATACCGTCCCTTTCCGCCAGCGCTGTACGCAAAACATCCTTTCCTATGCCATAACCGCTGCCGGCCTCATCAAGCAAATATCCCCAGCCTCCTATTCGGCTAAGCTTTTCGCCGTCGTACGCATATACTACGCTGCCTGTTCCGCAGATTGCCGCCGCACAACGTTCTGTTTCAGGGACACACCCTATCACGTTAAATATATCTGTATCACATTTAACGACAGCACGTTTATATGTTTTTTTGAGATACTCCTCGACATATCTGCTGTGTTTAACTGCTCCGCAACCGGCAATTCCGGCAAAAATTCCAAAAGGCTCTTTTCCTTGCCCCATAAGATTTTCTATCCCGTTTCTCAGTACGGTACAGGTTCTTTCTATACCGACAACATTCGAATTAGAGCCTTCAAGCGTAATTCGGTTTCTTATTATTCCATCCTCCGAAAACATAATAAAATCTGTCTTTGTTCCGCCGCCGTCTATACCTATAAGGATTTTTTCCTTTTGCTTTTCCTCATCTATTCCGAGGATACTGTCAACCGTAACATTGAATATACCGGAAAGCTCACATAGCTTTGATATATCAGGCATAGCGTCACCGCGCTCCCATTTTGAAACAGACTGCGCGCTGATAAACAGCAGATTTGCAAGAGTTTTCTGAGAAAGTTCATGCGTCTTTCTCAGCCTTTTTATATTAGCCGCCATTACTTCACTGTTAAACATATTCATCACCTATGTTCAGTATATTTATTATCAGTTGAGTTGTCAATAACTTTTTATTTGATATAAAAGCAAAAACTCAACTATTGGTTGTATTTTATACAAAAAAAGAACTGCAGCAAAACAGACTTCATTTTGCTGCAGTTTTTATAACAGCCAAAACATAACCCACCTTCAAATGTCATAAACTGTCAGCTATTACGCTCCACGCTTTAATCAGCTTTTCCATATTCCATGCTGCATTTGCAGGAGATGTAGACGGCAGGCATACCGCCTCCATTCCGATTTTATCTCTTGTATATTTGTTATAGTATTTTTCGGCGGCTTTGCCGTTGACAAATATTCGTTTTATTTTACCTTCGTCTATGATTTGACTAAGATTATTAGATGTTACGTTTTTAATAGAGCTGTCCGAGCTTCCGCTTATCTCGCATGAGGCTATCACATCCCACAACGCAACTCTGTTTTTGAGCAGAAACACCTTTTTTTCTTCTATAGTCCGCGGAACCTCATCACCAAAAACCGCAGCAGTCACTCTCCAGAAACGATTTTGCGGATGTCCGTAAAAAAACATTTGCTCGCGTGACTTTACGGACGGAAAGCTTCCTAAAATCAAAATTTCGGAATTATTATCATACAATGGCTTTATCGGATGATATATCATGGTAATTTGCTCCTTTATAGCTGTAAGTACAGTGTATGAGTGTCATTTAATTAAAAATAAAACACTATTATTTATTATAGCATTTTTTCAGATAACAAGCAATCGTTTTCAGGCATAAATACAGGTCTGCCTTATGCTTTGAGGCAGACCTGTATCTAAGATTTAATATATGACGGTATCATACAGCGGTTTTAGTGTTTCATAGGAATCCCACTGTAAAAGCTTTATCCTGTCACCGCTTTCAATAACGGTTCCTATTCCCATTGTTACGGTTTCATTCGGCTCGATTGCTAAGCTCATAGATGATACTCCCTTTAACATATCTCCCGAATATATACACAAAAGCGCCTTATCATTCAAGCTGTTCTGCGTTTCATTTTTAATTATAAGCTCAAGTCTGTTCATTTCATCCGCTGCCGGAGCGCTTATTTCCGTTCCGGAGGAATTAAGAAGCCGATGCTTAACAACAATACCGGAATTATAGCTTTGCTCTCCGTCATTGACAAATAATCTGTCCAGCCAGAACTTTGTTTTAGTATCGCTTATTATTGTGCATTTTATATTATGAAAGCCTTTATCGAGGTTTTCAACAGTAAGCGCAAGACGCGGATTTCCGGTAGAAGAACTGCCGTATGAGGATGCTCTTGAAGCAATTTCCTTTCCGTCTATCTCAATCTTTACACTTCCGCCCTCATTATACTGTCTTGTTTCCAAGCCTATTGCTGTTCCGTAAAAATCATAGCTGAAGGAATTTCCTGCTTTGTGTCCCAAAAATCCCCTAACATCGGATTCTTTTTTGCCTATCAATGCTCCGGTCGGTCCCTCCTGCCAATCGCCTATGAACATTTCCGGCAGAAGCTTTGCGCTCCGCATGATAGTATCGCGCTTATTTTCAGACATCCATGAAACATCTGTTTTTGCCTTTTTATAATAATCTCCCGTTTCCAGACATCTTATGATTTCATCCGCATATGCTTTGTATCCGTTAGCGTTTGGATGAACATATGTTGTTTTATTCTGAACAAGCGCGCCTGTTTTATCGTAAAAATTTATATTTCCATCATTATTCAGCCAATCTGCAATCGTTCCGCCGTCAGCTATATGCTTTTCTACCAGCGGCTGCATATCTACGGACGGTATTCCGTAATGCTCCGCTACCAGCTGGTGTGTTTCTGAATTGTCATCATACATATATCTGTAATCCTGTGTTGTGTATACAAATATTATATAAGGCGAATTCGGCATACTCGAAAGCGCTCTGACTATTCCCTCCATGTCGCGGATAATCTCTGCTTTTTTCTTATTGGTATTTTCGGTTGAATCATCCGGACGTGTACGGTATCCGTCATTTACCGCATATTCTACAAAAACAAGATCCGGATTTTTGCGTATTACATCTTGTTCAAGACGATAAAATCCAAATAAAGAATCCGTACCGCCTATGCCCTCGTTATAATGATTTATTGTCTTATCCGGGTATTTATTATTAAAATACTCCGATACTCTCGAAACCCACGACTCAGAATCCGAGTTCACACCCCATCCCTCGGTTATTGAGCCGCCTATATACGCTATATTTACCGTATCCTTGCCGGCAAACGGATCACTGCTGTCTGCATAAACTGCCCCAAAGCACAGCGTTGACAAAATTACCGAAATAATCAAAATAGCAGCTGTAGTTTTCTTCATTTTAAACTCTCCTTTTTTAGTTTGACTATAAAACTATTTAATAATAATTTCTGTTTCATTATCGGCATAAGAGCTTCCGCCGACAAATACCCTGAAGTTTCCCGGCTCAACTGTCTTTTCACCGTCCGGATAATAATATCCAAGCTCGTCAAAGCCAAGCTTAAAGCTGATCTCTTTACTCTCTCCCGGCATAAGTTCTGTTTTTTCAAAGCCCTTCAGTTCTCTTATCGGTCTGGAATATACGGATACCCTGTCACATATATAGCACTGAACTACCTCTTTTCCCGCTCGGCTGCCTGTATTTTTAACATTTATTCTTACTGTAAAATACGCTCCGTTTTTTAAATCATTAAGCTTTATTTCACTTACATCACAGCTTAAATCCGAATATTCAAAGCCGGTATAGCTGAGTCCGTATCCAAACGGAAACAGCGGAACCGACGGTATATCGGAGTAACTTGGAAAATACGGTTCTCCGTAATAGCCCACATCATTTTCATCACACCGTATCGGCAAAGGCGGAGTGTTATAATACAACGGTATTTGTCCCGTTGAAGCAACCATTGTCATTGACAGCTTTCCGCACGGGTTGAACTCTCCGCTCAAAAGCTTTGCCGCAGCCGCAGCACCCATTGTTCCCGGATGCCACATAAACAATATCGCATCCGAATATGGCAGCAGCTTGGTCAAAGACAACGGTCTGCCGGCAAACACAACACAGATTACCTTTTTTCCGAGTTCCTTATACCTTTTGGCAATATCCGTCTGCGCTTTTGAAATTTCAATTTCACCAACTACCGCTCTTTCTCCGGTAACAGCACGCTGCTCGCCCAGAGCCAGAATAACCGTATCACAGTTTCTCTCCTTGACGTACATCGCCTCACGCAGGTTATCGGATACAAACACAGAATTTTCAAATTCATTTTCCATTGCCGCCCTAAATGTCGCAACCTCATCTGTCAAACCGTCCGGTGCCCAGGCACCCATTATACTGTTAACTTCTTCGGCAAACGGTCCTGTAACGATAACCCTGCTGTCAGCATCAAGCGGCAAAACACCATTATTTTTAAGCAGTACCGCACTCTCCGCAGCAGCTCTTAACGACAGCGCACGGCGTTTTTTTCTTCTGTTCTCAATTTCATCAGGCTGTACGATTTCCGCATAAGGCTTGCCGAACAATCCAAGCCTTTCTTTAATTCTCAGTATTCTGCTTACCGCTTCATCTATGTATTTTTCAAGCTCAGGATTTTTGCTTACGAGTTCTTCAAGGTTTTCGTCATAGCATTTTGTTGCCATCTCTATATCTATTCCGGCTTTCAGTGCAAGATATGCACTTTCCGCACGTGTTTCGGCGCGCTGTCTGTCCATTATCTGTTCTACACTGCCCCAATCGCTGTTTACAAAACCCTCAAAGCCAAGCTTTTCTTTAAGCAGCAGCCGCAATATTCTTTCGCTTGCGCTTACAGACTCTCCTCCGATTTCACCAAAAGAATTCATCACGCTTGCTGCACCGCAGTCTATTCCTGCCATAAAAGCCGGCAAGTACATATTATATAATGTATAATCACTTATTTCGGATTTATTATAATCTCTGCCGCCCTCCGCAGCACCATAGCCGACAAAATGCTTGAGACATGTCGCAGTATTGCCGGCAGCAGCTAAATTCTCGCCTTGTATACCCTCCACCATTGCTTTTGCAAATTTCGCTCCGAGGTACGGATCCTCACCCGGAGATTCTATCACACGCCCCCATCTGGGATCTCTGACCAAATCCAGCATAGGAGCAAAAACAAGGTTTATTCCGTTCTCAAAAGCTTCCTCCGACATAGCCTCGGCTGTTTCCTTAATCAAAGCTGTATCCCATGACGCTGCAAGTCCAAGCGGAATCGGATATATTATTTTCATGCCGTGTATGACATCTCTTGCAAACATTAAAGGTATACCGCCGTTTTCCATTGCAGCTTTCTGTACCCGGTTTACAAGCTCCGGCGACGCCTTTCTTTGCTTACTGTTTCCGGCAAGAGAATTATCCGCAAGTATACACGAACCCAATCTTCCCTCTTTTACAAGAGCGGTTATATCCTCCTCGGTTGCAGTTGACAGCACTCCCTGACACAGCTGCCCTATCTTTTGTTTCAGCGTTAGTTTTTTTATATCAAACATTTAATCACCTATTTAAAAACCGTATTATAAACAAACTGCGCCGCTTCTGCTCTGGTTGTATTATCAAGCGGTTTAAACTCACCGTTTTCATTTCCTTTTATAAGTCTGCATTTTGCCATTTTTTCAATAGCGTCCTTTGCATAGTTGCTCACCGAATCCCAATCCGCAAAATTCGGGTTTCCTCCTGCCTCATACATTTCGAGCAGCGGATCTGCTTCCATTACGCGGTATATCATAAGAGCCATATCCTGTCTTAAAATATCCTGACCGACACCAAACATATCTCCGGCAACGCCTCTTACATATCCGGCATTGAATGCTCCGCTGACATAAGGGAAGTACCACGCCTCCGGATCTGCATCCTTCAGTCCGATTTTTGCTGTGCTTTCGGGAATTTCATACGCCAAACACAGAATTTTTACAAATTCCTCGCGCGTTATATAATCTCCCGGACAGAATTTTCCGTCGCCTTTACCATTGAGTATTCCCTTTTTCACCAAAGCGGTAATCGCAGGCTCAGCCCACTCATATCCTGCAAGGTCGGAGAATACGCCGGTTGAAACCTCCTCGGATTCCATTGGCTTGTTATTCTCGTTAAAGCCTTGTGCGGGAGCGCTTATTCCGCCGCCGCCTCCGCCGCGCGTACCGCCGGTGGTTCCTGTATTACTGCCGCTGTCTGTTGACGCAGGTATACTTTCCTCCAGCAATTTTTCCAGGTTACATTCTGCCGGAACATCTGCCGCCGAAAGTTTCTTGCAAAACGCCAAAGCACACGCTTCCTTTTTTGCCGCAGAAAGAGAATTAAACTTATTCATTACCACCACGCCGATACCAAGTACCGCCGCGTCACTCGTCAGCCTTTCTATGGTTCCCTCTTTAAATCCTTCACAAAAGTATTTGATGTCCTCTATTCTTTCACACTGATTTGTAAACTCATATACAATATCGTTTTTTGTATCTATCCGTTTTGCAACGATTTTCTTTTCATCGGCTGTCAGTCCGAAGTATATGTTTCCTGCATCTATTGACAGATCATCAGCATATTCGTCAAGAACATCTTTTATGTTGCTTCCGTTTTTTATAAGCGTTTCCGCCGTATTCCTTCTTTGCTCGTTTCTTATCTCAAATGTAGCTTCTTCTCTGTTGCCCGACTCTGAAACATATACCGTGTATATTCCGGAGCGGCAATCACTGCCGAGATTATAAACCAAGTCATACGCACTGACACTGCCGTTTTTTATAACATCAGTCTGCTCAATACAAATCAAAGTATCTTCAGCATTTTCCTCTGTTACCTCAGCCGCGGTATAGTGCGGTGCAGTAATCATAACAGTAACCTTTTTAGCTGCCTCGCTTTCTCCGCTTATCGTAACAGTTTTAAGACTGTTATCAGCCTCTGCCTTAAACGCCGATACGGATAGTACATTCAATGTCATCACCGCACCGATAAATAATGCCGCACAGCTTTTAAATTTTTTCATTTCAACCGCCCTCCGGATTCTACTTTAAGTCTATTGCTCTCAGCCATGGACTGAGCTGATTATTCCATATAAAAAGTCTGTTTAATGTTCCCGCAACCGTTCCTATATTCAATATAGCCGTATAGATTGAGCCTTTTTTAATGCTTACACTTTCGCTGTCTGCCCAAACAAGCTCATTATCACCTGAATATCCTGCTGCAGCGGCAAACAGATCTGCCATTTTGTCAGAATCATTCTCTACCTCTACTTCTATTGTTCCGCCTGCCGCATTTGGCATATCCGATTTATTTCCGTTTGCATCCCTTACAGTAACGCTTTTTATATGAACTCCATTTATTCCGCTGCCCCAGCTAATCAAGTTTTCATCTATTTTCCAAGTCTTTTTAATTACACCATCCTTGAACGCTTTAAGCAGCATATACGGTTTTGCCTCCTGCGGAAGAATAATTCCCATGCCGCCCTCTGCACCGTCTGAATTAACGCTAAGCTTAACCGTTGCTTTTGTATATTCGTTTCCGCTGCTGTCAAAGCTTACCGCTTCAAAGGTATAATCTCCGATGTCAGAATTTTTAGCCGCAGCCGTAAACTCAACAATGTTTAGCTCGCCCTCCTGCATCGACTTTGATTCTATTCCGCGGCTGTTTCTTATAATAACCTTATCCAGTGTCAACTCAGCAGGGGTTTCTTCTATTGTAAAGCTCTGAACGCCGTTTTGATTATCCAGCCAACCGCCTCTGCCGCCGCGGTATAAATCATGGAACATGCCCGTTACCTTCCAGTAATATGTCTTTCCATACTCAACCATATTATCAAGGCGGATATATGACTCGCTCACAAAAGCGGTATATATGTTATCCTTCATTCCTCTGTCTGCAGCAAGCTCAACCTTATATTCATCCGCGCCCGAAATTATTTCCCATGTCAGAAAGACATCATTTTTCGCAACATTATTCATTGAGTTTACAGGAGAAAGTATCCTGAAGTTTTTTCTGTCATGCTTGATGCTCTGACTTCCGCTGTGCGTTATATCCAAACCGCCGAAGCCATCCTTAAACACGCTGCTTATAACGCTTCCGTCAGCAACTGTCACGGGCGAATCTGTGGTATACGCAAGTTCCTCTGCCACTTCGCTGTTAGCTGAAAAACTGCTTAAATCAGCCGCATATCCCTGAGTCTTAATTTTATCCGCGCCGCTGCCCTTATACACAAGGTTATTGGTTATATTATTATTCTTCGGCGCTACCGGATTGTCACAATTTAACATATTCTTCAGATATGGGTATTCATTGTTCAATACCTCATTTTCGGAATCATATTTCTTTAAATAATCACTTATCACATCAGCCATTTTGGAATAAATATAACCGCTCTCTATCTTTTGTGCAAGTGTCCCGTCCTGATATGCGTTTTTGATTTTTCTGTTTTCATAATCAAGCGACGCATTGGACATACCGTCAAGATTTGTAAGATAAACTGCATTTTTGTTTATCTCTGTAAAAAGGTTATTATATATATCACAATAGCATGCCGAATGCATATATACTCCGTTATTCACACGGCTGAAAGTGTTTCCGTACACCTTAATTCCCGCCATGTTGTCGTCAAGATAGACACCTGATACCGCATATTCGACATTGCTGTACGGCATATCGTGAATAAAATTGTATCTGATAGTATTTCCGCCGCTCATCCAGCTTCTTCCGCCATAAATTGCACCGGCGTCAAGGGTTTCTTTCACTACGTCATAAATATCATTGTTTTCTATAATATTATTATTGCCGCCAAACAGCACAGCACTGTGAGGTGAGTCATGAATTGTGCTGTTTTTTAAAACATCGCCGACACCCATCAGACTGACAGCCGGAGAATACCTTTTGCCTATAACGGCAAATCTTTCAAAATGACAGCCGTCAATAACATTTCCGTTTGGCGTTAAACCGCTGCTGCCGGCACCGCTGATAAAAATTCCGCCCTTGCCCGTATCATGTATATAGCAATCCTTAAAGCTGCATCCTATACTGCTGTATAAATTTGCAGCCTCATTTCCTATATCATAAAATTCGCAGTTTTCAAAGCTTATGCCGCTGCTGTTTCTGATTATCACAGCGCTGCCGCAGGTTTCAGTGAATGTAATTCCGCTGTATGAAATTCCGGACGTATTTTCTATATTAAACAAGGAACCGCTTTTTGTTACATATGTCATACTCTCAATACCGTCTATGTTGTCGGTATACAAATACAGCATACCCGTATCTGTGTCTACATACCACTCCCCCGGAGAATCAAGCTCCTCAAAAACGTTAACAAACTTACAGTTTCCGCCCTCTGCCGCTCCGAGAATCAGATCATATCGCAGTGTATATTCTCCTGTTTCAGCATTATATGCGTCAAGATTCATGGAATCATCCGCATACTCACGGCTGAAGCACCCGTACATCCATACATCCTTTATACTGCTCCAGTTTTTTGCTCTGTCATCCCCCAGACTCAGAACAGGACGACCGCTTTGATCCTTATTAACCGCCAGAATTTTGGTATATCCGCCGTTTGGCCACTGTGCACGAGGCATAATTTCGCCGTTTATTGTAAGAAATGACGGCGCGTCCCATGTTGTCTGATTGTGCCGCTCAACCCTCTGCATTCTGCCAAAGTCGGTAATTGAACATTCGCGCAGATTTATATTGTAAACATATCCTCGTGCCTCCGGTTTAAGGCGCTTGAGCATTTCATCATCTGCCAGCTTATACATTTCTTTCGGATTTATTGTCTTTCCGCCGCTGATAACAGGCTTTTCGCCCGGATAGGCAGCGAATTTAAGGTTTGAGCAATCACTGCCGAGATTTATTGTCTTACTTACTTCATATCTGCCACCGCGCAGTATTATCTCAGTCTGCCCGGTTTCAGACTTTGCTGCAGAAACCGCTTTTTCAATCGTCCTGTACGGAGAAGTCTCCGCACCTGTACTGTCATCACTGCCGTTTGGCGAAACATAATATATTTTTACCGTATTTTCAGCACATACCGGCAAAACACCGAAAGCCATAATTATTCCGCATATAAAAGCTGTAACTCTTTTGTGTGTCATCTCAAACCCTCCTGCCTTATAAGCTATTTAGCCGCCGAAAGCCTTACTCCGGCACCGCTGTTATTGTAAACATGGAATTTGCCGGGCTTTGCAACCGCAAATTCGTCCTCGTCCAGATAGTTAAACACTTCTTCTCCGTTTACCTCTACCGTTATTCTTATACCGTTTTCCTCCGTAACCGCACCAAACTTCAGCTGAACAGGTATACCGTTCTTAATCATAGTATTTGGCTTATCAAAGAAGAATCTGTTGCTTCCGTTGAAACGCTGCAGCTCCACAGTATCTTTTTTTACAAGGAAGATATATTCTGTCGTGCTCCACGGCGTTGTTGAATTATTACCGGATCTTAGACCAACAGAGGTATATCCTATATCGTTAATAGAAAACTCAGCCGTCATGCTCAGCACATTATGCGCCTTAAGCAAATCACCATTATATCCGCCGCTGCCGTCGGTTTCAAATGCTATACCTCCGCCGGATGCCTTTGCATTTCCGTTCCAGCTCATTGTATCCGCCGCAAGAGCGCCGAAGTTAAGCTCCTCTGCATTTCTGCTGCATTCAAACACTGTAATCGCTTCAGACAAAGACTGCGCTGTACGCTCTACCTTTTTCTTACTTGAATTTTCAGAGTCATACACCTTATTTGCTGCATAAAGCTGCTGCTTCAGTATATCTCTTGAGCCGATTCTGAGTTCTCCCGGCTTGTCGCCCTCAACACTGCCTGATATGTTCTCCGCCGCAGTATCTATTACCTCTTTAAGCTCAGACTTATTTACATCCTCACGCTGAGCGGTTGTAAATGTATAAATACCATTGCTGTTTTGACGCGAATTATTATCGCCGTACAGATATGAGGAGGCAATCGCCTCTACCCTCCAATAGTATTTCATCTGACCATATTTAAGGTTGCGGAATCTCTTATATGTGAAATTGGTAATCTCGTCACAGACTATATCGGTAAAGTCCGCATCCCTTGCAACTATAAGCCTGTATTTATCTGCCCCGGAGGTATCCTCCCAGCATAAAACCACATCAGACGCCTGAACATTCTCTGCGCCGTTTACCGGAGCAATAAGATTAAAGTCTTTTAGCTCCGCACTTTCCTCGCCGATAATTCCCGTTTCCTCAATCTTCGGCAAACGGAAGTTGTCGTATGCGTTAAAATCAAAGTATTCGTTTATTTTCGACTCATCGGCAATATTATAGTTTCCGTGTGCGGCATCAACAACAGGAGCCGCATCATCCGTTTCATAATTATTATCAAAGCTGCCGGTTTTCTTCGCCTCACCGGATGTAATATTTATTCTGCCACCGCCGTAAACCGCGTTGTTCTCTATCACATCATCACGCGGCGACAGCACATACGGATTTTTAGTCATATCCCTGAGGTATGGGAAGTACTCATTATATATGTCACTGTCAGGCTTGTAATATTTATAATAGCTGTCATACAATCCCACAGCCTTTGAATAAACAGTGGTTTTGTATTTGTCACGCAGCGTACCGTTGTTATAAATTTCAAGCGCCTTTGCAGTATCCTGTCTTACGCTTTCATCTGACCTTAAATCAATATTATACAGGAACGCCGCGGAGGTTGCAATATCAATAAACAAATTATTTTTTACCGTACAAAGCATAGAACTGTGCAGTGTTATACCCGTATTCAGATTTGCAAAGATGTTTCCGTACATATCCACATCCGTCATATAGTCATCACAATATATTGCCGCTCTGCCGCTGTCCTCTGCCTTGCGGCAGTCATGAATAAAGTTATACCTGATTACATTTCCGCCGTTTGTCCATGAACGTCCTGCATATACCGCGCCGGCATCTCCCGTTTCCTCTACCACATCATAAATATCATTATATTCAATAGTGTTCAGTGGACTTGAAAAATCGACCGCCTCATGCGGGGAATTATGTATCCTGTTATGCGAAAGCACATCGCCTATACCGCGCATCTGAACAGCATCGCAATATCTTCTTCCTATTACCGCAAAACGTTCCATATGGTTATTGGTTATGCGGTTGTTGCCCAAAATAAGGTTCTCTCTGTCGCCGCCGCTGATATGAACACAGCCCTTGCCTATATCATGCATTTCGTTTTTATCTATCAGGTTTTCACGGCTGTTTTTTATAATAACCGCCTGCTGACCAATATTTTTAAATTCGCAGTTTTGAATTGTGTTTTTGTTTGCATTATCTATCACGACCGCCGGCCCGCAGGTTCCCTCAAAGGTTAGTCCGTCTATAACAACATTTTCCGTACCGCTGAGGTTAAACAGCTCTTTTTGAGTAATAACAAGCTCTATATCGGATTCTGCCGGTGATACAAACGGATAATAATACACCGTTCCGTTTGTCCTGTCCAAAAACCACTCACCGGGAATGTCAAGCTCCTCCAAAAGGTTTATAAATCTTACCTGACCACCGTTTGAAACACCATGCACAGTTGTATACGTTGTCTGAAAAGAACGGTTTTTGACATTAAGGTTTTTCAGCTTAAAGGTTTCATCCGCCCAGTCCGCACTGAAGTTTCCATATGCGTACAGCTCGGTTGCAGTTGTCCAGCGGTTTATTCTGTCCTCGTCTATTGCAAATTCATATCCGCCGGAAATCGAAGTTACATTTTTTATTGACGTAAAAGCCTTATTGGGCCATTCTGCAAGTGTCATCATCTTATCATCAACAATAAACAATGTTGATGACGGAGTTTGTATTTTATGACGCTCCACGCGCTCTATGCTGCCGTAATTGGTTATTCCGGCATCGGAAAGCTTCATCATATAAACGTTTCCGGCAGCTTCGGCAGGCATACGGTTTAAAACGGCCTTATCCGTCACCTTGACAAATTTGTCCGAGGCCAGCTTTTTCGCTCCGGTAAATACAACTCCGCCCTTGCTCTCGGCCTTAATAGTTACAGGCGCGCCGTCCTTGCCGCTGCTGCCTGCACCTATGCTTACCGGAGAAGTCAATCTGTATACACCGTTTTTTATCACTATATCAACCGGCTTATTTTTCTCCGAAACAAGCTTGCTTGCCTTCAAACACGCCGTTTCTATACTGCCGAACGGATCGTTCTCACCGCCGGCGGTATTGTCACTGCCGCTTGGCGAAACATATAATGTATACACGTCATCTTTCGTACCGAATGACGGAATACACGGAATCATTATAACCGCCGCAAGGGCAGCCGAAATCATTTTTTTAAGCAGATTAGCTTTCATAATACTCTCCTTATGGATTCATACGATATATAACGCAGGAATACGCTCTGTATTCATCTATCAAAATCAATATCTTATCGGACTTGCTTCCGTAAAGCTCGGTTGTTCTGATTTCACTGACAGCGCTTTTTGAAATCTTATCCGCACGCTTTGAGGCGTCATATATTAAAGTTGCACGTATCGGCGAAATCAACTGCATATAGAACTCCTCGGTTTCCGGTTTGGTCGCCCATCTCCAGTACTGGCTGTCAGTCTGCAGCGGAGTAGCATAAATCAATCCGTCATCCTCGAAATCTGTATTTGCAGGATTGCTTTTATTTATCACCGTATCATCCGTATCATCTTTAAGGCTTCCGTCACTGTTTGGAACCGACATAACCTTTCTGATTGCAACCGCTCTGTCCTTAGCATCCGGATTCCATCCTATTATATCGCCCTCTTTTATGTCTATCCCGTCAGCTACTGCTTTGTTAAGCAGCTGCAGCTCTATTTCAGAACCGTTGTTAATTTTAAATCCGCTCAGCAGAAGCGTCTGCTCTCCCTCTGAATTTATGCTTTGCATTATATCCTTTACTATCATAAGATAGTCAATCTGGTCTTCCTCAACGGTGGTATTAAACTTTTCGCCGTATTCCACCGCACAGGAAATCTTGCCTATGTCATTCGGATCAAAAAAGCTCATGGGATTGCTGATTCTCCATTGCGTGTTTCCGGTTTTCAGATTTCTTATCATATATGATTCTTCGTCCGCAGCATCCTTCGGCAGGAAGAAGTAAACGCACGAGCTGTCAACACCCAAACCGGAGGTAAAAAAGTTGACCGTACCTGCCCAGATAGAAAACCTCGGCTTTGACGCAGCCTTTCCGTCATAATCCTTTGCCATCCGCAGACAGGTCTTTTCCGCGTCAATGTTGTTATAGTCTGCAATTATTGTATCTATAAAGCTTACCTTATTATCCTTTGTCTTGTATCTTACAAGCTGTTCAAAGCCGTTGGCATTATCCAGTGCTATGCTTGTATTCTTTTTGTAATAGCTGCCGCTGTTTGCAAGTGCGGTGTATATATCCTTTCCGCTCTTGTTTACGCCGTCTATGCGGCACCTGTTTGTAAATTCGTATGTATAAAACTCTCCGTCTTCATCAAATATCTTTATTTCATACGAATCACCGAAAGAGCTTATACTCTTTACACCCGTTATAAATCCGTATTTATAATCTCTTGCCGATACGTTGTCGTCCCTTTTTACTATCTCGTTAAAGCTGTTCAAAATAAGCTTTACGGTATCGCCTGCATTTATCGGATTCTTCACCGAATCAAATTCAAACGCATATTTGTATTCCGCTCCGTCAGCGCCGTATATTTTATCCTTTACAATCTTAGTAACAGCCGTTGTTACTGTTTTGGTTGAAGCATATATTCTGCAAAGCTTAATATCACCGCTGATTGTGTTATCGGCAATATTAAGATTGTCGGCAAACAGCGACAGCACCATTCCCTGAGTGATTTCGCTGAAATCAAGATTTCTGTCCATCAAAACAATATGGCTTTCGGAATCCTCATTCATATCAAGCTTTATATTCTCTCCGTTGTCACCGACTATGTTATATACTCCGTCATTTTTTGTTACTCTTTTTACATATATGTTTTTATAACTCTCTATTAAAACAATGCCGCCTGAATTCAGCACCGTAATTTTTCCGCTTTTAGGTTTTAAATCGCTGTCCGTAAAATATGTTTTTCTTACGCCGTTTATAATAACCGACGCGCCTGCAGCTATAGTAACTCTCTTTTTTCTTCCCTCTGCTTCGTATTCAATCGTACCGTTGCTGACCGAAACAATATCCTCCGCCTTTATCTCATTTACCTTTTGTTCTTCTTCCTTTTTAACATGCAAAAGTGTCGGCTTTCCGCCGCTTTTGTCTATATCGTAGTAATATGTAACGTCATATCCGAGGTACTGTGCCGCCTCGTCTGTGCATTTTAAAACTGTACCGCCTATTACTACGCAATCCTCGTCAGCCGGATCATAACCGAAAAGTCCTGTATATTCATTTGCCTGAACAGTTCCGTATCCTCTGCCGATATTAAAATATGTTTCCAAAAAATCCGCTTTCGGATCCATTTTCTTATCCGGATTTCCCCATGCGATTACCTTTAAAAACTCAGCGTCAAAGGCATTATACATCATTCTGGCAAAATCCTCGGTTAAAAGCTCGTCTTCCTTTCTTGCCGAAACGCCGTCATATATCTTTTCCTTTTCGGCAATCATTCTGTAACCGTTGGGCCATCCGCCCTTTTCATCCGCCTTTACCCTCTGACCGAGCAGCTCAATTATTATTCTTGTCGCCTGATCACAGGTAAGTGCGGTTTCCGGCGAGAATCTTCCGTTTGTATATCCGTTCATCAGCTGAAGATTAACAACGGCATTAACTGCACCCGCAAGGGCTGTACCGTTTTCTATGTCAGAAAACTCACAGCTTCCGCCCTCCGTGCTGTCCAAAAATATCTCTGCCGCCGCTCTTGCCGCCGCACCTCTGGTCATAGGCTCGTCATAGCTTTGCAAACCCATTCCGTTTTTAAATATACCCAAATCATACATGAGGGCAGTATAATACCCGTCATTTTCTTCTGCGGACTCCGCCTGCGCTGCAGACGTATACGCCGCCGGCATTATCATTGCAAGTATCAAAAAAAGTACTATCCCTCTTTTTAAAAATTTCATGCTGTTCCCTCCTGTATACTTCGTATTCCCTAAGCCTCTTTTATGAGGCTTAGGGAATAATATATGGTTCTACTGCGGCATGATTACTACATCAGACATTTCCTGCATGCTTTCAAAATCATCCCACGCAAATACCTTTATCTGTGCTGCCTGTTTTCCTTCTGCCGTCGGCAGAGTAATGCTTGCATCAAGTGACTCTGTCGCATTAAGCGCTATCGGCTTTCTCTTATACGCAACGGCAACCATTGTGCCGTCATTGTTATATGCCGCAACTATCAAGGTTGCCGGCTGATTGTTATTAAGTCCGGTATTTTTAAAATCTGCGGTTACATTTACGCTCGCTCCCGGAGTCAGCTGTGCAAGCGAGGTACTGCCGTTAAACTTTACATTTGAAACCACCAATACCTTTGGCATTTCTTTGGTTGTAAATGTAATTTCAACCTCAGCCTTTAAGGCTTCGCCCGTTACTGCGGAAACGGTTGTCGAAACTACGATTTTGTATTCCTTACCGTACTTCATTGTATCAGCTGTTATCGTTGCAATCTTTCCGGTTGAATCCAGAGTTTTTGACGCCGATACTGATGTCCAGCTGCCGTTTTTCTTTTCATACAGAGTAATCTGACTTACGGAATCCGCAGCTATTGCATAGTTGAATGTCAAAGCAACAGCTCCCGGCTCAACATTTGCAGCGCCGTTTTCCACCGAGGAAGTAACGGTCAGTGCCTCTGCCTCATATACTTTAATGTTATCTATATCACAAGATATAGAAGCCTCTGAGAAATCATGTGTCATACCAAAGCCGATATTTCCTATTTGAGTTATATCAAATTCCGGTGCTTGCCATCTTCCGTTTTTATAACCAAGTGCATATGGCCCGGATGTATTAAGCACGTTTCCGGTCGCCTTATCCGTCACCTGACACATAAACGTATCTACGGTATCCGCCTTACCGTCTACATTAAGTACAATTTTTATATTATACCATTTTGTACTGTCAATATCGCAAAGCTTTACTTCATTGCTTATACCGGTAGATTTATCTGCAGCACTTGACGGCATTTTGGCTACTGCATAAAGTGCGTCATTTTTTGCATAAACCGTACGGATAACCTTGTTTAAATCTTCTGCGGTTTTCTGATAAATCGGGAAAACACCTTCTTTATCTTCATTGCTGACTGTAGAGTTTATTCTAAAGTCGCCCTCTACAACCACGTTTCCGCTTTTACCATATGCCGTTTTATAGTACCAGCCAGAAGGAGCATACTGTTTTGAAGTATCGGTTGTTGCTCTCATTATACGAAGATATGAATTGTTGTTTTCCGTTTTAAGCTCTTTTGCATTCCAGTTCCAACTCCATTTATCACCGGTCGTGGTCGGATCTCCGTTCTCAAAATCCTCGTTGATAAAATATTTATCACCCGACGGATCAGGATCAGGTGTGGTTTCTGTAAACGCCGCATCATCATCCGAGGTTGCCTTTCTCGCCATTACATAATCCATAGTGAGCGTTGAATCTTCCGCTGTTGCTCCGGCATAAGCAGTATGACCTACTGCTCCATACTTAAACTCGCCTATTCCGTTCATATTATAGCTTGTAGGATTCCAGCATACACTGGGCAAGCCAAAGTATAAATCTTTCTTTATATATCGTGTACCGGATTCTTCATCTGTTATACAAATCTCATATGTATTAAAGCTGTTTGTATCCTCTGTAACATTCGTACGCATTTGAAGCTTATACCACTTATTGGGAGCTGCATCACATAACTCCTCCATTGAATTATTCCAATTTGTTTCACTTATGCTTTCACTTGCAGTTGTTGTTTTTCCGGCATATTTAGAAGCTGCATAAAACTTATTTCCTTTAATAAATACCGTTTTTGCTGCTGATGTTAAACTTGTTTCCTCAAGCTGAGCCGGTGACAAAGGCTCATAAATAATTTCATTATTTGTGCCGGTATATTTAAAACGTGCTTCTGAATATACACTGCCTGTTATTGTACTATCCTGTTTGCGTATATACGCTTTACCTCTACCGCCTGCATATTTAAACGTAAACGTACCATCATTATTATCTGTATAATTCACTCCGTCAGCAGCTCCACTGGATAAGAACTTATCACCGGAATAACTCGAATCAAAATCTATCTGCAGATACTTGTCATCCGATGGCTCCGGATCCGGCACGGGTTCGTCAAAAATTGTTTCATCGCCGTCTTGCGCCTGTCTTACACTAATATCATTCATATACAATGTATATTGAGTGTCTACATCAGCCATGCTTTGTCCTGTCCATGTAGTCGGATTTACATTTCCGTATACAAATCCATAAACATAGCTGCCGAGCTTTGTTGCCTTGTATGGAGTGCTGCCCGGCCATGCTCTGTAAGTAACGCCAAGACACATATCTTTTATTCTGTATTCAGCATTTGTTGTTTCATTTTTTATATATACATGATAATTTGTAAAGGTTGTTTCATCCTCGTCCATATCTATATATAGTTTAACCGTATACCATGTGTCAGCTGTCACCGTACATACTTCATTCAATGCACTTAAAATCTTCGCTTCAGAAAGGTTTGCACTCGTGTCTATACCATCCGGTTTTTTTGTAGCATATATTCTCCCATCGGTTATAAATAACGGAACTATTGCTCTGTTCATGAAATTTGAAGTCCATGTATCAGACGTATCGAATGCCAGCGGAATATATGATGTCTTTGTTGCGTCATTATCTATTCTGAAACGATATTCCGCCATTATCTTTCCGGATGCCGCGGAATATGTCCCGGATTTCGGACTTAAAAACAAGCCCTGCTGAGTGTTGCCTGTACTCCATTTAGCTTTGAATACTCCTGCATCCAGGTCAGCATCATATCCATAGCTTCCGCCTGTGCTCCATTGTTTAACATCATCATTACCTATATCTGCCGCACTTTTAAAATCTTTGCTGAAATATATCGTCGCTTCATCTGCCGAAACGCTGACCGGCAGAACAGAAACAATCATAAGTCCGGCAAGTGCGCCGCTTACAGCTTTTTTTAATATTTTAAACATTATACTTCCTCCTTTAAACTATAGTTAGATAATGTTTGTTGGTGTTACAGTGTAACACCAACAGGGGGTACCCCCCTGTTGAAATCTATCATTACTTTTTATTCGCCAAAAACTCATCAACCTGTCTTTGCACGTCTTCTTTTATCTTATCAAGACCTGCCTCTTTAAGCTTTTGCTCGCGTTCCTTCCACAGTTCTTCGGAATACTGCCAAACGGTGTATCTCTTTGAAACAGCGCTCACCTGAGAAAGCTCGTTGCGGATATTGTCGGTGTTCAGGCTAAAGCCTATCAGCGGCGACTTAACAGCGGTGTCGTTGACCTCTTTTGTTTCCTCCCAGATTCCGTCCTCCTGACCTTTTAAAAGAAGTGCGTTAAACTGGTTTCCGAACTTCCACTGCATCTTAGGTACATATCCGCCGTTTTCTATATATGTAACCTTATTGTCGCTGTCTAAGGTATAGTGCTTATCCTTTATACCAAAGCCTATCAGATTATAAAGCTCCTTATCGGTATTTACCAGCTCTATAAACTTCATTGCTTTTTCCGGATTTTTGGAATTTGCGCCTATTGCAATCATAGTCTTTATTCCGCCGTCCATCTTCATATACGGCTCGGTCAGCTTTACAACGATAACCTCTCTGCCTATATCGTTTTCAACATCGCTCTGTACGCCGGGCTTCCAGCCCTCGCATGATACCACATACTTGCCTGAGCGGTAATCAACCGTATCATCGCCGAGACCTACTACGTCCTCACGGATATAGCCTTTATCAAACCATTCCTTAGTCTTTTCAAGATAATGTCTGTACTCCGGAGTATCGGTAAGCACTTCAAGCCTTGATGTGCTTCCGTCACATCTTATTGCCATATCGGATGAGCCGACTTCCTCCCATTTTCCGTAATAGTACATCTCACTTCCCCAGTTATGACGGAATGGAATTTTATCAGGCTCGCCCTGTTTAACCATTTCCAAAAACGGTTCCAAATCGTCAAGCGAATGTACCTTACTGAAATCAAAGTCGTATTTGTCCGCTACATCCTTCATTATTACAAGTCCCATCGGCAAAGCAAATGTCTGGAAGTTAGGCACGGCATAGATTTTGCCGTCAATCTTTGCACACTCCCATACATAATCCGGCAGGCTGTTCACCAAATCGGGTGTGGTTTTAAGCAGCTCTGTCAAATCCATAAGTCCGCCCTTTGTAACCGCGTTGTTATAGCCGTTTACCCAGCCTGTAAAGCACAAATCAAAATCGTTTCCGGATGCCATGTTCATGGTCATTTTTTCTGAAAACGCATTGGTGTCTATAAATTCAAGGTTCAGCTTTGCACCGATTTTCGGTACGGTGATTTCATTTACTTTTTCCATAACCGACGCAATGTCAGCCTGCTTATCTCCCGGCACATACCATGTCAGGGTGGGAACGCCGTCCGATTCGGCCTTCTGTTTGCCTCCGCCGCAGGCTGTGAGTGATAAAAGCATAACGGCAGCAAGCGCTAATGTCAGTATTCGTTTCATTTCTTTTCCTCCTTACTTATTGTATATATAATCTTAATTTTTTTCAATGTTAATTTATCCCTTTTTCATATTAACCCTTAACCGAGCCAACCGTAAGTCCCTGCACAAAGTATTTCTGGAAAAACGGAAATACTATCAGGGCAGGTCCGGCAACTACCATTGCTATTGCCATACGGACGGTTTCCGTCGGTATATCCTTTACGCTTACACCCATAGAGCCGCTGCCGCTTAAAGACGTATCCTGCAAAAGCTTGATATTATCCATTATTCTCTGCAGCATATACTGAAGGCTGATAAGGTTTTCTTTATTTATGTAAAGCATTGCCGTGTACCAATCGTTCCATTTATCCAAAAACAGGAACAGCGCCACCGTTGCAAGAACCGGTTTTGAAAGCGGCAGAACTATCTGAGCAAAAATTCTGAATTCCGACGCGCCGTCAAGAAGTGCAGACTCTGCAATCTCCTCCGGAATTCCGGCAAAGAAGGTACGCATCATAAACACATACCACGGATTTATAAGAGCCGGCAAAACATATACCCACAGCGTATCATCCAAATTGAGATACTGTGTCATCAATATGTATGTCGGAATCATACCGCCGGAAAACAGCATTGTAAAATACAGGTAAAACGAAATCCCCACTCTGCCGCGCATCCACTTTTTTGTCAGTGGGTATGCCAGCATTGCCGAAAACAGCACACCCAAAACCATTGTCATAAATGAAAACAATGCTGTTACCTTATATGCGTTAAGTATAGACACCGGATTTTTAAATACATATTTATAGGCTGAAAAATCCACATGCATCGGAAGCAGCCTATATCCGTATGTCGCTATGTCATTTTCGTTTGATATTGATGCGCTTACAAGCATGATAAACGGTATGAGTATAAGAGCGCACATTATAATAAAAAACAAATTAAAGAATATTTTTGATTTAAAACTTTTTTTATTCATATGCTATGCCCTCCGTTAAAACAATCCGCCATCAGGATCAACCTTTTTGCTTGCAGCATTGGTAATCAGCACAAGTATAAGTCCGACAAACGACTGCAAAAGTCCGACTGCCGAGCCCATGCCCATATTGCCCAACTGACGAAGCGCTCTGAATATATATGTATCTACAACATCAGTGGTTTCATACAAAGCTCCGGAATCTCTTGTAAGCTGGAAGAACATACCGAAGTCCGCATGGAATATACTTCCTATCTTAAGTATCAGCATTACCACAACTATCGACATCAGCGACGGCAGTATTATGTGCCACATAATCTGCCCGCGTGAGGCTCCGTCAATCTCGCCTGCCTCAAGCATTCCGGAATCCAGTCCCATAAGCGCCGCATAGTAGATTACGCTGTCTATTCCCACTGCCTTCCAAAGGTTTACTATTATCAATATCCACGGCCAGTATTTGGGTTCTGAGTACCAGTCTATTTTCTGTCCGCCCATAGCCTGTATCACGTTGTTTATTACACCGTTTTTAACACTCAGAAAAGCATAAAGCATATATGCCACAATAACCCACGAGAAAAACCGCGGTATTATCAGAATTGTCTGATATGTCTTTATTGCGCCGCGGCGCTGTATCTGAAACAAAAACAATGCGACAAGCAGCGCGGCTGCCGTACCCGTAATAATAAACATGAAGTTCATAAAAAGTGTGTTCCATGTTATCCGCGCAAACTCGGTTGTCTTAAAGAAAAACTCAAAATTCTTAAATCCAACCCAATCACTGCCGAAGATACCTTTATCAAATCTGTAATCCTTAAAGGCGATTACGATTCCCCCCATCGGCAAATACTTAAATACAAAAACCAGAATCAGCGGTATTGCACACAATCCGTATAACTCCAGATTTCTTTTGAAATACATGCTTCGATACCCTTTTTTCTTTTTAAAGGGTACTGCTGCCACGGCTTTAGTTTTCATTATTCCTCCTGCCTTTCCGCTTTTAATATTGCTATGTTGAAATTATACAATTCTTTTATGATTACGGTCAATGACTGTGTGCAAGTCGTTTGTATCATTTTGCAAGAGATTGTTTTTCTTTATTGAAAGTTTCCGGTTTCAATGCTATACTTAAAATATGATAGTATAAACAGGAAGGGACTGCTGAAAATGCTGAGTTTAATAATTATTGATGATGAACCCTTAGAGCTTGCCATGCTCGGACAGCTTAGTATCTGGTCAGAGCTTGGCATAAATATATGCGGTACATTTTCAGACAGCACAAAGGCTCTTGAATTTTTAAAGGAAAATACGGTTGACATAGTTCTGTCAGACATAAAAATGCCGAAGGTCACCGGTCTTGACATTGTAAAATACTGCAGCGATAATCTGCCCGACACCTCTGTTGTTTTAATCAGCGCATACCGCGACTTTGAATTTATGCGCACCGCCCTGCGTTATCATGCAGTTGACTATATAACAAAGCCCATTGATCTCGGCGAACTTAAATCCATAATGATAAAGCTGTCAGATAAAATTACCTCCACAAAAAGAAGCATTGACTTTTGCGATACGGATTTTTATATGTCGATTCAGGCTATTTTATCCGATTTTTTGCTGGATGGTCCGTCATCAAGCAATGATATAAATAACCAGCTGTCAGGGTTCGGACTCCCGGAATTTTCGGACAGCGCCTGCTGCGCCTTTTTAAAGTTCTCTATCACCTGCGATATGGATTTGTTCTTCCGTACCGACTGGAAACACGGAAAGCTCAGATTTTATAATGCGCTTATGTACCTTATACCATTTAAATCCGAAGATTGTCTGCATATCTTAATTAACTGCGACAATCAAAGTATAGACTTTATGTTCTTCAGCACACTTGATTTTGACAGCTTCAAAACCGCTGCCGCAAACCATGCAAACGACATAGTCACAAATGCGCTTGAGCTTTTTAATCTCAATCTTACCTGCACAAAGCTCAGTACATATCAGAGCCTTACGGAATTTTTCAGTCCGGAAAACAAAAATACCGATGATGATACTCAGTATTCCGAAATTATAAAAAAGGCTATTTCTTATATAGACTCACATTTAAGCGATGATACCTCATCAGACGCGGTTGCTTCGTATGTTTCTCTCAATTCCGTTTATTTCCGTTCGCTTTTCAAGCATTGCATGGGTGAAACCTTTATTGCATACCTGACACGCCGACGACTTGAAACAGCCTGCAAGCTTCTTTTGGAAACAGACTTGAAAATAAACGCTATATGTAATATGATAGGATATAAGAACAGAACTCATTTTTATAAGCTGTTTAAAAACTATTACGGTAAAACGCCAAATGAATTCAGAGGCGGCACCGACGATTCGGAGTAGAATTATGAAAAAGAAACAGATTTCCGACAACATAGAAATTATACGCGAGTACGGAAGCTTTAATATGTTTTTCAGCCATATTAAAAGATTCTTTTTTGTGCTGCTGATTCCCGTGCTTGCCATTACCTGCATAAGCTTCAGCACATACACAAATTCTGTTAAAAATAAACGCAATGATGTCCTGGAATCTGATTTTTCAAAAAGCTTTAACTATATGTCAAATCTTATAGATGAGCTTAACAAGGACTATCTGTATATATCTTCAACCTCCGCAGTATCAATGATTCTCAGTTCCGAAAACCCTTTCAAGGAATCCAAGCTGTTTCATAACAGTGTGTTTTCAGACATACGCGGAACATTATCGAGATTTGTTGCAACAAACTCTACGCTTAACTCAATACATCTTTATTCATTCGCCAGTGATTATGTATTCTCGTTTCATAACAGCAACTACAGAAAGGACTTCTACAATACCGCCTGGTATGACGCATACCAAAACTCAAACGAAAACTTCTATATGACATATTCCGATGACAAGTTTTTTGTATGTTATAACATTAGTGTTTCTGCCGCTGTCGAGGGTATTCTGATTTTTGAATTTGATCCGCATACGCTGCTTTCCGAGCTTAGCTTTCCCGATGCGGATACAATATCAGTAAGCAGTTCAGACGGTACGGTTTTATTTTCCTCAGATACCGGACTTACAGGCACACAATTATCGGACGAAGTTCTCTCCGGTTCGGTTTACAAAAGGCACAGTCTTGTATCTTCAACATACAAAATTGAAAACGCAAACGTCTATTACACCTGCACATACGCACCTAATTCAAATTCAATTTTTTATCACACCGCGATAACCTTTTTGCTTATTTTCCTGCTCGCCTTCGGTGCGGTCGCTTATATGTTTATCTTATCATCAAGATATATGTCGACCATTGTTTCTGTCCTTAATACAGAAACCGTACCTGAGGAAAACACAAAATCAAAGCTGTCCTTTATCGTTAAAAATGTTATGAAAATACAAGCCAAAAACAAGGAAATGGAAAAAGACCTTGTAAACAGTATAAATCAGATTAAAAAGGCTCAGTCTGTGGCTTTGCAGTCACAGCTTAACACACATTTTCTGTTCAACACACTGAACCATATACATTTAAGTATAGCAAATTATGAAAGCCCGCAAAACCCTGCCTGCAAAATGATAACCTTGCTGAGCGACCTGTTATACAACTCACTTTCAAGCGTGGAATATATAACGTCTGTTGAAAACGAGATTAAATATGCGGCAAAATACTTAGAGCTTGAATCAATAAAATACAATAATAACTTTGATATAGAATGGGAAACCGATGACGCTGTTAAAGACAAAAAAACACTTAAGATGGTTTTGCAGCCTGTCATAGAAAACAGTCTGACGCACGGAATACGTCCAATGTTTGCCGAAAAACGCGGAAAGATAAGTATAAAGGTTTTTTCTGTCGGAGATATGCTTTATTATGAAGTCAGCGATAACGGTATCGGAATTGAACCTGAAAAGCTTGAAGAACTCCGCACAAGCACAGAGAATATTGATAATAACTCATCGGAGCATATAGGTCTTAAAAACATAAACCAGAGAATTAAACTTATATTTGGCGAAGAATACGGTATTACAATAGATTCGGCAGTAAATGAAGGTACGTCGGTAATGATTTCAATGCCTATTATAAAATAAAGTTATGGGAGCAGTTTTAAAACTGCTCCCATAA
>ERZ1034952.823-NODE-823-length-27642-cov-14.670787_pt1 | contig 27642 bp, 26 predicted proteins | sample MGYA00520625_ERZ1034952 | MGnify/ENA primary metagenome ERZ1034952 (study PRJEB33766, sample SAMN09781773) | gut metagenome | biome: gut microbiome | host: Homo sapiens | place: Madagascar | study: EMG produced TPA metagenomics assembly of the PRJNA485056 data... | reverse complement strand
TAACTGTAAGATAAAAAAATGCAACATTTCTTAGAGAATTGTTACATTTTGCATAAGCATGGAAACAGCTTAAATCAAGTGCACGGAGGTATACATAATGCTTAAATTAACGCTCAGAGAAGGAGAATATGTGAATATCGGAGACAACATCCGAGTTGTCTATGCCGGTGGAAGCGGAAAGAACGGACGTCTCATGATAGATGCTCCAAGAGAGATGAACATCTCAAGGTCAAACAATGATCCAAATCCTGAGAAGAGAAAAGATACATATTATCCGGAGCCAAAGATTTCAGAGGAAGCACAGCATGAAATAAAGAAGATTATCTGGAATGAAAGACAGAAAAAGGCAAAATCTGAAACAGATAAGAAAGCATAACTAATTACGTTAATAGGCGGCCGTGGCAGATGCCACAACCCGGAAAGCCGTTTGTTATAAAGTAACAAAGTGACTGCAAATACAAAAAAGCAGTTATAAAACACCCTCGGGAAAAGGACTTCCAGAGGTCAAACATAATAACCCATGAATATGGGACAAGGAGGATTATATTATGGTAGTACAACACAACATGCAGGCAGCAAATGCCAACAGAATGCTCAACGTAACAACAAGCGCACAGTCAAAGAGCACAGAGAAGCTTTCTTCTGGTTACAAAATTAACCGTGCAGCTGATGATGCAGCCGGACTTACAATTTCCGAGAAGATGCGAAAGCAGATCAAGGGGCTTGACAGAGCTTCAACAAACGCAGAGGATGGCGTTTCAGCAGTACAGACAGCAGAAGGTGCCCTCACAGAGGTTCATTCAATGCTTCAGCGTATGAATGAGCTTGCAACACAGTCTGCAAACGGAACAAACTCTAACACAGATCGTAAAGCAATCCAGGACGAGATAGACCAGCTCACAACAGAGATCGACCGTGTATCAGAGACAACAAAGTTCAATGAGACATATCTCTTAAAGGGTGATGGTGCAGATAAAGCTCACAATGTAAATGCACATGATGCAGGACTTGATGGAGTTACACTCACAGATAAGGGTGATGAAGTAGAGGTTACATTAAAGACACTCAATGCTGGCGATAAGGTAAGCATTGCTGGAAAGAACTATACAATTGGTGCAACCAAGGATGAAGCTAAAGAACTGTATAAAAATGCAAAAGTTGGCGAGAAGGTGACAGTTGGTGGCACAACCTATGAAATTGCAGCTGCTACAAATGCTGATAAAGGACAAATTTCTATAACTGATTTAGATGGTAAGATTGATAAGGGAACAACTGTTGAATATGGCAACAAAAAGGTTCATGTCGTTGATGAAACAACAGGTATTGATGACAATGATTCAAGCATTATTACTGCAGCGAAGGCATATGAATTAGAAACAGCTGAAATTGTAAAAGCAAGCAGTATTGGAACAGATACAGCAGCAAAAACTACAGCTGGAGCAACACCAGATAAATTCACTCTCACAAAAGGCAAAGTAAACTACAACGATGCTTTAAGCTTCAACCTTCACGTAGGTGCTGATGCCGATATGACAAACAAGATTACAGTCAACATCGATTCAATGAACTCAGCAGGACTTGGAGTAAAGGGAATCAAGGCTGATACAGAGCAGGATGCTACATACGCTATTGACGCAATCGCAGATGCAATCTCAACAGTATCTTCACAGCGTTCAGCACTCGGTGCAGTTCAGAACCGTCTTGAGCACACAATCAACAACCTGGACAACGTAGTTGAGAATACTACATCAGCTGAGTCACGTATCCGTGATACAGATATGGCTGAAGAGATGGTTAACTACAGCAAGAACAACATTCTTGCTCAGGCTGGACAGTCTATGCTTGCACAGGCTAATCAGTCAAACCAGGGTGTACTTTCACTCTTACAGTAATCATCTGGTAGCTTAGATTAATCAATTTTACTGATCAATTTTTGAAAAGTAAAATCACAGAATTTCGGATTAAGCTATTCGAAATAACAAAATAAATACAATGAAATATAATAAGCGGCTGTGGCAAAAACCACAGCCGGGAAGCCGCTTATTATATAAAGATTCATCACATTTGCTAGAAATACGACAGGTGTGAAACACCCTCGGGAAAAGGATTTCCAGAGGTCAAACATAATAACCCATGAATATGGGACAAGGAGGATTATATTATGGTAGTACAACACAACATGCAGGCAGCAAATGCCAACAGAATGCTTAACGTAACAACAAGCGCACAGTCAAAGAGCACAGAGAAGCTTTCATCAGGTTACAAAATCAATCGTGCAGCAGATGATGCAGCCGGACTTACAATTTCTGAGAAGATGAGAAAGCAGATTAAGGGACTTGACAGAGCTTCAACAAACGCAGAGGATGGTGTTTCTGCAGTACAGACAGCAGAAGGTGCCCTCACAGAGGTTCACTCAATGCTTCAGCGTATGAACGAGCTTGCTACACAGTCTGCAAACGGAACAAACTCTAACACAGATCGTAAAGCAATCCAGGACGAGATAGACCAGCTCACAACAGAGATTGACCGTGTATCAGAGACAACAAAATTCAATGAGACATACCTCTTAAAGGGTGATGGCGCAGATAAGGCTCATAATGTAAATGCACATGATGCAGGAATTGATGGTGTTTCACTTACAGATAAGGGTGATACAGTTGATGTTACATTAAAAGAGCTTAAAGCTGGTGATAAGATAAGTATTGCTGGTAAGAATTATACTATCGGTGCAGAAGCTAAAGATGGTCAGGCGCTTGTTGACGGACAGGCTCAAGCTGATAAAACAATAACTGTCAATGGAACAACATATACTTACAAGAACAATAAATGGACTAATGCTGATGGTAGTGATGCTACCGTTGGAACGGGTAATACAACTGCAGGAACTATTGTAATTGGTGAAGGAGATGTAGTATCTAACGGTACAAAGACACTTACTGTTATGAAAGGTGTCGCAGATGGTATTGATGACAATGACTCAACAGTTATCACAGCAAAAAAAGCTTACCAGTTAGAGACAGCTGAAATTCTTAAAGCAAGCAACATAGGAACAGATACTGCAGCAGCTGCAGATAAGAATACAGGGACATTAGCTAACGCAACAAATAAGTTCACTCTCACAAAAGGCAAAGTAAACTACAACGATGCCTTAAGCTTCAACCTTCATGTAGGTGCTGATGCTGACATGACAAACAAGATTACAGTCAACATCGACTCAATGAACTCTGCAGGACTTGGAGTTAAGGGTATCAAGGCTGATACAGAGCAGGATGCTACATATGCAATCGATGCAATTGCAGATGCTATCTCAACTGTATCTTCACAGCGTTCAGCACTTGGTGCTGTTCAGAACCGTCTTGAGCACACAATCAACAACCTCGACAACGTAGTTGAGAATACTACATCAGCTGAGTCTCGTATCCGTGATACAGATATGGCTGAAGAGATGGTTAACTACAGCAAGAACAACATTCTTGCTCAGGCTGGACAGTCTATGCTTGCACAGGCTAATCAGTCAAACCAGGGTGTACTTTCACTCTTACAGTAATCTGATTAATCATAAATGAGGGGCAAAATACCTTTTGACCCTCATATCATTTAATGTTGTACAAAGCAGGAAGAGCTCGAAAGGGCTCTTTTTGTTATGCACTTCGTAACTGTTCAGTACCTTCACAGTTGCGAGCCGCAAGCGCATTAGAATCAGCTGCGCTGATGGGCGCTTGCTCCTACATAATATACGTTTTCTTACGAAATATGCGGTACCGCATATTTCTGTACTGAATAGTTTCTGCACTTCTTTCTCTTAGCATGAAAATGTACGATTATTTATTCCCGAATAAATTGCAGACACCCCCTGTAAAGTAGTATAATAACAACAATTAATACAGCTGATTGCACAAATGATAATTGGCAATAAGCATGAAAAGAGGTTTACACTATGGACGTAAGAAAAATGAGAAACGAATTACTGGGAAAGCGCCTTGTGGCTGCGCTTGAGTCGCGCAACATGGAAGCATATTATGTCGAGACAAAGGAAGAGGCTGTTAAGAAGGCACTTGAGCTGATTCCAAAGGGAAGCTCAATCAATATGGGCGGTGCCACATCGGTGAAGGAGTGTGGTCTGTATGAGGCGCTCTCAAACGGAGAATATCAGTTTTATGACAGGGACAAGGTGTCTACGCAGGAGGAGAAGCAGGAGATAGCGCTAAAGGCATTTACATCGGATTATTTCCTTGGAAGTGTCAATGCGATGAGCGAGGATGGCGTATTTATCAATATCGACGGAAATGCAAACCGCGTGGCGGCATATGCTTACGGACCTAAGCATGTGCTTCTTATAGTAGGCATGAACAAGGTCGTAAAGACCGAGGCAGATGCTATGAGCCGTGCGAGAAATGAGGCAGCGCCAATAAACGCACAGCGCTTTGGCATCGACACACCATGCTCTAAGAATGGCACCTGCTTTGACTGTAAGAGCCCGCAGTGTATCTGCTGTCAGATTCTGACCACACGCTTTTCAAGGGTGAAGGGACGTTTCCAGATTATTCTTGTGGATGAGAATCTGGGCTTTTAATATGTGAATAGCCGGAAAGGAAACATACGAAATGGGATATTTAATTAGTGAGACAACAAAAGAGGAACGCGAGGCAATTGTGGCTGAGTCGCTTGGCAATATCGAGGCCACCTGCGATGGCTGCATGGCGGGGCTTGCCGAGATGTATCAGGACTATATTGACGGAAAGAAGGAGCTTCGAGAGATAAATATGGAGTTCAATGCCAGGTATGTGCACGGAGAGGATATGCCGGGGCGAAGCGGCTGCGGATATAAGTAATGTGAAACGGTTTGGTATAATTACCGAGGCTTAATGATATCAGGGAGACGCAGATGATTTCATGCAGGGATGTTAACAATTTACAAATGGACGGAATGGAGCTTGTGGCGGGAGCGGCAGGGCTTGATAGGATGGTGTCATGGACTTATCTGGTGCAGACAAAGCCTTATAAGGATCATATGAATCCGGGCAACTTTGCGCTGCTTGTGGTAGATTACAAGAGATTTTCCATGGACGAGGCGTATGATGCCATGGTTGAGCTGAATGAGCTGGGAATATCGGGCTTTGCGATTTCGGTTGTGGAGGACAGGGAAGAGACACCACAGAGGATGAAGGATAAGGCTGATGAGCTCAAGCTGCCGTTGTTTTATATCCGGTGGGCGGGAGCTACTTTTGTAGATATTGCGCAGAGCGTCGGAGAGCTGCTTTTAGAGACCAGTGTGGATAATAAAAGGACCGGGGACTACCTGTACAATCTGCTTTTTGGATATGAGGTAAATGATAAGTATATCGAGAAGATTTCTGCACAGCTTGGTCTGACCTTTGACCGGCCGTATAGGGTGGGAATCATCGTGATAGACCGCAAATACGGAGTGAATCTGGAGCAGGACGAGCACACATATACATACTATACCGACTGCCTGAACCGCGAGGTTATCCATATGAAGAAAAAGCCTATGTATATGAGGTTTTTGAACAAATTTGTGCTTCTTTTTGAAGAGACAAAGGATATGGAAACAGAGCATCAGATTGAAAGGATACTTGGGGACTTAGACAGTCGTGCACCATTTGCAGGGCTGATTCACAGCACATGCATACTCGGTGCTGCATACAGGAAGCCTGCGGATTTTGGCAAGAGCTATCAGGAGGCGAAAAATCTCATCCCCAAGAAGGATATTTTACCCAATCCGACCAATAGGAAGGTAATCAGTGCCAGCTCCATGGGCATATACAAGTATATGTTCAATAGTGGCAATCAGCAGGAAATCATGGATTATTGCAACGAGAAGCTAAAACGGCTTGAGATGTATGACAATGCAAACGGCTCGTTTCTCATAGATACGCTGCTCAATTATTATATGTGTGGCTTTAATGTCCAAAAAACGGCACAGATGATGTACGTTCATCGTAATTCCCTGCAATACCGTCTGAAAAAGATAGAAGAGATATTGGAAATCAGCCTTGATGACTCGATGGAATATCTGGATGTAGTTAATTGTATTCTTGTTAAAAGGCTTATGTTTAATTAGTTACTGTAAAAATGCACAAACAAATTGTGCAAAATTAACATTGCAAAGCTGCTTCATTAAGTTTATTATACGAACTAAGCAAAGGCGCTGGAGAAAAACTCCGGCGCCTTTTCGCATTTCAATAATCAAGGAGGAAAAGATTATGATGAAGAGAAGTAAGAGATTTGCAGCATTGATATTGACAGGTGTAATGGCAGCGACAACATTGTTTGGATGTGGTTCGTCATCAGGAGGAGCTGCTTCAGATAGCTCAGCGGCAGACAGCTCATCAAAGAAGGTTTTAAAGGTTGGTATGGAATGTGCATATGCTCCATTCAACTGGACACAGGATACAGATACCACACCGGACGGCAGCAAGGCAGTCAAGATAGCAGGCTCTGATTACTATGCATACGGCTATGATGTAGCAGTGGCACAGAAGCTTGCAGACCAGATGGGAATGGACCTTGAGGTACATAAGGTTGAGTGGTCATCAATCGGTATCTCACTCGATGCAGGAGATTATGACTGTATCATCGCCGGTATGGGCAAGACAAAGGAAAGAGAAGCGTCATACGCATTCACAGAGCCTTATTACTATAGAAACAACTGTATCGTTGTTAAGAAGGGCGGCAAGTATTCAAATGTAAAGAGCCTTTCAGATCTCGCAGATACAGGCTGCAAAGTAACAACACAGCTTGGAACAGGCTGGATTCCACTTTTAGACCAGATAAAGGGTGCTGAGCAGTCAGGAAACTTTGAGACTACATCAGAGTGCTTCCTCGCAATATCAAACGGCAGCGCAGATGTATGTGTAATCGATGTTCCGACAGCAGAGTCAGCAGCACTGACAAATGATGATTTACAGATTATCGAGCTGGATGAGAATGATACATTCACAGGTGATGATGAAATGGTAAATGTATGTATCGCAACAAGAAAGGATGATACAGCACTCAGAGATAAAATCCAGGATGCCATGAATGCAATCGGCTGGAATGACAAGGCAAAGATGGATGAGCTGATGGATCAGGTTCTGACACAGCAGCCGGCAGCAAACTAGTTATTAAGGATTTATTTGATTCACGAAAAGATGAAAGACTGTGGGATGATGTTATATCGCATCATCCCACAATAGTCTGATAAACCGGCGTAAGCTGGGGATTAGAGAGATAAAAGTGAGGTAGCAGTATGATGATAAGTAATCCAAGTAATTCGTTAGAATGGATGGTATTTCTGGCGCAGAAATATTCAAGCATGTTTATCAAAGGAACCTGGCTTACGCTGTACATATCGGTAGTTGGTACATTGCTTGGCTTCGTATTGGGATATATCGTAGGCATAGTAAATGATGTAAAGCTTAACGATGGCGACAACATCGTAAAAAAGGTCCTTATCCGTATAGTAAAGGTGATATTTACAGTTTATGTTGAAGTATTCAGGGACACACCAATGATAGTTCAGGCGATGATTGTGTACTATGGAATACGCCAGATGGGCTATGAAAACCTGACACCTGTATTTGCAGGTATTCTCGTAACTGTATTAAATACAGGTGCCTACATGGGAGAGACAGTCAGAGCAGGAATCGGTTCAATAGATATGGGACAGCGCGAGGGCGCATGGGCCATGGGAATGTCACCGTTTAAGACAATGCTCTATGTAGTTTTGCCGCAGGCATTCAAGAATATCATTCCTGAGATGGCAAATACATTCCTTTTAAATCTGAAGATGACATCAGTGCTCAATGTTATCGCTGTGCAGGAGCTTTTCATGGCTGCCAAGACAGTCGGTGGAAACTACTACAAGTACTTTGAGTCATATCTGGTCATTGCGGTAATTTACTTTGTACTTTGCTTTGTATTTGATAAGCTCTTCAAGCTGATTGAAAAGAAGCTGCAGGGCAAGACAGACTATGCACTCGCAGTTGAGTACATGGACAATGAATAGGAGGCACAATATGAGTGAGACAGTAATTTCAATTAAGGATTTAAGCAAATCATTTGGTGATCATGAGGTACTTAGAAAGATTGATATTGATGTGCATTCCGGCGAGGTCATCTGTATTGTGGGCTCCTCTGGTTCGGGAAAATCAACACTGCTTAGGTGCATCAACAAGCTTGAGAAACAGACCTCTGGAAAGATTTTATATCACGATAAAGAGGTCAGAAATGTACAAAGGGATATCAATGATTACCGTTCAAAGGTGGGAATGGTGTTTCAGTCCTTCAATTTGTTCAATAATATGACAGTGCTCCAGAACTGTATGCTTTGTACAAGAAGGGTGCTTCATCTGCCAAAGCAGGAGGCCTTTGACAGGGCAATCACACATCTGAAGGCAGTCGGCATGGCTCCTTATATCAATGCAAAGCCATCGCAGCTCTCAGGAGGACAGAAGCAGCGAGTTGCCATCGCCAGGTCACTCTGTATGAACCCGGAGGTGCTTTTATTTGATGAGCCTACATCGGCGCTTGACCCTGAGATGGTCGGAGAGGTATTAAATGTCATGAAGGACCTCGCAAGGACAGGACTTACGATGATAATCGTCACACATGAGATGGCATTTGCCAGAGATGTTTCTACAAGAACTATATTCATGGACTCAGGATATGTGGCAGAGGATGCAGCACCGTCAGAGCTGTTTACAAATCCTAAGAATCCAAGAACAAGAGAATTCTTAAGCAGATATCTGGCAGGCTAGATATGGTTGGCATTCAGAAGGAGGAAATGATAAATGGATAATTTTGTAGTAACCTTTGCCAGAGGCTTTGGAACAGGCGGAAAAGCAATAGCATCACAGCTGGCTAAAGAGCTTGGAATACACTGTTATGAAAACCGTATCCTGACTCTTGCCAGTCAGCTGAGCGGACTTGACGAGAATGTGTTTCAGGAGGTAAACGAGAAGCTGCGTGAGGAGGGCGGATTTACGAGCTTTTTGAGAGGACTTCCAAGAGCAAAGGGATATATATCGAGAAATGAGAAGTTCAAATCAGATGACAGGCTCTTTGAGTATCAGAGCCAGATTATCAACGAGCTCGCAGACAAGGAATCCTGCGTCATAGTAGGAAAATGCGCCGACTATGTATTAAAGAACCGCCCAAATGTAGTGAGCATATACATTGAGGCACCGCGTGCATTCTGTGTGGAGCGTACCATAGCCAATATGGGCGTGACACCTGAGGTGGCAAATGCCACGATTGAGAGAACAGATAAGTTCAGGGCAGATTATTACAAGTACTATACACACGGAAACTACTGGACCAATCCGGTGAACTACGACCTGACACTAAACAGTGAGCGTGTCGGTGTGGAAAACTGTGTGAAGACGATAGAGCAGTATCTGATCATAAAGGGCTTTATCAAGGCTGATATGATTAAGCCGGTGGGAGAACTCATATAAAAAGTATATAACAAAAATTGCAGCTCGTATTGAGCTGCAAATTTTTTTATTATTATATAGATATGTCTATCCAAGCAAAGCCTTATCAGAAGCAAATTCCTCGCCGGAAACCTCCTCAAACTTCATGAGCAGATCCTCCACAGTGAGGTTTTTCTTTTCCTCGCCTGAGATATTAAGGACAACCTGTCCGTTATTCATCATGATGAGTCTGTTGCCGTGAGCGATGGCATCACGCATGTTGTGTGTGACCATCATGGCTGTCAGGCTGTTCTCCTTGATGATTTTGTCTGTGAGAGTGAGCACCTTTGCGGCTGTCTTAGGGTCAAGAGCAGCGGTGTGCTCATCCAAAAGCAGCACCTTCGGCTTCTGGAGTGAAGCCATGAGCAGTGTAACAGCCTGACGCTGTCCACCTGAGAGCAGACCAACCTTTGAGGTCATTCGATCCTCGAGTCCCAGGTCAAGCTCCTTTAAAAGCTCGTGGAAATGCTCCTTTTCAGCCTTTGTGATACCCCAGCCAAGACCACGGCGCTTTCCGCGGCGCGCTGCAAGTGCGAGGTTTTCATCAATCTGCATAGTTGCGGTAGTTCCTGTCATTGGATCCTGGAACACACGTCCCAGAAATGATGCACGCTTGAACTCAGGAAGTCCTGTGACATCCACTCCATCGATGAGAATTGAACCATCGTCCACAGGCCATGTGCCTGCAACGGCATTGAGCATGGTCGATTTTCCGGCACCGTTTCCACCGATAACAGTGACGAAATCGCCCTCCTCAAGCTTTAGGTTTACACCATTAAGGGCATGCTTTTCATTGATTGTGCCCGGATTGAAGGTTTTATGTACGTTTCTAATCTCTAGCATTTATTTGCCCTCCTTTGCGTTAAGTGCTGCGGCAGAGCGCTTGCCGGCCTTTTTGAAGGAGGCCTTGCTCTTGCCCTTCAGGTAAGGCACTGCAAGGAAAATTGCCACGATGATTGCAGTGAAGAGCTTTAAGTCATCACTTGGCATCTGCAGCCACAGAACAATTCCGATTACAATGTAGTAAACAATTCCACCAAATATGACAAAGATAAGTTTTCCCATGAAATTCATGTGCTTTCCGAGGATTGCATCGCCGAGCACCTCACCGATGATAACTGCGGCAAGACCGATGACGATTCCACCACGGCCCATGTTTACATCGGAAAAGCCTGAGTACTGTGAAAGCAGACCGCCTGAGAGCGCTACAATTGCATTTGAAAGCGCAAGACCGATGAGCTTCATGTTGTCGATGTTGATACCCTGAGCCTTGCTCATTGCAGGGTTGCAGCCAGTGGCACGGATAGCAGAGCCCTGTTCTGTTCCGAAATACCAGTAAAGCACCGCGATAATTACAATCGAGAAAATCACGCCGACAATTATCGCATGTGTCAGATTACGTGATGAAAGCACCAGATTATATTTATCTGCGCTAAGTGCCTGGTTGGCGTGGCGCTGCATGATATTTAAGTTGATAGAGTAGAGAGCTATCTGTGTAAGGATTCCTGCCAGAATCGGAGGAATGCCGAGCTTTGTATGTAAGAGACCAGTGCAGAGTCCTGCGAGCAGACCGGCAATACATGCGCAAAGCAGTGAAACCCAGATATTGTAGCCGTTAATTGTCATCATAACGGTTACGGCACCACCTGTTGCAAATGAGCCATCAACCGTCAGATCTGCGAAGTCCAGCAGTCTGAAGGTGATGTAAACACCGAGTGCCATGATACCCCAAATCAGACCCTGGGCTATATTGCCCGGAAGGGCATTGGTGAATGCAACCGGATTTAAGGTTGCAAAATAATTCATTAGAATCATTTTATTAAATACCTCCATAGTGCAGCTGTTTATTCAGCTGAGATTTCCTCATAGCCGTCAGGAACTGTGATTCCAAGCTCCTTGGCGCGGTCCGGAAGGTACTCCTTAGTGAACTTAGGAGCGCTTTTAACTTCCATAGTTTTGACGTCTGTACCATTTACAAGAATATCGTAAGCCATCTCACCTGTTGTGTATCCAAGGTCATAGTAGCTGATAGAAAGTGTTGCCACACCACAGCCCTTAGCGATTCCTTCCTCGCCAGCGAAGATAGGTTTCTTAGCCTGTGAAGCGACATTGTTGATAGCCTCTGTACATGAAGCAGCAGTGTTGTCAGTTGGGATGTAGATTGCATCAGATGCATCACATGCGCTCTGTGTTACTGCAGCAACATCATTTGAATCAGAGAATGTGTACTCTTTTACAGTGTATCCCTCGTCCTCAAGGTATTTGGTAATAGTTGTTGACTGGTAGATACTGTTTGGCTCAGATGAGCAGTAGATGATACCGATGTTCTTTGCATCCGGGAAGAGCTCCTTGATGCATTTAGCCTGCTCATCGAGTGGAGCGAGGTCTGTAGTACCTGAAATATTCTTTCCTGTAGTGCCTGACCAGTCTGACATATCAAGAGCTGTAGCGTAGTCTGTGATAGATGTTCCGAGAATCGGAATAGAGTCTGTAGCTGCTGAAGCGGCCTGAAGAGCTGCTGTGGCATTTCCAAGGATAAGGTCGTAGTCGTTTGTGACGAACGTGGTGCAGATTGTAGAGCATGTAGAAGCATCTCCTGCGGCATTCTGCTCGTCAAAGGATACCTCGTCTCCGAGCTTGTCCTTTAATGCGTCCTTAAAGCCCTTTGTAGCGGCATCGAGAGCCTCGTGCTGTACGAGCTGGCAGATACCTATCTGATATTTGGCATCTGAGTTCTTACCTGATTGTGTGCCACCATTTGCTGAACCGGAATCTCCACATCCGGCAAGTCCAAGAACCATTGTTCCTGCAAGAACAAGTGAAGCTAAAATTTTAGATCTCTTTTTCATGATAATTCCTCCTTTTATCAGCGCTTTAAAGCGTTGATGCATCAATTAGGTAAATTATATTCACTTATTAATGAGAAGTCAAGAGAAGATGAGGAAAAAGTAGGGAAAATGATGCGGATGCAATTTTGATATATATTTCTGCATATGACAATTATTTTATTGAGTTATTTGAAGTAGAGCCGCTGTGGTTAGGGAGCTGTTTTAGGGATTTCAGCAGTTTCAGCTACTTTTTTCTAGAATTTTTCCAGCTTTTGGGCTGGTTTGGGGAGCTGTTTTGGGAATTTCAGCGTTTTCAGCTACTTTTTTAAGGATTTTTCCGGCTGTTTCGCTGGGGTTTGGGGAGCTGTTTTGGGGATTTTAGCGTTTTCAGCTACTTTTTTCCAGAATTTTTCCAGCTTTTGGGCTAGGTTGGGGAGCTGTTTTAGAAGTTTTATGGATTACAGCTACCCAAGGCCTTCCTGCTATCAACCTATGGCTATTGTACACTATGCTAATTTAGTGTGGGAAATATTATGCTAAAGAATAAAAATGATGGTTCATACTGGATTTCCACATTAAAATTATTAAAAAACTTCGCATTAAAAGAAACCATCTTAAAATGCGAAGCTTTTATTTACATAATTATTCAGCTACAACCTTGGCAAATTTTTTCTTACCACGTCTGATGATAATGCCCTCGCCCTTGAAATCGTCGAGAGTGTATTTTGTAGAGATATCAGTTACCTTCTCATCTGCAACTGAAACACCGCCCTGCTGGATATTTCTGCGGCCGTCTCCTCTTGAATCGCAAAGTCCTGCTTTTACTAAAACAGAGATGATATCAAGCTCTCCGTCAGGGAAGTCCTCAGCTGTAACGGTAACTGTAGGCATATTTGCATTGTTGGCTCCGCCTGCGAAAAGAGCATGGCTTGCCTCTTTAGCCTTTGTGGCTTCCTCCTCACCGTGAACAAGCTTTGTAAGCTCGAATGCCAGGATTTCCTTGGCTTCATTGAGCTGTGCGCCCTCCCAGCTTTCCATCTTGTCAATCTCCTCAAGTGGAAGGAAGGTGAGCATTCTGATACACTTAAGAACATCGGCATCAGAAACGTTTCTCCAGTACTGGAAGAACTCGAATGGTGTAGTCTTGTTAGGATCAAGCCATACTGCACCGGACTGTGTCTTGCCCATCTTCTTGCCCTCAGAGTTTAGGAGCAGATTGATTGTCATAGCATACGCATCTTTTCCAAGCTTACGTCTGATGAGCTCTGTTCCACCGAGCATGTTGCTCCACTGGTCGTCTCCACCGAACTCCATGTTGCAGCCGTATTTCTGGAAAAGTGTGTAGAAATCGTAGCTCTGCATGATCATGTAGTTAAACTCAAGGAATGAAAGACCCTTTTCCATACGCTGCTTGTAGCACTCAGCTGTAAGCATACGGTTTACTGAGAAATGAGCACCAACCTCGCGGAGCACGTCCACATAGTTTAAGTCCATCAGCCAGTCAGCGTTGTTTACCATGATAGCCTTGCCCTCGCCAAAGTCGATGAAGCGGCTCATCTGTTTCTTGAAGCACTCTACGTTGTGGTTGATAGTCTCTGTTGTCATCATCTGGCGCATATCTGTACGTCCTGATGGATCACCGATCTGTGCGGTACCTCCACCGATAAGCACGATAGGCTTGTTTCCTGCCATCTGAAGTCTTTTCATAAGGCAAAGCGCCATGAAATGACCTACGTGAAGGCTGTCTGCTGTAGGATCAAAGCCGATGTAGAAGGTAGCCTTTCCATTGTTTATAAGCTCTTTGATTTCTTTTTCGTCTGTTACCTGCGCGATAAGACCGCGGGCAACTAATTCATCATAAATTGTCATGATTTTCCTCCTGATAGATTGAATTTATATTCTGAAAAATAAAATATCCCCCTCATCCATTTAAGGACGAGGGGGATTTCTCGCGTTACCACCTTAATTTGCATCCTGCTCGCACAGGAATGCCTCCGTGAGTTGTCACACATTATTCGACATATATTATATAGTGAAAATAGCCGATTCTGCTAACACTCCGGCACTATAACGTGTGCCAATACGTTGCAGCTTATTAATCGAACCGGCGATATTTAACCATCCGGTATGACGTTCGGTGCAAAGCTCCGGGATGTATTCCAGATCTGTTTTCCTTGCGCCTCTCACCTGCCGGCAGCTCTCTGTAAGTATTGCAGAAATGTACTTGTTCCCATCAAAGCCTGTTGAAATGTAATTATGCTTCAATTGACGATATTATAGCTGTTTAAGAAGGGGTTTGTCAAGGGTGCAAAAAGCGGTGATTACTTTAATGGTATATCCGGGTCAGAAAAGCTATTGCAAAAAAGTATAAAAAAGTATAAAATAATAGAAAAAGTATAAAAAGATATAAAAACCTATAAAGAGTTATAGAAAGTATAAAAAAGTATAAAGATTTTTGAATATCATATCATAATATATTGAGGTGAATTTATGCAGAATCCATTTACTACAACCTTCAGTAAGACTCCGGAATACACATATATCCATACAGAGAAAACAGAGGAGATACTGGAAAACTTTATTTACGATAATCCGTCGGAGTCGGTATATAAGATAACCGGGGTCAGAGGCTCCGGTAAAACCGTTATACTTGCAAAGGTGGAGGAAGAATTAAGAACCAATGAAAGCAGATATATAAACTGGCTTGTTTTTGATGTAAATCCTGCAAGAGATATACTGGGACAGATAGCGGCAATGCTTGTAAAGGCCGGGTTTGGTTCACAGGATAAGAAAACAACAGGGATAAACATCTCCGCAACAGTGATGGGATCAGGTGGAGGAATAGGATATACGGCAGAAAACAATAATAATTTCTTTGATATCGGCGTAGAAGTTGAGACAATGATACAGGCTGCACAGAAAAAGGGGAAGAAGATACTTATAGGAATAGATGAGGTTTCAAAGTCCGAAGAGATGATAAAATTTGCGTCTGAATATGGCAGATGGCTCAGAGCAGGGTATCCGGTTTATTTTGTGTGTACAGGCTTGTATGAAAATATACAGGAATTGAGCAATGTCAAAAATCTTACATTTTTCAGAAGAGCGGCAACAGTTAAAACGGAGCCTCTTAATATGATACGAATGACTGAAATGTATAAGAGTAAGCTGGATATTGACAGTAATGAGGCTCGTGAAATGGCGAAAATTACAAAAGGATACGCATATGCATTTCAGGAATTGGGAGTGTTGTATTTTAAGAAAAAGTTGGATGAGTTGTTAGAAGATATTTTACCAAAACTCAAAGCTGAATTGTTTGCATATTCTTATGAAAAAATATGGGAAGAGATGACTGAAATGGACAGGTTTCTTGCAGGACTTTTGACAGAAAAGGAAGAATACAAGCGTGAAGAAGTGCTTAAGCTTATGGGAGAGAAGTCAGGAAGCTACTCTATGTACAGGGATCGTCTTATAAAAAGAGGTATATTAAATTCCAGACAGGGCTATATCTCACTTGCACTTCCATATTTTGGTGAATATATAAAGGAGTATTGTTAGAATCTCGAAATGAAGCTTTTTAAATATTGCACTCTGACCTGTGGTGATGTATACTTTGAATAACAAACAAACTTTGGTTATGAAAGGGAGAAAAAAATGAGCACATATAGCACATATTATACTATTATGAGTATGATTGACGGCTTTAAGTCGTTTATCAATCTGGCAGTTATGGTACTGACAATTGTTGCATCATGGATTATGTATGCAAAGGCAGGAGAGCACGGCTGGGCGGCTATTGTTCCGTTTTACAGCTCATATGTAAAATTCAGGATTGCAGGGAAACAGAAGCTGTTCTGGGGATATCTTGTGGCAAGTATCGCAAGTATAGTAGGATGTATTTTATTGATGTATGAGATTATTGCCTCAGGACTTTCCGTTATGACATCCAGTTATATGGGGTCGTATTATGATTCTACCTATGGATATGCCGGAAACCGCATCGGGGCTCACATGGGCATGCTGATATTTGCGCTTATTTTGATTATTGTAGCAATGATTGCGGCATTGGTTATGAATATCCTCTGCTGTGTCGGACTGGCACATGCGTTTGGCAAGGGAGCAGGATTTGCCTGTGGACTTATATTCCTCAATGTGATTTTTGTCTGTATTATTGCCTTCAACAAAAACATTGTTTATGTGGGAGATGGATACAATAATAATAATAACTACTATAATCCATACGGTTCAAACGGATATGGTCAGCAGTACGGTCAGAATATGTATGGAAACGGAGCAAACCAGCAGTACGGCCAGAATATGTACGGAAACGGAGCGAGCCAGCAGTACGGCCAGAACATGTACGGAAACGGAGCAAACCAGCAGTACGGCCAGAACATGTACGGAAACGGGGCAAATCAGCAGTACGGCCAGAACATGTACGGAAATGGAGCAAACCAGCAGTACGGTCAGAACATGTACGGAAATGGCACAAATCAGCAGTATGGTCAGAATCCGTATGGCGCAGCTCAGGGCGGGGATGCTCAAAATTCCTACGGTACATCACAACAGCAGTCATGGAATGATGAGTACAGCAACAAAGATTACGAATAAATAATAAGAATAAATCGCATGAATAAAAGCTATAAATAAATGTTATAGTACAAATTTGTATCATTCTCTTGACATATAGTGTCAGAGGGCTATAATACAAAACAAGATTTAAATAAATATGTTCACCAAAATTCGTTGATGAGAACAAGGTCCGATTTGTATTTATTTTCAGAGAGCCTGTGGGCGGTGCGAACAGGCAATGATCAGATTGGAATATCCTCTCTAAGAAGCAGGCTGAAAGCATTAAGTGTGTCTGTAAACCTCGCCGGTGTCCACCGTTATATGGAAAGCATATGCTGGTATGCAGAGTGTCACAGTAATACACTGTGGAATCAGGGTGGTAACGCGGATTATTTCGTCCCTTTTCAGATTATGTCAATCTGGAAAGGGATTTTTTAATTCCATAAAAGAGTTTTAGTGAGCAGAAAAATGTTAAGGAGGCTTACAATGAAAGCATTACAAAAAGTAAGTAAATTTTTATCAGACTACACATCGATAGTTGTCATAGCAATCGCTGTAGTCACATTTTTAGTTCCGAATCTGATGGCTTGGGTAAATCAGATGCTGTTTGTGGATCCGGTATCCAACAAGTTCACATGTCAGTCAATCATTATCGGAATCATCATGTTTAGTATGGGACTTACACTTACGACACAGGATTTCAAGATACTCGCACAGAGACCATTTGATATATGTGTAGGTGCAATCGCACAGTATCTTATCATGCCGTTTCTTGCATTTGGTATCTCAAAGGCATTGAATCTGCCTGACGGAATCGCACTTGGACTTATCCTCGTAGGCTGCTGTCCTGGTGGTGTTTCTTCAAACATTATGTCATACCTCTGCGGTGGTGATGTGGCATTCTCAGTTGGAATGACAACAGTTTCCACATTGCTCTCACCATTTATGACACCGCTACTGGTATCATTGCTTGCAAGCGGAACACATGTCTCAATCAAGGCGCTTCCGATGTTTGTGTCAATAATTGAGACTGTAATCTTTCCTGTAGCGGTTGGATTTTTACTCAACTACCTGCTTGGAAAGAAAAAGGCATTTGCCGAGGCTCAGAAGGTCATGCCGGGTATTGCGGTGCTTGGTCTGGCATTCGTTGTAGGTGGTGTTGTATCATCACAGGGCTCAAAGTTCTTTACATCAGGAGTAGTAATTTTTGCGGCAGTTCTGTTACATAACGGACTTGGATATCTGCTCGGATACGGTGCAGGAAGACTGGTAGGCATGAACACAGCCAAGAAGAGAACCATCTCTATCGAGGTTGGTATGCAGAATGCAGGTCTTGCCACAAACCTTGCCACCACTACAGCACAGTTTGCTTCAACACCTGAATCAGCCATCATCTGTGCAGTGTCATGTACATGGCATTCAATCTCAGGCACACTGCTTGCCGGAGCCTTTGCATTAAAGGACAAAATGGCTGCTAAAAAGGCAGAAGAAGCCGCTGAGACAAAGACAGCATAAAGAGAATGAATACCTATTATAACCGATTGGTAAATTAAACAAAAATTGTCGAAATAAAAAATTAATTATGTATAAAATATTTATTGAAATTTGTTAAAAAAAGAGTAAATATAATATACAAATAAAATTAAGATAAACAAAAGAAAGAGGTAATAATATGAGTGGAATCTTAATGATGGTAATAGCCATTGTTGTGCTCGGTGGAGCATACTTATTATATGGCCGTTATCTGCAAAACAAATGGGGCATTGATCCAAATGCCAAGACTCCTGCCTACGAGATGGAGGACGGAGTAGACTATGTACCGGCCGATACCAACGTAGTATTTGGACATCAGTTTGCATCTATAGCAGGTGCAGGCCCAATCAACGGACCAATTCAGGCAGCTATTTTCGGATGGCTTCCGGTTCTGCTTTGGATATTAATTGGTGGTGTATTCTTTGGAGCTGTTCAGGATTTTGCATCTATGTACGCTTCAGTTAAGAACAAGGGTCGTACAATCGGTTACATCATCGAGGAGTACATCGGTAAATTAGGAAAGAAATTATTCCTGTTATTCTGCTGGCTGTTCTGTATACTTGTTGTTGCAGCTTTCGCAGATGTCGTAGCCGGAACCTTCAATGGTTTTGCTGCTGATAAAGCAGGTGAGGTTACAAAGGTTGTAGCCAACGGAGCAGTTGCAACTACATCAATGCTTTTCATCATAGAAGCAGTTGCACTTGGTTTCTTCCTTAAATACTCTAAGTTCAACAAATGGATTAACACACTTGTTGCAATCGCATTACTTATAGTAGCTATAGCACTGGGACTCAATTTCCCAATGTATTTAAACCTTGGTGTATGGCACATAATTATATTTGTATATATACTTATAGCCAGTGTTACACCTGTATGGGCACTGCTTCAGCCACGTGATTACCTTAACAGCTACCTGTTAATTTTCATGATCGTAGGTGCGGTAATCGGTGTATTCGTTGCAAACCCTGCTTGTAACCTTGAGGCTTTCACAGCATTTGCAATCCCTGATGCAAACGGAAACCCACAGTATCTGTTCCCAATCTTATTCGTAACAATCGCCTGTGGTGCAGTTTCAGGTTTCCATTCACTTGTATCATCAGGTACTGCTTCTAAGCAGATTAAGAATGAGAAGAACATGCTTCCTGTTTCATTCGGTGCCATGCTTATGGAGAGTATGCTTGCAATCCTTGCACTTATCGCAGTAGCATCATTCAGTAAGGGAGAGGCAGCAGCTCAGGGACTTACAACACAGCCACAGATTTTCGCAGGAGCTATCGCAAACTTCCTGTCAGTAATCGGTTTACCACACTCACTTGTGTTCACACTGATTAACCTTGCTGTATCAGCCTTCGCTCTGACATCACTTGATTCAGTAGCCAGAGTCGGACGTCTGTCATTCCAGGAGTTCTGGCTTGATTCAGACACAGATGATGACAATATGAGTCCATTTGTCAAGCTGATGACAAACAAATACTTTGCAACAATCATCACACTGGTACTTGCATTCCTGCTTACAAAGGTAGGCTATGCAGAGATATGGCCACTGTTTGGTTCAGCTAACCAGCTCTTATCAGTACTTGCACTTGTTGCCTGCGCAGTATTCTTAAAGAAGACAAAGCGTCAGGGCTGCATGCTCTGGATTCCAATGGTATTCATGATGGCAGTTACATTTACTGCACTTGGCATGACAATCTACAAGCTTACAAAGGCATTATTCTCTGTAGGACTTGACCTTGGAAATTCATTACAGCTTATATTCGCAGTATTACTGCTCATCCTTGGTGTACTTGTTGCAATTCAGGGTGTGAAGAAGCTCTGTGAGAAGTCAAAAGACGAGAAAGCTGCAGCTTAGTATTTGAGGCAGAAGCTTCAATTAAATTAATAGAATAAATTAATAGAAATTAGAAGTCTCAGAATCCGCTAAATAAGCGGGTTCTGAGACTTTTTAGTTTATGTGAATATGAAGAATGAATGAAGCAGAATATTAATGGGAGCCTGACATCAGGCTCCCAATTCTCTGTCCTTTCCCATGAAAAATACTGCTAAAGCTTCCGGACCAACATGGCTTCCGGTGCAGAAATCATAGGTGGTATTTATCACATCGCGCACCTTTATGCGCTTTTTAATCTGTTCAATCACATAGAGCGAATCTTCATATGCATCAGCATGTGCCACTCCGATAATCTGATTTTCAGGGTCTGTAATGTTGTCGCATAACAGATTGACAAGCTCATTTAATACGGCTTTTCGGCCACGACATTTTCTGAACTGTACAATATATCCGTCCTTGCTGCCCCTTAGGATAGGCTTGATGCTTAGCATGTTGCCAACCAAAGCGGTGGTTCCGCTTAATCTGCCGGTTCTGGCAAGATACTTTAAATTACCCACTGTAAATACACCGTTTAATCTGGCAGGATAGGTCTCTATCGTGTCAGCCACCTCATCAAAGCTCATGCCCTTTTCACGCATTTCGCTGGCGTATATTGCGAGAAGTCCCTGTCCGAGTGAAGCATTTAATGAATCCACCAGGCGGATTTTCCTGCCATTATTGCACTCCTCAAGGACCGCATCGGCAGCGACACGGGCTGAGTTGTAGTTGCCGCTTATGTTTTTACTGAGGGAGAAATACAGGATATCCTTGTCGGCTTCAATGATTTCCCTGAAGGTATCCTCAAAGATTCCGCTGCTGATAAGTCCGGTCTTTACCTCGGCACCTTCTCTTATAGCATCATAGTATTCCTTTCCCTTTGCCCGCTCCTGTTCCGGTGTGAGGTCAGGCTCAAAGCAGGTCATTTCCTTTCCGTTGACAAGGTTTACAAATGATAGCACCTTGATTTTATATTTTTTACATAGCTCTGCAGGAATGTTTGCCGCAGAGTCAACAATTATTTCAAACATATTTACCCTCGTATTTCTATAATAATTGGTTAACTGTAGTTATGCATCACATACATTGCAATTATATTCCATTAATATATGTGGTTGCAAAGAATAGTATATGTAGTTTTTGATACTATGTCAATGGCTTTTACCATGTTTAGTAAAAATTTAGAATATTTAGATAGAGTTATCAGGGATGTAGTGTTATAGTAGAAATAATAGATATATAGATTCAATGAAACAGAGGAAAAATATGAGTGATATAAAATTAGGCTGTCACGTAGGCATGGCAGGAAAAGATATGTTTCTGGCATCAGCCAGGGAAGCAGCGTCATATGGCGCGAATGTGTTTATGCTCTACACCGGGGCACCACAGAACACGAGAAGAAAGGAAATCTTTGAGCTCAACATAGACGCAGGCTGGGAATATGCACATGAGCATGGGATAAATGAGATAGTGGTCCACGCGCCATACATCATAAATCTGGCAAACACCGTAAAGCCTGAGACATACGAGCTGGCAGTGGAGTTTCTGGAAAAGGAGATAGTAAGGACCGCGGCAATGAAGAGCCGCATACTGGTGCTTCATCCGGGAAGTCATGTAAATGCCGGTGAGCAGGCTGGAATCGCACAGATTGTAAAGGGACTTAACACAGTGCTCAATCAGAATGATGACGATGTGTTTATCGCACTTGAGACGATGGCAGGAAAGGGCAGTGAAATAGGCCGTTCCTTTGAGGAGCTTAAGGCAATCTATGATGGAGTGGACAGGAAAGAAAGGCTGCGTGTCTGCTTCGATACGTGCCATGTAAATGATGCAGGATACGATATTGTGAACCATTATGATGATGTTTTTGCAGAGTTTGACAGGGTGATAGGGCTTGAGCAGATAGCGGTATTTCATGTGAATGACAGCTTAAATCCTCTCGGAGCACACAAGGACAGGCATGCAAATATAGGCAAGGGAACCATCGGCTATGACACACTGCACCGCCTGGTGCATGATGAGACCTTTGCAAATGTACCAAAGATTCTGGAAACACCATGGCTTTGTGAGGAGGGCTCTGCGAAGAAGACTATTCCTCCTTATAAAGAGGAAATTGAATGGCTTCTTAAATAAGAAGGTGGCTAAAAATGTATGGAGAGGTTTGGTATTACAGACAGTAAGATAATGGAGGCATAATAGATGAAGGAAAAAACCTACGAGGGAACTAAAAAAACACAGAATGGTTTAAAGAGAATGTTTTTTTCAGCGCTTGCGATATTATTGCAGGCAGTTTTCATGGTCTATATGTTTACAAGGCTAAATGAATATGCGGCAGCGATAAACACGACCACAAGCGTCCTGGCAATCATACTTGTGCTCGGACTGTACAATCGTGAGCAGACCGCATCCATGACTACACCATGGATTATACTGATACTGGCATTTCCGATAATGGGAGTGTCACTTTACCTGTTAGTCGGACTAAACGGCGCACCGCATAAGATGCGTGCACGGTTTGAAGAGGTGGATTCCATGCTTCTTCCATGTCTGCCTGAAAACGCAGACATACTATCCGATATGTATGAAAAGGTGCCACAGGCAGCTGGAATTTCAACATACCTGGCAAAAAATGCACTATATCCGGTATATCAGAACACGGATGTAACATATTATGATCAGGCGTCAAAGGGACTCGAAGCGCAGCTTAGCGATTTATCAAAGGCAAAGAAATTTATTTTCATGGAGTATCACGCCATAGAGGACAAGGAATCGTGGCACCGTATCCAGAAGGTGCTCACGGAGCGCGTGCAGGCAGGAGTCGAGGTAAGGGTGTTTTATGATGATATGGGCTCAATCTTTTTCATAGACAGGGATTTCTCGGAAAAGATGGAGAAGCTTGGCATCAAATGCAGGGTGTTCAACCCGGTTGCACCTGCCTTTAACATGTTTTTAAACAATCGTGATCATAGAAAAATCACGGTAATTGATGGAAAAATCGCATATACCGGCGGCTATAATCTGGCAAATGAGTACTTCAACGTGACACACCCATACGGAATCTGGAAGGATACGGGAATCAGGCTCGAGGGAGATGCTGTCAAGTCGTTTACCATCGCATTTCTCGAGATGTGGAATGCATCAGAGCGCAAGGTGCCGCGCGAGGTGGATGTATCGCAATATCTGCTGCACTATGATTATGAGGCAAAACAGAGTGGATTTATCCAGCCATATGCAGACAGCCCTCTCGATAACGAGCAGGTGGGGGAGGATGTCTATATCAGCATGGCAAACAAGGCACAGCGTTATTGCTGGTTTATCACTCCTTACCTTATCATTACCGATGAGATGAGCCATGCGCTGACACTTGCCGCCAAGCGTGGAGTTGACGTGCGCATCATCACGCCGGGCATACCTGATAAGAAACCAATATACAGCGTGACACGCTCCTTCTACAACCAGCTTGTGAAGCATGGTGTGAGGATTTTTGAGTGGACACCGGGCTTTTGCCATGCAAAGATGAGTGTGGCAGACGATATAATGGCAACCTGCGGTACCATAAATCTTGACTACAGAAGCCTTTATCACCATTTTGAAAATGGCTGTTTTATGGCGGATTGTGAAGTGGTGCATGAAATCAGGGATGATTTTATCAGGCTTTTCGCTGAGTCAGCGGAGGTGACGGAGAAGTACAGGACCGGAAGAAGTGCAAGACGAAGGCTGGGGCAGTCAATTATGCGGCTGTTTGCAGGACTGTTGTAGACAGAAAGTGGATTAAAATACAAGTAATTGAATGCAAAAAAGAGAAAAAATCACAAAAATATATTGAATAATATATGAATTTTGCTGTATTATATATAAGTACAGGGAGGCGAAAGGAAATATGTTATTGAGATTTAAAGTAAAGAATTACAGATCGATAAGGGATGAGGCTGTGCTTGATATGGAAGCTGCCGGATTGAGTGATCAGAAGGAATGTCTTTTACGATTTAAAAATGACGAATATCTGCCAGTGGTTTCTATTAATGGAAAGAATGGTGGTGGAAAAAGTAATGTAATCCGGGCTATGTGGCTGGCTGTGCAGTTTATAAAAAATGCGCAGAGAACTCAATATGAGGGAGCTGAAATACCGGTAAGACCATTTGAATTAGATGATTATTCAAAAAATAATCCAACATTATTTGAGTTTGAATATGTAGATGATGGAGTATGGTACAATTATGGCTTTTCTGCAACAAGACAAAATGTTGTGGATGAACATCTATATTGGGCACCGAAAGGACAACGTGCAGTCATATTTGACAGAACAGGTCAGGAATTTTCATTCCCTGCAAATAATGACAGGAAAATAAAAAAGATGATCAGTCGGGCGGTTGCTGCAAACCAGCTTTTTTTCCCTGTGTCATGTACTATGAATTATGAACCATGCATAAAGGCAATGAGATGGTTCAGGACAAAGCTGTTTTTTTCGCGTGATTACTCTGATTTGGGAAAAAATCTAATAGATTACAGGGAAGACACAGAGATGCTCAATTCAATTGTGTCTATTGCAAAAATTGCTGATCTTGGTATAGCTGATATGCAGTTCGAAATAAATAATAAATTGATTTCTGATATTGATGAGCTGCCTGATGATCTATCTATGGAAAAAAAATTACAGATAGAAAAAGCATTGGCACAATTTAGGGAAAGCCTTACCGGAAGTGCGGATGATATGGCGGGAGCAATACAGTACAATGAGATAAAAGCTACATCATTGCATACAGGTTTGGATAAAGATGGAAGAAAAACAGTGTACCCATTGAACTTGTATGATGAATCAGATGGAACCATCAGGCTTATGGCAAGAGCGACTGCTATGGAGTCGGCATTAATAAATGGAGGCTTGTTTATCATTGATGAAATAGAGGAGCGCCTTCATCCTATACTTGTGGAATATATCATCAATCAGTTTCAAAAAAATAATAAAAACAAGGCACAGCTTATATTTACGACACATAGTACTGATATAATGAATAGAGAAATGCTTAGGCGGGATCAGTACTATCTTGTAGATAAAGATGGACAGACAGGCGCAACAGAACTATATTCTGTTTATGATTTTTCTATACGCAATGATGAAAAAATAGGAAAAGCATATTTGTTAGGGAAATATGGAGCTATTCCATTTGTAAGGGAGGAATAGTATGGCTAGAAAAAGTAAAAACAGGTCGAGAAATCCATATATTGTTGTGTTCTGGGAAGGGGAGAGTGAACAGCAGTATTTCATGTTCATAAAAGATAAGTTTCATGAAAAAGCTAATTTAAAGATTCACAATAAAAAGGGAACATTTGATATAGCTAGGAAATCAGTCGGTGCAAAGGGTGTGTATAAAGATGACGTAGATTATATAGATGAGATATGGATAGTTTTTGATACAGAAGTGGATTTGCGACCTAAATGGCAGGAAAATTGGGAGATAATTAAGCTGTTAAGAAAAAAATGTAAGAATGCAAAGGTGCGATTACTTATGACAAAAGGCTGTATAGAATATTTCTTTTTATTACATTATGAGAAAACAGCTCCAATGATATCCACAACGGTTGATAAGGAAAAGCTGCTGAATATACTGGCAGATGATAAGCATTGTCCCGGATATAAAAAGGGGGATAGAATTACAATATGGAAAATAGCGGAAAATTACATAACTGCAATAAAAAATGGGGAATGGAGTCTCAATAGAGTAAAAGATGAACTGGCAACAGCTTCAAATGAAGATGATAAAACCAAGATATTATATTTTACTGACAGTACATTTACCAACGTGCATGAAGTGTTAGCAGAACTTGAACAGTCAATAAACTAAGTTTTATTTAGGAAGTGAGTGTATATGAGTGATTACGACAGCAAAATCATCAGAAAGCAGATAAGAGTGTACGGCTCGGTGCAGGGAGTAGGTTTCCGCTACAGAACAGAGCACGCGGCAGAAAGCGTTGGTGCAACAGGCTGGGTGAGAAATGACCCTGACGGTTCGGTATTTATGGAAATACAGGGCACAGAGGAGCAGATAGACAGGGTATTTGCAATGGTGAGTCAGGGTACTTATGTAAATATAGAGAAAATGGATGCCAAATCAATACCGGTGGTTGAGGATGAGCGGGGATTTCATACGAGAGAATCGCTTGGAGACTTCTGGGGACTATGGCACAGATAAACGGAGGCATCATATATGTTTTTTATGATGGGAATAACGGACGGCAGGAAGGACTTTGACTTCAATCAGGTCATTACCTGCGATGAATGTGGCAGGTATGGCAGGTATCAGGTGTATATGACATACATGGTGCTGTCACTGTTCTTCATTCCGTGTTTTAAATGGAACAGGCACTATTATGTGCAGACCACATGCTGTAATGCGCTTTACGAGCTTGATCCGGAAATAGGACGCAGGATAGCAAGAGGCGAGGACGTGGAGATATTGCCACAGCATTTGCAGCGTGTAAATCCGCAGTATGGTTACGGCTTTGAAAATGGAAGTGGAAGCACAATAAAAAGATGCAGCAATTGTGGATATACAACTACAGAGGACTTTGAATTCTGCCCAAAATGCGGCAGGAAATTATAATGCAATGGCTTTATAATAGAAAATGATAATTAAAGAATACATGACCTTAAAATAAAACGATAAACTTATATGGAAATTTAGGAGGAAAACACATGGAAACATGGTATTACGATGTAGTGTCCATAGACGGAGACTATGCAAATCTAAAGAGATGCGATATTGAATCAGACGATCTGAAGCTTGTGGCAAGGGCACTGCTCCCACCAGAGATTATGGAGGGAAGCAGACTGAAATACGAGCTGATGCAGTATGAGATAATTTAGTAACATATAACCTTGAAGTAGGAGATATTAAGAATGCAGCAGAAATCTACGCAAAAAATACTGTTATTTAGTGTAGCAGCACAAAAAGTGGAAAAAATAAAAGCCCTGTGCAAAACCCTTGGAATATCGGTGCAGCAGGTGGAAAAATCAGATTACGGACAGAAGCTCGGTGCGATAGCAGGAATAACCGGATTCAAAAAGGATGGTTCAAGGTATAGCGGAGCCGATTTCCCGGCGGAGCTTCTGGTCTTTTCAGGTATTAATTCATCACAAATGGATATCTTTCTGGCGGAATATAAGAAGGCGGGAATCGAACCAATCGGATGTAAGGCTGTCGTGACACCGGATAATGTATTTTGGAGTGCCGATAAGCTGTTTCGGGAGATATTCAGAGAGCACTTGTTTATGAGCAGGTAAATGAAAAAAGGCAATCACATAAAAAGTTTGTGATTGCCTAATTTTTTTAGCATTTATTGTTTCAGGGTTATGATTGTATGGAAA